>Ga0114949_10000764_pt1 | contig 18378 bp, 18 predicted proteins | sample N074metaG_FD_83505 | JGI IMG/M metagenome (GOLD analysis project Ga0114949, IMG submission 83505) | Deep subsurface microbial communities from Kermadec Trench to uncover new lineages of life (NeLLi) - N074 metaG | ecosystem: Environmental > Aquatic > Marine > Ocean trench > Sediment | place...
AATATGCCCGTCGACTCGGCTGCGCACCAGCCTCGCCTGGATGTATCAGGTACAGACCTGGTAACAGTGATGGATTCAATGGATGAAGATATCATCGCCACACTGCAGAAATCATTTACTGAAACCCGGGTTCGCCCCAACGGCGTAAGCCCTAACTTTTTTGCCCTGCCGCAACTGGTTCAAAGAGAAGCATCAGGTGAAGCTAGCGGTGCCTGCTTTATTCCATCACCGCATGCAAAAGTATCAGCGGCCGACTGACGTCAATGTACCCTGACCGCCCGGTGAAGTGGCATCAGACATTGTATCGTGATGCATTTCAACAAAATCAAATACCAGGTCATTCACGCTGGAGGGTTCTGAGTTAGTTAAAAAGACCATTCCCGTTTGCAGGGCACGATTGAAAACCATCTCACTTCGCATACCACGAACGTAACCTCCATGGTGCACAAAGCCTGCCTGACCGGCATAGTCAAATATTCGCCAGCCGAGGCCGTAATAGATATCCCCCAAATTTTTTCTCTTCCTGTAGTGCGCCTGCTGCCGCGTCGTTTTGATGGCACCCCTGTGCATCAAATCCAGCATGTCATCTTCAAACACCTGGGGCTCGTGACCAAGTTGCGCCATTAACCATTGCCGCATATCACTAATGCTCGCGTTGATACCCGCCGCAGGGGCCACCCGATAATAGTGGCGTGTCGATCTTACTGGCGCCCACTTTGTCCCCGTCCAGATATGCGGTTTCGCGTGATTGTTATCATTAATAAATGCATCCAACCCAAAGGAAGCCCTGGACATTTTTAAAGGTTTGAACAAGCGCTTTGTCACGTAGGTTTCATAATCCATCTTCGTTTTCGCCAGCACAAGATCACCCACGAGACTGAACACGACATTCTGGTAGCCGTAACATTCGCCAGGTTCACAAATAAAATCCACCTTGTCGAGACGATCAACGATGCGCCTGAAGGACATATTATCTTCAATCAGATTGGTAAAGGCGTGAGGCATGAGCCCCGTGGATTGGGACATCAGGTGGTGCAGGTTAATTTCTTCACCGTAGTCAGAACGTTTGAATTTTAGATTCTGAAGGCTGTCAATGAGTGGTGTTTGCCATTGCACCAAGTCTGCTTCCACCAGCAGGGTAGCTGCTGCCGAAGCGAATGTTTTGGACAGGGAGGCAATTCTAAATAGTGTTTCGCTGGTAATAGGAGATGGGTCTTTTTCACTTCGAACGCCATACACTTTTTGTAGTACAACTTCGCCCTGATCTACGATGATGATTGCACTACCTGGTGTTTCTTCCGCCAGGGGCTGAACAAATTGTTCCTCAAACCGCAGCGCAAAATCGCCAGCCATAACGAAACAGGGAAGACAAAGGCTAAACAGGAGGATTATCGGACTGCGCAAAATTGTTATTGATCCCGGATCTTTTTTTCGATCTTAAGTTTAATGACAGGCACTGTTGCTGTCAGGTCGATTGTTCCAGATTTTGCCTCATAGTCATCCGGGCTGGCGTTGGCGATACCAGAGCTTGATATTCGTGCAACGACCTGCACCTGGTCAAAATTAGCCAGCCCCATTCCTTTCATCATGGCCATAGACTCATCCAGTTTAACCAGTGTGGGTAATCCTGCAACCTTCAATCTTTGAACCGCTAGCGGCATGGGCGGTCCGCTGAGCGCCTTTGCGAAGATAAAGACCGCGGAAGTTGAATCAACCTTTACAGATTCTGCAACTTCGACCAATACCTGGATGACCCTGCCAGAGGAAGGCGTTTCCCCCAACTGCGGCTCAATCCTTTCTATTGCTTGCTTGATTGACTCTGCCCGGCGCCCTTCCGCGGTGACCAGCCCCTTAGAAAAATATTCAAGGGCCATCTCCAGGTCTCCTTTCACAAACGCATCCATCCCCTTTATTTCCAGCATGGTAATATCGTGTGGATTAAGCGCAAGGGTTTTTTGTATTGCCGCCTCGACCCGTGGTGTGATTTTTCTCTCGTCGGCAAGGAACAGGGATTCTGCGATGTAGGATGCTAACCCGGCATCACCTGGATAAATGGAAAACAATTTATCAAAAGCGACTGCCGCCTTCTCGTACTCAGAAAGCTTCATGTAGGATTGCGCGACCATATACAATCCTTCATGGTTATCCGGTTGCTGATTCATGCTTTCTGCGAGCTTATCAAGCGTGCTTAACTCAATCCCATCTCCATGAGGCTCGTCAGACTTTAATTCCTGTGAAATTTCAAGGTCGGTCAATGCACCCCAGGATAAACCCAGGTCAGCATAGGCGAAAAAAGCGAATACCGGGACCAGCATCGCGAGGGCCATGGGTAACTTACCAATACTGGCTGAGGCAACCAGCTTGGCCCTTTCATCACCGGTATCGGAAAGTAAATTCTGCTGAAGCTCGGTGCGTAACAGCGTGAAATCGGCCTCTGTTAACTCGCCTTCAGCGTATTGGGATTCCAACTCCGACAGGCGTTCCTCGTATAAACCTACATTGATTCCTTCGCGATCTTCCAAATACCCGGCTCGCTGCAAAAAGAGGGGTAATAACACAAAGGCTGATGCACCCGCCCCGAGAACCAGCGCAATCAACCAGAAAGAAGTCATCAACGATAAATCAGCCATCATTTCTTCCCGATCAACTCTTCCAGACGTTTGACGTCTGAATCCGACAGGACTGAAATCTGATCTTTCCTGGACTTCACCAGGCGAAATGCCACGATCAATACAACTAACAAAAGGAAAAGAGGGCCGAACCAGAGCACATAAGTCCCTTTCTGTAAACGGGGTTTGTAGAGAATAAAATCCCCGTATCGTTGATGCATAAAATCAAGAATCTCATCATCTGACTTGCCCTCCAGCAGCATGCGATGAACTTCACGCCGCAGATCCCTGGCGATCATGGAATCTGAACCCGCCAGATTGGTATTCAGGCACTGGGGGCAGCGTAACTCTTCTATCAGCGCCTTATGTCGTTCTTGTAATTCGGCGTTCGGAAAGGGATAGGCATCGATTGCGGCTTGCCCCTTTAGGCAAAGCAGCAAAACAATCATGTAAAGAAAACGTTTCATTCGACAGCTGCATCCTGGTCGCGTGATTGCTTACGTAAAAGACTGACAACCGGCAGTATCTTGCTGTTCCATACCATCGAAGTGACCGCGCCCACGTGACGATACCGGATAACCCCTTTGTCATCCACAACAAAGGTCTCCGGTGCACCGTAGACACCCAGGTCGATGGCAAGCGTTCCCAGCTTGTCAACGATGTTGAGCTGATATGGATTCTTGTTGCGTTCAAGCCAGCGGATCGCCTTGATTGAATCATCATTATAGTTCACGCCATAAAGAGAGATATTCTCATCCCGGCTGATGCGCATAAGTTCCGGATGTTCCACAAGACAATTAGGGCACCAGGTTGCCCAGACATTCACCAGTACTATGTCGCCGGTGAGGTCTGCTTTTGTAATGATGCGCTCGTCCTGATGTAGATCCGGAAGGCTAAATTCCGGAAAGGGTTTGTTGATCAGTTCAGACGGCAGATAATGCGGATCTTCCAACCTGAATCCGAACGCAAGTACCACGACCAACAGTGCGAAGACAACCAGGGGAATGAGCAGGCTTTTGTTCAAACCGCCAGACCCATTTCATTCACCCCTGCAGCCACTTTTCGCCTTGCGCGTCTATACCTGCGATCAAGAAGCGTGGCGCCGCCGCCCATGGCAATTAACAAGCCGCCAAACCAGACCCAGCGGACGAACGGTTTGTACTGTACGCGTACCGCCCAGGCGTTATCACCAACAGGCTCACCGAGCGCAATATACAGGTCGCGAAACAATCCTGCATCCATATCGGCTTCTGTCATGGTGTTACCCCCTGTCTGGTAGAAGCGCTTCTCCGGATGCAGGGTCACCACATGTTTCCCGTCACGGGATATGACCAGTTCACCCTGGTCGGCGACATAATTCGGCCCCTTGACCTTGTTCATCGCCTTGAACAACACTTCATAACCACTAAGTTGAACCACATCACCTATCTCCATCCGAACGTCTTTCTCTTCACTGTAGTAAACGGTGAGACAAACACCGGTTATCGATACTGCAATACCCAGGTGCCCAAGCAACATTCCATAGTAGGAGACTGGTTGCCGAAACAAAGCCGGTATCTTATCAACCTTGTTTCTGACCCTGGCGAACAAATCCCTCAGCAGATTGATCAAAATCCAGGCAGCGACACTGACGACGAGAACGACCACCCACTCAAACCTGGCCGCAAAAAAATAGACAAGGGAGGAAACCAGCACCAGGCTTGCCAACAAGGGGAATAACTGCTGCCCGACAAAATTTTCCACAGGCGTCTTTCGCCACCTCGATGATGGGCTGACTGCCATAACGACAAACAACAACATTACAATGGGAACAAAAATAGTATTGAAATAAGGCGGGCCCACAGAGATTTTCTTGCCGCCCGTTAGCGCTTCATAGATCAGGGGGTAGATGGTTCCCAGCAACACGGCTCCAGCCGCAACGATCAGTAACATATTATTCGCCAGCAACATCGTTTCGCGGCTGGTCCAATCAAAACCTGCCTCACTCTTTATCCCGGTTGCCTTGAACGCATAGAGCAGGAGTGAACCACCAATAACAATCACCAGGAATACCAATATAAAAAAGCCCCTCTCAGGATCCACTGCAAATGCATGAACCGATGTCAGCACACCGGAACGAACCAGGAACGCACCCAGCAAACTGAATGAAAATGCAAAAATTGCCAGCAACACTGTCCAGCTTTTAAAGACGCCCCGCTTTTCTGTCGCCGCCAGCGAGTGGACCAGTGCCGTGCCCACGAGCCACGGCATAAATGACGCATTCTCAACCGCATCCCAGAACCACCAGCCCCCCCAGCCTAGTTCGTAGTAGGCCCACCAGCTTCCCAGTGTGATGCCGACCGTGAGGAAAGCCCAGGCAAGGTTCGTCCATGGCCGCGACCATCTCGCCCAGGCTGAATCCAGTTTTCCACAGGTTAGTGTCGCGATGGCAAAGGCGAAGGGAACAGCAAAACCAACATAACCCATGTACAACATCGGCGGATGAACAATTAAGCCAAAGTCCTGCAGCAGCGGATTGAGGTCCGCCCCATCGCCAGGAAAAAATGGCAGGTTACGATCAAAGGGATTCGAGGTGAGCAATATAAATAAAAGGAAGCCGACACTTAAGATGCCCATCACCGACAGGACCCTCGCCCGCATATCCAATGTCAGGCTACCGCTAAAAATGCTCACTGCCAGCGTCCAGCCCGCCATAATCAGGGACCACAAAAGAAAGGAGCCTTCATGAGCGCCCCAGATAGCAGAAATTTTATATTGCAGGGGTAAGGCAGAATTTGAGTTCCTGGCGACATAACTAACCGAGAAATCATCGTTAACAAATGCGTAACCCAGGCACAGGAAGCTGATAAAGACAAAGACGAACAATCCGGCGGACAAGGAACCGGATAATTGCATAAGGTTAACCTGCCGTTTGTATACACCGACGGCAGGCAATACGGCAAGGCAGACCGCAAGGCCCAGCGCCAGTATCACGCAGAAATGGCCGATTTCTGCAATCATTCTCCCGAACTGCCTCCAACAGACTTGTTATAACCAGACTTCTTATAATTAGAGCTACCCTCATGGGTTTCTTCCAATATATCTGCGATTTCAGGCGGCATGTAATTTTCGTCGTGTTTCGCCAATACCTCTTGCGCAACGAAAATACCCTGGTCATCCAGCACACCACGGGCAATAACCCCCTGTCCTTCACGAAACAGGTCCGGCAGTATGCCCACATACTGTACGGTGACCTCAGCCGCCTTCAAGTCGCTGATAATAAAATGCACTGTCAGGTCTTCCGAAGAACGCACCACGCTCCCGGCCACGACCATGCCACCGGCACGAATAAGTGGTCCAACCGGCGCCTGCCCTGCTGCTATCTGCTCCGGACTGTAAAACAGGTTGATATTTTCATTCAGGGCCTGCAGCGTCAGCCCAACGGCAACACCAGCAGTAACCACGACGAATAACACCAGCAACAGGCGGTTTCTGCGGTGAGATTTCATCTTTCCAAATTTCATGCGAGATCTTCTTTTCTATTCAGTAAATGTTGTTGCAGGCGTTTATGTTCCCTGATGACCTGCTTCCTCATCAGAATTGGCCTGGTAATGTTGTACACAAAGACGACGAGGGTAATGGCATAGGCACTCCAGACATAAAGCCCATAACCACCCATTTCAATGAAGGCTGAAAAACTGTCAAAATTCATGACGCGGCCACCAGTTTTTTAACCCAGTCGGCACGAAATTCCCTGTTTATGATCTCCACTCGAATTCGCATCATCCACAGCGAGAAGAAAAAGAAATAGAAACCCAGCACCATCACCAGCAGCGGCATCCACATTTCGGGCGGCATGGCGGGTTTCTCGGTTAACGAAAAGCTTGACGCCTGGTGCAGAGTGAACCACCAATCCACTGAATATTTAATGATTGGCAGATTAACAATCCCAACCAGGGCAAGTAATGCTGTGGCCCTGCCGGCTGACTCGCGATTTTCCATGGCGGCGCGCAGCGCCATGATACCAATATAAAGAAACAACAGCACCAGGGTCGATGTCAGGCGGGCATCCCAGACCCACCAGGTTCCCCAGGTTGGCTTTCCCCAGATGGAGCCGGTAACAAGCGCAAGGAAGGTAATCGAAGCACCGACAGGAGCGGCGCATTGCAGCGCGACATCTGCCAATTTTATCCGCCAGATCAGGAAAACACCACCGGCAAAGGCCATCATTGCATAAGCGGACTGGGAGAGAATCGCCGCCGGTACATGGATATACATGATGCGAACACTATCGCCCTGCTGATAGTCTTCCGGCACAAAGGCGAGCGCCCAGACGACACCCATGGTTAGAAGCAGCGCGGCGAAGGTCCAGAACCACGGTAACAGGCGACCGCTAATGTCATAGAAAGACCTGGGCGCACCCAGTTGATGAAACCATTTCCACATTTTTTAGTTCAATCGAATCCAGGGTTATCTTCTGTTTGACAGACCTGCTTTACAGAAAAAGCGAATTTTAGCAGATTCAGCATACCGCGACTTGTTCCAGGTCAAACCGCTTTTAGTTCAAGCAACTTTTAGGTCAAGCAAGACTAATGACTAAGCGATATCTTAACACCCGCGGTTGTCGCAATCGGCATGATACCAATGCTAAGGGCGAGCAATGCACCCAACCAGAACATGTGACCGCTATAGTCGCCGCCGGTCATGCCTGTTTTGATCATCTCCGTCGCCAGGATCAACACCGGGATATAGAGCGGCAGTATCAGGATGGCGATCAAAATGCCCCCTTTTCGCAACCCGACCGTCAATGCAGCACCAACGGCGCCCAGTAAACTGAGCACAGGCGTACCGAGCAGCAACGACAGAGTAATGGCGACAATACCCTGCTCATTGACGAACAACATCATGGCCAGCAGTGGGCTTAACAAGGTCAACGGTAATCCGGATATCAACCAATGGCTAACAATTTTGCCACCGATAATTAATATGAATGGTTGCTCGCTTAACGTCATTTGCTCCAGTGACCCGTCCTCATAATCACTCCTGAAAATCAGGTCCATGGACAACAGCGTCGCTAGCAATGCAGCGACCCAGATTACTCCCGGCGCGATATCCGACAGCACCTTTTCAGATGGACTGATACCTAAAGGGAACAGGCTGATGACAATGACGAAAAAAATTAGGGGATTGAGCACTTCCGCTGGATTTCGGAAAGTAACGAGCAGATCGCGCTTTACGGTAGCAATCATCATCGGGATGATCCCAGGTCAAGGTATCGGACCTCGTGCGCCACATCAAGAGCCTGGTGACTGGTCACAATGACCAGGCCTCCATCGTCCAGGTGGGCGCCAATGCGATCCTGCAACAGGTTCACGCCCTCACCATCAATGGCACTTAGCGGCTCGTCAAGAATCCAGGCATGGCTCTTGATAAAAAACAAACGCGCCAGGTTTACCCGCTTTCTCTGGCCTTCAGACATGGTTCCACAGAGCACGTCCTGGTAACCAGCCAGGCCAACCGCAAGCAGCGCACGATCAACTTCCGACCGATCAATACCTGCCGGGTGAAGGTGAGCGAGCCACTCCAGGTTTTCCCGGGCAGTGAGTTGATCCTTAACGCCTGGTTTGTGGCTGACAAACAGGGGCCAGGAAGTCAGGTCCCAATCCACCTGCCCGGTATAGTCCTCATAAAGACCCGTCAGTATTTTTAGCAGTGTTGTCTTGCCTGAACCATTACTACCCTTAATCTGTAATAGTTCACCTGCACCCACAGAGAAAGACAAGTGCTCGAATAAAATCCGCCTCTGTCTTTCACAATATAAATCCTGTACCTGGAGCATACTTCCCTGGGGTTAACGACGGTTGAGCAAATTAAATCAAGAAACTACTGAATCCTCAAACTATCTGAACAATTCATGACATCTGTCCTGTAAGGCTCAAACATTTGCAATAACTTTGAGCCCTCACCAAGCAGATCATCAGGTCGACCTCGAGACTCCATGTTCAAACGCACCAGCGGTTCCGTCTTGGAACGCCGCAAACTAAACCGCCAGTCTCCCGGCATTTCAAACCCAAGGCCATCGAAATAGTCAACGTTGAGTGCATCTGCTTCATAACGATTGAAAATTTCTGAAAATGCCCGGTCAGTATCCTTAAGTGAAAGACTGATTTCGGGAGTGCAACACACCTTCTCTCTTCTCTCACGCACCAGCTCAGTTATGTTGGCTCCTGATTGATTAATCAGCTCGACAACTTTTAACCAGGCAAACATTCCCGAGTCACAACCAAAAAAATCCTTAAAATAATGATGGGACGATAACTCACCCCCGTACACGGCCTGATGTTCGTGCATTTTGCGTTTCATGAAGGCATGCCCCGTTTCTGACGGAGCAGGTATACCGCCATATTCGCGGATAACATCGAGAGTGTTCCAGCAAAGTTTGGTATCAAAGACAATGACACCACCCTGGTGAACCTGCAGAAATTTTTCAGCCAGCAGGCCAACGATGTAATAGGTGGGAACCAGATCGCCGTTACCATCAAAAAATACGCAGCGATCACAGTCACCATCCCACGCAACCCCGATACCAAAATCGCCGCTTTCCATATAAGCTTTCATCTGTGCCACTAATCTTGGATTCACCGGATCTGCACCTTCGCTGGGTATGGGTCCGGGCTCTTTGCGGAACCAGGTCACAGGCAGTTCGAACTCACTCACAAGGATTTCAGCCAGGGTTGCCGCAGTACCATTTAAGCCATTGAGTGCAATGTGTTCCGCTTTCAAGGGAGAATTAGCAAACTTCGAGCGGAAGAAATCAACATATTCGGGGCGAAGGTCAAGCACTTTGAGCTTGCCTGAGGTCGGTGGGTTATGAAAGCCTGCACGCATCAATTCCATGACCTCGGATAATCCGGTGTCGAAGGTGACGGCTCTGCCGTCCTTCAAGGCACATTTAAAACCGTTGTACTGCGCAGGATTGTGGCTGGCTGTCACGATAATAGCGGCATCAATTCCACGACGAGTCGAGGCAAAGTACCCCAGTTCAGTCGGGCACAGACCCAGATCGATGACGTCAATCCCGGATTCTCTTAATCCCTGGTTCAAGGCATCCTGCAGAACAAAACTGGAAACACGCATATCGCGCCCGGTAGCGATGGAACCTGTTACCCTGAAATGATGAACAAAAGCGTGAGCAAATTTGACCGCAAAAGATTCATTAATCTCCTCGGGATACAACCCGCGAATATCACCGAGGCGAAATGCTCTTAATTCGTTCTTCATAGGGCCCACAGTATAGTCTCTATCACTGTATAATCGCGCCTCCTTCAGAAACGGTTTTATCATGTTATTCAAAAATGCGTACGTTTATCGCATCACAAGTAATTTTGACCTTGCAACTGGAGAGTTGGAACAACAACTTGAAAAGTGCCTGTTTAAACCCTGTTCTGGAATTCGACCTTCCAGTTTCGGCTGGATTCCGCCGCTTGGCGATCCGGATGGGTCCCTGATTCACGAGGTGAGTTCGAGTTTACTGCTGTGTGCAAAGCGGGAAGATAAAATTGTTCCGGCCAGCGCCCTTGCCGATGTGCTGGCAGAAAAGGTCGACCGGATAGAAGATCTTGAAGGTCGAAAGATTCGAGCAAAAGAGAAACAACGGCTTAAAGATGATGCCCTTGCGGAGCTGCTTCCGCGTGCGCTGCCCCGTTCAAAGACAATACAGGGTTATATTAGCCCGGCAGACAAATTGCTGGTAGTTGGCACCGCTTCCGCATCGGAAGCTGAACTTTTTATCAACTGCCTTCGGGAGTCACTGGGTTCGTTCGCAGTCGTCCCTCCGCAGGTCAAGTCAAAACCGACGGATATTTTTACTCACTGGATAAACACCCGGAAGCTGCCTGAAAACTTTTCACTGGGAGAGACCTGTGATCTTCTGGACCTGGAGGATGGTGCGACTGTCACCTGCCGCAGGCAGGACCTGGCAAGCCAGGAAGTTCGCAGCCATATCGAGGCTGGCAAGATTTGCACTAAAATCGGTCTGCGCTGGCACGGTGATCTTTTCGTCACCATTGACAAGGACATCGCACTAAAACAAATCAAGCTGGAATCGAGTGACGATGCTGGCGACTATGAAAACGATCCCATCGCTGAACTGGATGCCGCCTTCGTCAATATGACCCTGGAATTCGCCCGATTCCTGCCAGCACTCTTTTCTGCTCTCGGCGGTGAATCTAGAGAGGTTTGAACTTGAACTTCTGTCCGCCAATAGCCGCTTCGTACATTAACCCGCCAATAGTATGGGTAAAGACAGCCATTCCCTTCCTGTAACCCATATCAGCATGCGCGGCAGTCATCGGGCTGACGCTGGCGTTGGCACTCGTTCCCGTGGTACCCGCCTGGGCACTCACACCGGCAGAAATGGCAACGGCAGATGCCGTGGCATCGAATTCATAACTGCCGGAAGTAAATTCATCATAGGCGCGTTCATCCTGCAGGAAGATAATCTCACTGAAAGCCTGGCCCCCCAATTGAAAACCAATCGTCAATTTTTTGATGCTTACCTTACCGGTCACCCGCCCATTCCGATAGACCTTTCCCTTACCGTAGGCAGCACCGATACCAATGCCTCCTTTACCCACTGTAGGGAACACGGCGTAGGCATGAGCATCTTCAAAAAAGGGTTGCACCGCACCATTAGCTTCAAACATCGCAATGGTCACGTCGTATGAATCGCCAAGAACGGAGGAGGCCGTTGAAATCGAAACGATCAATAGTAAGAAACGTAACATCATATTATCCAAAGCTTATCCAAAACAATCATCAAGTTGTATTTCCCGTAACCAGTTTGACACTGACTTAACCTCATTTGTTTCAAGCTGGGCCGAAATTCTATCATTTATCATCTGTCTCGATTTTTCAGGATAGGGACGGCAGAGGTAGCTCACGTCCTCTCCATAAATCTCCACATGAAACGCCTTGGCACCAGCAGCAATCGCATTGGCATTTTCCATCACGTAAGGCACGTAAGTATTGCGCATTTCATCCAGTATAAACTGCACGAAAGGAGTGGACTGCGGGAAGGCGGCTAATTCACCATTACCATCCCATTGATCCGCTGTTTCTTGCGCCCATTTCACCACCCGTTCGTATTTTGCAATGGCACGCCTGGGGGTTGGGTCCATATTGGTGTGTGCCCTCAGCCCGCCTAACAAAATACAATCTACCGCGGTCGGTCGATCCCCCAACATATAATTTGTTTCCTGAAGCTGCCTATCAATGGCTTCCATGATTCTCATATATTCAGCCTCGGCCTGCTGTTGCTGCTGTTCACTCTCGGTGCCGGTGGCCCGGCACGCACGTGGACCCCAACTCCTGATTCGTAGCGCCGCTTCCTTGTTTCCAGCACTCATTTTCTCCGAAGCAAATACGGCACTTTCTTCATAGTGCCATCGATAATGCACCATGGTCCGGGCAATCCACTCATCGAAATATTCCTCAATGATCTGCGCCAGAACACCCAGGGGGCCGGCAGGGAACATCTTTCGGGCAGGAAACCGCGAATCCAGCAGCTGTAACAGGGGCGTCGTATCACCAATCATCCAATTTTCAGGTGTCAGCAATACAGGAACCTGATGGGTACCGGAGCGAAACTCTATCTCCTGGGCATTGTCCGGATTCTTAACGCGCATCTCAAAGTCAGCGCCATAGAAAATCATTGCCGCTTCAAGTTTACGAGTGAAGTAGGAAAGCTCACCACCATAAATTATATATTGCTGGCTCATGCTGCCTCCCCTATTTGAATATTGAGTCTGCCTACATTTTCGATTTGCGCTTCTACTTTATCACCGCTGTTAATTGGCCCCACTCCCGCCGGTGTCCCCGTATAAATGAGATCACCTGGTGCAAGCACGAACAACCCGGATAATTTTGAGATAACTTCCGGTATTTTCCAGATCATCTGGTTAACATCACCTCGCTGGCGTTCATCGCCATTAATAGACAGGCTTATAGCGCCCGAGTTGATTTCACCCGATGTTGCGATCGGAACAATGGCAGAACAGGGTGCTGCATGTTTGAATGTTTTACCTGCCTCCCAGGGCCGGCTCTTATCTTTTGCCTGTGCCTGCAAATCACGGCGGGTCATATCGATACCAACGGCATAACCAAATACCAACTTCATTGCATCGGTGGCCGCAATATTCTCGCCACCACCGATGAGCGCAACGACCAGTTCTACTTCATGATGAACATCACTGCTGAGGGAAGGATAGGTCATCTGCTCTCCTTGCTTGAGGATCGCATATCCCGGTTTCATGAAAAAAAAGGGTGGCTCACGATTCGGATCATGGCCCATTTCAATGGCATGTTCCGCATAATTCCTGCCAACACAGTAGATCTGCCCAACCGGGAAAACGTCATCACTGCCAACGACTGGCAAGGTCACCCTATCGACTGGATTAAATACAAATTTCATCTTCCACCCCAATACGGTTTCTTACATAGAATAAGACTGCGATTAAAATCAGCAGCCAGGGCAGGCTTAACCCAACTAACCAATCCCAGCCAAACTGAACCAGGATTAATCCGGACCCCAGAGCAGCCGTTGCCTGTAGCGAAAACACAACAAAATCATTAAACGCCTGGACCTTGAATCTCTCTGCCGGGCGGTAGGTTTGTGTAAGCAGCGTCGTCCCGCCCAGGAACAGGAAATTCCAGCCAACACCTAATAGTACCAGCGCCCACCAGTAATGCATTAACTGCCTGTCCATGTAAGCGATAAAAAGACAGGTAAACATCAGCGTTAAACCCGCAATTATTATTTTAATGGCGCCGAAACGATCGACCAGAAACCCGCTAAACAACGAAGGCAGGAACATGGCAACAATATGACTCTGAATGACCCAGGCCGTGTCTTCAAGATTAAAGTGATCAACTGTATGCATACTCACCGGCGTCGCCGTCATCAGCAGGCTCATCACACTCCATGCCACTACCGCTGAACAGATTGCCAATATAAACATGGGTTGCTGCACAATAACCCGGAGATCGCGCGACTTCTCATCAACGGCTACTTCGGTCGTACTGCCATTTTTATAGAAAGATAGCATCACCAGGGTAACTAGCATGAAACTGCTCAAACCAAGAAAGGACCCGGCAAATTCACCCATGGAGGATACTGCCCGCAACCGTTGCGCCGCTTCCGGACCCATGAGTGCAGCCGCGACACCGGCCAACATCAGGATCGATAGAGACCTGCCCAGCTTATTCGCTGGAACTGACTCTGCAACAGCAAATCGATATTGCTGGATGAAGGCGTTGTGACTTCCCACCAGGAAAGTGGCCATGCAGAAAAGCACAAAACTTTCCTGGTTGATAGCATAAGCCCCTATTATCCCTGCCATGAAACAATAGGTCGCAGCAAACATAAAACCGGCTTTGCGGCCAAATTTCCCCATAAACAGAGCAGCAGGAATCGTCGTGGTCGCCGTGCCTACAATCATGAGGGCAATCGGCAGAGTCGCAAGGCTGGGAGTTGGCGCGAGGCTCGCGCCAACAATTCCGCCCAACAAAACAACAATAGGTGCGCCCGTCTGCGCAAATGCTTGCGCAATAGTGAGTATTTTCAGGGTCCGGTACACGGGCATAGCCTACTATGCAACATATTGACTCTGCAATGCCGGAATCAACTCAGCTGGCGTGCCCTGGCGTAACAATCGTCCTTCTGCCAGTTCCAGAATAAGATCGTAGTGCTCAAGACTCTCCAGTCGATGAGCAATAGTAATTACCGTCTTGTCTGCAAAAACGGTTCGCATCAATCGCTGGATCTGCTCGTCGGTCTTGCGATCAAGTGAACTTGTTGGCTCATCCATCAAAATGTAGTGCTTGTCCAGTAATATTAACCTCGCGATACATAACAGCTGACGTTCGCCAACACTATAGTCCTTGCCGCCTTCCAGGACTTCTGCATCAAGATCGACATCAAAATTTACCGTTTTCAAGGTTTCGCGCAGCTTCTCATCAGACACATCCTGTAACTCACCGGCCAGATTAAACCGAATGGTGCCTGCAAACAGGTAGGGATCCTGGGGAACCACACCGAACTGGCGGCGCACACAATTAATATCAACCCCAAAGATGGATTTACCACCGATACGAATATCACCAGCCTGATGATAAACCATGCGAAACAAGGCCTGCATCAAACTGGACTTACCCGCACCAGTCCTGCCGACGATACCCACTTTCATACCGGCTGGAATCGTCACAGAGAACTGATCCAATATCAGCGGCGTATTGTGACGATAGGACATGCTGTATTTTTCGAACCTGATATCGCCATATAAGTCTGCCATCACGGGTTTCTTAACCGCCAGCACCCTGGATTCCCGCATTGTTTCATGGGGAAGATCAATCATGAAAAAAGCTCTTCTCGCATGGGATGCCGTTTCCCCGAGGAAAGACATATCCCACGCCAGCCCAAAGAACAGGTTGTTCAGGTTAAAAACCGCCGTGATCACAATGGCCGCAAGCGTTGTGGTGATCAACCCGGTATGAAGGCCATAGACCAGGAAGCTGTATACAACGATTGCATAACCCGCTGAAATCAATCCCATCCACAACATTCCCCAGCTCATCAGGCGGCAGTAAAACAGCTGTATGTTCATCGAAGCACCAAATGCCTTGTGGATACGCTGAAGAAGGTTTTTCTGTTTGTTATAGAGGGTAAATATCGTTCTGCCTTCGATCAGGTCGGTTTCCCTGTGCAATGCCTCTCCAATTTTGACCGCTCTAATTTCCCGTGCATGACTCATCATCGGCGCCAGTTGTGCCTGAAGGGCAATATAGAGAAGAATGACAGGCACGATGAGCAAGCCAACAACCGGGTTGGCAACCATGATCAATAAACCCACACACAACACCTCTGCCAGCCCATTGGTGGTATCACCAATAGACATAACCCCTTCCAGGCGCAGCATGCCGTAGTCACCCAGCAATCGGTTGATCAACCGACCAGATGGGTTCTCATCAAAAAAGGTGGTTTTTACTCCGGATATTGACTTCATCATATCTGCCTGAATTTGTTGAGTGGACCATTGCCCGGACAACTCGAACAGGGTCCATGCACCAATCCGGCAAACCATTGCAAACAGCGTTAACACAACCAGCGTGTTCAAGGTTGCAGGTATAACCATATCCCAGCCCAGAATTGAATGGGTCACTTCACAGGCGGCTTCACTGCCACATGCCACCATCTCACCGATCAACCAGAGAAAATACGGTGGTATTGCCGCAGCGAAGAAAATCACCAACAGGGTCGGTACGATTATTTTACGCAGCAGCGTCAGGCCCGAAATAAACCGAACCAGGGTTTTAATATTATTTTGTTCGGCAGAAACTTCTTCTGCAGTGACAAAGTTTTTATGATTCATCTTTCGATTCCTTCTCGAAATCACCTGCACGAAGGTGCTGGTTAAATTCTGAATTTGGATTATTCATCAAGACTTTTGGATCACCATCTTCGATGATGCGCCCTTCATCGAGCACCAATAGCCTGTCCGTTTGTTGTAATTCACTTAACCTGTGGCTGCATAATAGAAATCCATCAGGACCCGTCAGCAAGCTTTGCATCAGGGCAGCCTCAGTATCTGTATCTACCGCGCTCAGAGGATCATCCAGCACCAGGTAGTCTCTACCAGAGTAAAAAGCTCGAGCCAGGTTTACCCGTTGCTTCTGTCCGCCGGACAGATTGACGCCCGTCTCGCCCACTTCCTCAGACAATCCGGATTCCCATTGCCCAATATCAGCCTCCAGTTCCGCCATGCGAATTGCCTGCATGACATCCGCTTCAGGCGGGTCTGTCTCCAGTGCCACATTGATACCCAGGCTGGTGTTTGACAGGTATGCCTCCTGCGGCATGTAACCGACAAACGTACGCATCCTGTGATAGACATTTTTATGCCAGAGATCTGCGACAACACCATTATCAAATTCAACCTGTATTGTTCCTGCTACCGGTTTAATCTCTGCACATATCAATTTCAGCAGTGTCGACTTTCCTGACCCAACCTTGCCGATCAAGCTAACATGTTGATTAAGGTCCAACGTCAGGTAGATATTTTTCAACACCCATGGGTTGTTTTCACCTTCATAGCGAAATCCGACGTTGTTAAAATGCAACCTTGCGGGCTTTGCCTCCGATACCGATTGACGGCACGCGGGCATCAGGTCATCTGTAATATCCCTGTGCTGAATCAGTTTGTTCAACCGGTTCACACAGGCAGAAGCAGCGGCATAATCAATGAAGATATTCGGCAGCCAACGGATATACAGCGTGATGTGATTCAACATCCAGATACTGGCGAACAGTGCCACGAGGTCATCGTTGCCGCCCCAGGCCTCATTGGCCCAGATAAGTGCGATGATCGGGAATAACCACCAGCTAACGCTGACCCCGAAATTAATCAGGTTCACGCCATGTTGCCAGGTCGATTCGATTACCAATCGACGAACGTGGCCTGCCACCCGCGACTGCATCAGCTTTTCCCAGCCGAGAAAACGCAATAATCGAACATTAGTTACCCACTCACCGATGATAGTGGAGAGGGTGTCTTCCTCTGCCTTGATTTTCTCCTCTTGCTGGTGAACGTACTTCCCAAGAATGAAGGCCAGCGGCATGGCACCGAAGCCAACTGCCATCGCAAAAAGTCCAGGCAACCCCTGGAAAAAGACAATGACGGGACCAAGAATCACCAACCCAAGCAAACAGGGAACCCCATTGCGGGCAACCGCATGGAAGAAATCCCCTATTCGATAAATATCGGAGGAAATCAGTGTCTTCAGGTTGCCGGTCGTAAATTCGTTCGTTGACAACTGCCCCATGCGCAACAATTTGACGTTCATGCGCAAGGTCACAAAAGTCCTGGTAGAGACAAATAATTGACTCTGCAGTAATGCCGTCCAGGCGTTAACCACTTTCATCACCAGCTGGACAGCGGCGTAGAAGACCAAAAGCCAGACTGCTGCCGTTAGTGTATTGGTTTCATCCAGGATCCGCTTGCTTGCAAGAACGGAAGCCAGGACCAGCAGGGTCATCAATCCCCTTCCAGCTACCAGCAGGCTGATATGTTTCTTGTAGGTGCGAATAAAGTCCCACCAGAAAGCGCCCGTCATCAGCAGATCAGGATTTTCTTCACGTATCTGGTCAAACTCTTGTTGCAGTTCCCCCGGCATTTCCTGTGGCGCAATTTCCGTTGTTGCCAGAAACTCTCTTCTTAATCTTGCCGGGTTGGCCAATATTGTCAGGTCAAACATCACACTACCCCTTACTTCACTCTCTGATTTGTTCAGCGGGGCATAAAAAAACCCCGGTGGACAATGCCTACCGGGGTCTGGTTCTATCTCCGGAAGGCTCTTATTTTGTGAACCTTCCGAAATTTGCTAAATTCGTCAGGTTATAATTTTATCGCTATCTATTTGGTTCATATTCATTTCAACTCTGCTCATTGCCGACAAACTGCCACCAAATCGCAGACGCACGGGTCCTGTGCATCGGGATCTAAAGGTGATAACTGTCGGTAAGATGTATTTCATATTTAAACGATTAGTTAATATGGCGCGTTATGTTATGCCGATTAGGGGAAAAAGCAAGGTGAATCTTGCTTTGATCAGGCTAACCGATAAACCCGCCAATAAATTGAACCGAAGAACCAGATATGAATAGAACGATCGTCTGCCTGGACTGCGGAATGCAGGTTCCTGATGATATCCGCCGCTGCCCCAAGTGTGACAATCA
>Ga0114949_10000766_pt1 | contig 18365 bp, 16 predicted proteins | sample N074metaG_FD_83505 | JGI IMG/M metagenome (GOLD analysis project Ga0114949, IMG submission 83505) | Deep subsurface microbial communities from Kermadec Trench to uncover new lineages of life (NeLLi) - N074 metaG | ecosystem: Environmental > Aquatic > Marine > Ocean trench > Sediment | place...
AACTGCATAGGAACCTTAAGTAGCGCATTGAACAGTAACCCCATTCGACTTTCAGCCACCGATTTACCTCCTAAATATCGTTGTACCTGACTTTGATCTGCTCCAAAATAAGAAGCCATTAAAAATACTCCACCAAATATTCCTGACCAAAACGTATATCGTTTTGAAGGATCGAAAGAGAAATCTATCACTTCCATTTTTCCCATATGTCCGGCAATAGCCATTGCCTTTCCAAAAGTCACCTCATTCGGAAGCAAATTAATGAGAATTGAAAAAGCAATCCCCATTCCTACCAGAATTACAAACATCTGCTGTTTTTGTGTTTGGCTGACAGCCCGAGTCCCGCCGGACACTGTATAAATAATTACCAGAACCCCTATGATAAGAATGGTTATATTTAGCGGTATATCGATTATCGATGAAAGGATAATTGCTGGAGCGTAAATGGTTATACCGGCAGCCAATCCTCTTGATATTAAGAAAAGAAAGGCGGTGAGCATCCTTGATTTTAGATCAAATCGATTTTCCAGGTATTCATAAGCGGTGTAGACTTTCAGTTTATGGTAAATAGGAATAACCACCGCACATATGATCACTATGGCAATCGGAAGTCCAAAGTAAATCTGAATAAACCCCATTCCATCAAGATAGGCCTGACCTGGAGTTGACAAAAAAGTAATTGCGCTGGCCTGGGTAGCCATGATAGAAAGCCCTATGGTACCCCATTTCATATTTTTGCTCCCTAGCAAAAACCCTTCTATGTCTTTGGCGCCACGAGTTTTCCACACACCGTAGATTACAATAAACAGTAGAGTGGCAACAAGTACCATCCAATCTAAGCCATTCATTGATAGCTAAAAGTCAACCAGATAAACAACATTAACAACACCGCAAAAAAGCCCAATACAAAGATGTAGATCATTCTCCAGCTACCAAAAATTGGAGGCTTTTCATTTCCATCCATTGATTCTTTTTCTCGTTTCATGTGAAGTAAAAATGTAAATTATATCAATACAATTAGCAGAGTTGGCAACTTATTTGAGTCAAGAGGTGGATCAATCGGTATTACTCGGCTTCTTATATTTCCATCTTCTGTGAGACCAAAGCCATTCCGCAGGTCTTTCCTGAATGAGCTTTTCCACTTTTACAATGTACTTATCAAGAATGCTATGGTCATTTTTGTGGTATGGCGGTTCGGCTAGCTCATCAAATTTAATTTCATAATAACCTCTTTTAATTTTTTTTATACCCACAAAAAGTACCGGGTATTTAGTAAGGTGGGCAATTCTTTCCGAGCCAATAAAAAACGCAGTATCCTGATTTAAAAACCTACTCCAGTACTTATCTGCATCTATCAGAGGTGTCTGGTCTGCTATCAGTCCAAATGCGTTTATGGAATTTTTCTTACGTACAATCTGAGCAACTGTCTCCTTCATTTCAATTAGATTAACACCAAACTTTGAACGTATATTCAGCATTAACCGGTCAAAGTATTTATTACTCAATCTTTTATAAACTGGATTTAAGGGCCTTGATAACCTCAGACTGCTAGCCAATGGAATCCATTCCCAATTGAACTGATGACTACTCAAGACCAATACTGATTGACCATTATTAAAATACCGCTCGATCACCTCCGGATCTTTTACCGTGACCCTCTTTTCCAATTCCACAGCGCTAATGGAAATTGACTTTAGTACCTCTACCATGAAATCGCAAAAATTTCTGTAGAATTGTTTCATTATGGCATCAATTGCTTCTGCCTCTTTTTCAGGGAATGCGTTCTGCAAATTTTCTCGTACCACCTGACAGCGATACCGAACTATATAGAAGATAATGAAATATAACCCTGTTGAAACACAATACAGCATAGGTAAGGGCAAGTAGGAGATCCAGCGTAAAATCATAGGTGGCGGTTAATTATCAGGCTCCGGTTGACCTATGGAGATCATATTGGCGAAGAGCCGGTATGCTCCCGGCACGCCGGCGGGCAATTCCCTGAACCAACTTAAACTGGTATAAATATAATAGCCCTTCCCATATTTTGTTATTAATAACCCTCCGTGTTTAGGAGTTTCACCTGGATCATTGGTGGTTAAAACAGCATCGTATTTTTGGTCCCATTCACCTGGAAAGTATAGTCCCCTTTCCTGGACCCATCCATCAAAATCTTTTGATGTAATCTTGTTAGGCTTGTTAAGCACCTGATGATCAGGCAGCAAGAACTCAACCGGCGCCTCCTCAACCGATACTCTATCGCGCGACAATTTCAATGGGAATGGGGCGAAATCATCAGTCACCAGCCGGTGCCTGGTATTATATTGAACGATCAACGTCCCTCCTTGCTCTACATAGGAGATCAAATTGTCCATTTGGTATTTCAGGCGGTCCACTGTGTTTAGCGCTCGTATTCCAAGGATAACCGCCTGGTAATTTTTCAAATTCCGTACATTTAACTGCCCCGCGTCCAACAGGTCCACCGTATAACCTATTTGCCGTAAGCTTGTGGGAACATCATCACCGGCGCCCATAATGTAGCCAATGTTTTGACCTCCGGAAATAATATCCAGTTTTACCACTTTGGCTGCAGCCTCGGGAAGCAACAACTGGTTAGGGATGTGATCGTACTGTATGATGATCTGCTCCATGCTGTAATATTTTCCCTCTACCGTGGCAATAGCTTTTACCTTTCCTTCGCCAGATGTTTCTGGTGGGGTAATGGTGAATTCCTTCTCTTGCTCCTCCCCTTTCTGGTTCAACTCGAAGGAAATTCGCTCCGGGGAAATACTCCAGCCATCCGGCACTTCAAATACTAAGCTGCCATTTACATTTTTTCGGCCGCTTTTTAGGGTTACTTTGAATGGTCTGGGAGCCTTATCGGCAAACACCTGTACTTTGTCATGAAAATTAATAGCAAGAGGTGGTGTGATGGCCAAAGGCTGAAAAATCTCGCCATTTACCGGATCTGTTCTCTTGTGTACTAATGGGATTTGATAGGTAATGGGATGGCCCATAATTTCCAATTCAAAGGGAATGTTTATAGAAGGTCCATTTTCAGGTTGTCCAATCATTTGTGGATCAGAAACTTCAAACATCCCAACGCTACCTGCAGACCTCAACCAGTATGGTTGTGAATATGGTTGATCTTCGGGAATGTCAATAGTTAGTTCCTTTTCAAACCGCTGATTATTTCCCAACTCCATTCCATTGGTCTGGATCTCAATTACAGCTGCATCTATACTATTTAGTACCACCGGAACATCAGACCGGTTGGTGGCCTCAAGTTTAATTTTTATAGTTTCTCCAGGTGTGGCTGACATTTCAGTGGTAGCAGCTTCTAAATACAAGCCCAGAGCAGCCTGTAGCAGTTTCCTTAGCTGTATTCTTTTAACCTGCCTCCAATACTGGTCCTTCAGGTTTACCAACATTTGATCTGCTTCAATTAAAATTGGTACCACAGCGCTTGGTTGCTCAGGATTAAATTCCTCATAAGCTTTATAGAGCAAAGAACCAACAGCAGCGCCGCCTTCGATTTCCTCCCAATTCATAATTGGTTGCTTGAAGTAACTCTCAGAAATCTTAACCCCCTTTACATACTCCAGATACTCAAATTCAGCGCCCCGGCTCCCTGAGGAACCAAAACCCTGGCTTTTGTGCATGCTTCTACTTTCAGCTGCTATTTCTGTATACGATTTCCCAAGCAGGGGATTGTAGGCGCCAACATCGATGGCGATCATTCCATCACTGTTGAAGTTTTCAGGACCTCCGTAAAACCACCAGGAAGTATTGAACAGCAAAGACTTTACCTGCCATGGTTTCACGAACTCTAGCTGCTCAGGGAAGCGGTTAGCATCAGCTGCGGCGTCAAAAGCTTCTTCCGCCAGCATAGCTGAAGCAGTGTGATGACCGTGCCTGCCCCTGCCATCTGAAGGGAACCTGGTTATTATAATCTCAGGCTGAAACTTTCGGATTACCCAAACCACATCGGACAACACTTTTTCTTTATCCCATATTTTCAGAGTCTCCTCCGGATTTTTGGAATAACCGAAATCAATGGCCCTGGTAAAAAATTGCTGGCCACCGTCTATTTTACGAGCTTGCAGGAGTTCCTGAGTTCTGATAACTCCCAACATTTCTTTGATTTCCGGCCCGATGAGGTTTTGCCCGCCATCTCCCCTGGTAACCGAAAGATATGCTGTATTAAGCAGAGCTTCATTTTCAAGGTAAGCAATCAGCCGGGTATTCTCGTCATCCGGGTGTGCAGCCACATAAAGAACTGACCCCAGCGAATATAATTTCTTCAACTCCAGCTGAATGTCGGAAGCACTGGGTTTTGTTGGTTGAGCTATAAGAGCAATATGAACCCAGAAAAAGAGAAACAGGTACCGCAACCTATAAGATACATTTATTGAATTAGTTTGTGACATAGATTATTACACGCCATTTTGTTAACCGGGTTGGATATTCCGTTATAATTTTCACAAATCTATAATATATTGGGCAAGTTACCAGCGAATTACAGGAGAGTCTGGGAGATTTAAGTACAGTCCTAAACCTCAATTGGCACAAAACTTGTACCAGGTTAAGGGTAAACATAAATTTCCATTATGAAATCAACCATTACTACTCTTTTCGCGGTTTTTGGTCTGTTTGTTGCCTCATGTGGACCAAAACTGGTCCCATTCACTGGCGATTTTGAGCTGGAAACAGGGTTAAATAAGGAACAATTAAAAAATGTACAATTTTACAATTCCGGGCCTATCATACTCATTAGGGAAATAAACAATAACACTACCCAGGTTATCAGAGGAGATATCAAGATGAAGGATGACAAACAATTAGAGCAAATTGTGATCCCGCCGAATACACCTGGGGTGGTAATTAACAGTAGCCCTCAACGCCTGGGAATTAGTTTCGAGTCCGGTACTGACCGTTACCTGGTATTTGGTCAAAACCAGCATCAGTCAAATGCATATACTTTGTTGGCAAAGGACTGGCAAAATGGAATCGGATCAGTCGAATATGATGGGAAACAATTTAAAGTAAACACCGAAAGCGCGTCCACCTATCTAATTGTAAATACCAAACGTTTGAGATCTCTGAAGGTAAGTTCGCGGACCGCCAAGGGTCGTGCTGTGGGGAAACATTAAATACAATCCATTTGACTTCCATGGAAATTGCAACTGACTCCTATAACATAGTGATCTCAGGGCAAGCATTCAAGGTTGCTCAATGCACGATACTTTTACAAATATAGTCAGGAATGATACCGGTTGCTGAAACCATGGTTTCCACTGCCGATTCCCGGGTATTTCCTGTCAAAACCAATGCGGTATCCAGGCCGAATTTATTTCCTCCCAATATATCAGTATGCAGGGTATCTCCTACCATGAGAATTTCATTCTTGCTAAAATTACCTTCATTTAAAAGCTGTTGGTAGGCAAACATAAACATCTGTGAATCCGGTTTTCCAAAATGGATGAATTTCCGGTTCAGTATGTTTTCCACAAGTTTGGCAATACCTCCGGTCCCTACTGCTACATCTCTCGCAGAAACCGGGTACAACTTATCAGAATTGGCAACTACCACCGGAATGTTTTTTATGCGTAACAGGTTGATGGTTTTATTGATATCCACATTCCAATCAAACCCTTCATCATCCAAAAACACGAAGGCAGAAATATCGTCGCAATGCTCCAAATCAATGGATCCTATGGGCACAGAATCCCGGTCGATATGCAAAATATACTCTGCAGCATTTTCGGTGCCCAGGTAACCTATTTTTCCTTTTATTTTTTTGTCTTCGAGAAATAGCCGTGCCAAGGTTCCGGAGGTGATAACTTCGTTTATTTTCAGGCCATTTAAACCCAAGGATTTAAAAAGATCTACTTGTTGCTGGCGACTGCGGCTGGCATCATTAGTAAGTATCTTAATTATAAAGCCTTGTTTACGAAGATAACTGATGGTCTGTGCTACTCCGTCGATTAGCCCCTCATGATTTTTTAAGACGCCATAGGAGTCCAAAAATACCACCTTATAATTGTTTACCAGAGATAAAAAATCAATTCGCTTCATAAGCTAAATTTTTAATGCCTTTAGAAGTTTGTCAACTGCGAAATCAGCAATTGATGGTAAATATGTTTGATAAGCTTCCATTTGCAACTTGGTGGCAAATAATTCATGAAAAAAGTATCGCCCATCTTTTATTACATAGTTTAATATAAAGAATCTGTATGCTTCCGGAATAAACCTGACCTCATTTTCAGTCAAAGGATAGACAGAATGGTAGGTCTTCAGGAATAGTATAAACCTTTCTTCCCAAAGAGTGTCAATATTGTAACTAAAAACGGTTCGGTCTCCAACATTGGATACTACCCGGCTAAAGAAATAAAAATCCAGTATTCGGCTACTCATGCGAAACCAGTCATAGTCCCATCGGGAAAATAACCGCAGGTCATCAGTTACTGAGAAGTTCCCGATATTCCAGTCCAGAAATACAGGTATTTCCGGTAATTTATTAATGTCAAGAGCAGCGCAGCTATCAAAAAATTGTTGACAATGCTCCTGGATGAACTCGTGGTGTAATCTGTACTCATATTGACCCAACTCAGTATTGATAATTTCAAGTAGATGATCTATATCAATTTTTAAGGTTTTGGAAGAGGCAGGTAAGGTATTGTGAATTGAAGTACAAGCCTGATGAAAATGGGCAAATTGCTCTCCAAGACTTATTATATGTTCCTTTTCCAAACGACGAGGCAGCTTGTCTCTGATCTCGATTGGCCGGTAAAATACTACCCACGCATCCAGTACGCTGTCCTTATGCCTATAAACATATAGATTATTACCCTTCATGAGTGACCTTGACAAGAGGTTTTCATATGGTGAAGGCAGGTTATTGGCCAAACTATTGATGACGGTGTGGTCCTCAACAAAATGTTCGTAGTATCCGAAATATGATAACTTGGCAATTACCGGCTGATGACCTTCAAAGTCAATTCGATAGACATGATTAGTGGATACATTGGCGCTGATATCCCGGACGCTCTTAATGATCCGGCTTTGGTCATAGTTTTGCCAGGCATTTTTTACAATGCTAATAAAATCGGGATATGACATAGTTCCGTTTTAGCAGAATTACCGCTAAGATAAAAATAGTTTGGAACTACTGCCCGATCTTCAGATTGAATTATGGTTAACTTAACATTAGGGCTTATTGAACCAAATAGATGACTTAACACCGAATCCATGGAGTTTTCTATTTTCTACCCCTGCTTTGGAAAGCCCTTTTTGATAGAATACACCAATTTGCCACCTCAGCTGTTTGTTTAGATAAACTTCGGTACCTGCTCCTAAATTTAAGGTGGCAACATAAAAGGCAGATGATATTTCTTGCTTTGACCCAATAAATGATGAGTATTCAGCTCCGCCAACGGGAGGTTTAGCAGCATTTAAGGCATACTTGTATTCCAATTCCTGTTCGGTGGCCCATTCTGGTGTAATACCTGCACTTGCATACCATTTTTTATTATGGTCTAATATGCCAAACACTTTCAAGTTAATAGGTATTTTTACCAGTTTAGCATCAGACTCTAACCCGATCAGTTGACCTATCTGGTCATCATAGCCAGGGTAATCATCAAAGAAGTCCGGAGGTAAATCCTTAATTTCATGTTCCTTAATTCTATAGGATCTGCCACCGAAATGTATCCCTGTTTCCAGTCTTAATACCGGGGAGAATATTACTTCTGTCATAAAACCCAAGCTACCATTGATATCTCCGGTCCCGAAATCATAGATGCTCTTGTGGAACATCCCTTCTATTCCAAATTGGAAATCAAGACCTTTATGATTGTGTTTCTCAAGCGCCCATAACGTTTTGTTAGGTATCCTTTTCTTCTCAGGTTTTATCGGGGATTCTGGCTGCTCAAATATTGCCACTTCGGGTAAATATTTAGGCATTCCATGTCTTGTTATTCTATTATTACTGGTCAAACCATAATCAGCAACCGAAGCAATGAAAGGATCTGACTGGGGGGATTCATAGCGGTTATCCGTCACAAAAGCATCATTGTTGCTTTGTAAGCCAGCAGCTCCGGTATTTCGAATGGTCAGCAAATCCCGATAAACATATACGGTATCTACTCGCGAAGCTTTAAGCTCTACTAATTCTTCTTGTAAACTTATAAATTGAATGCGCTCATTCTTTAATTGACCTATTTCATCTGTTAAAACTGCATATCGCCCTTCACTGAAATACCAAACAATGCCAAAATTGATGAGGGTAAATAAAGCCAACGAACCAACAATATAGGCAGTTCGTCCCCCAGTCCAGGCATTCTTTATAGCCGGCAGATGGGACAAACGGTCCCTCAGGTCTGTTAATGCATGCGCATCATGGCCGCTATCCTGAAAGGCATCTACCTTTTCCCTGATTATTTTATCAAAATCTTTATCATCCATGTCCCAAAATTCTAGGTTGATTCATAGTTAGCAGCCGTCGTTTCAGTTTACTGCGGGCAATTGCCAAATTGGATTTAGAGGTACCAACGCCGATGCCAATCTTATCGGATATCTCACGGTGATTATACCCTTCAATAACAAATAGATTGAATACAATGCGATAAGATGGAGGTAATTCCCGGATAATTTGAATGATCTCTTTTTCTGAAATTTTACTTAAGGCATCTTCAGTTATAAACTCGTGTTTAGCGTATGAAATATCAACATTGTGATAGTGTTTTTCATTTCTCCGATAATAATCAATCGATGAATTAATCAATATTCTTCTTAGCCACGCCTTGAAGGAAGTATGTTCTTTGTATCGATCCAAATGACCAAAAAGTTTGACGAAACCATCATTAACTATTTCCACAGCTTCTTCTCGATCCTTAGAATATCTTAGACATATACTCATGGCGTAATTATAAAACATCAGATATAACTCCTCTTGATGCTCCCTATAACCTTTCCTACAAAGGTTAATCAGAGTGTTTAGATGTTTGGAATCGACTGACACCATGAATAATTATGGTCTTTCCAGATGCGGCAATCGTTAGACTGAACGCCCGGATGACAAAAAGGGTTGGTTGAAGGGAATTTAATTTTATTAAGGATCAGGTCGACCAACCGTTACCCCTTAGCCGGCGTTGTGTAAAATAGGTATAGCATCACTACGAAAATTTCTAACTGGCTGACTAATCTAATTTACTAAATAATTAATTATTAAGGAATTAGATAGTTTAAAATTATTTATGGTTTAACCATGGCTTTAAGGCTAAACACGAGTGATTGTAGCCTTGAAGATTCCATCTACCGCGTTTGAATTGGTCATTGTATGAAATTTCATTATTCTCTATTTGTTTACCTGGCTCTCCTATTTTTATTTGGCTGTGAGTCCAATGATCCAGGCTTTAACCCAAGTAAAAATACCAGTACTGATTACCACTATAAAACCAGGCACTTGGTAATCGTGGTTATTGATGGCCCAAGATTTCAAGACACTTGGGGAGATCCTTTCAAGGTGAACATTCCACATTTCGCTAATGAATTAGCCGCTATTGGCATCAATCATAATCGATTCTATAACCGTGGAGCCACCTATACTACCTCTGGACATACTGCAATAACCACCGGCAGCTATCAATGGATGGCAAATGATGGGTCAGAAATCCCATTTCACCCATCCATATTCCAATCGTGGTTACAAAAGCATGGCGCCAATCCTAATCAAGCACAGATTATCACCGGAAAGAAAAAATTAGCAATATTATCAGATTGTGTTGATCCAAAATGGCGGGGAAAATTTAACCCAATTGTGAATGCAGAAAACCGGGACGACCATGAAACCATGCAAGTCGCCCGCTTAATACTAGAACAATATCATCCACGATTGACCCTTATTCATTTTCGAGGGCCTGACAAATACGGACATGAGAATGATTGGAAAAACTATACTAAAAGTATCACTGAAACCGATCAGTATACCCATGAAATATGGCAGTTCTTACAGAATGACCCATTTTATAAGGACGTTACTACTTTGATGGTTACTAATGACCATGGCAGGCACAGTGACGGAATAAGGGATGGATTTATCAGCCATGGAGATTTCTGCGAAGGATGTGTGCATGTCAACCTATTCGCTGCCGGACCGGATTTTTATTCCAACAGGGAGATAAATAAGCCCAGGCAATTGGTGGATATGGCTGCCACTGTTGCCATACTCATGGACATCGATCTACCGGCATCCAGCGGTTCAGTGATGTGGGAACTATTTAAATAAAAATATGAAGCAGCTGATCACAATAATCCTAGTATGCTTCATCACTGGACTTGAGGCACAGATCAATGAAAAGGCCATCAGAAGTATCGGGATATCGTCCAGTGCATCGATGCTTGATCATTCGGTTAGGGGTCAGGTTGAACCTTACATTTCATGGGGAACAAATAAAAATCAGCTTATTCTTGCTTCTACCATATTGGTGGCCACCAATATTGGATATCAATCACCACAATCTCCTCGATTGTCCGGAGCCCGGGTAGGATATCGTTTTTGGCCTGATGAATCGGACAACAAGTGGGCTTTTTACATGTCCGCGGACCTGCGATTACAAAGATTAAAAGACCTTTGGACCGGCAATACATTTAACGAACAACTGTCCGAATACCAGGAATATACCATTAAAACTGTAGAACTGCTGCTTGAAAATTATCTGGGATATGGATTAGTATTCAATATCAACAAATTCTTAAGCATTAGCCAGGGAGTTGGATTGGGGTGGTATCTATCAAAGCTCAATTCCGGTTCCTCAGTTACTAATGTCCAAGTACCGGATATTGTTGATTATCGTGGCTACGATGACTTTGGTTTTATCTGGAATGTCAGGTTTGAAATAAATTTTAGTTTTTAGTTCTCCCCCAACTGTGATATTAATACAGAAATACCCGATATTGAAGAATGAAAATCATTCAAGGTCAATGAATAATCCAAAACAGAGGCGAAGTGCCTTAAAAAAAATCGCTTTGAGTGCGGCGGCAGTGGGCTCCGGAAGTTTAGCATATGCGTCATCCATCAAATCTCAGGAATTTCAAACAAATCAATTGAACCAACCTATGTTAAAAGGAAATATCAATCATTCTGTGTGCCGTTGGTGTTATGGAAAAATTCCCCTGGAGAGTTTTGCCCGTGATGTCAAAGCCATGGGGCTAAATTCCATTGAACTGCTGCAACCAAACGAGTGGGCAGTGGCCAAAGAACATGACCTTACCTGTGCCATTGCGGTAGATTTTGAATTCGTCAAAATAGAAGATGGTTTCAATGATCCGGCCAATCATCAGCATCTACAGGAAAACTACCAACGACTAATTCCCCAAGCCGCAGAACAGGGGTTTCCTACGGTTATTTGTTTTTCTGGTAACCGACGCGGCATGAGCGATGAGAAAGGCCTTGATGCCTGTGCCAAAGGGATTGAACCGCTAGCTAAACTGGCAGAAAAGCATGATATCACCTTGATCATTGAATTACTCAATAGTAAAGTAAATCACATAGACTATCAATGTGATCGTACCCCCTGGGGCGTGGATTTGATAAAGAAAGTTAGCTCTCCCAATTTCAAATTGCTTTATGATATTTATCATATGCAGATCATGGAGGGAGATATAATTGCTACCATCCGGGAGTACCATCAGTATATTGCCCATTATCATACCGGAGGCGTACCAGGGCGAAATGAAATAAATGAAACCCAGGAATTGAACTACCCTGCAATAATGAAGGCCATCCTGGAAACCGGCTACACCGGGTATGTAGCACAGGAGTTTATTCCTACCTGGGATGACAAAATTGCTGCGCTAAGGCAGGGAGTGGAAATTTGCGACGTTTAGCAGCACCTGCCTATCCACTCAAATGGACTGATGGTCACTGGTAAGCAAGTCCCAAATAGATTTTACCGGATGAAAAATAGCATTGGGTACTTCCACCAGGATGGTATTCCAATGTGCCATAGAACCATTCCACAATCCGGGATGTTCCAAAACCCTGATTCTTTCACCCAGGTAATTCTTTTCGGTAATAAATCCTGTATCCGGGTCAATATATTTTTGCAAGTCAAATTTTTCACCTTTATAATTCTTTACTGCACATACAAGATCTGTGATGTGCGCATATTGGGAAACAGTTGCTGACTGCAAATTATCAGAGGAGTCCAATTGTGCATTTTCGATGATCTGAAGTGATTGATCTCCATTCGGTGATGAAACCCAATAAGGGCCTCCTCCAGTTACTTTTTCTGTACGGATTACACTGCAAACCCTTAGTGGCCGATTGAGACTATCATGAAGATACTTCATGCGTTCCTCAAGTACCAGGTTGTCATAATCATCACCAAGTAGCCTGCCCAGTGAATTTTTAAGATAATCGCTTATCTCCACAGCAATTAGATTGGATGGCAAACTAAGTGAATCCATTTGGTTTAGATACTTAAAAATCCTGGCCTGATTTTCCAAGAGGACCCCCACCAATGCTTTTTTATACCGCACCATAAGTGGTTTTAAGTTATCAGGGGCCACATTGTCTATATTTTTGATAAAAATGACATCTGCGGTTACATTATTTAGATTTTGTAACAATGCACCATGTCCCCCTGGCCGGACCAATACTTTGCCTTTGTTATCCCTGAAAGGCAGGTTATTTGGGTATACAGCAATGGTATCGGTCGAGGGATGTTGAACGGACAGGGAAATTTGATATTTTAGTTCAAATCTGCGTTGATATTTGGGAATTACCTGATCCAGAAAATCTTTTATGGGTTTATAATGAAATGTTGAGGTGGTAAAATGGATCCGGGCACGCCCCCGACTCCGGGCATATAATGCCGCTTCTACCAGATGCTCTTCCAAGGCCGTACGACTACCATTGGGATATTGATGGAATTTCAGCAAGGCCTTCGGAAGATCCTGATAATTCATTCCACTAGCGGTCAGCAATATATCCAGAAGCTCTCTGTACTTGCGATTTTTTGTCATTGAAGTAACTGAGTCACCTGATTCTTCAACTCTTTTACACAGTTGTTTATAAAAGGCGAACTTATGAAGGTCAATGAAAAATTTCTCCACCTGTACCTCCCTGACATCAGGTTGGTTCAGAAAGGAGAGTAAGTCTTTGAACATACGGCTGGCTGCACCCGATGCCGGCACAAATTTGCACAAGTCCAGCCCTGCTATTGATCCGGTATAGGCTTTTTCAAATCGATCCAGCTCAGATGCTGCTAATTGTCGGATACCGTCCCCTGGTGACGCCGGTCTATCAATCAATAATGAAGGAATTCCATTCCTAAAAGAATCTACCTGCATATTAAGGCTCTTCAGTGAAATACCCTGATCAACAAGCTGATTTATATCATTTGAATTTAAACCGATGTTATTCAGATATTTAACAATATTCAAAGTAATGATATTTTTGTATTAATCAGATCAGTTCAAGGGCTTTCCGAATACCCAGGGAATGGATGTTTTCCAAGTCCAATTGCAATTGTTGGACAACCTGCGCTTCCTCCAGTCCCATTAGGTCCCAGTCTTTTAGGATAGATAGATCATAGGCGTCTTCAAAAGACGCATAGAGCAGTGCTGCCCAACAAAACATGATTCTTCTTGGGTAAATATTAAACTGTTTGAGGTATAATACTATTGTAGGCAGCAGGCGTACCTGAAATTTCTTTATAGCATTTACCGAAATACTTTCAAGACGATGATTAATATGGGGATTCTCAAATCTCAGAATAGTCTCCTGAGCAAATTTTCTGGCATCTATGGAAGGGTCCGTAAAGGTGGGAACAATTTCACTATAGATTAATTCTTTAATAAACTTTCCTAACTGCCCGTCGATCATTACTTCAAAGACCGTTACTAAACCCGCCTGCATACCAATTGGCACTAAAGCGGTATGTGCACCATTGAGTATTCTTACTTTAATCTCTCTGTAAGGACTTAGGTCCTTGACGAAATTTACCTTCAATTTCGTTTTATGGAATGGTAATTCATTTTGGATGTCAAAATGTGTTTCAATGACCCATTGATGATACCTTTCACCAACAGTTATCTGCAGATCCTTGAATCCAAGGGTTTGCTGAATTTTGTCGGCATTTTCTTTAGGAAATCCGGAAACGATGCGATCAACCAGGGTATTGCAGAAATAATTGTATTGCTCGATCCAGACACTAAAATCATTCCCCAAATTCCAGTCTTCTGCATGTTTTAAAACATACGAACTCAATTTTCCTCCGTTATCTTCTATTAGCTCAGTAGGAAGCATGATCATTCCTTTGGTCGGATCTCCTTTAAATTCTTTAAATCTGTGATACAGCCAAATGGTTAATTTTGCAGGGAATGAATTGGGTGTTTTGTTAAAGTCAAGTTCTTCATATTGGTAAGTGATCCCGGATTCTGTGGTATTGGAAACCACAAACCGGCAAAATGGCAGCGAGGCAGTGTCTAAGAATTTTTGCCATTCCCGGTATGGGTAAATAACCTCCTGTATACATTTAATCAAACAGGTGACTTCTCCGGAGCGGTCTTGAAGAATAGTATGAAATAAACCATCCTGAGCTTGTAATTGCGCGTATCCCCCTCCTTCAGTTGGTTTTATCAGTAACACCCCTCCGTCAAAACCAGCTTCCGCGTTGAGTATATCCACCATCCAGTTAAAGAATCCTCTAAGAAAATTACCACCACCAAACTGTAGAACACGAATCGGTCTGGAATCAGTTATGTGCGAAGAAGTACGGTTAAGGGATTGCATGTCTAAAGAGAAACCCCTCTTTTCCAGGGAATAAAATCCTGTTGGAGCAATCTAACCGCTGCGGGAATGGCCCTTCCACTGGCAACCTCAATTATGTACTCCAATAGTTCCTCCCCTTTCTCATGTATGGTAGATTCTCCGGAAATTATGGTACCGGCATTGATATCTATTATGTCTGCCATTTTTTGGTAAAGTTTATTATTGGAGGACATTTTTATAACCGGCGCCACCGGATTTCCAGTGGGAGTGCCAAGGCCGGTAGTAAACACAATAATGTTTGCCCCCGAGCCAGCTAACCCTGTGGTACTTTCAACATCATTTCCAGGTGTGCATAATAATGACAATCCAGTATTTCTGCTGGATTCACCATAGTCCAGCACCTCGTTTATTGGAGAGGTCCCTCCTTTCTTGGCTGCCCCGGCTGATTTTATGGCATCCGTTATCAGGCCATCCTTGATGTTGCCGGGAGAGGGGTTATTTTCAAACCCAGCATTGACTGCCTGAGCACTTTTGCTATATGCACCCATCAGGTCGGAGAATTTTTGAGCAAGTTCACTGCTGCTACATCTGTTAATCAATTCCTGCTCGACCCCGTTTAATTCAGGGAATTCAGATAAAATAGCCGTTCCGCCCAATGCTACCAGCAGGTCACTGGTGTAACCAAGTGCCGGATTGGCAGAAATACCTGAAAAACCATCGGACCCTCCACATTCCAGGCCCAGTTTTATGTGGCGTAGAGGTGCTGGTTTTCTGCTTATTTTGTTGGCTTGAGTTAACCCGATAAAGGTCTGCTTAACGGCATCTTCTATAAAAGTTCTCTCATCTTTACTCTGCTGCTGTTCCAGATAAAATACCGGTTTATCAAAATTCTGGTGCTTTTCTTTAATGGCTTGTTGCATTAATTCTATTTGAGCATGTTGACATCCCAGACTCAAAATGGTCGCTCCCGCTACATTGCTGTGGGTGATGTAACCCGCCAATAATTTGCAAAGCATTGCCGAGTCATCCGGAGTGCCACCACATCCACCCTGATGATTGAGGAACCTGATTCCATCAACATTTGGGAATTGTCTGGTGTACACTAAATCATCGTGGGTGCTCACGATGGACATTTCCATTAATTCACTGGTTGAAGCCCCTGACTTATATCTATCGATAAGGGCTTGAGTGTCAACTCGAAAATCCTTCTTGGTAGGATAACCCAATGATTCACATAGGGCTTCGCTTATTATGTCCAGATTCCGGTTTTCACAGAACACCAAGGGTATTACCAGCCAATAGTTTGAAGTGCCAACTGACCCATCCTTGCGGTGGTAACCATCAAATGTCCTATCTCTCCACTTCGAAACATCCGGAGGTTTCCAGGAAATTTCTGTTGATTGAATACTGTAACTGCCAGCCTTATGGGCAACATTATGAGTGCCTACCAATCCACCTTTAGGTATCTCTTCTTTACAAGTTCCCACTAACACACCATACATAATGATTTGATCTCCCTTGGATAACTCTTTTATGGTGAACTTATGTTTTGCGGGTATATCGTGTTGCAATAGCACCGATAGATTGCCTATTGCGCATTCCTGACCAACAGGCAGATCCTGGAGGGCCACTACCACATGGTCATCGTCGTGAATTTGAAAATAATTTCGTGACACAGATCTGGATTTATCGAATACTACTGATGATTTTCAGGGTCGCTGCCACCAGATTTTGCAATCCATCAAAATCCCTGTCAATAAGAAATTTCTTGGATATTAATTTTGAACCCATGCCAACGCAGGTTACCCCTGCATCAAACCATGATTTTAGATTTTCTTCATCAGGTGATACCCCGCCAGTCGGCATAATATTGGTCCAGGGACAAGGGCCCTTAATGGCTTTTACGAAGCCCGGCCCGTAAGTACCTCCGGGAAATAGTTTGACAACTTCACAGCCCAATTCCTCGGCCCGGGCAATTTCAGCTAAAGTGCCGCAACCGGGCGAAAACATTACTTTTTTCCGGTTACAAACCAGCGCAATGTCTTCTCTGAGCAATGGGGTTACTACGAAATTGGCCCCCAACTGCATATACATAGAAGCCGTGGCTGCATCGGTGACAGATCCAACGCCCAATATCATTTCAGGGAGTTCCTGGATAGCATACTTATTTAATTCAGAAAACACCTGATGGGCAAAGTCTCCTCTGTTGGTAAACTCCAAGAGTCTTGCTCCACCCTTATAACAGGCCTTGAGCACTTCTTTTCCCAGCTCAACATCCGGGTGGTAGAAAAGAGGTACCAAGCCGGTTTCCTTCATTTTCAAATAAACATCTACTCTGCTAAATCTTGCCATAACTTTATATCTCAATTTATCGGCTTACTCTTCCCGAAGCGTCGCCTCCCATTAATTTCTCAACTTCGTCGATGGTGACCTGATTGGCGTCACCGTAAATTGTGTGTTTTAAGCATGAGGCTGCCACCGCATAATTCAGAGCTAGCTGATCATCATCAGGATAGTGTAACAAGCCATAAATTAGTCCGCCCATAAATGAATCACCTCCACCTACACGGTCCACAATATGGGTGATCTGGTAGGTTGGTGCGCTAAGGAACTCTGTACCATTGTAAAGTACACCAGACCAGGTGTTGTGTGAAGCGCTAATTGATCCCCTCAGGGTAACAATCACTTTTTTGGCATTTGGAAATCGTTTCATAAGTTGTTTACAAACCGATACATAGGCTTGAGCATCCATACTTTCACCCTGGGTGACATCAACTTCCTCCGGATGAATGTCAAAGTGCTTTTCCGCATCTTCCTCATTGCCCAAAATTACATCACAACCTGCCACCAGGTCGGGCATTATCTCCGCCGGTCTTTTACCATATTTCCATAGCTTCTTTCGGTAGTTTAGATCTGTTGAAACGGTAATTCCTAAGCGATTGGCGGCCTGTATGGCATCCAGACAAACATCTGCCGCTCCTTGTGAGATTGCCGGTGTTATTCCGGTCCAGTGAAACCACTGAGCTCCTTCAAATACCCGGTCCCAGTTGATCATACCTGGTTTAATGGTACTAATTGCAGAATTGGCCCTGTCGTATACTACTTTACTTCCCCGTGACACCGCCCCTGTTTCCAGGAAATATATACCCAGTCGTTCACCACCAAATATTATGTGCCCGATCCCTACACCTCTTTTCCTCATTTCCATCATAGCACATTTGCCGATGTCATTATCGGGCAGCCGGGTGACAAAATCCACTGGAATTCCATAATTCGCCAGTGATACTGCCACGTTGCTTTCGCCACCTCCATAAATTGCATCAAACGTATTGGTTTGTGAGAACCTCAGGAAACCGGGAGGAGCCAACCGCAGCATAATCTCTCCAAACGTCACCACCTTTTTCATCATATCAACATTAATAACTTAAAACTAAACACTAAAAACTAATGGAGCTACCAGAACATGGCATACAAAAATGTCAAAATTACCATAATGATAAATGCACTGATGTTGAAGCTTGGTTTGGTGGCAAACAACTGTCGAGAAACCGAAATAGCCTTTTCATGGTCAGCGCCTTTGTTCTCCAGG
>Ga0114949_10000772_pt1 | contig 18334 bp, 16 predicted proteins | sample N074metaG_FD_83505 | JGI IMG/M metagenome (GOLD analysis project Ga0114949, IMG submission 83505) | Deep subsurface microbial communities from Kermadec Trench to uncover new lineages of life (NeLLi) - N074 metaG | ecosystem: Environmental > Aquatic > Marine > Ocean trench > Sediment | place...
CGAGATCCAGGAGGATCACATCTACGTGCCGCTGCAGGGCGAGGACTGCAAGTTCCTGCTGGAGCATCGCGCCGAGGGGCTCAATGCGCTGCAGTTCCTGGTGAACAAGATGGCCTACCGCGGCGGCCCCACGCGCATCCTGGTGGATGCCGACGGCTACCGCAAGGAGCGCCAGGAGGAGCTGGTCGAGCGCGCCCATGCCGTGGCGGATGAGGTGCGCGACGGCGGCAACTCGCAGTCGCTGGGCAGCCTGAACCCGTTCGAGCGCCGCCTGGTGCACATGGCACTGCGCGACGACGAGGATGTGCGCACGGTGAGCAAGGGCGAGGGATTCCTCAAGCGCATGGAGATCGTGCCCAAGCACGGCGGCGATGGCGACGAGTCGCAGGGCTCGGAGCGCCGGCCCCGGCGCCGTCGGGAGCGCTACTGATCGTCCACGACGATACCGTCGCAGCCATCGCCACGCCGCAGGGCGCCGGTGGCCTCGGCATCGTGCGTATCAGCGGGGGGGAAGCGGCGCGTATTGCACGGGCCGTCTTCCTGCCTGCTTCCCCGATTCCGGAGGGAGAGCCCCACCCCCACGCCCGGGCGCTGTTCGGCTCCGTCCTGGACGAGAGCCGCGAGCCCGTGGACCGCGGCTACCTGACCTTCTTCCACGCGCCGCGCTCCTACACCGGCGAGCCCACCGCCGAGATCTCCACCCACGCCTCCCCTGTGGTTCTGCAGCGCCTGCTGGATGCGGCGCTGGCCGCCGGCGCCCGCGCCGCCGAGCCGGGTGAGTTCACCTACCGCGCCTTTCGCAACGGCAAGCTCGACCTGGCCCAGGCCGAGGCAGTGGCCGATCTCATCGCCGCGCAGACATCGCACCAGGCGCGCGTGGCCTACCGGCAGCTGGAGGGCAGCCTGGCCCGCGAGCTGGAGCCTGCCCGGCAGGAGCTACTGGGACTCATGGCGCACCTGGAGGCATCGCTGGAGTTTCCGGAGGAGGACGGCACGCTGCTGCCGGTGGAGCAGATCCTGCCGCGGCTCGATGGCGTCCTCGAACCCTTGCGGCGGCTGGTGGATTCCTATGCGCGCGGGCGGCTGCTGCGCCGCGGCGCCACGGTGGTGCTGCGCGGCGCGCCCAACGTGGGCAAGTCCAGCCTGTTCAACCGGCTGTTGAGGAGCGCGCGAGCCATCGTCACGGCCAGTCCGGGCACCACCCGCGATGTGTTGACGGAATCGGTGGAGCTGGGCGGCATCCCGGTGCGGCTGGTGGACACCGCCGGGCTCGGTGCGTCCGACGATCCCATCATCGCGGAAGGCGTGCGCCGGGCCGACGACGAGAGCCGCGATGCCGATGTGGTGCTGCTGGTTCTGGATCGCTCGCGTGCCGCTGCCGCCGACGAGCTCGAGGAGCTGCGCCGCTTGCCGCCGGATGCGCTGGTGCTGCTCAACAAGTCCGACCTCCCGGAGCAGCTGCGCCGCGACCAGCTGGAGCTTGGCGGCCGCGCGCCGCTCGAGGTCTCGGCCCTCACCGGAGCCGGGATGGAGGAGCTGGAGGGTGCGCTGGCCGGTTTGCTCTCCCCCGGCGGCGGTGGCGACGAGGTCCTCCTCACCCGCCGGCGGCAGCGCGATGAGCTGGCTCATTGCGTGGCGCGGCTGGAAGCCGCGCGCGACAGCGCCGCAGCTGACCGGGGCGAGGAGGTGATCCTGGTAGATCTCCACGAGGCCCGTACATTCCTCGGCCGCGTCACCGGCTCGCTGGACCTGGAGGACGTCTACGACTCCATCTTCTCCTCGTTCTGCATCGGCAAGTAACCTGGGGTCGGAGCTTGACCTTATACCCCTGCTGCCCCTTGGACTAGGAGATTACCTTGGGGTCGGAGCTTAACCTTATATCGCTGCAGCCCATTGGAATCGGATAGCCGAAATCGATAACTGTCGAGTAGAGTGTCGAGCCTCCTGGAGCGGTGTCCATCCTCAACCCGACGTTGGATTGTAGAAACGCGCCCGGCCGATACACCTCCGAGCCGCGCGACATCGCGAATCGGAACATTGGCAACCCGCCGAAGAAGATACACCGCTGCTTGGAAAGCCTCCTGGTTGTCCCGCGTCCATAGCTGCTGTTCTGTGAGAGAAAACGCGTCGATGATACATTTGACAACCTGCTCCTGCGTTGGTCGAGGGGACTGCTGCTGTGCTTTGGGAACGTCGCGAAGGTTCTTGCCCTTGAGCAAGGCTTTCACGAACTCGCCGAACGACTCGGAGCCTAACCACGCGCTACCGCGGAAATTGTCCCATGGGCAGCGCACTTCGTCGTGGTTCACAAACCCCTGATACGCTTCCCGCGCACGCTCCAGGTCGGAGTGAAATTGCTCGAGCAGCCAGCGCACTTCAAGAAAGCCTGGAGCCGGCACGAGCCCCACCGTCGCCCGGTAACTGCTCCAGGGCCAGTGATGGGCCCTTGCAACCATGCCTGCGCGAACCGGGTTCAACACGATATATCGACTCAATTCGAGCAGATACGACTCCTTATGGACCAAGATAGAATGGTAGCGCCCTTGGAACAGGTGACCGACACGGTCATGACGACGGTTGAAGCGCTGCGAGTACGCTGAGTTTATTCGTCTCATGCCGCGCGCGAGATTGGGTTCAGGAGTCTCGACAAGGAGATGATAGTGATTGCCCATGAGGCAGTACGCGTGAAGGCGCCACCGCAGTTGCTTTACTTCGTGGGCGAGGAGAGCAATAAATCGCTGGCGATCGATATCGTCGCGGAAGACCTCTTTGCGCTCGTTGCCTCGGGCGGTCAGGTGGTACAAAGCGCCTGCATACTCCAAGCGAAGTTTTCTTGCCATGGAAGTAGGTTAGACTCGCCATGGGTCTGGATCAAGGGCGCGCATTACACTGAATGAACACAAGGTGGGTGTAAAGTTAAGCTCCGACCCCCAGTTGTTCGCATGCGGACGGTTTCGGCGAACACTGCACCATGTTGGTCACCTGGTCAGAATGAGAGGTGCAAGGTTAAGCTCCGACCCCATGGGTGGTTGGCCGGTCACTTGGGCGAACAGGAGCTGAAAAAGACAAGACGCCTTGCAACCCCTTCCCTCGCTGCGGCGTTATACGGACTGGATTCTGCGGGCGAACTCGCCCCCATCAGGGAGGAAACCATGAGGATCAATCTGGTATGGCGTGCGGGGCTGATCGCTCTGCTGGTGCTGTGCATGTCCGGGGTCGCACTGGCCGAGGAGTGGGATTTCTCCGGCGTGGATCGCATCGAGCTGGAGGGAGTGTCGGGCAACGTCAAGTTGCTGCCGGCCGGTGGTGGCGGCGGCTCGGTGGAGCTGCGGGCGAACGTATCGCCGCGCGGCAACTTCAAGCCCAGCGTGGAGCAGGATGGCGACACCCTGCGGATCCGCGAGAGCTGGACCGGCAGGAGCTCACGCGGTGACGTGGAATGGATCATCCATGTTCCCTCGGGCAGCGGGATGCGCATCAGCATCGAGACCGCCTCCGGGTCGCTGAGCGCCGAGGGGATCAGCGCGCGCATCGATCTCAGCACGGCCAGTGGCGATATTGAACTCATCGACGTGGAGCTGGAGGGTCACTCGAGCCTGAGCACGGCCAGCGGCGACTACACCATCGAGGACATGCGCATCGATGATGACGTCAGCTTCAGCACCGCCAGCGGCGACATCCATCTCAACCACGTGGAGATCGGCGAGGACGTCTCGTTCTCCACCGCCTCCGGCGACGTGAGGTGCAACGACTGCCGCGGCTCTCTGGTGCTCAGCTCGGCCAGCGGCGACGTGGTGGTGAAGAACAGCAGCATCGATGGGTTCGGCAAGTTCTCCTCGGCCTCCGGCGATGTCCTGCTTCATCTGGACGAGATGCCCCGGGACGGACTGTCCGCCTCGTCCGCCTCCGGCGACGTGGTGCTCGACGGCAAGTTCGGCCGCGACTACACGTTGATCATGAGCGCGCGAGAGGACAAGGGCCGCATCGTCAACCCGTTCAAGACCACTTCGCGGCGCACCTACCGCGAGGGCCGCTACACCTATGAAGAAGAGGTGGTGCAGCAGGGCTCCGGCGGACCGGAAATTCGCCTGCATACGTCGTCCGGCACCGTGAGGGTCAAGAACTGACGCTGCTCTCGTAGTACCGCGGTCAAGACAAGGGACAGGCTATTTTTCTTCGCAGAAAAGTAGCCTGTCCCCTTTTTTTGAAGTAGCCTGCTTTCCGGACGGGAGCCGGAGAGATGAGGCTGGACTTCGATGTGGTGGTGGTGGGCGGCGGCCACGCGGGCTGCGAGGCGGCGCTGGCGGCGGCGCGCCTCGGGTGCCGGACGGCGCTGGTGACACCGGACCGGGTCTCCATCGGGCGGATGTCGTGCAACCCGGCCATCGGCGGCCTGGCCAAGGGCAATCTGGTGCGCGAGATCGACGCGCTGGGCGGCGAGATGGGCCGGGCCATTGATGACACCGGGATCCAGTTCCGCCTGCTGAATCGCAGCCGCGGGCCGGCGGTGCGCGGGCCCCGGGCTCAGGCGGATCGTAAGCTGTATGCGGCTCGCATGCGCAGGGCCGTGGAGGCGCAGAAATGCCTGCAGATCGTCGAGGGTCTCGCCGGCGAGATCCTGGTCGAGGGTGGTGCCGTCGTCGGATTGCGGCTGGAGGACGGGCGCGAGGTGGCTTGCCGCTCGCTGGTGGTGACCACGGGCACCTTCCTGCGCGGCCGGATGCACGTGGGAAAACGCAAGACCGAGGGTGGCCGGGTGGGTGAGACAGCGGCGGTGCGACTGTCGAGCTCCTTGCGCGGGCTGGGATTGCGCATGGACCGGCTGAAGACCGGCACCTCGCCGAGGATATCTTCACAAACTATTGATTATAAACGACTTATAGCACAGCCTGGTGATCGAGAGCCGGTTCCGTTGTCGTTTCTCACCGAACGCATCCGGCGACCGCAGATCCAGTGCTACCTGACGCGCACCAACCCCGCCGTGCACGACCTGGTGCGGGCCAACCTGCACCACTCTCCCCTGCATGACGGCTCCATCGCCTCGCCCGGGCCGCGCTACTGCCCGTCGCTGGAGGACAAGGTAACACGCTTCGCCGGGCGGGATGCGCATCCGTTGATCCTGGAACCGGAGGGCCACGACTCCGAGATCGTCTACATCAATGGCCTGTCCACCAGCCTGCCGGAGCCGGTGCAGCACGAGCTGGTGCGAGCCATCCGCGGCCTGGAGGAGGCGGAGATCCTGCAGCCGGGATACGTGGTGGAGTACGACTTCGTCGACCCTCGTCAGCTCGGTCCCGACCTGCAGGTGCGGAGCGTCACTGGTCTGTTCCTCGCCGGGCAGATCGATGGCACCACCGGCTACGAGGAGGCAGCCGGCCTCGGTCTGCTCGCCGGCATCAACGCGGCGTCGGCGGTGGGCGCCAGCCCGCCCTTGACGCTGCAGCGGTCCGAGGCGTACCTCGGCGTGATGGTGGACGACCTGGTGACCCGCGGCACTCGGGAGCCGTACCGCATGTTCACCTCGCGCGCCGAGTTCCGTCTGCTGCTGGACATGGACAGCGCCGACCGCCGGCTCACCCCGCACGGCCGGCGCCTCGGCCTGGTGGACGACGAGCGCTGGTCGCGCTTCCAGGACCAGCGCCGTCGCGTGGATACGGCGCTGGCCTGGCTGCGCTCGCAGCCGCTCCGTCCCTCGCGCCAGGTTAGGCAGCAGGTGCACGAAGCCCTGGGCGTCCGCCTGGGCACGCAGCCCATCACCCTGGACCGGGCCCTGGCGAAGGCGCCGGCGGGGCTGGCCGGGGTCGACCGGTTGTACCCCGGCGAGCAGCCGCTGGCCCATATCAAGCGCCCGGGGCTGGGATACATCGAATGTCAGATCACCTATGATGGCTACTTGCGCCGCCAGGAGTCCGAGGTGAAGCGGCTCTCTCGGGCGGAGCACCGCAGCATTCCCGACGACTTCCTGTACCGCGGGCAGCCAGGCCTTTCGGCCGAAGTAGTGGAAAAGCTGGAACAGGTCCGGCCGCGTACTCTGGGCCAGGCGTCCCGTATCCCCGGCCTCACGCCGGCGGCGGTGGCGCTGCTGGAGGTCCTGCTGCAGCGCGGACCGGTCCCCAGAGGAGCCCACCCATGAGCTTCCCCGAGAGCCTGCAGCAGCGCGCCGCGAGCCGCGGGATCTACATGCAGCCCCATGAAATCCGTGACCTGGCGGAGCATTTCAAGATTCTGATGCGCTGGAACCAGACCGTCCACCTGACCTCGGTGCTGGATGAGGGCGCCATCCTGGACCGGCATTTCCTCGAATCGCTGCAGGCATTGAAGTTCCTGCAGGAGAAGCCGGGAGTGCTGGTGGACGTGGGAAGCGGCAATGGTTTCCCGGCGTTGCCGCTGCTGATGCTGCGGCCGAACCTCGAGGGCCGTCTGCTGGAGCCCGCCACGCGCAAGCGGGCGTTTCTCAAGGAAGTGGTTCGTGAGACCAGCCTCGCCGGACGGGTCCAGGTCCTACCCGACCGGGTGGACCGCCCCGAGGACCTGGCCGGGCTGGGACCGTTCGACGTCCTGACCATGCGGGCGGTGGCCGGCGTCGAGACCGTCCTGGCAGGCGCCGCGGTCGGGTTGGTCCCCGGCGGCCGGGCCCTGTTGTTCGTGGGCCAGTCGGCGCTGGAGAGCGTGCGAGCCGAGTGCCCCACGGGGCTCGAGCTGGTCAAGGAGGCCCCCCTCTTCGGACGCAACCGGTCGTTCATCGCCGTGGTGGAGCGCACCGCGTAGCGGGCGAGTGTCGGAAGTTGTTTCACGTGAAACACCCAACCGCCTGAAACCCGCGAGAGGCGCATGTTTCACGTGAAACGTTTCCCTGGGGCTCCGTAAATCCACTCTGGGCAGTGGTTTTGCGGATTACAGCGGCAAGTTTGCCGCCGTTTCACACCTGTGCTACTGTAGGCTGCCATTTCGATTGAGGGGAAAATGGGCCGGGTAATCGCCATTGCCAACCAGAAGGGCGGAGTCGGTAAGACCACCACCGCCATCAACCTGGCCGCCTCCCTGGCCGCCTGCGACCAGCGGGTCCTGCTCATCGACCTCGATCCCCAATGCCATTCCACCAAGGGTCTCGGCCTCAGCACCCAGGCGTTCAAGGGGTCCTGCTACGACGTCCTCACCGGCAACATGCGACTGGAGGAGATCCTCCTCCCCGCCCACCTGCCCACCCTGAAGGTGGCGCCGGCAAACCGGGATCTGGCCGGCGTGGAGGTGGAGCTGGCGGGGGTGGAGCAGCGCGAGTTCAAGCTGCGCGATGCGCTCGAGCCCATCAAGGACAACTTCGACCACATCTTCCTGGATTGCCCGCCGTCGCTCGGCCTGCTCACGCTGAACTCGCTGGTGGCCAGCCAGGGGATCCTGGTTCCGGTGCAATGCGAGTACCTGGCGCTGGAGGGGCTGTCCGATCTCATCGATACCACGCAGCGCGTGCAACTGCGCTTCAACCCGCAGCTACGCATCGATGGCATCCTGCTGACCATGTACGATGATCGCACCAACCTCACCCGGCAGGTGGCCGAGGACATCCGCAGCCACTTCGGCGACGCGGTCTTCCAGACGGTGATCCCGCGCAACATCCGGCTGGGCGAGGCGCCCAGCTTCGGCCTGCCGGTGATGAAGTACGACGAACATTCCAAGGGGGCCGTGGCGTACCTGGACCTGGCCCGGGAGTACCTACAGAAATGACGCGAAAAGCTCTGGGCAAGGGGTTGAGCAGTCTCATCCCGGACGGTGCAGGACAGGCCATGGCGCCCATGCCGGTGCCGGCTCAACCGGCGGTGCTGGCCAGGCCCATGGAGATCGACCTGGACCGCATCGACCCCAACCCGTTCCAGCCGCGCCAGTATTTCTCCGAGACCGAGATGGCCGAGCTGAGCGCCTCCATCCTGCAGCACGGCGTGGTGCAGCCGATCCTCGTCAGGCCGCGGGGCGATCGCTTCCAGCTGGTGGTGGGCGAGCGCCGCGTTCGGGCAGCCCAGCGCGCTGCTCTCATGCGCATCCCTGCCGTGGTGAAGGAGATCTCCGAAGATGAGATGGTGGAGCTGGTGCTGGTGGAGAACGTGCAGCGCGAGAACCTCACCCCCATCGAGGAGGCCCAGGGCTACAAGCAACTGGTGGACCGTCTGAAAGCCACCCAGGCCGATGTGGCCAAGCGCGTCGGGAAGGATCGCTCGACTGTAGCTAACTCATTGAGACTATTGAGTTTATCTCAATTCATCCAGGATGAGATCGGGCACGGCAACCTGACGCCGGGACACGGCCGGGCCTTGCTCGCCATGCCGCCGGAAGTACGCGACAAGATGGCCCGCCGGATCCTCAAGGAGACTCTCTCGGTACGCCAGGCGGAGAAGCTCGCCACGTCCGAAAAGCAGGACTCAACGACGAAAATCGCGAAACCGGTGGTCGTGGACCCCAATACCCTGGCCGCGGAGGAGCGCCTGACCCATGCCCTGGCCACGCGGGTGAAGATCCATCGCAAGGGCGAGGGCGGCATCGTGGAGATTGCGTTCCACAACGAAGAGGAGCTGGAGCGCCTCTTCGAGTTCATCGTGCGTTGAGCTGGGCGCGCGAGCAAAGAGAGATTCATGGCGATTTTTGACGGCAAGAAACAGGGCGGCGAACCACTGGACGGCTACCTCGGCCGCGCCGCGGAGGTGGAGGGCACCCTCCGCTTCCCCGATCTGCTGCGCGTGGACGGCACGGTGCGCGGCAAGGTGTTCACCGCCAAGGAGCTGGTGGTGGGCAAGGAGGGTCTGGTGGACGCCGAGGTGGACGTGGGCTTCCTGTCCGTTGCCGGCCGGGTACGCGGCAAGATCATCGTGCGCGAACGGCTGGAGATCCACGCCGGCGGACGGGTGGAGGGCGAGCTGCACATGATGACCCCGGCGCTGCTCATCGAGGAGGGCGGCATCCTGGAGGGCACGGTCAAGATGGGCACCTCCGACGATTCCGTGAGCACCTCCGGGCAAGCCGATGAGGATGCCGAGGAGGCCCTTCTGGCCGAGGGGATGTCCGCCGGCGGAGAGGTCGACGGATAGCGCGACTCGTTCTTGACACTTCAGCGAGCCCTGTGGTAGAAACACGCTTCTTTACAGGGAATTGACTGACACAAGCCCGACGGCCACCGACTCCGTGGCAGGGATGATGCCGGACCGCCCAGGCAGCCCTACCCGAGACAAATACTCATGTCCCAACGCGTCATTGCAAGGCGGTTCGCCCTAGCCCTGTCCGATACCATTGCACAGGACGATGGACTCCGCAGCATGGAGCAGGAGGTCGGGCGTTTCGCTGCCGCGGTGGAACAGGTGCCGGAGCTCGAGGAGTATCTCGTGGGCCCGCTGGTGCCGTCGGAGCGCAAGCGCGATGCCGCAGTGGCGGTGCTCGAGTCCCAGGGCGCCTCGGAGCGCTGCCGGAGGTTCGTGCTGCTCCTCCTGGAGCGGCACCGCGTGGTCCTGGTTCCCCTCATTGCCGAGGAGTTCTCGGCCGTGGTGCGCGACCGGCTGGGCATCGTCGATGCCGAGGTCACCTCGGCCATGCCCATGGATGATGCCATGCAGGAGCGCACCCGGGCGGCGCTGATGCAGCTGACCGGCAAGGAAGTCCGGGCGTCCTTCAACGTAGACCCATCCCTGGTGGGCGGCCTCCGGGCGCGCATCGGTTCCACCATTTATGACGGCAGCGTGCGCTGCAGGTTGGACAGGCTGCGCGAGCACATCGTCAAGGAGTAGCGCGGAGCATGAAGATTGAAGCCGATGAGATCCGCAAGATCCTTCGCCAGCAGATCGAGGGAACCAAGACGGACATCGATATTGCCGAGGTGGGAACCGTGCTCAGCGTGGGAGACGGCATCGCCCGCATCTATGGCCTGGAGAAGGCCATGGCCATGGAGCTGATCGAGATGCCCAACGATGTGTTCGGCATGGTGCTCAACCTGGAGGAGGACTCGGTGGGCGTCGTGCTGTTCGGTGAGACCACGCTCATCAAGGAAGGCGACATCGTGAAGCGCACCGGCCGCATCATGCAGGTGCCGGTGGGCGAGGCCCTGGTGGGTCGCGTGGTGAACCCCCTGGGGCAGCCGGTGGACGGCAAGGGTCCCATCGAGAGCGAGCACACCTCACCGCTGGAGGTCATCGCCCCCGGCGTGGTGGACCGCCAGGGTGTGAGCGAGCCGCTGCAGACCGGCCTCAAGGCCATCGATTGCATGATCCCCATCGGCCGCGGCCAGCGCGAGCTGATCATCGGCGACCGGCAGACCGGCAAGACCGCCATCGCCATCGACACCATCATCAATCAGAAGGACAGCGGCGTCATCTGCATCTACGTGGCCATCGGCCAGAAGAAGTCCACGGTGGCGCAGGTGGTGAAGACCCTGGAAGAGCATGACGCCATGAGCCACACCATCGTGGTGGTGGTCTCGGCATCCGAGCCGGCTCCTTTGCAGTACATTGCACCGTACGCCGGCACCGCCATGGGCGAGTACTTCCGCGACCGGGGCGGCCACGCGCTGTGCATCTACGATGACCTGTCCAAACAGGCGACGGCCTATCGTGAACTGTCACTACTGCTGCGCCGGCCGCCGGGACGCGAGGCGTATCCGGGGGACGTGTTCTACCTGCACTCGCGCCTGCTGGAACGATCCGCCAAGCTGAGCGCCAAGAAGGGCGGTGGCTCGCTGACGGCACTGCCCATCATCGAGACCCAGGCCGGCGACATCTCGACCTATATTCCCACCAACGTCATCTCCATCACCGACGGTCAGATCTTCCTGGAATCGGACCTGTTCCACGCCGGCATCCGCCCGGCAGTGAACGTGGGACTGTCGGTGTCGCGTGTGGGAGGTAACGCCCAGACCAAGGCCATGAAGAAGATCGCCGGGCGGCTACGCCTGGACCTGGCACAGTACCGTGAGCTGGCGGCGTTTTCCCAGTTCGGGTCGGACCTGGACAAGGCAACCCAGGCGCAGCTGTCGCGCGGCCAGCGTCTCACCGAGATCCTCAAGCAGGATCAGTACGATCCGATACCGGTGGAGCGGCAGGTCCTGCTGATCTTCGCCGGCACCAACGGCTACCTGGACGACGTCGAGGTAAGCGACATCGGCCGCTGGGAGGAAGGCCTGAACCGCCATCTCGATCTGCATGGCCGGGAGGTGCTGGAGACGCTGCGCGACAAGGGCGATATCGACGACGATCTCTCCGACCGCATCAAGAAGCTGCTGGTCGAGTTCAACGAGGAGTTCGCCGCCGCCGCGCCGGCCGCCGCCGCCGTGAGCTGACGCAAGAGATATGGCCAATACCCGCGAGCTTCGCCGGCGCATCAAGAGCGTCACCAACACCAAGCAGCTGACCCGGGCCATGAAGATGGTGAGTGCGGCCAAGCTGCGCCGGGCGCAGGAAAACATCCTGTCGGCGCGACCGTACGCGCGCCGCATGAAGCAGGTGCTGGCGTCGGTGGCCAGCCGGGCCGGTGCCGATGCGCATCCGTTGCTGGCGGTGCCCGATGGCAACAAGAGCGAGCTGGTGGTGGTCACCGCCGACAAGGGCCTGTGCGGCGGCTTCAACACCAACATGATCAAACGGGCTACACGTTTCCTCGAGGAGCATACGAGCGAGGGCAAGGAGCTCACGGTCCATTGCATCGGCAAGAAGGGACGCGACTACTTCCGCAAGCGCCAGTACACCGTGCGGCAGGAGTACGTGGACGTATTCCGCAACGTGAACTATGACCTGGCGGCGGGCATCGCGCGTGAGCTGATGGATCGCTTCATCGAGAAAGATCTGGACGCCATCTACGTGGTCTACAACGAGTTCAAGTCCGCCATCGCGCAGACCGTGGTGGTGGAGCGGTTGCTCCCCCTGGAACGCAGTGAGGTGGAGGGCATGGGAGCCAGCCAGGATTACCTCTACGAGCCGGCCGCGGCCGAGCTGTTCGCGAAGCTGCTGCCGCGGCACGTGGAGATCCAGATGTTTCGCATCCTGCTGGAGTCGTCGGCCGCCGAGCATGGTGCGCGCATGGCCGCCATGGACTCGGCCACCAACAACGCGGAAGAGATGATCAACGACCTGACGCTCTATCTGAACCGGGTGCGCCAGGCCGGCATCACAAGGGAAATCATCGAGGTGATCAGCGGAGCAAGTGCTTGACCCTTCGAGGGTCTCAAGGGCAAGCAAGAGGAGTCAGGACGTGAGCAACATCGGCAAGGTCGTGCAGATCATCGGTCCCGTGCTCGACATCCAGTTCGAGTCGGACAACCTCCCGACGATTCTCAATGCCATCCGTATCAAGGATGACGGGGCGGAGACCGGGATCCCCATCAAGGTGACGGTGGAGGTGCAGCAGCATCTGGGCGAAGGTCGGGTGCGCTGCGTGGCCATGGAGCCCACCGACGGCATGGTGCGCGGCATGGAGGCCGAGGACCTCGGCGAGCCCATCTCCATGCCGGTGGGCGAGTGCACGCTGGGCCGCATCCTCAACGTCCTGGGCGAGCCGGTGGACCTCATGGGCCCGGTGGGCGAGAAGGAGCGCTGGCCCATCCACCGCGAGCCGCCGAGCTTCGAGGAGCAGTCGACGAAGGTGGAGATGTTCGAGACCGGCATCAAGGTCATCGACGTGCTGGAGCCGTACACCCGCGGCGGCAAGACCGGGCTGTTCGGCGGCGCCGGCGTGGGCAAGACCGTGCTCATCATGGAGCTGATCAATAACGTTGCCCGCAAGCACGGCGGCTACTCGGTGTTCTCCGGCGTGGGCGAGCGCACCCGTGAGGGCAACGACCTGCTGAGAGAGATGGTCGAGGCCAAGGTCATCGACTTCGGCGAGGACTTCTACAAGCACCTGGAGGAGACCGGCGAGTTCGACATCGAGCGCGCCGATCCCGAGGCGCGCAAGAACAGCAAGGTGGCCCTGATCTACGGCCAGATGACCGAGCCGCCCGGTGCCCGGCTGCGCGTGGCCCTCAGTGGCCTGACCGTGGCCGAGTACTTCCGCGACAGCATGGGCCAGGACGTGCTGCTGTTCGTGGACAACATCTTCCGCTTCACGCAGGCGGGTTCCGAGGTATCGGCGCTGCTGGGCCGCATGCCGTCGGCCGTGGGCTACCAGCCCACGCTGGCCACCGAGATGGGCGAGCTGCAGGAGCGAATCACCTCCACCCGGAAGGGGTCCATCACCTCGGTGCAGGCGATCTATGTGCCGGCGGATGACATCACTGATCCGGCTCCGGCGACGACGTTCGCCCACCTGGACGCGTCCACCATCCTGTCGCGGCAGATCGCCGAGCTGGGCATCTACCCGGCGGTGGACCCGCTGGCCTCCACGTCGCGCATCCTGGATCCGCGCATCCTGGGCGACGAGCACTACAAGGTGGCCCGGCGGGTGCAGCAGCTGCTGCAGCGGCTCAAGGAGCTGCAGGACATCATCGCCATCCTGGGCATGGACGAGCTGTCGGAGGAGGACAAGGTCACCGTGGCCCGCGCCCGCAAGGTGCAGCGCTTCATGAGCCAGCCGTTCTTCGTGGCGGAGCAGTTCACCGGCATTCCCGGCCGCTACGTGGAGCTCAAGGACTCGATCAGTGGATTCAAGGAGATCGTCGACGGGAACCTGGACGATCTTCCGGAGCAGGCGTTCTACATGGTGGGCACCATCGACGAGGTCCGCGAGGCGGCTGAGAAGATCCAGGCGGCCGCCTGATGAGCGGAACCATCCATGTGGAGGTGGTCACGCCGCACCGCCGCGTCCTGGAGGTCGAGGCGGACGAGGTCGTCCTGCCGGGCGAGGAAGGCTATCTGGGCGTACGCCCGGGGCATACGCCGCTGCTGACCTCGCTGGCCATCGGTGAGTTCTGCTACGTCCAGGGAGGCACCAGGCACTATGCCGCGGTGCGCGGCGGCTTTGCGGAGGTGCTGCCGGATCGTGTCAGCGTGCTCACCGAGGCGGCGGAGATGTCCAGCGAGATCGACGTGTCCCGTGCCGAGGACTCGCATACCCGGGCCGAGAAGATCCTGCGGGAGGTCCGCGATACCCGGGATGAGAAGTTCCAGAAGGCCGATGCCCGCCGGCGGCGGGCCCTGGTACGAATATCGATTGCAAGGAAGTAAGATAGGGGGTCCGATCTTGACGTTGCACCTGCAGCCGGAAAGCCTCGTTGCCCGGTGCAAGGTCAAGATCTGACTCCCTTTTTCTTTGAGGAGGCCCCATGAGCACCCGACGACGGTTCACCGGTTTCGGATTTATTTTGGTCCTTCTCGTCGGCACCCTGATGGCGGGGTGTGCGCCGAGGACCGAGCACACCATAGGTGCGATCCTGTCCCTCACGGGGAGTGGCGCGGCGTACGGCGAGGACATCAAGCGGGGCATCGACCTGGAGGTCGAGGCCATCAATGCCGCCGGTGGCGTGGGGGGCTTGCCTCTGCGGATCCTCATGGAGGACTCCGGCAGCGACCCCGCCAGGGGAGAGACCGCCGCCGCTTCGCTCATCGAGCAAGGGGTATCGGCCATCATCGGCGGCGACATCTCGTCGGTGACCCTGGCAGTGGCTCCGCTGGCCGAGAAGGCCGAGGTCGTGCTGCTGTCGCCGGCATCGTCCAACCCGAAGATCAGCGAGGCGGGGCGCTTCATCTTCCGCATCTACCCCTCCGATGTGGTGGAGGGCACCATGATGGCCGAGTTCGCCCTCAACGTCATGGGGCTCAAGCGCATCATGGTCATGGCCATGCACAACGACTACGGCCAGGGACTCAAGACGGTGTTCAACAGGCGCTATCGCCAGACCCCGAACCGTGAAATTGTCGATGTCCAGAACTTCAAGCAGGGGCAGAGCGAGTGGAGCGCCGAGATCGCCCGCATCCGTGAGGTCACTCCGGACGGCATCTACCTGGTGGGCTACCCCGGCGAGATGCTCAGCTTCCTGAAGACCCTGCGCGGCGAGAACCTGCAGATCCCGGTGGTGTCCTCGCGCTCCTTCAACGAGGAGGTCATGCAGGACCCGGCCTCCGAGGGCGTGATCTTCCCGCGCGACCCGTTTGATCCGGAGCGCAACGAGCGCGCACGGACCTTCGCCGAGTCGTACCGCAACACGTACGGTGAGGAGCCGAATATCTGGGCGGCCAATGGAGCTGACACGGTCAAGCTGCTGGCCGAGGCCATCGAGAACGTGGGTCCCAGGCCCAACGAGATTCGCAAGTGGCTCTCCCAGGTACGCAACTGGGAGGGGGCGTGCGGCCTGCTGAGCTTCAACTCCAACGGTGACGTGGACAAGCTCCCGGTCATCTCCATCGTCCATGAGGGTCAGTTCATCAGCTTCAAGGAATACAAGGAGGCCCGGGGAAAGTAGGGCGGGCCACCCTCGCCTTGTCCATGACCGCAGATTCTCCGCTGTTCGACGCGGAAGCTCTGGAGACGTGTCTCGCCCCTCACCGTGACGCCGGTCGGCGCATCGTCTTCACCAACGGATGCTTCGACATCCTCCATCCGGGTCACGTCCGGCTGCTGCAGCAGGCGCGCGGCTTCGGTGACCTCCTGGTCCTGGGGCTCAACTCCGATGAATCGGTGCACCGCCTCAAAGGTGCAGGCCGTCCCATCCTGAACCTGGTGGAGCGCGTGCAGGTGCTGGCCGCGCTACGCCCGGTGGATGTGCTCGCGGCCTTCGACGAGGACAACCCGCTGGCTCTGATCCAGCGCGTCCGTCCGGCGATCCTGGTGAAGGGCGGCGACTGGACGGTGGATCAGGTCATCGGCCGGGCCGAAGTCGAAGGCTGGGGCGGCCGGGTGGAGATCATCCCGCTGCTGGAGGGCCTGTCCACCAGCGAGCTCCTGCGGAGAATCAAGAACGGGGTAGGAGACGAGGTATAAGGTCAAGCTCCGACCCCGTGGTTCCCTAGGGCGCCGGGACAGGCTCCTTGGTATCGGGGTTCCAGGCCGTGATCAGCGTCAGGGGAAGGCCCAGCACGGCCGGCGGCCACTCCCCCTCTTGCAGGCGATGGTCATAGTAGATGTTGGGGGTTCCGCCGGCACCCCCGGTGTCGAGCCCGACACCGTTCCTGGCGATAATGCTGCCGTAGTAACCGGCGTTCCCCTGGGCGGAGTACGCTCCGTTGTTGTACAGCATGCCGTAGAGGTTGATCTCCGCCACCACCGGCAACCCGCTGGCGTCCCGGGCGTTCGTGGTGGTGCCGGACGTGGTCACCCCGTCGAGTGTGACCTCGAACGTCTCGGTCCCGGGCAGGTAGACCACGCGGTGATCCGGACGATCTACGCTGGACATCACGGTGTCATAGTTCAGGTTCACCCAGGGCTCGGCGTCGTACGAGCCGTCGATCCCGCCATTGGCCGGTGAGATTGTGTCCTCGTACGGCTCCCCGAAGGTATAGACTCCGTTACCGTCCCAGTCGGTGAACGGCTCGGCGTTATAGACCCCGGCGTACCCCAGCCCGATGTTGATGGTGTCCTCGTACGGCTCTCCGGGGGGGATCAGGGCGACATCCACACCAGACCCGCCGGTGGTCCGGAAGTTCTCGGTGTTCAGGTAGAAGAACCCACGCGCGTACCACGTGCCGCTGATCTTGATGGGGGGAGTGAGGTTCGAGTCCGTGGCGTTGGGCTCCTTGGCGTCCCGGGTGTCGAAGAAGAACAGACCGGCCTGGTTGTGGGTCCAGTTCGCGAAGGTCTTCACGACCTCTCCCTCCCGGAACAGATCGTCGGCCACCCAGGACAGGTAGTGGACACCGTTTCCCCCGCCCTGCGCTATGGACTTCCACAGGTCATAGGGAAAGTTCGGGCAGGTGATCGTGGGGTCCAGCTGGAACAGGTTGGAGTGATCCGATGCCTCGTCGTACGCAGGGTTATCACCCGCGACGTAGGCCGTCGGCCAGGCTTGCGGGTCGAGGGACGGCGCGTCGGTGATGAAGCCGAAAGCCCGCAGGTTGAGCCAGGGGTCCTCGAGGATGGTGCCCACGATGACCCCAGCATCTTCCACTTGGCCCAGGTCCTTTGAGTAAGAGTCCGCAGGGTCCCAGGGCACTCCGAGGCTGACCCAGTGACTCGGGTCGAGCCGGGCGACGCCGCTGTCCCACTTCACATCGATGGCGCCGCCCGTCGTGATCTCGATGTCTTGCATGGCGCTGACCAGCCCCCAGTGCCCCTCGAACGAGCCGGTGATGTCCATGTCCGTGCACGAGTGGAGCATGCCGAAGGGACCCCCGGGCGTGTAGGGGATCTCGTTCAGCACCATCTCCACCACGCGCGTGGCCACCTTCACCTCGCCGCCGCCGGGCGCCAGGCGGAACTTGGAGGCGGTCACCTTGACGGTGCCGATCCCGTAGCGCTCCCAGGCCGCGCCCACCTGCACGTAGGGCGGCTCGTAGAGTTCGATCTTCGTGATCCGGCCGCTGTGCGAGGTGTCACCGAACAGGGTGTCGTTGATCCCCTGGAGGAACCCTCGGACGTCGGCGCTGGCGCTGTCCTCGCTGATCACGATGTCCGGCCCGTCCTCGGTACCCATCAGGGTTACCGCGGTGCTTCCCCGGTACGGCTTCTGGAACAGCGTCAGGGCATGTTCGGGGTCGGTGTCGGGGACCGGTGAACCCGGAGCCATGACCCCCTGCATGTAGTAGACCCAGTTGGGATCGCCCGAGACGATGGCGGGTGTGGCCGGATTTCCGTCGTCGTTTATACGCCGCTGGTTCACGTCGAAGTACTTCTTCTTGCGGATGTCATACGTGTTGAGGAAGAGATGGCTCGGTGCGGTGATGTCGTCACGGATCGGTTGATCGAACCAGTGCTTGACCATCCGGGCGCCCCCTTCGGCCACGCCCAGGAGCTGGACCCGGTCGCGCTCGCTGCGGGCGATCTGGTTCTCGATGTCGGCCTGGAACAGGTAGGTGAGGCCGAGGAGGGTCAGCACCACCGTCACCATGATGGAGATCAGCAGCGCCGCTCCTCTGGAACTTGCCTGGGAATGGATCCTGCGTCTCGAAGCTTGCATTTCTTTCCTCACCTTGTATCGGGGTTCCAGACCGTGATCATTGTCAGGGGAAGCGAAAGCCCGACCGGCGGCCACTCGCCGCTTGCCATGCGCTGGTCGAAGTAGATGTTGGGGGTCCCGGCGGCAGTCGCGCCGAACTCGTCGTTCCCGACACCATTCTTGGCGACGATGCTGCCGTAATAGCCGGCGTTCCCCTGGGCGGAGTACGCTCCGTTGTTGTACAGCATGCCGTAAAGGTTGATCTCCGCCACCACCGGTAGCCCACTCGCATCCCGGGCGTTCGTGCAGGTGCTGCCCGTGGTCAGCCCCCCGATGGTGACCTCG
>Ga0114949_10000774_pt1 | contig 18325 bp, 14 predicted proteins | sample N074metaG_FD_83505 | JGI IMG/M metagenome (GOLD analysis project Ga0114949, IMG submission 83505) | Deep subsurface microbial communities from Kermadec Trench to uncover new lineages of life (NeLLi) - N074 metaG | ecosystem: Environmental > Aquatic > Marine > Ocean trench > Sediment | place...
CCTGTGCTCGCCGAGCAGATGGTCGGCCAGGTTGAAGATCACTCACTTCGCCTGGTTGTTGGATTTGTCACCGTGTTTCTGATCGTGCTCATCGTCGGCACGCTGGCGCAGTGGATGGTGAAAAAGCTGGTATTAGGCACCGGCCTGACGGGAACCGATCGCTTTCTCGGATTTCTGTTTGGCAGTGCTCGCGGTGTTCTGGTGTGCATCATCGCTCTGATTGCGATGCGGCCGTTTGCCGAGACGAATGAATGGTGGGTGAATTCCAGGATCACTCCCGAGATGCTCGCATTTGAACAGGACGTTCTGGACATGATGGGTAAGGCCAGAGATGTGGTTGTCGAAGTTTCAGATGAAGTGAGGTAAATCCGGATTATGTGCGGCATTGTCGGCATCGTTGGTCACCGGTCGGTCAATCAGCAAATGTATGATGCACTCACCGTGCTGCAGCACCGAGGACAGGATGCTGCGGGAATGGTGATCAGCGACGGCAAGAAATTGCATTTGCGCAAGGGCAACGGCCTCGTTCGCGATGTGTTCCAGCAGCATCACATGCAGCGCCTGGCGGGAAATATTGGCATCGGCCATGTTCGCTATCCAACCGCCGGTTCTTCGAGTTCCGCAGAAGCGCAGCCGATGTACGTGAATTCGCCGTACGGCATCATGCTCGCGCATAACGGCAACCTGACCAACGCCGAGTCGTTGCAGGCCGATCTTTTCCGGGAAGACCTGCGCCATGTCAATACCGACAGCGACACGGAAGTTCTGCTGAACGTATTTGCTCACGAGTTGCAGTTACAACGTGCACACTCGCCCGAGGCTGATCACGTTTTCACCGCGGTGGAGGGCGTTCACCGGCGCTGTAAAGGAGCCTACGCAGTGGTTGCGATGATTGTCGGCTGCGGCGTTGTCGCGTTCCGCGACGTCCATGGAATCCGGCCACTGGTGTTCGGCCGGCGGGAGTCCGACCAGGGTCATGAATTCATGATTGCCTCGGAGAGCGTCGCGCTCGACATACTGGGTTTCGAGTTGATACGTGACGTTGCACCGGGTGAAGCCGTGTTCATCAGCAACGACGGCGAACTGCACACCCGCGTGTGTGCCGGGGAAACGAAACTGACGCCCTGCATTTTTGAATACGTCTACCTCGCAAGGCCCGATTCCATCATCGATCGGGTGTCAGTCTATAAATCCCGTCTGCGAATGGGGCAGTACCTTGCAGAACGAGTTCTGGAACGTTTTCCCAGCAACGATCACGACATCGACGTGATCGTGCCGATACCCGACACCGGACGCACAGCGGCTTTACCCCTGGCCCATCAACTGAACGTGAAATACCGCGAAGGATTCATCAAGAATCGCTACATCGGCCGCACCTTCATCATGCCGGGGCAGAGTCAGCGTCGTAAATCCGTGCGGCAGAAGCTCAACGCGATCGATCTCGAGTTCCGCGGCAAAAACGTGCTGCTTGTCGACGATTCCATCGTGCGTGGCACCACGATCACACAGATTATTCAGCTGGCCCGCGATGCCGGCGCGAAAAAGGTCTACATCGCCTCGGCGGCACCGGCAATCAGATTTCCGAACGTCTACGGGATTGATATGCCAACGTCGGTCGAGTTCGTTGCCTACAACCGTACGGAAGAGCAGATCTGTCAGGCCATCGGTGCGGACTTTCTGATCTATCAGCGCCTCGAGGATCTCATTGAGAGTGCAAAAGAAGGGAATCCGGCCATCGAAAACTTCGATTGCTCGGTTTTTGATGGCAATTACGTGACGGGTGACATAGACGACGTTTATCTCGAGCGTCTATCGTTGCAGCGTAGCGACAAAATGAAACAAGAACGTGACGCCGAACTCAACTCAGATCAAACGGTCATCGAGCTACACAACCACGCCTAATGTGAAAGAACTCATCCCGCGCCTGATGGGAGCTCTAAATAGAGTGCTCTTAGGTAAGGAAGAGCAGGTTAAGCTCGCATTGGCATGCTTGTTTGCACGCGGCCATTTACTCATCGAAGACCTGCCCGGCATGGGTAAAACACTGCTTTCTCACGCGCTGGCAAAGGTGCTGGGACTGTCGTACAACCGGATCCAGTTCACGAGCGATCTTCTGCCCGCCGATGTGATCGGCACATCCATCTTCGACAAGAACACCGGTGAGTTCCGATTCATCGAAGGTCCACTGTTCGCCCAGGTCGTGCTCGCCGATGAAATCAACCGTGCCACGCCGAAGAGTCAGAGTGCATTGCTCGAGGCAATGGAGGAGCGACAGGTCACGGTAGAGGGTGTTACCCGGCCACTGCCCGAGCCATTTTTCGTCATAGCCACCCAGAATCCAACAACACAGACCGGCACTTTCCCTTTGCCGGAATCGCAACTCGACCGCTTTCTCATGCGCATCGAACTCGGTTATCCGAATCCGGACGCAGAACGGGAATTGTTGCGTGGCGGCGACCGGCGCAAAACGCTTGGTTTGCTCGATGCGATCACCGATCTTGAAACGCTGGCCGCCCTGCAGCTGGCTGTGGACCAAGTCCGTGTCTCGGATCCGCTGCTCGAATACGTGCAACGCATTGTCGGCTACAGCCGACGTGGCAAAGAGTTCGCCTTCGGCCTTTCGCCGCGTGGCGCACTGGCACTTCTGCATAGTGCGCGCGCCTGGGCACTCATCCACGACCGCAGCCACGTTGTGCCAGAAGACGTGCAGGCGGTGTTGCCCAGCGTGGTGGAACATCGTGTGCGGGCAGCGGCGGACTACGCAGGTCACGGTGGCGGTGCCCTGGCGCAAAAGCTTCTCTCCAGTGTCGACGTCGTCGGCTGAGTCATCGGCGCAGAAGAGGCAACCGCTATGGCTGAGCTCGGTCCGTCGATCAGGGACGACCCTTTTATCGGATCCCGGTTCGGCCAATGGCTCGATCGTCGGATCCCACCCAACTCGGAGATCACGCTCAGTCAGCGCAATATATTCATCTTTCCAACACGAACGGGATTCGTGTTTGGGGGATTGTTGATACTGCTCATCCTCGGTGCCATCAATTATCAGGCAAGTCTGGTTTACGGCGTTGCGTTCCTCCTCGGCAGTCTGTTCCTCGTCACGATACTGCACACGTTTCGTAATCTGTCCGACCTGCGGTTGGAACTCGTTGGCTCAAGGCCTGGTTTTGTCGGCGAAGATGTGGAGTTCACCATACGGGTCCTGCGGCCGCCCGGCCGCAGCCGGGAGGGCATACAACTTGGCTGGCCGGATGCCATCCAGCAGTGGGCCGAACTCGTCGATCAGGCGGCAGATACCGTGCGGCTGTATGTTCGAGCGCAACAGCGCGGCTATCTGAATCCCGGCCGGTTACTGGTGGAAACCTACTTTCCGCTGGGGCTGCTGCGGGCGTGGACCTGGGTGGACCTCAACGCACGGGCATTGGTTTATCCCAGACCGGTATTCCAGGATTTTCCGCAGTCGGTCCAGGGCCGGCGCGACGAGGGAGAATTGATCGATCCCTTCGGCAGCGACGACTTCAACGATATCAAGACCTACCGGCCGGGTGATCCGGTCAAGCACATCATCTGGCGATCGTATGCCCGCTCGGATGAACTGATGATCAAACAGTATTCGAGTTTCGTCGAACCACGACTGTGGCTCGACCTCGATGTGGTCAGCGGCGATCTCGAGGAGAAAATCAGTCGCCTGACAGGACTCGCACTCAAAGCCTCGCGCCTCGAGCGGGAATTCGGCTTGCGCCTGGGCGGGGTAAATATCATCCCTGGGCTGGGCGAGGTGCATCTGGAACAGATCCTGCGGGAGCTTGCATTGCATGGACTCCAGCGATAACGCCTCAGTCGGGGTCGCCTATCAGATACCCCGCAATGCGCTCGCTCTTCTGATGGTCGCGCAGGTGGTTGTGGTTGCACCCTACGTGCTGCAACTTTCCCCCTGGATCATCACCGTCGGTCTCTTCTGTGGTTACTGGCGCACGCGCGTCTATCAGGGCCGCTGGGATTATCCCCGGCGCTGGGTCAAGGCAGGGCTCGTGATCGCGTCGGTGGTTGGCGTCATCGTCAGCGGCGTGGGTGCGTTCAGTCTGGAAACGGCCTCGTCACTGTTGATTCTGGCTTTCGCCCTGAAGCTCGTCGAGATGAAGAGCCGGCGTGATGCCTTCCTGGTCATCTTCTTGAGCTACTTCATCATCGCCACCCAATTTCTCTTCGACCAGTCCATCCTCATCGCTTTTTATGAACTCGCAGCAATCATTGTCGTGACTGCGGCCCTGGTGGGACTCAATCAGTTGCACTCGATCGTCCGGCCGGTCGTCACGCTGAAAATTGCCGCTACCCTCGTGTTTCAGGCGATCCCGTTCACCATTGTCCTGTTTCTGTTTTTTCCGCGTATCGCACCCTTATGGACGGTGCCGCTGCCCAGCGGCGCAACTTCCGGTATCAGCGACCGCGTAACGCCGGGGGATATTGCCCGCCTGACGCAATCCGATGAGTTGGCGTTCCGCGTCGTGTTCGACGGCGAGGTGCCAGCTCTGCGCGATCTCTACTGGCGCGGCATCGTTTATTCGCAGTTCGAGGCAGGCACGTGGAGCATTGCGCCGGATTTGCGCCGTAGAGGCGAGGCTACGTTCGAGCCCATAGGGGATGCGCGGACGTACGACTATGAGGTGTTGCTCGAACCGACACTGAGGAACTGGCTCTTCGCGATAAACGCAGCCTTTACGACGAATGATCCGACCATCCGGCGCACCCGAAATCACACCCTGGAAGTGGCCGATCCGGTCATGTCGGTCTTTCGTTACAAGGTCCGATCCTATCCCGATATGTTGCTGGACCCACTCCTGCGGGAGGGCTTTCGCGCTCGTGAGACTCACTTGTTCGGTGAGGATAATCCCAGGGTGCGGGAGTTTGCCGCGTCACTTTACCAGGCGAGCGGCAGCGAGGATGCGTACATCGCCGCGGTGCTATCGCATATCAGGACTCAGCCTTACCGTTACACGCTCAGTCCACCGACGCTGGCCAGCGTCAACAGTATTGATGAATTCTGGTTTACCACTCGCGCCGGATTCTGTACCCACTACGCGGGCGCTTTTGTCTACATGATGCGCGCAGCCGGCATTCCGGCGCGCATGGTCGGCGGCTACCAGGGGGGTGAAATCAACCCGATCAGCAATCACCTCATGGTGCGTCAGTATGATGCGCACGCCTGGGCGGAAGTCTGGTCGCAAGACCGGGGCTGGCAGCGGGTAGATCCGACGGCGGCTGTTGCACCCGATCGAATCGAACTCGGCCTCAGCGCCGCGCTCTCGGTGGCAGATCGTGCCACCCTGTCCGTTTTTTCCAATGCGCGGATGGGGGCGTGGGGGTTTCTCACGGGGGTCCTGCAATGGTCGGATAGCCTGGAACATCGCTGGAACCTCTGGGTGGTCGGCTATGACAGTAACTTTCAGGCGGGCCTGCTGAAAAAGTGGCTTGGCGAAATTACCCCGACCAGGATAGGCATCGCGATGTTCGTGGGCGGTGGCGTCAGCCTCAGCGTGGTGGCGGGCCTTCTCTTCTGGCGCAGGCGGCCGGTGAAGCAGCATCCGGTGGAACGCATCTTTTCGACGTTTGCCGCTAAGCTGTCGCGCTACGGCTACCAGCGTCGGCCCGAGGAATCACCCGCCGCCTACGTGCGTCGAGTGGCTGATGAAGCGGGCTTGAGTGAGGCGCAGGTCGGCGGTGTCATCGCCGAACTGGACACGCTCTTGTACAATCCCGCGATCGCCTGGGGCAGCACAGAACTCAGAGCGCTGCGCAATCAGCTCCGGCGGCTGCAGTTCAGACTGGCATTTGGATCCTAGCAAGCCTCCGATCAAGTATGCGGCTGCTCTGAAGGCCGCCTGCGGCGTTGCAAGCCTTGTTAAGGACCAAGGCCATCAACGGCGGCTTGCGCCTTGCAGTACCACGCTTCATATTACGCGCAGACATCGAATACTTGATCAAAGGCTCCCCAGGTAACTGACGACTTGACCGTTCTAAAACGCACACCTTGTGTGGGTATCTGTTCCACCACGTACGGCGATCTGGTTTGTCGAGGGTGCAAGCGATTCGCCCATGAAATTGTCCAGTGGAACGGCTTCCAGGCGCCGCAGCGCGCCGCTGTCTGGCAACGGCTGACCGAGTTGCGGGAAGGTGCCGTCAGCCAGTTCGTCGTAGTCGTGGATCGAGAGATGCTGCAGACCCGTGCGCGCGATCTGCAGGTCGTGGAAGATGCGACCCGCAACCTCGACAGTCTCGTCTATGAAACCCTGAAACAGGCGATTCGCGTTGAGACCGAACTTGCTGCGCTCAGTTTGCGCGCGCTTGGCTTGCGCGCGCGCGACGGCAACGCCGATCCGATGTCGCTGCTCGAATCCATTGAGCGGGAGTTTTACCAACGATCCGTTGCGCGGTACGAGCACGACTTCCACACACTTGCGCAGTGATGGCCGGTTTCGAACGCGGCAGCGATTCCGAGATCAGTGGGGTGCTCGAGTTTCTCCCCTGTCGCACGCCGGCACTCTGGTTCGAACAGGCGCCCGCGCATCTGCCTGAGTTGCTGATCGATCACGCCAACTGTGAAAAGAAAGCCGCGGGAACCGCATTGAGTCTCTTGTATCGTTATGTGGACCGCTCGCATCTTCTGCAAACACTGTCGCGTCTCGCACGTGAAGAGTTGCGCCACTTCGAACAAGTGCATGGAATGCTGGCTGCCCACGACATCGACTATCGGCATATTTCGGCAAGCCGCTATGTGTCGGGTCTACGTCAATGTGTCCGCAACAACGAACCTGACAGGTTAGTCGATACGTTGCTCACCGGTGCTGTCGTGGAAGCGCGCAGTTGTGAGCGGTTTCTTGGACTCATCGACGTTCTGCCTCGCGACCTTGGCGACTTTTACCGCCGCCTGCTCGACTCCGAGGCGCGCCACTTCCGGCAGTATCTCTCGCTCGCCGAGCGCTACGCGCAGGCGCCGTTTGATGACAAGTTGTCCGAGATACTCGCCAGGGATGCGGTTCTGGTCACTGACGAAGACGTAGTGTTCAGGTTCCATAGCGGCCCGTTAGCGCAAAACACTCGAGCTGGATCAGCTCCGCGCATTCTCTGACCAGCCAGCCGCAATGCTCCCAGGCGCCTAGCACGTAACGTTGTCCCCAGTGTGATTCATGGATTCCGGGCCTGTGTGTGTGGCCGTGAATCAGCCGTTTGGCACCCGCATCGGTAACCACGCGGGCAACTTCCGATTCGTTGACATCCATGATGTTGTCGGCCTTGTTGGCGTTGGTGGCGATGCTGCGTTCGCGCATACCTTGCGCAAGCGCGCGTCTGGCCTGCAGTGACTGGCTGAGTATGTCAGCCTGCCAGCGCGACGATCGCAGAGTCTTTCGGACTTCCTGATATTCGAGGTCGTCTGTGCAGAACGCATCACCGTGAGCGAGCAGAGTGCCGTTTGGCAGCAGGTAAGGATCTTCCAGCAGCTGACAACCGGTGGTGTCGGCGAATTGCGCACCAATTAGAAAATCCCGGTTGCCGTGCAGCAGATAGACCGGGCAACGCTTCGCGGTGGTCGCAATGAGATCACGCAAGGCATTGGCCAGTTCACCGTCGTCGTCATCGCCGACCCACACCTCGCAGAGATCGCCGAGTATGAAAATTGCCGATGCGTTCTGCGATTCCTGCTCGAGCATCGCGTTGAGCGTGCGGAACTGCGGTTCTGCCGCATCGCTCAGGTGCAGGTCGGAAATGTAGACGTTCAAGCGCCGGACATCCTGGCAAGGTGGCGCCTGTGCGCTGCGGCGTTCATTCGGCAGGCTGGCTTGGTGCGGCATCGAGCGTGTTCTGCAGCATCGCCACCCGGGTCATTGGCCCGACGCCGCCGGGCACCGGCGTAATCCACGACGCCCGCTCACGGGCTTCTTCGAACACCACATCTCCTCTGAGCTTGCCGTTGGCGTCCCGCGTGATTCCGATATCGATCACAATCGCGCCGGGTTTGATCCAGCTGCCGGGAACGAGGCCGGCCTTGCCGACCGCCGAGATCACGAGATCGGCCCTCAGCACGCTACCCTCGGTATCCCTGGAGAACTTGTGGGCGGTCGTGACCGTGCAGCCGGCGAGGAGGAGTTCGAGGCCCATTGGCCTGCCGACGTGATTGGATGCGCCGATCACCGTCGCATCCAGTCCGCGAAGTTCGACCCCGGTGTGCTCGAGCAGCAGCATGATGCCCTTGGGTGTGCACGAGCGGATTGTGGGTCTGCGCAGCGCGAGCCTGCCGATATTGTATGGATGAAATCCATCGACGTCCTTGGTCGGATCGATACAGTCGATGATGCGGCCCGAATCGATGTGCGGCGGCAGCGGCAGTTGGACGAGAATGCCGTCGATGCTCGGATCGTTGTTCAGCGCAATTACCCGCTCTTCGAGGTCTTCTTGCGTTACGTTGCTCGACAGGTGCTGGACGTTGGAATGAAATCCCAGTTCTTCGCAATCGCGGCGTTTGTGTTTCACGTAGATCTCCGAACCCACGTCATTACCGACGAGCACGACGGCCAGGCCCGGCGGCCGCAGGCCCTGTGCTGCGCGCGCGGCCACCGTTTTCGCCATTTCGCTGCGGGCGGCCTTCGCAATTGCATTACCGTCGAGTATTTTCGCTGTCATCTACTTCTCCAGACTTACTCGGCCAGACCAAGCCGCGCATTCTAAACGACTTAAGCGCCGCTTGGAGCGCACTTGCCGATATTGCGAACAGCCCCGGGGCAACTGCGACCTGCGCGGCAGCAAGGCCCACCCAGCCCTCGCGGCAGGGCGTTTGACGGACCAAATGACCGCCAGTATCATCGCGCCGATTTTACCCTCGGGGTATAGCGCAGTCTGGTAGCGCGCCTGCTTTGGGAGCAGGATGTCGGGAGTTCGAATCTCTCTACCCCGACCAGTTATCGCAGGTGTAACCGCTGCGCGGTTACCGAATGGGTAGTACGGCGGTTTACCCTGCAGCGGTTAGCGAATGGGTAGTACTGCAGTTTACGCAGTAAACGGCAACCGCTCTGCGGTTGCTTAGCAGTTTGCTGCGTAAACTGCAGTATTACGGCAGAGAGGTGTTGTCGCTTGGCTACCATGGCAGTTTACCAAGTAAACTGCTTGGTAACCGCGTAGCGGTATCTGTAGAGCCGCAGTTTACCAAGTAAACTGCTAAGCAACCGCGTAGCGGTTGCCAGGCGCCCGTAGCTCAACTGGATAGAGCATCGGCCTTCTAAGCCGGCGGTTGAAGGTTCGAGTCCTTCCGGGCGTACCATACCCGGCGCTTGAGCGGTAAACTGCAAATGACAATGGTGGGCGTAGCTCAGTTGGTAGAGCTCCGGGTTGTGATCCCGGCGGTCGTGGGTTCAAGCCCCATCGTCCACCCCATTCAATCATCGATCAACTATTGATCGAAATCGATTTAAAATCGATAAACCTGGGTTGTCCGGACAACGGGTGGCTGTTGATTACACATTGAACGCTGACGAAAACTATGCAGATTTCCGTTGAAACCACGAGCGGGCTGGAGCGGCGGCTGACCATTTCGGTTCCCTCAGAGACATTCGAAGATCAGATCACCAGCCGTCTGGGCAAGACGGCCGGCCAGGTCCGCTTGCCGGGTTACCGGCCTGGCAAGATTCCCCTGAAAGAAATCCGCCGGCGCTATGGTCCGGCTGTCCGTGCGGAAGTGGCCGGAGAGCTGATGCAGTCGAGTTTTGTCGAGGCCATTGCCCGCGAGGAACTCGCGCCGGCCGGTTCACCGAGTCTGCAAGTCGTCAAAATGGATCCAGGCCTCGATTTCGAGTTCACGGCGACTTTCGAGGTGTTTCCACTCGTCGAACTGACCGACCTCGGCAAGGTCGTGGTCAAGCAGCCACAGGCGGAAATTACCGAATCCGACGTCGACGAGATGATTGAGAAACTGCGCGAGCAACGCAAAACCTGGGCGAATGTAGAACGCCCCGCCCAGGCCGCCGACCAGGTCACTCTTGATTTCAGCGGGACGATCGATGGCGAAGCGTTTGCCGGTGGTAGCGGTGAGGATGTCGTTTTCGTCCTGGGTGCAGGGCAGATGATCGAAGACTTCGATCAGGGAGTGCGCGGCTTGACAGTGGGTGAAGCGGGCGAGTTTTCCGCGACGTTCCCGGATGATTATCAGAGTGAAGAACTGCGCGGTAAAACGGCTTCCTTCAGTGTCACCGTTAAAAAAGTCGCAGAGTCGGAACTGCCGGAACTCGATAGCGAATTTTTCAAAGGGTTCGACGTAACCGACGGTGGGATGGATGCATTCCGCAAAGAGATTCTTGCCAACATGCAACGCGAACTCGACGCGGCACTGAATAATCAGATCAAGACACAAGTCATGGATCAACTCCATGCGCTGCATACGCTGCAACTTCCCAGCGCCATGATCAGTCGGGAAATCGACGTGCTGAAAAATCAGATGCTGCAGCAGTTTCAGATGGTTGGTCAGGGTAAGAGTAAGGGTAAGGGCGCGCCGGACATAGACCTGCCCGACGACCTGTTCCAGGAGCAGGCGGAACGACGTGTGGCGGTCGGCCTGATTGTCAATGAAGTTGTCTCTTCGGCGAACCTCGAGCCTGCCGCCGATCGGGTCAAGGAACGCATAGAGACGATGGCCGCCGGTTACGCCGACCCGCAGCAGGTGATCAACTATTACTACGGTAACGCCGAAAAACTTCAACAAATTGAGATGGCGGTCTTGGAAGATCAGGTTGTAGACCACATATTAGATCAGGCAAACGTTGAGATAATTAGCGCCAGCTACAGTGCCGTCATCAACGGCAGTGCCGTCGCGCCAGCGGCCAGCGCCGCAGCCGACGATGTCGATGCCAGTCAGGCGGCAACACCGGCAGATCCGGCAAACACCGCCTGAATGGTTGCGCAGCGGGCGCAGAACCCCACGAAATTTTTGAGAGGAATACTATGAATGATCCCGTACTGCCGGAGATTTCCAACCTTGGCCTCGTGCCCATGGTTGTCGAACAAACGGCTCGTGGCGAACGTGCCTACGATATTTACTCGCGACTTCTCAAAGACCGAATCGTATTCATGGTAGGACCCCTGGAGGATCTGGTGGCCAACCTGGTCGTTGCCCAATTGCTTTTCCTGGAGTCGGAAAATCCGGATAAGGACATCCATCTCTACATTAATTCACCGGGTGGTTCGGTCTCAGCCGGTATGTCAATTTACGACACCATGCAATTCCTGCGCTGCGATGTGAGCACGATGTGCATCGGCCAGGCCGCCAGCATGGGTTCGTTTCTGCTGGCAGCGGGGGCACACGGCAAACGCTATGGTCTACCCAATTCGCGCATGATGATTCATCAGCCCTCCGGTGGTTCACGAGGCGTTGCCGCAGACATCGAAATTCAGGCCAAGGAAATTCTCCTGATGCGCGAACGCCTCAATCAGTTGCTGGCCGAGCATACGGGGCAAACGGTCGAGCGCATCGCCGAGGACACGGATCGTGACTTCTGGATGAGCCCGCTGGAAGCGAAGGAATATGGATTGATCGACGTGGTGCAGGAACCCCGCAAGCCCGCGGCAAAGGCGGTTAGCGAATAACAAATCGCGAAAAAATCATTGCAATTGCCTGTCGCAGCCTTACATCTGGCCTAACACACAGGGACTTGCAAAATGCAGAATAACGAAGCAAGGTAGGCGCGCCAGCCACCCCACCTGGGGGCTGCGGGTGGGTGGCCGAGTTGCTTTACGAAAGGCAATTGACGAAAAGCAGTGAACGAGAGGCAATGACATATGGCGGATGACAGCAGTAAGGGCGACGACTCAGGCAAGCTCCTATACTGCTCTTTTTGCGGAAAGAGCCAGCACGAGGTTCGCAAGCTCATCGCCGGACCCTCGGTATTCATCTGTGATGAGTGCGTTGAACTCTGCAACGACATAATTCGCGAGGAAGTGGCGGAGGGCGCGCAGACCAAGGAAAGCGATCGCCTGCCGATACCACGGGACATCAACGATATTCTCGATGAATACGTCATCGGTCAGGTGCACGCCAAGAAAGTGCTGTCAGTGGCGGTCTACAACCACTACAAGCGGTTGAACTACACTGGCAAGAAGGATGACGTCGAACTTTCAAAATCGAATATTCTGCTGATTGGACCCACTGGCAGCGGCAAAACATTGCTCGCCGAGACGCTCGCAAGATTGCTGGACGTGCCGTTCACCATTGCCGACGCCACCACGCTGACCGAAGCCGGTTACGTCGGTGAAGATGTCGAAAACATCATTCAGAAACTGCTGCAAAAGTGCGACTACGATGTCGAGCGCGCGCAGGTGGGTATTGTCTACATTGATGAAATCGACAAAATTTCCCGCAAATCGGACAACCCGTCAATCACCCGGGATGTCTCGGGCGAAGGTGTGCAGCAGGCACTGCTGAAGCTTATTGAAGGCACGGTCGCCTCTGTGCCGCCGCAGGGTGGGCGCAAACATCCGCAGCAGGAATTTCTCCAGGTGGACACCTCCAACATCCTGTTTATCTGTGGCGGCGCGTTTGCTGGTCTCGACAAAGTCATCATTGACCGCTCCGACAAGTCCGGCATCGGTTTCAGCGCCGAAGTCACAGGCGAAGCGGATCGCAAAACGATCGGTGAAACCCTCCGCCGGGTTGAGCCGGAAGATCTGATTCACTACGGGTTGATTCCTGAGTTTGTCGGGCGCTTGCCGGTAGTCGCCACCCTCGATGAACTCGACGCCGAAGCACTGGTAAAGATTCTCACCGAGCCGAAGAATTCGTTGACCAAGCAATACAAGAAACTTTTTGAGATGGAAGGCGTGGAAGTCGATTTTCGTGAAGATGCGCTGCGCGCCGTCGCACAGAAAGCCATGGAACGGAAAACCGGCGCACGCGGATTGCGCTCGATCCTCGAAGCCGTTTTACTCGACACGATGTATAGCCTTCCGTCGACTGACTCCGTTAGAAAAGTTGTTATCGATGAGAGCGTGATCAACGGGGACAGCGAACCGATGTTGATGTACGAAAACGTCGACAAAATTCAGGCCTCCCCCAAGGATTGACCACAGCTAGCAGCGTGTTGAAGAGCGCGCTTTTTTCAACAGGCGTGTCAGATCGCCATTTGCTTCGCGCCCTCGAACCAGTCACAGTCCGCTTCGTCCGCGGACGCAGTGATTCGCACAAACGGTCACTGCTACGAACACAACCGGAGAACCTCTGATTAAGAATATACCCGTGTTACCGCTGCGCGATATGGTGGTTTATCCCCATGGTGTTCAGCCGCTTTTTGTCGGTACGCAGAGTTCGATAAAAGCACTCGACACCGCCATGGTCGACGACAAACAGATCCTGCTGATCGCCAAACGCGACCCGGAAGTCGACGCGCCGGAACGCGACGATCTGTTCGACGTAGGCACAATTGCAACGATTCTGCAGTTGCTGAAGTTGCCTGATGGCACGGTCAAAGTGCTCGTCGAAGGTGGTCAGCGTGCCCGCATCGAGGACATAGTCGTGCTCGATGAGATCCTACAGGCAGACGTTGTGCTCATCGACGAGCCCGAAGCCGACCTCAGGGAAACCGAAGCGCTCCTGCGCACGGTGATGAAGCAGTTCGAGCAATATGTGAAAGTCAGCAAAAAGGTCCCGCAGGAAGTGGTCTCCTCACTGTCGAGCATCGACGATCCTGCCCGACTCGTGGACACGATCGCGGCGCAGATCTCACTCAACATCACAGACAAACAGGCAATTCTCGAAGCATTCGAGCTCAAGGATCGAATGGACGTGTTGCTGGGTTTCATGGACGCGGAAATCGACGTATCTCACATGGAGAAACGTATTCGCGGCCGGGTCAAGAAACAGATGGAGAAAAGCCAGCGCGAGTACTATCTCAACGAGCAGATGAAAGCTATCCAGAAGGAGCTTGGCGATCTGGAAGAAGCGCCTAACGAGATCGAAGAACTCGAAGGCAAAATTGCCGACAGTGGGATGGGCAAGGAAGCAAAAGATAAAGCACTTTCGGAACTGAATAAACTCAAGCTCATGTCGCCCATGTCAGCCGAGGCCACCGTCGTGCGTGGTTACCTCGACTGGATCATCAGTATTCCGTGGAAGAAGCGTTCGCGGGTGAGACGCGATCTCGCGGTCGCTCAGCGCATTCTGGATGAAGACCACTACGGCCTCGAAGAAGTCAAAGATCGCATCATCGAGTATCTTGCCGTGCAGGCGAGAGTGCGGAAGATGAAAGGCCCCGTTTTGTGCCTTGTCGGGCCACCCGGGGTTGGCAAAACCTCACTGGGGGAGAGCATCGCGCGCGCCACCAATCGTCAATTCATTCGCATGGCTCTAGGCGGCGTGCGCGATGAGGCGGAGATTCGCGGCCACCGTAGAACCTACATCGGCTCCATGCCCGGCAAAATCCTGCAGAAAATGGCCAAGTCCGGAGTACGCAATCCGCTGTTCCTCCTCGACGAGGTGGACAAGATGGGCATGGATTTTCGTGGCGACCCAGCGAGCGCGCTGCTGGAGGTACTGGACCCGGAGCAGAACAATACGTTCAACGATCACTACCTCGAAGTCGATTACGACCTGTCGGATGTTTTTTTCATCTGTACTTCCAACTCGATGAACATTCCCGCAGCGCTGCTCGATCGCATGGAAGTGATCCGTCTGCCCGGTTACACGGAAAACGAAAAGTTCAATATCGCGACAAAATACCTGGTGCCGAAGCAGACGACCAACAACGGTTTGGCTGACGGGGAACTGGAGATCGAACAAGATGCATTGACCCATCTGATTCGTTACTACACCAAAGAAGCGGGTGTGAGAGGACTCGAGCGTGAAATTGCCAAACTGTCACGCAAAATCGTAAAGGAAAAGTCGCTCAAGAACCTGCCGGTTTCGGTGCCGGTTCGGATCACAACTGAGATGCTCGAAGCCTACAACGGGGTGCGGAAATTTTCCTATGGGCTTGCCGAGGAATCCAATCAGATTGGCATCGTCACGGGTCTGGCCTGGACCCAGGCGGGCGGCGAACTCCTGAACATCGAAGCGGTGGCTGTGCCGGGGAAAGGCCGGCAGACGAAAACCGGTTCCCTGGGAGACGTGATGCAGGAGTCGATTCAGGCGGCACTGACGTACGTCCGCAGCCGCGCGGCTGTCCTCGGAATTGCCCCGGATTTTCACGAGAAGCTCGATTTACACGTGCATGTGCCCGAAGGCGCGACACCAAAAGATGGTCCGAGCGCCGGCATCGGCATGTGCACCGCACTGGTGTCTGTTCTGACCGGCATACCCGTTCGGGCGGATGTGGCGATGACGGGCGAAATCACGCTCCGTGGCCGGGTTCTGCCCATCGGCGGATTGAAGGAAAAACTGCTCGCTGCGCAACGCGGTGGGGTTAAAAACGTCATCATTCCTCTGGAAAACGAAAGGGATCTCAAAGAAATACCGGACAATGTGAAAGAGCACGTCACCATCTATCCGGTGAAGTGGATGGATGATGTTCTGGCGATTGCACTGGAACGTCTACCGGTGCCTCTGGTCGAAGAACCGGCCGGTGACACGCAAAAATCGCTCGCGGCAGACGCCAAAGCACTACCCGAAGTTGCGTCTCCAGCCGTAAAGCGGCCGATAAACCCGCATTAATACTGGGCATTTCTAGTGATACAAGCTTGCAGGGTCATGGCGGTGTTGGTATAAATCCGCGCGAACCTTCGGGATGTGCAACTACATACCTATAAACGGACGTCCTGAAACGTCAACACCATTGAGGGGCAAAATGTGAACAAGACAGAACTGATTGACCGAATCGCCGAATCGGCTGATATCTCGAAGGCTTCGGCGGGACGTGCGCTAGACGCTATGATCGAAGCAATTACTAGTTCTCTTAAGCAAGCCGATCCTGTGGCTCTGGTTGGCTTTGGTACTTTCACCGTCCGTGATCGCGCGGCGCGTATCGGGCGAAACCCACAAACCGGTGAGCCGATTCAAATCAAGGCAGCGAAAGTCCCGGCGTTTAAGCCCGGTAAAGCGCTGAAGGCGGCCCTTAACTAAACCGGAGTATCACTCTCTCAAAATTGAGAAAAGGCGCTTGATAGCGCCTTTTTTCGTCAACTCCATAATGCTGTTCCCGCAGTTTGTCATTTTGTTAGAGCACCCAAGGTAACCCCGATGCTGCAGAAGTTACGCGACCAGACGCAAGGTCTTGTATTCAAAGTTCTGGTCGGAATCATTATTTTTGTGCTGGCCATTTTCGGCTTCGGTGCTTTCAATCTTTTTATCACCACGGATCCGGCAATCGCCAGCGTCAACGGTGACGACATCACGCAAGCGATGCTTGCTACCGAAGCAGACCGTGAACGCCGACGAATGGCCGCACAGTTCGGCGCCGACTTCAACGCGAACCTCATTGATCCGCTGCGTTTGCAGAATGTGGTTCTGGATCAGCTGATCGGTCGCATGCTGTTACAACAGGCAGCCGCTGATCTTGGTATCGGCGCCAGTGAGAAACAGATTTCCAATCGGATCACATCGAATCCGATCTTCCTGATCGACAACAAGTTCGAAGAGACGAACTATCGTCGTGTGGTCCAGTTCATGGGCTATAACCCGAAGAGTTTCCTCGAGGTAACCAAAGAGCAGATCGCGCTGCAACAACTGCGCTCAGGCATTATCGATTCTGCTTTTCTGACGGACTGGGAACTCAGGCAACATGCCAGAATCCTCAATCAACGCCGCGACCTTGCCTACCTTGCTTTCACGCATGACGCGTTTGCCGATCGGATTGAGGTAAACGACGAGGCTATAGCCCTGCGCTACGAAGAAAATCAGTTGCAGTATCTGACAGAGGAAAACGTCGATGTCACCTACGTTGAGCTGATCTCGAGCGACCTGATCAATGACCCGGCAATCGTCGCCACCGAGGAGGATATCCGCGATACCTATGAAACTGATAAAGCCGCTGCACCCGATGAAGAACGGCGCAACTCGCGCCACATTCTGCTGCAGGTAAACGACTTAAGAAGCGCCGAAGACGCGCAGGCGCAGCTGATGGTTCTCAGGGATCGAATTGAGGCCGGTGAGTCTTTCGCCGAGCTCGCGCAGGAACATTCCGAAGACATAGCCTCGGCAGCGGCTGGTGGTGAACTTGGCGCGGTGGCCGCTGGCGTCTTCGATGCCGACTATGACCGTGTTCTGTGGGTATTGAACGAAGGCGAGTTATCGCAGCCGGTACAAACCGAGTTGGGATACCATCTGATCAAACTGGAATCGATTGAAATAACAAAATATCCAACGTTTGATGAGCTGCGCGGAGAAATCGAAGATCGTTTGCGGCGTATTCAGGCAAACCAGCTGTTCACTGACAGGATTCGTGAACTGGACAATCTTGCATTCGAACAGCCGGAGTCGCTCACCGGTATCAGTGAAGCATTGGCTCTGGAAATAAAGCATGCACAAGGGATCAGTCGCACAACAGGTAGCGGTATCTTCGGCAACGTGCAGTTGCGCGAAGCGATTTTCAGCGATGAAGTCCTGCTCAAAGGCTACAACAGCGGGGCAGTCGAATATATCGAAAATCGTGCCGTCGTCGCGCGCGTCGGCAACCGCCATGAGTCCGAACCCATTCCTCTCGAAGAGGTTGCAGAGGAAATAAAATCGGTCATCGTGGCGGAGCTCGCTCGAGCAGAGATCGACGTGGCCCATACGGCGGCTCTCGCCAGAATCAAGGCTGGGGAAAGCGTCGCTGAAGTTGCAGACGATCATGGTCTGCAGTGGCGGACAGTCGAACTTGCGCGAAGAACGCAGCCAGGTGTTCCCCGGGAAGTCCTGCAGAGGGCTTTCAGCCTGCAGCGACCGGCGGACGAAGCAGCCAAGGTGGTCGGTGAAGCGAGTAGCGCTGCAGGAGAAAAATACGTCGTGACGGTAACGCGGGTCGAAGATGGTGACGTCTCGACAATGGCTGAGTCGGAAATAAACACGGTGCGCGGTTTGCTGGTGAACCGGGTCTCCAATGTCGACTTCGAAGGGTTCTATCGAACAATCGAAAATGCTGCATCAATCTCGCGGCCGGATTAGCACGGCTGGTTTCTGTCTGGAAATGTTTGGTCCAGAGAGGTTTGGAAGCTGATCCTGGGTAGCCGCGTATAGGTCGCAGCCCGCCCGGTCTACTCACCGCCGGCGACGTTGACGTAGAGCATCAGCGATTGGCCGGGTTGCAGATAGTCGCGGGTGTTGAGGCGATTCCAGGCGGCGATCTCGCCGATGTCCACGTTGAACTTCTGCGCGATCTTCGCG
>Ga0114949_10000776_pt1 | contig 18307 bp, 20 predicted proteins | sample N074metaG_FD_83505 | JGI IMG/M metagenome (GOLD analysis project Ga0114949, IMG submission 83505) | Deep subsurface microbial communities from Kermadec Trench to uncover new lineages of life (NeLLi) - N074 metaG | ecosystem: Environmental > Aquatic > Marine > Ocean trench > Sediment | place...
AGTTCCCAGTTTATAGTGAGGACCCGTCATCCTACCTGGGTATTTCCAGGCCGGAGGTTCTGCCGACGACATTTGTGTTTTCGCCCGGTGGAAAACTTCATTCAACCCTGGTGGGACCGCAAACAGAGGAAACGTTGCTCGACGCGCTTCTTTGATCCGGTGCTTCCGTGGTCGGGTCCGCTCCCGGTCGGGTCCGCTCCCGGTCGGGTGCGATCCAGATCAGCCGCCCAACTCAGCTTGAATCGACTGGTGCAGCTTGCGCACTACATCCGAAAGCGCAATGTCTTCTGATTCTCCAGTCTGCCGGTTGGCGTATTCCACAACACCATTTTTTAGCCCACGCTCACCAACAACCAGGCGGTGGGGTATGCCGATGAGTTCTGCATCGGCAAATTTTGCACCAGGGCGGTGACCTTCGCGATCGTCCAGTAATACCTCAACACCGAGACTGGTAAATTCTGAATAGAGATTTTCAGCCGTATCAGCGACAGCTTCAGATTTGTGGGCATTGATTGGAATGATGATGACCTGGAACGGCGCCAGGGCAGTCGGCCAGATGATGCCCTTCTCGTCGTGGTACTGTTCAATTGCCGCACCGACCAATCGGGAAACACCAATACCGTAACATCCCATGTTCATTGTCACGGATTTGCCGTTTTCGTCCAGCACGGTGGCATTCATCGCGTCGGAATATTTAGTGCCCAGCTGGAAAATCTGGGCAACTTCTATGCCCCTTTTTATTAGAATTGTTCCCTTGCCGTCCGGGCTTGGATCGCCTGCCACGATATCCCGAAGATCAACAATATTCTCTGCATTCACGTCCCGGCCCCAGTTGACATTCGTCAGGTGGAAGTCATCCTTGTTCGCGCCACAGACAAAGTTGGCCATAGCGGCTGCTGCCCGGTCAACAAATATGGGTATTGGCAGATTGACGGGGCCGATGGATCCAGGTTCGCAGTGAATAGCGGCTCTTATGTCCGCGTCACCAGCCATGGTCAGCGGTGAGGCGATACCGCCGAGCTTCTCGGCCTTTATCGGGTTCAGTTTATGGTCACCCCGAAGAATGAGTGCCACCAGCGGCTGCTCTTCACCCTTGACGACGAGCGTCTTTATGGTGGAGATTGTTGGCACCTTCAGGAAACCTGAGATCTGTTCGATTGTTCGCATGCCAGGTGTTGCGACTTCGGTTAGTTTCTCCTGGGTTGAGCTGTCCTTCTCCGGCGCCATGGCCTCGGCCATTTCAATATTGGCGGCATAGTCGCTTTCGGTGCTAAATGCGATCTCGTCTTCACCTGAATCTGCAAGGACCTGAAATTCCACCGATGCGCTGCCGCCAATAGCCCCGGTATCCGCGAGAACAGGGCGATAATCCAGTCTCATCCGATCGAGGATTTTGCTATAGGTCACGTGCATGAGATCGTAGGTTTCCTGCAAACTTTCCTGGCTAATGTGAAAGGAGTAGGCATCCTTCATCAGAAATTCTCGCGCACGAAGCACTCCAAAACGCGGGCGGGTTTCATCCCTGAACTTGGTCTGTATCTGGTAGAAATTAACAGGAAGCTGGCGATGGCTCTTCAGCTCATTCCGGGCCAGGTCTGTTATGACTTCTTCATGGGTAGGCCCGAAACAAAATTCACGTTGGTGACGGTCATTGAACTTTAACAATAGCCCCTGGTCGTACTGATTCCAGCGACCGGATTCTTTCCACAAGTGGGCAGGCTGGACCACAGGCATCAAAATTTCCTGGGCACCGGCAGCATTCATTTCCTCGCGGACAATGGCTTCCACTTTTTGAAGCACCCGTAAGCCCATCGGTAACCAGCTATAGATACCGGATGCCAGTTTGCGAATGAAGCCGCCGCGAATCATTAGCTGATGGCTAACGATTTCTGCGTCAGCAGGCGTCTCCTTTAGAGTTGCGATGGTGTAGCGTGATGCTCTCATAGTCGTTTTAATCGTTTCCTGTCCGTTCGTTTTCTATTTTATAATAACCATGACTTCATATGGGTAAAGATTTTGGCTACTGATTGTGGATGAAGAGATCCCAATTTTAAATGGTTTTGTTGCGGAGTAAGGAATGGAATTCAAGCATCGCGGTGGTTGTCATTGCAAGGTTATAAAATTTGAATTCGAAGCACCGGCGGAAATTATTGTCTATCGATGTAACTGTTCAATTTGCCGGATGACTGATTATTTACATCTCATCCTTCCCGCTTCTTCCTTCAATCTATTGTCTGGTGATCCTTCTACCTATACGTTTGAATCCCATGTTGCAAAACATCATTTTTGCCCTGTTTGCGGGATCAAGTCGTTCTATATCCCCCGATCCAATCCGGATGGTGTCAGCGTAAACCTTCGCTGCGTTGACCAATCAACTTTTACGACGGTAGAGATTCAAGACTTCGATGGGCAAAACTGGGAAGCTAATGCCTCAGCCCTCTCTCACCTATCCAAACCGGTAAGTTAAATGATCTGCCAGAGCGAACTCGTTCCAGTGAGTAAACTCCGAAGCTGCAGATATCTGTCGTAATCGACCTGGTCAGTGTGGAATAAGAGGCTACTCAGGAGAACGATTTAGCATGCAATCGTTGGCACCAACTCGCTCAATTGCTGCAGGAAGCCCACAAAAAAAGGCCGCAATATGCGGCCTTATTCATCAAGACTTCTCAAATTAAACGTTGAATTAAACGAATTCTTTAAGTCCTTTTAATGGCAGCACTTTGATCTTTGTGCTTTTCGGCTTGGCCGCGATATCCATTAGCTCGCCCGGTTTGAATGGGTTAGGTACACCTTTACGCGCCTTGCGGGCAGGTTTGATCACAGTTTTGATCTTCAGAAGACCTGGCATTGTAAATTCACCGGCACTGCCTTTCTTGACATGTCTCTGGATAAGATCTGAAAGTTCGTCAAGGACCGACTGGACCTGTTTCTTTGAAAGCTCAGTCTTGTCAGCAAGTTCTGCCAGAATGGCAGTCTTTGTGTACTTTTGCTTGATTGCGGGTAGTTTCTTGGCCTTGGGAGCGTCAGGTTTGTTCTTGGCTTTCGCCTTCTTTGCAGCCATTCGTATATCCTTATTAGTGTGTGAACGTTTGGTAAATGTTAAATAAATGTGTAGATAACTTACTTCAATTTAGTTACCTGTCGATCTTTAAATCGTTGGATCAGGAAACGTGATCTCAAAAAGTGAGGGGACTTATAGCCGAAAAGAAAGGTAAATTCTAACTCCCACCTCTGGTGGAGGTCTTTATATATGATTGCCTGAACCCTAGCAAGAAATAGCGTTACTTTTTTAGGCCACTCGTCATTTTCCTTGTGAGATGATGCTTTTAACACTGTAATTACAGTATTAGTGTCACCTTATGATTTGTTTAGGTATAATTCGCGGCCGCCATGGACTAGACAATGAAAGAAGGATAAACGCTGCAATGCCCATCTATGAATATCAATGTGAAGCTTGCGGTCACAAGCTGGAAAAACTTCAGAAGCTCAGCGATGATCCGTTGAAGCTGTGTCCTGACTGTGAGAAGCCCGAAATGAAGAAACTGATTTCCGCTGTGGCATTCAGGCTAAAGGGCAGCGGGTGGTATGAAACAGATTTCAAAACCGGCGACAAGAAAAATGTCAGCAGCAGTGATAACGCTTCAAGCGCCAGCGGCGGCACTTCTGATAGCAGCGGCGGTTCTTCTGATAGCAGCGGCGGTTCTTCTGATGCCAGCGGCGGTTCTTCTGATGCCAGCGGCGGTTCTTCTGATGCCAGCGGCGGTTCTTCTGATGCCAGCGGCGGTTCTTCTAAAAGTGGAGGCAGTGACAGCCCGCCTAAAAGCAGCGACAGTTCTTCGAAATCTGCTGATAGTGGATCATCTAAAAGTGGATCATCTAAAAACAGTTACAGTGGAAGTAAGAAGAAGTCTTCTTCCGGCTCCAGTTAACGTCAACCTTCCCAGAATAGCTTAGGGGTAATTAGTAATGCGGAGCCACTATTGTGGCCAACTCAGGGATACTCATATTGGTGTTGAGGTTTCCTTGTATGGTTGGGTCCATCGCCGTCGAGATCACGGCGGAGTCATTTTTCTCGATATGAGAGATTATCAGGGGATTGTCCAGGTCGTCTTCGATCCCGATACCGAGATAAGTTTTGCGCTTGCGGATCAGGTAAGAAATGAGTTTGTACTGAATATCCGGGGCAAGGTGCGTTCCCGGGATGATGCTGCAATCAATCCAAAAATGGTAACGGGGCAAATTGAGGTGTTGGGTCAGGAACTGACGATACTCAATCGGTCCAAAACACCACCGTTTCAAATTGATGAATATTCGGATGCAGGCGAAGATGTTCGACTCAAATATCGTTATATCGATTTGCGCCGTCCGGAAATGCAGGAAAAGTTACGCTTACGATCAGCGGTGGGCCACTTTATTCGCCGATATCTCGATGAGCGCCAGTTTGTTGATATCGAAACACCGATTTTAACCAAAGCAACACCGGAGGGAGCGAGAGACTATCTGGTTCCCTCTCGTACTCACCCCGGTAATTTCTTTGCCTTACCCCAGTCGCCGCAGATTTTTAAACAACTGTTGATGGTGTCCGGTTTTGATCGCTACTACCAGATTGCCCGATGCTTTCGGGATGAAGATTTACGTGCGGACCGGCAACCGGAGTTTACTCAGGTAGATATTGAAACGTCTTTCATGAATGAAAAAGAAATCATGTCCCTTACGGAAGATATGCTGAAGCAACTTTTTGCAGAAATGATTGATGTTGATCTAGGCGAGTTGCCGGTGATTACCTACGCCGATGCCATGAAAAATTATGGTAGCGATCGACCTGATCTGCGTTTTGGTTTACCGCTGATTGACGTGGCAGACTTGATGAAAGACGTGGAATTCAAGGTATTTTCCAGCCCGGCAAATGATGACGAGTCCAGGGTTGTTGCACTCAGGCTCGCTGGTGGAGACCGTTTGAGCCGCAAGAAAATTGATGACTACACGAAGTTCATCAGCGTTTATGGTGCCAAGGGTCTGGCCTACATCAAGGTTAATGATCTGGCCAAAGGTATTGAAGGGTTGCAATCTCCCATCCTCAAATTTCTTCCCAGTGAGGTTGTGCTGAATATTCTTGAGCGAGTGAATGCCGAGGATAATGACATTATCTTTTTCGGTGCGGACAAATCGAGTGTGGTCAACGATTCTATCGGCGCATTGCGCTGCAAACTGGCTGAAGATCTGGACCTGTACGAAAAACAGTGGGCAGCCTGCTGGGTTACCGACTTTCCAATGTTTGAGAAGAATGCCAGGGGTGGCTGGACAGCCGTTCATCATCCCTTTACTCATCCGTTGGGAGAGATCAGTGATATTGAAGCAAATCCTGGCGCCACCTTAAGCAGGGCTTATGATATTGTCATTAATGGTCACGAGATAGGTGGTGGTTCAATTCGTATCCACGATGCGGGCCTGCAAAAAGCAATCTTCAGGGTGCTGCAGCTTTCAGACAATGAAGCACATGAAAAATTCGGTTTTCTGCTGGACGCCTTAAGTTTTGGTGCACCTCCCCATGGCGGCATCGCCATCGGGCTGGATCGATTGATTATGATTCTTGCAGGTTCAAATTCAATCAGGGATGTGATTGCTTTTCCAAAAACACAAACGGCCCAGTGTTTGCTGACCTCGGCGCCAGGAGAAGTAGACCCGGAACAGCTGCACGATCTGGCTATCAGTGTGAAGAGACCGGCTTAGAGGAGCGACCCCGTGGCTGGACACAGTAAATGGAGCAACATCAAGCACCGCAAAGCCGGGCAGGATGCCAAACGTGCCCGGGTATTCACCAAAATCATTCGCGAATTGACCGTTGCTGCCCGGGACGGCGGAGCCAGTGTTGATGACAATTCAGGGCTTAGAACCGTCGTTGATAAAGCCAAGGCCGCGCAGATGCCGAAAGATACCATGGAACGGGCTATCGATCGTGGAGCGGGTGGCCAGGATGGCGCCCAGTTGGTCGCGCTCACTTATGAGGGTTATGGTCCCGGTGGTGTCGCTGTACTTGTGGAAACTATGACAGATAGTCGAAACCGTACCGCTGCTGAGGTTCGCCATGCATTTACACGGGCAGGTGGGAACCTGGGTACAGATGGGTCGGTTGCGTATTTATTTGATAAGAAGGGACAAATCATTTTTGCACCAGGATGCGATGAAGATGGCATTATGGAGATCGCCATAGATTCGGGTGCGGAAGATGTGGAAACCGATGAAGTGGGTTCAATTGAAGTCATTACCCTGCCGGAAGACTTCCTTAACGTGAAGGATGCGCTGCTAGAGGCTGGTTTTGAACCCGCAGTAGCGGGGGTATCTATGGTGCCCCAGAATTACAGCGACCTGGATATGGATACGGCGGAGAAAGTATTACGATTGCTGGATCAGCTTGAAGACCTTGATGATGTGACCAATGTCTATACCAATGCTAATTTTCCAGACAATCTATCTGATGGCAGCGATTGATAGAGCACTGCCAGGAGGCTGACCGGGAAAAAGAGAACCTGATTGCAGACAATCAGTCTTGCCCTGGCTGCGGTTTCTGTTCCCGGTCAGCCTCCTAGTGCGTCAGGATATGCTAAACTGCCGGTGCTTCTAACAACTCCCTACGACATATGGCATTGATTTTAGGAATCGATCCAGGTTCCCGGATCACCGGTTATGGCATTATCAGGGACCACGGTGCAAGCCAGGAATATGTCTCCAGTGGTTGCATCCGCACCACGGCTAAAGCGACGCTCCCCGAAAAACTCGACGAGATCTTTTCTGGTGTGACACAGATTATTAACGAATTTGTTCCAGATGAATTAGCGGTAGAGCAGATATTTATGTCCCGCAGCGCAGAATCAGCGTTAAAACTGGGGCATGCCCGGGGAGTTGCCATCGTCGCGGGTGTCAATCAAGGGTTACCGGTTTTTGAGTATGAAGCGAGAAAGGTAAAACAGGCAATTGTCGGAACGGGCGCTGCCACCAAGGACCAGGTACAACATATGGTGCAGAGGCTGCTGAAATTACCCGGTAAGCCCCAGGAAGATGCCGCGGACGCGCTTGCCATCGCATTGTGTCACATCAATACGCAACAAGGCCTTTCAAGACTGGCGGGAGGCAAGGCTTCCGCCAACACCTTTAGTCGCGGGCGTTTTAGAAAGGTCAAAAAATGATTGGTAGAATCAGTGGGCAAATACTCGAAAAAAGGTTGGATTTCGTGCTCATCGATGTTTCGGGCGTGGCTTATGAAATTCAAATACCCCATACAACCTACTACCGGTTAGAGCCAGGCACAGACGCTGTTACGCTGCATACTCATATGGTGGTTCGTGAGGATGCGCAATTGTTATATGGTTTTTACACGCAGAGTGAAAGAGCACTTTTTCGGGCCTTGATCAAGGTCAATAAAGTGGGTCCGAAGGTTGCGATAGCCATTCTCTCCAGCGTTGAAACCAGTGCATTCGTCCGGTGCGTGCGTGACAAGGACGTGAAAACACTCAATGCGATCCCTGGAGTGGGTAGAGTTATGGCGGAAAGGTTGATTGTCGAAATGAACAGTAAACTTAGCGAGTGGGAGATCGAATCCGGACCTGTCGTTACTGGTGGCGGGGCAGGTGAAAAGAATGATCTACTTGCAGATGCAGAATCTGCATTAGTCGGGTTGGGTTTTAAACCCCAGGAAGCTTCCCTGGCACTGGCACAACTCAGTGATCCGGCTGAAAACGTTGAAGCATTGATTAAACAGGCATTGAAAGCACTGGCATGATTGAATCGGACCGATTGATAACAGCGGAAACTAGCGCAACAGAAATATCCCAGGATTGGGCTATCAGGCCCCGGACTTTTGCGGAATACAGAGGCCAGCCCCAGGTCAGCGAACAGATGAGCATATTTATCAGCGCTGCCAGGGGCAGGCAGGAAGCGCTGGACCATACGCTCATTTTTGGTCCGCCTGGGCTGGGTAAAACAACACTCGCCAACATTATTGCCAACGAAATGGGAGTACAGATTAAATCTACTTCGGGTCCGGTCGTTGAGAAAAAAGGTGACCTTGTCGCGGCGCTGACCAATCTTGAAGAGGGTGATGTGCTGTTCATTGATGAAATTCATCGCTTGAGTCCTATCGTCGAAGAAGTACTCTACCCGGCGATGGAAGATTACCAGGTGGATATCATGATTGGTGAGGGACCGGCAGCGCGTTACATCAAGCTGGATTTACCCCCTTTCACGCTTGTTGGAGCAACCACAAGGGCAGGGCTTCTGACATCACCCCTCAGGGACAGATTTGGTATTGTGCAACGATTGGAGTTTTACAGTGTCGAAGATTTAAGTGCAATCCTGGTCCGTTCAGCGAGATTGCTGGGCGTCCATTGTGATGAGTCCGGCGCAAGGGAAATCGCGGTTCGTGCCCGCGGAACACCACGAATAGCGAATCGCCTGTTAAGGCGGGTTCGTGATTTTGCAGAGGTCAGGGCAGATGGACGTATTACAAGTGAAATTGCTGATCAGGGATTGAATATGCTGAACGTGGATGCCAATGGTTTTGATCAGATGGACCGGCGGCTGCTGATGGCGATGATTGAAAAATTTGACGGTGGCCCGGTGGGGGTGGACAGCCTGGCTGCTGCCGTGGGAGAAGAGCGGGATACGATCGAAGATGTTTATGAACCCTACCTGATTCAGCAGGGATTTATGATGAGAACCCCTCGCGGCCGTGTCGCGACACGCCATGCCTATCTCCACTTTGGATTAAAACCACCGACGTCAAGCGGTGCCCAGGATCTTTTTAGTGAGGTAGAGGCAGGTGGAAAAGAGACTAATGGAGAAAAACAGTGAATGAACCCCTTTCCATATTGGACCTGGTCTTAAATGCCAGTGCAGTTGTGCAGGTTGTCATGGCCATTTTAATAGCGGCTTCCTTCACTTCATGGATCATGATTTTCCAACGCGGATTTGCCCTGTCATCCATTCGGCGTGAAGCCATCGAATTTGAAAGCGAATTCTGGTCGGGCAAGGACTTAAGGAAGATTTTTCTTGAAGTGCAGGCTAGCAAGGAAGATCTGGTGGGTGTTGAAAATATTTTCGTCTCGGGCTTCAAGGAGTTCACACGGTCCAGAGCGCAGAAAGAACTGGACGGTGACGGGGTGATGCAGAATGTGCAACGTGCCATGCGTGTCGCCATGTCACGTGAAGAAGAAAGGTTAGAGACACACCTGCCATTCCTGGCAACTGTGGGTTCAACCAGCCCTTACATTGGATTGTTCGGAACAGTTTGGGGAATTATGAATTCGTTTCGCGGGCTGGCGACCGTCAACCACGCTAGCCTGTCGGTGGTTGCGCCCGGAATATCTGAGGCCCTGGTGGCAACGGCTATCGGTCTTTTTGCGGCCATACCGGCAGTGATTGCCTACAATCGGTATGCGGCACAAGTCGAGATCATCATGAATCGTTTTGATTCTTTTACAGATGAATTCAGCAGTATTTTATTTCGGGCCACACACGCGAAGTAACTCATGGCCAGAAGAAAAAGACTCAAACCCATGTCGGAAATCAATGTCGTGCCGTACATTGATGTCATGCTGGTATTGCTGGTGATTTTCATGGTGACGGCGCCGTTGATGACACAGGGAATCAAAGTTGACTTGCCAGAAGCTGCCAGTGGCCCATTGAAAATAGACGAGAATGAACCCTTGCTTGTAGTGTCAGTGAATGCAGAAGGCGATTACTACATGAATGTAGGTGAAGATGATGAGGCAGTCGAGTTGTCCTTGATTGCAGACCGGGCGGGGAAGATTATTTCCGCAAACCCTGGCATCAAAGTAATGGTAGAGGGAGACAGAACACTCGCCTATGGTGTTGTGGTGAATTTGATTAATGTCCTGCAGGTCGCTGGTGCAAATAGTGTCGGCCTGATTACGGAACCCCCGAAGCAGTGAGTTCAACCGTTAGCTATATCGTCTCGGTTATCCTCGCCGTCTGTTTTCATGCGGCTGTCGTCGGCCTTCTGCTGATGAATTGGGATGACAATGAACTCATTAGAGTGCCTTCTGACCAACGTTTTTACATTGAAGCAACGGTCGTCGATGAAAATCCCTATAAAGCAATAAAGCGTAAAGAAGAGGCGAAGAAGGCTGAAAAGAGAAGGATAGCACGGCGAGACGCGGCCGAAAAAAAAACACGCCTGAACCGGGAGGCCATTGAAAAAGCCAAACGACTGGATCTGGAGAAACAACTCGCTGGCCAAAGAGAGAAAGAGGAGCAGGATGCCATCAGTCGCGCCGAGGCAGATCGAAGGAAGATCATGGATCAGCAAACAGCGCAGTCTGAGACCGAGCGTTTAGAAATGGAAGAAAGTCTGGCATTGTCTATTCGCGAGGAACAAGACTTCCGGCGAGCGGTGACAGATGATGAGAAAGCCCTGGCCTATGTGTCGCAAATTCAAAGAGAAATTGTACAAAATTGGTCCAGGCCTCCTAGCGCAAGGAATGGCATGGAAGTTTTACTCCGGGTTTTCCTTGTCCCCACGGGCGAGGTCATTGATGTGGTATTGGAAATCTCCAGTGGCAATGATTCTTTTGACCGATCTGCCGTACTTGCCGTTCGAAAGGCAGAGCGATTTCAGGTACCAGGGCAATCCCGGCAATTTGAACGCAACTTCAGGGAATTTACGGTTCTTTTCAGACCTGAAGACCTGCGTTTGTAGGCTCAATTAACTTATGCAGATAACAAATTCGTATCCAGACGACTCATCATGAAATCAATCACTCGATACATCTTGCTTAAATTCATTCTGCTGTTGTCCACCATTGTCAGCGGTACAGCCATGGCGGAACTGCGAATTGAGGTGACAAAAGGAGTGGATGATGCGGTTCGTGTTGCTGTCGTTCCATTCGATTGGAGAGGAAGAACCCGGTTAGGGGTCGATGTGACCAGCGTCATTAATTCAGACCTGAGATTGAGCGGCCGATTCGACACATTACCTGCGGACCAGATGTTGAGCCTGCCGCACCAGGGAGACGATGTCTTTTTTCGCGACTGGAGATTGCTCAAGGTTGAGTACCTGGTTATCGGCCGCATGAAACGCGTAGGTACCGATATCGAGCTGCATTTCGAACTCTATAATGTATTCAAGCAATCCGCTGATGCAAACCTGACTATCGTCGGCAAGGAAACAGAACTAAGGGATATGGCCCATTACGTCAGTGATGTCGTATTCGAAAAGCTGACGGGCATTGAGGGTTCTTTTTCAACACGCATCATGTATATCACTGCTTCCGGGGAGTTGGATAATCGCTTATTTCGTTTGAATGTCGCCGATGCAGACGGGCATCGGGTGAAGAAAATTATGGAATCCAGGGAGCCGATACTGTCGGCGACCTGGTCCCCCGATGGAAAACGCGTTGCTTATGTTTCATTCGAAAAAGATAGCCGGCCCGCTGTCTATATTCAGCAGCTGGAGACCGGACGCAAGCAGCAAATTACAGATTTTCCAGGTTTAAACAGTGCGCCCGCATTTTCACCGGATGGCAAGAAACTGGCAATAGTACTGTCGAAGGACGGCAATCCGGATATCTACATCATCAACTTAAGCAATCGGCGTATGCGGCGAGTGACTCGCCATTACGGGATAGATACTGAGCCATCCTGGTCAGCGGATGGGCAGGCCATCATTTTCACCTCAAACCGTGGTGGAAAACCGCAAATCTATCAGATACACCTGGAAAATTTTCGGATTGAACGGCTGACATTTGAAGGAGACTACAATGCCAAGGCAAGTCTGTTGCCTGATGGAAGCGGGCTTGTTTTTGTACACCGCAGGGATGGTATTTTTCACATCAGCCACCTGGATCTCAAACATGGAAGACTGAGGGTGTTGACAGAAACCTCACTGGACGAATCTCCCAGTGTTGCACCTAACGGCAGTATGCTGATTTATGCCACACAGTTCGGTGGGCAGGGTATTCTTGCTGTCGTTTCTATCGATGGCGGCGTAAAATTCAACCTGCCTTCCAGTGAAGGGGACGTGCGTGAACCAGCCTGGTCACCAAAAAAACGGAAGATATTTCAGCCTGTTTCACAGCGCCAGGGAGTGGAATAAACTCAATATCAGGTGTTCAGGTTGCACTAGAGTCCGACAAAACCGCATTTATTACAGATAAATAGCCCATAATGTGAACTTGATACGTGAACTTTGCGTCCTAAATGTGGTTTAATCCGAATCTGGACATGGAGATGGTGTGTACATCGTCAAAAGTAGAATTTTAGTGATTAAAGCAATAGGAGCTAGTCATGGGAATAACAAAAATTCGCGGCCTTTTAGTTGTCGGTCTTGCCGCCGGGTTATTGGCAGGCTGTGCCAGTACTGAGCCAGAGGAGGTCATAGTCGTAGAGGAGCCTGTAGAAATCGAAGTGGTTGAGGAGGTTGTGGTAGTAGAACCTGAGATCATTGAGCCGAGGGTGGTGAGGGGCAAGATTGAAATCCCAAGGGGTGACATGGGTGACACCGAAATCTTACAGGGCATTTTCTATTTTGATTTTGACCAGGCGATAGTAAAAAGGGGCGGTCACACGGAGTTGAACGATCACGCTAACGTCTTGTCAGGTAACAGAATGTTTCATATCAGGCTTGAAGGCCATGCAGATGAGAGAGGAACTCGTGAATACAATCTAGCGTTGGGTGAAAGACGCGCCAATGCGGTTCGGGCTTATCTCCTAGCGCAGGGTGCTTCGCGTTCACAGATTGAAGTGATCAGCTACGGCGAAGAGAAGCCGGTAAATCGTGGTCACAGTGAAAGATCCTGGGCAAAAAATAGAAGGGTAGAAATCGTCTACCGTTAAAATATCTGGCGGGGTTTCTATGAGTGATCTTCGCCCGCACATGAATGGTGTATCGGGTCTGCTGTTTGCAGTCGGTGCACCATTTTTGTTTGTCATATCCACTTCTTTACTTCAATTAACACCGGTTCTGGCTGCCGAGGGTTCGATAACCGAGAGTCCGATAACTGGGGGTCCGATAGAAGTTGAATCGCTTACTGCTAATGAAAGTCCGGTCTCTGGGCCCGACGATGATGAGACTAAAATTTCCGCCGTAACCGAAATTGTTCCGTTCCAGGAACCGATAGAAGAGAACGGGGATTTATCCCCTGGCGCCGTCACAGCCGGCATGGAAGGTATTGAAAGCCAGTATCAATTGCAGTTACTGCAGAGTGAAGTCATGGAGTTGCGCGGACTGGTCGAAGAACTGACTTTTAACTTCGAACGGATGCGTGGCATGCAGGAGGATCGATATCTCGAGTTGGACAAGCGATTCCAGAGTCTTCGCCAGGGAGGCGTGGACACGGGAGGGACAAATGTTCTACAGGGAGCAACAGATCCAAACAATGCGACTGGAAGCATCCAGCCTCCCGGCCAGGAAGAGAAAACACTCTATGAAACTGCGCTGGAACTGATTCGAAACCGGCAGTACGATCTTGCCATTACGCAGTTACGCGAGGTCATTGCGCAATATCCAGACGGCACCTATGCGCCCAATGCCTATTACTGGCTGGGTGAGGTTTATGCTGCCAAACCTGATCCCGATTATGAAAAAGCGAGGCAGGCACTTGCCCAGGTCATATCTTTTTTTCCAGATCATCGCAAGGTACCCGATGCCTCATTTAAGCTTGGTAAGGTGTACAATCTGATGGGTGATTGTGCACGAGCAACGGTTATCCTCAACCAGGTCATTGAACAACACAGAGGAACATCTGTTTCCAAACTTGCTGAAAGTTATTTAAGAGACAATGTTAATTGCGAAAGGCAGTGAATTGCGAAAGGCAGTAACCTGCCAGCGTCCTGCCTGAATACGTTTGCCCTATGGATACCACTCTCAGGATTACTGAAATTTTCCACTCCCTACAAGGGGAAGCCAGAACCAGCGGGCTGCCTACGACATTTGTGCGTTTAACCGGATGTCCCTTGCGTTGCCAATACTGTGATACTGCATACGCCTTCAGTGGCGGCGACTTAATGGAGATGGCGGAGATAATCCGTAAAGTCGATTCTTTTACCGCCACCCATGTCACGGTAACGGGTGGAGAGCCCCTGGCGCAACCGGGTTGCCTTGCGCTGTTGACATTGCTTTGTAATCAGGGGTACCAGGTTTCTCTTGAAACCAGCGGCGCTATTGATACGTTTAAGGTGGATGAACGAGTATCGGTGGTACTTGATCTAAAAACACCGGGGTCGGGTGAGGTGGCTAAGAATCTTTATGAAAATATCGGCTATTTGAAACCTAATGACCAGGTTAAGTTTGTTATCTGCGATCGGCTCGATTATGACTGGGCGAAGTTCAAACTTATCGAATTTGATTTGGCCAGTAAGGTCTCCGATGTGTTTTTTTCCAGCAGCCATGACCAGTTGGATTCAGCCGAGTTGGCTGCCTGGATACTCGAAGATGGGCTGCAGGTAAGATTACAGGTTCAATTGCATAAAATACTCTGGGGAGATAAACCCGGTGTCTAAGAAACGGGCTGTTGTCCTGCTTTCCGGTGGGCTCGATTCGGCGACAACGCTGGCGATAGCTCGCACCCAGGGTTTTGATTCATATTGCCTGAGTTTTGAATATGGCCAGAGGCATAGTGCCGAGGTGAAGTTCGCCAAAAAGGTGGCATCACATCTTGGTGCGCAGGAGTTTCGTGTGGCCCGGATAGACATTGGCGCCTTTGGTGGTTCCGCATTGACCGATATGGATATTGACGTGCCTGTTGGCCCCCGGGCAACAAAAACCCAGGCAGACGCGAGCCAGGATGAAATTCCCATTACCTACGTACCGGCGCGTAATACGATTTTTCTTTCTTATGCCCTTGGCTGGGCGGAAGTGCTTGGGGCAAGCGATATTTTTATTGGAGTTAATGCAGTTGACTACTCCGGATATCCCGATTGCAGGCCGGAATTCATTTCCGCATTTGAATCGATGGCGAATCTTGCCACCAGGGTGGGTATCGAAGGGGCGCGGATTACAATCCGGACGCCACTCATTGATCTCAGGAAAGAAGAGATCATCACGTTAGGCATGTCACTCGGCGTTGATTATTCCATTACGGTATCCTGCTACCAACTTGACTCGAAGGGAATCTCCTGTGGCGTATGCGAAAGTTGCCAGATCCGGAAGGCAGGCTTTGATAAGGCAGGTACCCGGGATCCAACCAGGTATTCATAGGAAGCCCCCAATCCTCCTCCTCGTAACTGCTTCATCACGAGCCTGACCTGATGCCCACGCCAATTTGGTATCGTTGGCTTTTGTTGTCTGGCGTCTGGTTCCTCTACGCCATATTTGGATTGGTTGCGACCAGCCTGTCACCCCTGGTTCTTCTGATCGAATCCGACTTGAATTTAACCCATGCGCAGATGGGCAGCATCATGGGTGCCTGGCAACTGGTTTATATTTTCTCTGCGATACCCTGTGGCACCCTGTTAGACAGGTTAGGCCCACGCGCGGCATTGACAATGGGTGTCTTGTTGATTGGTGCATCCGTCTTCGCCCGTGGTTATGCGGGGAGTTTTATAGAACTCCTGCTTGCAGTAATGTTGTTCGGGTTAGGTGGGCCGATAATATCAGCAGGTGCGCCAAAGATCGTAACCGAATGGTTCAGGGGATCTTCCCGGGGACTCGCCATGGGTATCTATATGACCGGTCCGGCAATAGGCGGAATAGTATCACTGACAATGACCCATTCAGTTTTGCTTCCTGCATTCGGTGAGTCATGGCGGAATGTCATGTACCTGTGGGCGGGATTAAGTGTCATTGGCGTTTTTACCTGGCTGCTTATCACCTCACACCCGGCGATGCAGACCGGAATGCAGGAGCACACTTCGAGTAGTTCATTGCCGCAAGGACAAATCTTAAGATTATTGATCAAGCAACCGGCAGTGTTGTTGGTGCTGGCGATGAGCGTCGGTGTTTTTCTGTTCAACCATGGTTTGAACAACTGGCTTCCTGAATTATTGCGGTCCACGGGCATGTCGTTGGTCGAAGCAGGTTATTGGGCGGCGGTGCCGACGGTCATTGGTCTTATGGGGTCTCTTTTAATCCCAAGGCTGGCGACACCCGGGAGGCGATTTAACATTCTCATCGCGTTGAGCCTGTGTGCCGCCAGTGCGAGTATTTTGCTGCATTTTCAATTTGAACCCCTGTTGTTCTCCGGGTTGATCCTGCAGGGTATTGCCAGGTCTGCGTTGATGACAGTGTTGATTCTGACGCTGGTTGAGTTGCCGGGGATTGGGGAACGGTATGTTGGGGTTGCCAGTGGGCTGTTTTTTTCGGCGGCGGAGATTGGAGGTGTGCTGGGGCCGGTGTCGCTTGGGTTGTTGTATGACTTTACTGGGGGGTTTGATGTGGGGTTGACTATGTTGACTGTTGTGGCTGTCTTGTTGGCGGTTGGGGGGCATAGATTGAAGGGATTGGCCACGAAGTGAGTGTTGGTCAGAGCGAGTTACCCGCAGCCACCTTCTGCTAATGTCTTGAAGAAATCACATTGAACAGAAAGAGCATCCTGCTTGGGTGCCAGTTGTGTTAATAGTCCTAGTATGGGTTAGCCTCTGAGGTGGTGGGTTTTGACGGGGGGTGTTTAAGATGTTTCACTGGGTTCAAATTAATGATGGGGAGTTTTTGGGATGGGGACGGTTTTGATTACTGGGGCTAACAGGGGTATTGGTTTGGAGATGGTGCGGATCTATGCTGGGCAGGGGGATAGGGTTATTGCTTGTTGTCGGGATCCGGAGGGGGCCGATGCGTTGAATCAGCTTGCTGAAGAGGGTGATGTGAGGGTGCAGAAGGTTAGTGTGGGGGAGGCTGAATCGGTTGCGGCCATGGCGAAGGATCTTGAGGGTACGGCGATTGATGTGCTTGTTAACAATGCGGGTATGGGTGGCCCGGCTTATGAGAATCAGACTGTGTCGAATATGGATTTCGAGGGTTGGGCAGAGACGTTCAATATCAATACCATGGCACCAGTCAGGGTGATGCAGGCGTTGGATAGCAATCTGAAACTGGCAGAAAATCCGAAGGTGGTGAGCGTTACTAGTCAAATGGGTGCGCTGGACCTGGATATGACAGTTGCCTATGCCTATTGCACATCGAAAGCGGCGCTGAATAAATTTATGCGAATGGCAGCGGTGGAGTTGGCCGGGCAGGGTATTGCGGTTTGCGTCATTCATCCGGGATGGGTGCGGACCGAGATGGGCGGGCCGGGCGCTGCTATATCCCCGGAAGAGAGTGCCCAGGGGATGATCAATGTTATCGCCCGGTTAAATGCGGATAATACTGGTAGCTTCTGGACGTGGGACGGCGAAACTCATGCATGGTAGTGAATGATGGAATGCCCCATGTTCTATTTGTTGGGCCATTCTACTCTGCGTTTTTCCAGGAAGGCTTTGCTGCCTTCTTTGCGATCCTCTGAGTTCATGACGCGGGTCTGTACAGTGTCGGTAATATGATCGACCGCCGCATAGTCAAGTGATGAAGCGCGTATCATGGATTCCTTCATGCCCTGGACCGCGACCGGGCTCAGCTCACAGAATCGTTCTGCGATTTTTTCTGCTTCTGCCATCAGGCGGTCCTCTGGGACAATCTTGTTGATCATGCCAACATCATAGGCCCGTTGTGCGCTGATGCGTTCTGCAAGCAGCAGCAATTCAGAGGCGATTGCCCAGGGCATAATTTTAGGAAACCAGGCGCAGGGAATGGTTGCGATGCCCCATTGCGGTTCCGGTAGCCAGAAGGAGGTATCTTCCGTTGCAATCCTGATGTCTGTATCCAGGGCAATCCACAGGCCATAACCCACAACATGACTGTGCAGTGCCGAGATGATGGGTTTGTAGACCTTCTGGGTCTGGCTAATGTCAGGAAATTCACCAGTGTAGGTGTATTTCTCCGGGGCACCAGCAGACAGGTCGGCACCCGCACTGAAACAGCGTCCATTACCAGACAGTATTGCCACTCTAAGGGTGTCATCATCACGAAAATCTGCCCATGCCTCGCCGAGTTCCCTGTGCATTACATCATTCATGGCATTGAGCTTGTCTGGCCGGTTTAGCGTCACATAGGCGACCTGGCCCTTCTTTTCGTAGATGATCGTTTCCATTGGTATCCCTTGAGCCGCAGATTTTCTTAAGTCTATCAATTTATCGGGTCTGCGGTTTGAAGTGAGACATATCTCGCAGCGATTTTTTAGGCTGAATAATTTGAAAATGGTGGGGCGTCCGCGACTCGAACGCGGGACCAACTAGTTAAAAGCCAGGTGCTCTACCAACTGAG
>Ga0114949_10000781_pt1 | contig 18251 bp, 15 predicted proteins | sample N074metaG_FD_83505 | JGI IMG/M metagenome (GOLD analysis project Ga0114949, IMG submission 83505) | Deep subsurface microbial communities from Kermadec Trench to uncover new lineages of life (NeLLi) - N074 metaG | ecosystem: Environmental > Aquatic > Marine > Ocean trench > Sediment | place...
AAACGATCTTACGGATGAGCAACTGCAAAAACCGACAGACCTTGGTTTTATTGATCTCAATGGTGATGAGTTTGACAATTTCACGGTAACGGGCAGGTGGTTTCGCAATACACTTAACCGGGGGCAGCTACCCACTGATGGCTCCCTACATCAAATAAGCCTCGAGGTGAGTTTGCCAGGAAGCAGCCTAGAATACGCCCGACTTACTTATGCCGGCCAAATGTACTGGCCTTTAAACCGGAATCAAGATTGGGTTGTGGTTTTGCGAGCAGATTTGGGTTATGGGGTTGGCTATGGCGACACTGAAAATGTACCCTTTTTCCAACATTTTTTCGCCGGTGGTCTTTCCGCCCAGGGTGTTGTAAGGGGCTTTGAAGAAAACAGCCTTGGGCCGCGAAGCACGGCTGGTAAACAATACATCGCCACTAGAGGAATTACGTTACAGCGGGATGAAAACGGCGAGATTATACGTGATTTTGATGGTTCCGCGATAGGTTTCAATGATGATGTTGCCTATGAACTCGTTCGGGATGTTTTTGGTAACATTCCATTGGATACCGAAGGAAATCCGGATATAAAGTTAGCGGTGAATGAGCTGTTTCTAGATGACGATTATGACAGTTTTGGTGGTAATATACTGACTGCAGCTAGTTTGGAATTGCTTTTTCCAATTCCCTTTGCGAAGGATCTTAACCAGATTCGCTCTGCGTTCTTTATTGATGCAGGTAATGTGTTTTCGTCTACCTGTACGAAAACCCAGGAGTTATTAAGAAATTGCAGTAATTTTGACTTAGGTGAAATCCGGGTTTCGGCCGGTATAAGCGTTACTTATTTGTCGCCTTTCGGGCCATTGACGTTTTATGTGGCAAAGGCACTTAGTTCATATGAGGATGATGATACTAAGAATTTTGATTTTACCATCGGAACCGGATTTTGAAGAGTCCTAATTTCTCACCTCCGGTTTATATAATAAACTTTGTCTGGGGAAAGAATCAAAGTTAGATTAGAAACTGATAGTAATACAAAGTAAACGATTGGAATGTCATTATAAGACCCTCGATTATTGATTATTGACATTCAATAAATGTCATTTTACTGGAGAAAGCACGTGAACATAATTAAAAACTATTTTGTTCTTTTAGGCTTGGTGTTGCTGAGCAGCACAGCGACGGGACAAAATACAAAAATTGGCATAATTAATCTGGAACAGGCATTATTTAACTCAGATGCGGCCCGAGGGGTTCAGGAAGAATTAAGAGCTGAATTCTCTAACGATGAACAACGGGCGCAAACTTTACAAGAAGAATTAATAGCATTGCAGGAAAAGTTTCAGCAAGATGAAGCAATCATGAGTGAATCTGAGCTGCGTCAGCTCAATGCAGATGCTCAGGAAAAACGGTTACAGCTGCAATTAATCTCTGATCGTGCGCAGCAAGCCCTACAGGATAAAAACCAGCAATTTATTGAAAATATGCGCCAGACTTTGACCGAAGCAATTTCGGATGTAGTAGCCGAGGGTGGCTACGATCTGGTTCTCAATGCCGAAAGTGTTGCTTATGCTGATCCAGTACTCGATGTTACACCAAAGGTAACTGCCAAGATCAACGAACTGGTACAGCGTGCTACCAGTAACGATTAACAATATCAAAGAAATAGAAAATAACAATACAGGCTGCCGTCGGTGACAAATGCTAAGACCTATACACTTGGTACTTTAGCCGAGCTCTTGCAAGTGGAATTAATCGGTGACCCTGATTGCGTGATTGATGGGTTAGCTACCCTCCAACAAGCCTCCCCGGGTAAGCTCGGATTTTTAAGCAATCCAAGCTATGCGAAGCAGCTTTCAAACTGCAAAGCCTCGGCAGTTATAATCGCACCTCGACATATCGAAGCCTGCAAATTAAATAAATTGGTATCCGAAACGCCCTATGTCATTTATGCAAGAGCGAGCCAGCTATTTGACAACAGCCCTTCCGCATCAAACACAGTTCATTCGACTGCTGTCGTTAATGAGTACGCTGAATTAGCCGACGATGTATCCATAGGTCCCAACGCTGTCATAGAAGCAGATGTGGTCATTGGGCCCGGTAGTAATATCGGTCCAGGATGCATTGTTGGGGAGGGGAGTCTTATAGGTGAAGGATGCCAACTGTATAGTAATGTCACAATCTATCATCGAGTGAAACTTGGTAACCGTGTAGTTATTCATTCAGGTGCTGTTATCGGTGCCGATGGATTTGGATTTGCTTTTGACGGAGAAAAATCAGTCAAGATTGCACAACTTGGATCGGTACAAATCGCTGATGATGTGGAAGTTGGTGCTGGGACTACAATCGATCGCGGAGCACTTGACGATACAGTTATTGAACAAGGGGTTAAAATAGACAACCAAGTTCAAATAGGGCACAACTGTATAATTGGAGCTCACAGTGTGATTTGCGGGTGCGTAGCCATAGCGGGAAGCGTGGTCATCGGAAAATACTGCGTTCTAGGCGGTGCTTCAGGTGTTGTGGGGCACATTAGAATTGCTGACAGGGTAAAAGTAAGTGCCATGTCGTTAGTGAGTCAGGCTATAGACACAGCGGGTACTTATTCATCGGGGACTGGGATAATGGAAACCGCACGATGGAAAAAAAATATTGTTAGATTTCGACAGCTTGATGATATCTCAAAGCGATTACGTAGTATGGAAAACACTAAAAAAAAGACACCCGAGTAAATTTTTACACCAATAACACCAATAACACCAAGTAACTGAAGTGTATTGTTGGCCAGGAGGTAGAAAAAAAATCACATGTACATGGATATTGAAGAGATTAAAGAGTATTTGCCGCAGCGATATCCGTTTCTCCTGGTTGATCGAATAATGGAAATGGAGTTGGGCGTATCAATTGTTGGCTACAAAAATGTGACAATTAATGAACCCTTTTTCGAAGGACATTTTCCGCATAAACCGATTATGCCAGGAGTTTTGATAATAGAAGCCCTTGCCCAGGTGGCTGGTGTACTTGGTTTCAAAAGCCAGGAAAAGAAGCCTAAAGATGGTTATCTATACTACTTTGTTGGTGCTGATAAAATACGCCTTCGTCGACCAGTACTCCCAGGTGACCAACTTAAATTGGAAGCCGTAATAGCAAGCTCAAAAAGAGGTATATTCAAATTTGACTGTACTGCTACAGTTGATGGTGAACTGGTAAGCACCATGACAATCATATGCGCAGAAAGGAAGATCGAAATTGATTGATCCAAGCGCAAAAATTGATCCTTCTGCTGAGTTGGCTGACGATGTTTCTGTAGGGCCGTGGAGTATCGTTGGCCCCAATGTGACGATTGGTGAAGGAACGGTGGTCGGGTCACATGTCATTATTAGGTGCAATACGGTGATTGGCTCGAACAACAGATTTTTTCAATTTGCGTCTGTCGGCGAGGATCCTTCAGACAAAAAATACCAGGGCGAAGAAACTTACCTGAATATCGGGGATAACAATGTTTTTCGCGAAGGTGTTACATTGCATAGAGGGACAGCGTTCGATGGTGGCGTAACCAGAATTGGTAATGATAATCTGATGATGCCCTATGTGCATATTGCCCATGATTGTTTGATTGGGAATGATACGGTATTTGCTAATAACGTCGGAATTACAGGTCATGTACAGGTTGATGACTGGGTAATACTCGGTGGTTATGCAGGTGTTAACCAGTATTTAAAAATCGGGGCACATTCGCTGGTTGGCGGTATGACTCATATTACTAATGATGTACCTGCTTATATGATCGTTAGCGGTAACCCAGCCGCCGTTCGCAGTGTTAATACCATCGGATTGGAACGACGGGGTTACAGTAAAGAAGCAGTAAAAGCCATTCGAAAAGCCTATAAGATCCTTTATAAGAAAGGGCTGAGCCTACAGGAAGCATTAAGGGAATTAGCCGAACTACAAATACATTGTGGTGAAATTCAATTACTGATTGATTCACTCGACGCCTCAGAAAAAGGGATACATCGCTAATTTTAGAAGTTCCCTCCTAAATAAGACTGATAAATGGCTAAACCACTTCGATTTGGCATAATTGCCGGCGAAATGTCTGGTGATAATCTAGGTGCCGGTTTGATGGCCGCAATTTTATTGAAATACCCGAACTGTGAATTTGAAGGTATCGGCGGGCCGGCAATGATAAAGCTGGGATTCAAAAGCTTTTTCCCAATGGAACGCCTTTCGGTAATGGGATTCATCGAACCCTTAAGCCGCTTACCAGAATTGTTGGGTATAGAGCGACAGCTAAGGCGGTATTTCACTGAGAATCCCCCGGATGCCTTCATCGGTATCGACTCACCAGCATTTAATATCCGTATCGAAAAGAGCCTGCGGGCGAATAATATTAAGACAATTCATTATGTAAGCCCAAGTGTCTGGGCTTACAGGGAAAAACGAATCAAGAAAATAAAACAAGCGGTGGATCTGATGTTGGTTCTGTTTCCTTTTGAAACCGCGATTTATGATGCCAACAATATAAAGGTACGTTTTGTGGGCCACCCACTGGCTGACAGTATCGGCTTTGAAGACAACAGGGTAGTTGCAAGGAAAAACTTAGGTCTCGATGAAAGTGCCACGGTAGTTGCCCTGATGCCAGGAAGCCGCAGCAATGAGATTAAACGGCTAGGTCCGGTTTTTTTCAAAACTGCGAAATTCTTACACAGGTCTCATCCAGATTATCAGTTTGTCGTACCCTGTGCTAACAGCGAGTGTAAATCGCAAGTTCAATTAATATTAAAAAAAGAGGTTTGTGACTCTCTGGTCAAGGTGCTCGACGGAGATGCCCAGACAGCCATTTCAGCATCGGACCTAGTGTTATTGGCATCAGGCACTGCTACTTTGGAAGCAATGCTATTTAAACGACTGATGGTCGTATGTTACAAACTGTCCCCCCTTACTTATGCGTTAGCTTCACGCATGCTTAAGATACCTTATGTGGGGTTGCCAAATTTACTAGCGGGGAAACTGTTGGTTCCAGAGTTTATGCAGAATGCAGTTACCGGGAAAAATCTCAGTAACGAAATTGTACGGCTCTTGAATGACGACTCAGGTAGGAAAGAGATAATATCTCAATTCGAACATATCCATCGGCAAATTGCCGGAAATGCTAATGAACGTGCAGCGGATGCGGTGTTGCAATTTGCTCGAGGATAGTTCCTGTAGTCTCGAATTTTCCATTAACTAATTTGAAAGGCCAAATAGGAAAAGCCCTTGCCGTTGGAATTAAGTCTGTTACAGCATAGGTCCCGGTACAAGTTGATCGCTGGGACTGATGAAGCCGGACGAGGACCGCTAGCCGGCGATGTTGTGGCGGCCGCCGTGATACTTGATCCAGATAATCCTATTGATGATCTGAATGATTCAAAAAGACTAAGTGTAAAGAAGCGCGAACATTGTTTTCGGCAAATTATCAAGAAGGCTAAAGCCTTTTCTATCGCTCGAGCAAGTGTTGACGAAATAGATCGGTTCAATATATTGCAGGCCAGTCTCCTGGCAATGATTAGGGCAGTAAATAATCTTGAGTTACAACCTGACTTTGTTTACGTGGATGGTAATCATTGTCCACGCTGGTCATACCAATCCGCTGCCGTGGTAAAAGGAGATGCACGACTTCAATGTGTTGCGGCGGCTTCAATACTGGCTAAGGTATCCAGAGACCATGACATGTGTGTGCTGGAACAACAGTTTCCCGGTTACGGTTTTGCGCAACACAAGGGTTATCCAACGAAGTCGCACTTGATCGCCTTAAACAGCCTTGGTCCGTGTCGATTTCATAGGCGTTCTTTTAGGCCTGTCGCTGACCTGCTTTAGAGGTTCTCTGGCTAAACATTGAAGTGGAAAAATAGTATAGTGGTTTTTGAAATACACACCGGATTCAGGTGGCCGATTCATGTCCGATAACCCTTCTGCGAACTACTTTGCACATCTACGACTCCACACTGAGTATTCAATTAGTGAAAGCATCGTAACTATCAAGCCACTGATTGATCGAGTAGTGCAGATGGGGATGCCTACCGTTGCTGTTACTGATCTGGGAAATTTATTCGGGTTTATCAAGTTTTATACCAATGCGCTACGCGGTGGAATTAAACCTATTTGTGGTTGTGATGTGCTGGTCATCGATGCAGATCAGGTGAAAACTCAATTGGTATTGTTGGTAAAAAGCAAAGCTGGCTATCTTAATCTTACCCGCCTGATTTCACGGGCCTACACGGAAAAGACCACCCATAAAGAACTTCACATCAAGAAATCATGGCTTGATGAAAATTCTGATGGATTGATTGCCCTTTCTGGAGCACGGCAAAGCAATGTGGGAAAAGCGATTCTAGAAGGTGATTTGTCAAAAGCCAGAGAACTGGTGCTTCGATGGATGCGGTGCTTTCCGGACAGCTACTATCTTGAATTACAGAGAACGAGTCGCGTCGGTGAAGATGCATATATTGAGGGGGCCCTTACCCTGGCGCAGGAAGCAAACTGTCCAGTGGTGGCAACTAATGACGTCTGTTTTATCGACCAGGACGACTTTGATGCGCATGAATTGAGGGTTTGTATCAATGAGCGACGTACCCTGGATGATCCGCGTCGAACTCACAATTATTCAGATCAACAGTTTCTGCGTTCCCCCGCGGAAATGCTGACACTCTTTGCCGATATACCCGAAGCCATAGAAAACACAATTGAAATTGCTAAACGCTGCAGTCTGGTACTTACCCTGAACCAACCGCATCTCCCTAGTTATCCAGTTCCGAAAGGTACAAGCACCGAGGGGTATTTCCGACAGCTGAGTAAGGAAGGTTTACAACGTCGTCTAAACGTGATGCCCAGCCTTCAACCTGCTGAATTTGAACAACAGCGTAAATCTTACAACGAACGCCTTGAAACTGAGCTGGAGATAATCATTCAAATGGGTTATCCAGGCTATTTCCTCATTGTGATGGAGTTTATCCAATGGGCTAGGAAAAATGATATTCCGGTGGGTCCGGGCCGTGGTTCAGGAGCAGGTTCTATTGTAGCTTTTGCATTAGAGATCACAGACCTTGATCCACTAAAGTACGACTTGCTGTTTGAGCGCTTTCTCAATCCTGAACGTGTCTCAATGCCTGACTTTGATGTTGATTTTTGTATGGAAGGCAGAGACCGAGTCATTCAGCATGTGGCAGAACTATATGGGAAAGAGGCGGTTTCCCAAATAATTACATTTGGCACCATGACTGCCAAAGCTGTGGTCAGAGATGTGGCTAGGGTGCAGGGAAAATCCTATGCCCTGGCGGACAAACTTTCAAAGCTTATCCCATTTGAGCCGGGTATGACCTTAACTAAGGCACTCGAGCAGGAACCCCTGCTAAAGGAATTCATAGACAGTAATGAAGATGCCCAGGAAATTATGGAAATGGCGTTTAAGCTGGAAGGGATCACCCGCAATGTCGGAAAGCACGCAGGGGGTGTGGTAATAGCACCTACTCGTCTCACCGATTTTTCGCCGCTTTACTGTGATGAAAACGGGGATGGTCTGGTTACTCAATTTGACAAGAACGATGTTGAAACAGCTGGTCTTGTTAAATTTGATTTTCTCGGCTTACGTACGCTGACCATAATAGATTGGGCAGTCAAGATGATTAACGCGAGTCATGCCCAGGTCAAACTGGATATCACCAATATACCCCTGGACGATCCAGCCGTTTATTCGTTGCTGAAAGACGCTAAAACCACTGCTATTTTTCAGCTCGAATCAAGGGGTATGAAAGATTTAATCAAGCGTCTTAGACCCAGTTGTTTTGAGGACATTGTTGCCCTTGTTGCACTGTTTCGTCCGGGGCCTCTGCAATCGGGCATGGTCGATGACTTTATTAACAGGAAGCATGGCAAGGCGGTTGTTAATTACCCCCATGACGAACTGGAACCGGTGCTAAAAAATACTTACGGCGTTATTTTGTACCAGGAGCAGGTAATGCAAATCGCGCAGGTATTAGCTAATTACACCTTAGGCGGCGCTGACATGTTGCGGCGGGCCATGGGTAAAAAGAAACCCGAAGAAATGGAGTATCAGCGCGGAATATTTATTACTGGTTCAAAACAACGGGGCGTATCGGAAAAACTGGCCGGGTCCATATTTGACCTGATGGAGAAGTTCGCGGGTTACGGATTTAACAAATCCCATTCTGCTGCTTATGCGTTGATTTCCTATCAAACAGCTTGGTTAAAAAAACACTATCCAGCTTATTTCATGGCGGCTGTCCTTTCTGCCGATATGCAAAATACCGATAAAATTGTCACATTGATCGATGAATGTCGCTCAATGCAACTTCCATTGATTCATCCCGATGTGAATATCGGCAACTATAGTTTCACGGTAAACGATAAGAGTGAAATCGTGTATGGGCTGGGGGCGATTAAAGGAATAGGTGAAGGTCCGGTCGATGCTATTGTTGTAGCAAGAAAAGAGGGCGGACCATTCGTTAACCTGCTTGATTTCTGTTCTCGCGTAAACTCTCGTAATGTAAATAAGCGTACATTGGAAGCGCTGATAAAAACCGGAGCTCTTGATAGGCTGCAGGAGAGTAGCAATATCGATCGTCTACGTGCCGATTTAATGTCTAGCCTGAAAGAAACCATGCGTGCGGCGGAACAAAGTTCCCATAATCTTGATAGTGGCGTTGAGGATTTATTTGGCAATATTGAGCCGGTCAACGATAGGAATAGTGACGTATTGGCAAACAATAGGCCTGGTGTTCGTCCCTGGAGTGAGCGACAGAGGCTAACTGCCGAAAAAGACACATTGGGACTCTATCTATCCGGCCACCCGATTGATGAATACCTTCCGGAGTTAGTTCAATTTACCAAACAGCGCATCGTGAACTTGAAACCGGAACGAGAGTCACAACTCGTTGCTGGTTTGGTGTATTCGGTTAGAACCATGAAAAGCAAGCGAGGAGATACCATTGCGTTTGTCGTGTTGGACGATAAAAGTGCCAGGTTTGAAGTTTCTTTGTTTGCCAGGGAATACGAAAAATTTCGAGATTTATTGCATAAAGATCTGATCCTGGTAGTTGAGTGTCAGGTGAACGTTGATGACTACAGTGGTGGAATGCAGGGTCGTGTAAAGGAAATCATGACATTACAGCAAGCCAGGCAAAAATTGGCTAAAAGAATGACAATAAATCTACACTTTACCAGCTTGCAAAAGGATTTTTATACGGCGCTCAAAGCAATTTTAACACCTTATAGAGTGGAAGCTGATGAACGGCTGGAGCCTGAATTACTTTCGAGCTCCATCAGCGCCGTGAGCAGGCAACAAACTGCTACAATCTCAGGGCATTCACCACAGAATTCCACCATTGCCGAAATCCCTGATGAGGGCGACATTAGAGGCTGCCCGGTAGCGATTCACTATCAACGTGCGGAATCCGAAGGGTGTATAATGCTTGGCCAGCAGTGGAAAGTGTCGCTTACTGATGATCTGTTACAGAAATTGAAATCCGAATTTGGTAGAAATCAGGTTAGCGTTCAATACTGACATTTCTGCTTTGTTATTAACGGCAGTTAGCTGAAGTTATGAGTTTATGGATCCAAACTACCTAGATTTTGAACAACCTATTGCTGAACTTGAAACTAAGATTAATGAATTGCGGCTTGTGGGTTTTGATAATGAGTTAAATATCAGTGAGGAAATTCAGAAGCTACAAGAAAAGAGCGCTAAACTTACCAAGAGAATATACGCCTCCTTATCACCCTGGCAAATTGCCCAGGTTGCGCGGCACCCGCTTCGTCCCTATACGCTGGATTACATCCAGCACATTTTTACTGAATTTGATGAGTTGCATGGTGATCGCCTGTTTGCAGATGACTTGGCGTTGATCGGAGGGATAGCGCGTATCGAAGATAGGCCAGTAATGATTATAGGGCATCAAAAAGGGCGAGGGACCAAGGAAAAAGTTAGACATAATTTCGGTATGCCTCGACCGGAGGGTTATCGAAAAGCCAGACGCCTTATAAAAATGGCTGAACGATTTAATTTGCCGGTTTTGACTTTTATCGATACGCCAGGAGCCTACCCTGGTATGGACTCAGAAGAACGGGGAATCAATGAGGCCATAGCGGAAAATATGGCGATGATGTCAAAGGTGCGTACACCACTTATCGCAACAGTTACCGGCGAGGCAAATTCCGGCGGAGCGATTGCCATAGGTGTTGCCGACTATCTGAATATGATGCAGTACTCAACCTACACGGTTATTACCCCAGAAGGCTGCGCAACGATTTTGTGGAAGTCTGCGGAATTTGCTCCCGCCGCAGCAGAGGCGATGGGGGTGACTTGTGAGCGACTTGAAGAACTGGGTATAGTCGACCAGACTATACCAGAACCTCTTGGCGGCGCTCATCGAAATATCGTCGAGGCCGCGGCTAGTATCAAGGAAACCCTGATTGATCAAATAGATCGATTGCAGGCAATGGAATTAGACGATCTGGTTGAGCGCCGCTACAAGCGTTTGATGAGCTACGGTATCCATTCCTGACACCTATCGGCGGGTTTTTACCCTAACCTTTCACCTTGCAGCTGATGAAATACAATCCAAGCTTGTTACTAGCTCAATTATCCCCGATAGCAGATTGTAGCTGTCTGGTAGTCGCGCTGAGTGGTGGTCTGGATTCCATGGTGCTTCTAATCAGTTTGCATCAGCTTTGTAGAGAAGGAGAGCTTGACCAGAAATTGCGTGCTATTCATATTAATCACGGCATCAATCCTGGAGCAGATGACTGGCAGGCTTTTTGTGAGGCGAGTTGTCGTCGATTGAAAGTGCCGCTGGACACTGTGCAATTAGAATTAGGTTCAATGGCAATAGATAACCTAGAGGAACGAGCAAGAAATGCTCGATATGACGAGTTTGAATCGAGATTAGGGTCTGATGATTGCCTGTTAATGGGGCACCATCGAGATGACCAAATGGAAACCTTGTTACTTAGGTTAATGCGCGGCTCGGGTCCTAAAGGGCTTGCTGGCATTCCCATTACAAGGAAGCTGGGGAATTCCAAATTACTAAGACCGTTACTGATATTCGACCGCAGTGCTCTGCGGCAATATGCGTTGCACAAAGAAATTAATTGGATCGAAGATGACAGTAATCAGAGTATCGATTTTGATCGAAATTACTTACGCCTTAAAATCATGCCGCTGCTAGGAAATCGTTGGCCGGGCTACCGGGAAAGCTGGGATAAGTCATTGCAGTTGAGCCAGGAAGCCGAATTACTGTTAACTGAATTAGCAGAATTGGACCTTGAATCAGTAGTTACCAAAGATCGACAGGTAATCAATTTGGCGGCTCTAACTACGCTCAATGAACCTAGACAGCGTAATCTGCTGCGTTACTGGCTGACTAGCATTGGCTTCCCCTCCCTTGGCTGGCAGCGGTTGCTGAAACTGAGCCGTGAAATTATCTCTGCACGGCCTGATTCCTCGGCTGATTTATCCTGTGGCGATGGGAAATTGCAGCGATACCGGGAAGAGCTTTATGCGCTAAAAAAAACACAGTTGTTTAACCCGGAAATACAAGGTTGGAATCTTCATCACCAATTATCTTTGGGCCTGCCAGGTAACGGTCAACTTAGTGCAGCCCTTCGGGTTCAGGATACAAAACTCGGGAGCCAAGGTGGCTTGCTTAGAGCAGATATCGGTGAGCTAACCGTATGCTACCGAAATGGAGGAGAGGCTTTTCGTCCGGCAAAGCGTCCTACCAAGTCACTCAAAAGTCTGTTGCAGGAAGCCGGTATTGCCCCTTGGTTTCGTGACCGCCAACCCTTAATATTTCTGCAGGATAAGCTCGTTTGTATACCCGGTATAGGTGTAGGCGAAGAATTCTCGGTCGAAGCCGGGGAGAGTGGTTACAAAGTCAGTTGGAAACCGCCGAATTTATTGTACGTTAAAGCAGAGTAGTTAATAGGCCTCAAAGGCAAGCACTATCCGGCGTTGCCAAAATTGAATTGAGCTTGTCTGGTGCTTCTGGTAGGCTGTAACTCCATCTGTGAGTGCTGATCTATCGAAGGCAGCACAGGTCCGAAACTCAACGATGGGGTGCCAATGACACGATTTATTTTCATTACCGGTGGTGTGGTTTCATCATTAGGCAAAGGCATCACCTCTGCATCCATAGCGGCAATTCTCGAAGCCCGCGGCCTCAAAATTACCATGTTAAAACTGGATCCCTATATCAATGTGGATCCGGGTACTATGAGCCCATTCCAACATGGTGAGGTATTTGTCACTGATGACGGGGCTGAAACTGACCTTGATCTTGGTCATTATGAGCGGTTTATCAGCACTACGATGAATCAAAAAAACAATTTTACTACCGGCCGGGTTTATGAAGAAGTAATCAAAAGGGAACGTCGCGGTGATTATCTAGGTGCAACAATTCAGGTTATTCCACATATAACTGACGAAATAAAGCGACGGATCATTGAAGGAGCTGGCGAGGCGGAAGTTGCCCTGGTAGAGATTGGCGGTACAGTAGGTGATATAGAGTCTCAGCCGTTTCTGGAGGCTATTCGTCAAATGAGGGTGGAAGTTGGACCCCAAAGAGCTTTGTTCTTGCATCTGACATTGGTCCCTTATATTGGGACTGCCGGTGAAACCAAAACCAAACCTACCCAGCACTCGGTGAAAGAGCTGCGTAGTATTGGCATACAGCCCGACATCCTAGTGTGCCGCTCTGATCACGAAATACCTGAGTCCGCAAGGCAAAAGATAGCCCTGTTTACCAACGTGGATTTGGAGGCAGTTGTTTTCTTGCCCGACATCAACACGATTTATCGGATACCGTCTCTGTTACACGCCACTGGTGTTGATAACTACATTGTTAATCGTTTTAATCTTGACTGTCCGGCAGCAGACTTCAGTGAGTGGGACCGCGTAGTGGATGCGAAGCTGCATCCTGATAGAGAGGTCAATCTAGCCATGGTGGGTAAATACACGGAGCTGCTCGATGCGTACAAATCATTGAATGAAGCGATCAGTCATGCCGGTATTAAGACACGTACTCGGGTAAACATTAGTTACATAGACTCCCTCGATGTAATGGAAAAGGGGGTGGGGCTATTGGCCGAGCATGATGCCATTCTGGTGCCGGGGGGATTTGGTGAAAGGGGCGTTGAAGGTAAGATCATGGCGGTGCAGTATGCGAGAGAAAACAAAGTTCCATACTTGGGAATTTGCTTAGGATTGCAGGCAGCAGTCATAGAATTTGCACGCAATGTGGCAAATCTTGAAGGTGCCAATAGTTCTGAATTCAAACCAGGCTGTGAACATCCGGTTATTGCTTTGATTAGTGAATGGACAACTGCCAGTGGCGACAAGGAAATCCGTAACGAAGATTCAGATTTAGGCGGGACCATGCGCTTGGGTGGGCAAGAGTGTCGGTTAACTCCGGGAACGACTACCCACGAATGTTATAACAAGGACATAATTGTCGAACGGCACCGTCATCGCTATGAAGTGAATAATACCTATGTAGATGTGCTAATCGATGCGGGATTGAAGGTAGTGGGTAAATCAATGGATGATATGCTGGTAGAGGTTGTAGAGATGCCAGATCATCCCTGGTTTGTTGGTTGTCAATTTCACCCTGAATTTACCTCGACACCTCGAAACGGGCATCCGCTATTTACCGGATTTATCAATGCGGCGATAGCCTTCCATGCTGACCGGCCCGCACAAGATCAGTCAGCGCAGGAACCCCCCAGCGATTCCGATGATCTCTCGCCCATAGACACGTCGGGCGCCGCTATCCAGGCTAAATCAGCCCAGGCTTAATTTTCAATGCATAGCTTCTCCAGACAGCACTAAAATGGCACAAAGTTCACTTACCATAGCGGAATTGACACTTTCTAATTCTCGGCCATTTGTGCTGTTCGGAGGCATGAATGTTATCGAAAGTAGAGATGTCGTACTCGAAGTTGCCGAGCGTTTCGTTGAGGTGGCTGGACGATTAAAAATTCCCTTCATATTTAAGGCATCTTTCGACAAGGCCAATCGCTCATCGATTTCTTCTTTCCGGGGCCCTGGGCTGGAAGAAGGACTGAAAATACTCGAGGAGGTCAAGAAGTCATTCGGAGTCCCTTTGCTGACTGACATTCATCACAGTTGTCAGGCGAAACCTGTCGCTGAAATTGTGGATGTTCTACAGTTACCTGCCTTTTTATCAAGACAAACTGACTTAGTGATTGCGATGGCCAAAACCGGGGCAGCAATCAATATCAAGAAGGCACAATTTCTTGCGCCGTTGGAAATGCAGCATATCCTGAACAAATTTGAGGAGTCTGGAAATAACCGTCTGATGCTGTGCGAGAGAGGCAGTAGCTTTGGTTATAACAATCTCGTGGTTGATATGCTCAGTTTTTCAGTGATGAAAAAATTTGGCTACCCGGTGCTGTTTGATGTTACCCATGCCTTGCAAATACCCGGCGGTCTAAGCCGGGCAGCGGACGGCCGTCGCGCCCAAGTTACGGCATTGGCTCGAGCCGGCATGAGCCAGGGTATTGCCGGATTATTTCTTGAGGCACATCCTGATCCTGCCCGGGCAAAGTGCGATGGTCCTTGCGCACTTAGATTGGATAAACTTGAAGATTTCCTCTGTCAAATGAAAGCTATTGATGATCTGGTAAAATCCTTTCCGGTAATAGACACAGAGTAATCATTCCAACAAAGACTGGAACAATGCAACACTTTGCCAGGGATTAAACTGACAAATTAGAACCGAATTTGATTGCTAGGATATTGAAATAATTTCCAATAAGGTACTAAATTCAAGGGTAAAGCAATGTCTGAAATTAAAGAAGTTCACGCCAGGGAAATCCTCGATTCCCGAGGTAATCCCACCATCGAAGCCGATGTAATCCTTGAGTCGGGCGCGCGCGGTCGTGCTTGTGCACCTTCGGGGGCATCAACAGGATCGCGCGAGGCACTGGAATTACGGGATAAAGACCCGGATCGTTACCTTGGCAAGGGTGTATTGACAGCGGTAAGTAACGTGAATAACCAGATCCGCGATCGCTTAATGGGGGAAGATGCTACTGACCAAAAAAGGATCGATACCGCCATGATTGAGTTAGATGGCACCGAAAACAAATCCAACCTGGGCGCCAATGCAATACTTGCGGTGTCATTGGCAACGGCCAAAGCAGCAGCCTGCGATGCAGGTATCCCACTGTACTCCCATATAAAAAGATTAGCTGGAACCGAAGCGGCATATACACTACCTGTTCCGATGATGAACATTATTAACGGAGGAGAACACGCAGATAACAATGTTGATATACAGGAATTCATGGTTCAGCCCACAGGTGCGAGCAGTTTTTCAGAGGCGCTACGTTATGGTGCTGAGATATTCCATGCTCTGAAATCAGTGTTGAGTAAACAGGGTTTAAGTACAGCTGTGGGCGACGAAGGGGGATTTGCTCCTAATTTGCCTTCTAACGCGGCGGCCTTGGATGCAATCCTTCAAGCGGTGGAATTGGCGGGCTTAAAGATCGGTGCCGACATTCATCTTGCGTTAGATTGTGCTGCTTCGGAATTTTATGAAAACGGGCTATACAACCTTAAGGGTGAAAACCGTAGCTATGATTCTCCAGGATTTGTCAACTACTTGCAGCAGTTGTCAGAGCAATACCCGATATTGTCAATTGAGGATGGAATGGATGAGGGTGATTGGGACGGTTGGGCTAAATTATCTGCTCAAATTGGCGATAAAGTTCAATTAGTGGGGGATGATTTGTTTGTTACTAACACAGGGATCCTGGAACAAGGGATCGCCCAGGGAGTAGCAAATTCCATCCTGATAAAATTTAATCAAATTGGAACTTTGACTGAGACATTGGCCGCTATCGCCATGGCAAAGAAAGCCAATTATACAGTAGTGATTTCCCATCGCTCCGGGGAAACCGAGGACACTACTATCGCCGATCTCGCTGTGGCGACAGCAGCCGGTCAAATTAAAACAGGGTCCCTGTGCCGGTCTGACAGGGTGGCAAAATATAACCGATTACTGCGAATTGAGGAAGAACTTGGCAACGCTTGTAGCTACAATGGCCTGGCCGAGTTCAAACTAGATAAGTAAGTAGTCTGATAAATCTTGGCTAATTTCGCACCGAGCTGAATCTACTATAGAAACTCAATATGAAACGTGCTTTGACTACAGCATTGATGCTTATACTGGTAATCCTCCAATACCAAATCTGGTTTGGGCGAAGCAGTGTAAGGGCGATTAATACCCTTGAAGACGAACTGGAACAGCAACGTGCTAATAACACCTTGCTGGAACATCGCAACCATCAAATGGAGATTGAAGTGTTGGATTTAAAAAATGGCCTTGAAGCTGTTGAAGAACGCGCAAGAGAGGAATTGGGATTAATCGGGCCGGATGAAACTTTTTATTTAATAGTTGACTAGTATTGTAGGAAACGAATTTAAAGCTTTATACAGTCCACTACTGCACACGCCGCCAATTGTATCGGTAAGAAGAACCTATTATGACAGTATGGGCAATTGTTCCCGCCGCCGGAATCGGGCGACGAATGCAGACAAAAATTCCAAAACAGTACCTTAACGTCAATGGCAGACCTATTATAGAAACCTCCCTGGCGCGCATTGGTGCGCTTAGTTACGTTAAACAGATAGTGGTCATGCTTAACCCGAAAGACCGTGTCTGGCCTACCCTTGGGCTCGAACAAAACGGAAAAATTGTATGTCAATCCGGAGGCGACAATCGATACGAATCAGTGTTGAACGGCCTTCGCTATCTTGAGCCTATCGCTTCGGCAGATGATTGGGTGTTGGTGCATGATGCGGCCAGACCTTGTGTCAGGATAAAAGATATTAAAAATCTGTTTAATGAAATCAGTGATCATCCGGTGGGTGGGCTATTGGGGGCACCAGTAGGCAACACAATGAAGCTGGTCGACAACAATGGCAATATTGTGCGTACAGTAGATCGTGTCGATGTTTGGAGTGCCTATACACCACAGGTGTTCCGCTTCCGCCTGTTACTTGATGCACTGATCGCAGTAGACAAAAGTGAGAAAACAGTAACCGATGAAGCTACAGCCATCGAGAGCCTGGGCCACAAACCAAAAATGATTTTAGGTCATCGAGATAATATAAAAATTACCCAGCCCCAAGATCTGAGCTTGGCGGAACAGATTCTGAGTTCTCAGGCGCTGGAATAGTATCGTGATGAGTATTCGAATTGGTCATGGCTATGATGTACACAGATTTAGTGATGAAATATCAGTTGAGGGCAATTCTTTTATTATTTTGGGTGGTATTAAAATCCCCCATGATCGCTGCCTATTAGCTCACTCAGATGGTGATGTAGTGATTCATGCGTTGTGTGATGCCATTTTGGGAGCCCTCGGTGCCGGTGACATCGGAAATCACTTTCCGGATACTGACGAACGTTATTCAGGTATTAATAGTGCTGAGTTGCTTAGCCTGGTTATGGACATGGCTGAGCAAGACAGCTGGCAATTAGTCAATGCTGACGTGACCGTGGTGGCACAGGCACCCAAGCTCTCACCCTATGTGGATGCTATGAGAGAAAATCTGTCAACTCTGATTTCGGTTACTAAATCTTGCATGAATATTAAGGCAACGACCAGCGAAGGCCTTGGTTTTACCGGCAGGCATGAGGGCATTGCAACTTATGCCGTGGTTTTGCTAGGGAGCCGCTGAACAAGTCTATGACCACTCCGCGGGAGACAGTTGCATCCACATTAAATTATTCCGAGTTCACTTATGCTTATGATAGACCTCAATGCAGCGCCGTACTGAAACAGGAATATGCTGACTTTCAGGTAGATGAAATTATTGGTTTCGAATTTTCAGAAAGCGGAAAACATCTGTGTTTGCAAATTCAAAAAACCAACAAGACCACTGTAGAAGTTGCAAAGACAATTGCGCGAATTTACCAGGTGAAGCTCCGGGATATTGGTTATGCCGGCATGAAGGACCGACGGGGCGTATGCACCCAGTGGTTTAGCGTGCTAAAGAACACCAGAGATCGAGTCGATCCTAATAAGTTGGAATCTGATAATACCGTGGTGTTGAATGTCAGGAATAATGATCGAAAAATCAGACGGGGCAGTCATCGAGCGAACGCATTTAGAATTAGGTTGCGGCAGTTTCAAGGGAGTGAGGACGATTTGCGAGATCGTGTTGTAAAGGTCAAAACA
>Ga0114949_10000784_pt1 | contig 18187 bp, 22 predicted proteins | sample N074metaG_FD_83505 | JGI IMG/M metagenome (GOLD analysis project Ga0114949, IMG submission 83505) | Deep subsurface microbial communities from Kermadec Trench to uncover new lineages of life (NeLLi) - N074 metaG | ecosystem: Environmental > Aquatic > Marine > Ocean trench > Sediment | place...
AGGCGAGAATTGTCGTCGCCCCTGGAAAATAAATGGGATGCCGTGGATCCGCTTCGGAGTCAGTCCGGGACCGTTGGAGATGCTCTTGATCTCCCGACTCATCGAGTCGCCTGCTCGAATGTGATGCTGCAACCACAACTCGTGGCGCCACACGATTGATTCGGCTTGCTCGGCTTGTCAATATGCCAAGCGGCGGGGTGTCCGCACTCTATGCAATTTCCACGGCTATCGAGTTTTCCCGTAGATGACCATTTCATGGCTTCTTCACCGGATGGCACACGGGGCAGACGAGCGTCTTGAAATTCGGGATCCAGGGCAGCATGCAGACTTCGCACACTCGCAGCCAATGCTTCGGGACTTTATCCGGTAGGGCCTCATAGGCTTTCCGGGCGTCGTCACTGTGTGACCCACCCTTCATCGACAGCGGAAGGATCTGCGCGTCTTTTGCGTCTTGATCTTTCCTTGTCGATTGGCCTGAAGTCATCTGCGTCCACTCCGAGTGCATTCACCTTACCTCTCTTTGCCATCGACGCAAGCGTTGGATAAAGCCATCATACAACCACAGTTTTGGCAGTTGAAAGTCTCGCCGGAACGCGAGCGTTGCAGCATCCAAACGTCGGTCATCTCGATTGTTTCACCACAGTCGAGGCATTCGATCGCGCACCATTTGCTTGCAATGATCGGAACTACTCTGTCGGTTTCCTCGGCGAGCAGTCTAATTTTGTTATCAGGCATACGATTTTGCCCTTCTTTGGCGGTGCCTTACGCCATACGTACTTGGGTTGTCCGATGACACTCGGTTTGTCGTCTCGCAGCACCCCGTTGGTCACCAACGCATCGAGCGGCCATTTGAACGATCCGACGAGGTTGTCGTAGTCCGGCTCCATTGAACTATGCCTCTGGAACTCGACATGCGCAAATTCAAGCGGTAACACCGGACGGCGATTGAGTATTTCGCTCCATATCAGTATCTCCCACTTTTTTCTGAGCGTTTTCTTCTGTCTCCACGTCATATCGGCAGCAGTGTTACTCGGAGGGAGTTGGTTGACCGTGAATTCAAGTCGGTAGCCCATTGCGCCCCTTTTGTGTAGGGTATACATATACCACGTTGGAGGATTTTTTCAGTGCCAACTACCAGTGGATTGACTATCAAGCAGAACCTAGGTCGTGGGCCCCGAAACAACAAGCTAAACGAAGAAATCGTATCAAGAATGAAAGGTTGGTTCGAGACGGGCGTGAGTTGCAGCGAAGCCCACGCATGGGTAAGGGCCTTGGGGTACAAGGTCAGCCTCAACACAGTTGTAGACATCAAAGGAGGAAGACGATGGGAAATGGTAAGGGCAAAAAGATCAAGAATCAGCGATTGACGACCTGCGTGGATAAGGCCACAGCCAAAGAGGTGCGCGACGTTGCCAAGGAATGGCAGCGCACAGTGTCATGGACACTCGGCGAGTTGCTTCGCATCGGCCTGGAGGAAAGTTACGCTGCTAACGGCTAACCACGCGAAAAAGCTCAAGGAAAACCTGAAGGAAGCGTATAAGTTCAAGGGCATCTACGAGCGCTCGCTGTCTCTAGCCGAAGAGAATCTACTAGACGGCGAGGCAGGCAACGTGACGCCGGGCGAGCTAGACCGCTTGCGTCACCGACGCGCAGTGCGCTTTGAGAAGCTGCAAGATCAACTGGAGTATATCAAAGAATTGGAGACGTTCGCTCGACAATCATGGGTCTAGCGCTATGATGGCCGAGCCCGTGCAAATAGGCCATCGTTATTTCCCTTTCGGTGCGAAGACCCGCTTAGCAGCTCCCATTGCTCGGCGGGTCTTCTATTTTCGGCGCCGGTTAGGCTTGTCCGCGTTCTTGACGTTGCGCTTACCGCGTATGACGCCACCGCCGGGAAACTCTTTGGCCGTAAGGATCGGCCCCGTCGGAGCCTTAGCACCGCGAGCCTTCTTCCTCTTTGCGCTGGCGGCCCTTTTCCTTGCGCTGGCTTCTTTCCTGGCTTTTGCGGCGGCCAATACCTTGGGCAGTGCAACGACCATTATTTTACCTTTCGAGTCTTTCTCAACTCAGCCATCGAACGACGCGACGGCGGCGCCAATTCGGTTTTCTTGCGCGCCGGGCGTGGATCCGCGCGTTGGATGCGCTTCCTAGCCTTCCCGACTGTTGTGATGTTCTTGGCGGGCGAACCATCTGGTCGAACGCGAGTTTCTCCCGAACGAATAGTCGAGGACGGATCGATCTCCCGAATCATGTTCGACGTTGACTTCAAGAACCGCTCCTGCGCCATAGTCAGATTTTCATGCAGGAACCGGCCAACCTCGTGATTGACCTGACGAGGCTTCGGGTGCTTCGCCATCACTTCCCCTTTCCGAGCTTTTTCACCTGATCGTGGATAACCCGACTGATCTTGCCACCCGGTCGGCCGATCGCCTCTGCCGGTGTGCCGGAAACGACTGCGGGTGCGCTGCTGCCCGTAAGATGCTTGGGCGGGAGGCCCATCTTCATGGCCTTGCTCAGGAAACTCATAGGATCTTCCCCCTGTGATACGCTCGCCGGATGGGTGAGTCGAAAACAAAGATTTCTACTGGAAATTTACCCGAAAATCCGACAAAGCCAAGGCGAGGGAAATCCTGGGTGCCTACGGGCGAGCCTCGGCGCGGTCTGGACAAATGTGACGGCTGCGGACGCATGAAGGAGTCTAAGGAGTTCTCCATCCACCACGAGAAGGAGATCAGCCTCAACGCAGACGATGAAATAGCCTTCATCTGCAACTACTGCGCCCGCTACGGGGCGCCGATGGCCGATCCGCTGGCAGGGCTATCCGATCGCGAGCGCTCCGGCATGCTGATCCTGTCCGGTGGCGGCATGGTGTCGGCAGCCGCCAAACGGATGGAAATCTCAAAGGAAAAGCTGCGAGACATCCTGAACGGTCGCGATCGCTCCGTCTTCCGAGACGCCTTCCAGCGGCTGTTAGCGGACAAGGGCCTCGGCCCAGATGCCATCCTGTCCGCACTTGATCGAGGGCTCAACGGTAAGAAGCTGATCTACAACCCCCAGTCCGGTGAATTCATCGAAACGGACGATCTAGCCGCGCAAGGTCGCTCGATCGATACCCTGATCAAACTTTGGGACCTGCGACCGCCGCAGGAACTGTCTCGCAACGTCGAGCATCGCGGTCCGGTCGGCGTTCAGGTGCAAGTCATCACCAACGTAGGCGATGGTCAAACGCCACGCGATGAAGCCTACGAAATAACGGGGATCGTCGTCGATGAGTAGCGCGCAGCTGATCACCAAGAGCATTCGCTTCGAGGCCAACCCGGTGCAGAAGATGTTTCTCGAAAACCGGCCCTTCATCGGCACCGTGCGGCCGAGCGATTGGCCTAAAGATAAGAAGCCGCAGGTAGTTGATCTCATGAGTTGCCGCATGGGCGAGGGCAAGTCCGCTGGCCTCTGCTGGGGCGCCTGGTATTACACGAAATACAATCCCGGCGCGCATTGCGCTCTGATTCGCGACACCTGGGAGAATATGCGCGATACCACGATGGACGAGTTTCTCAAGTGGTTCGGCATGATGGGAACGCTGGTGAAGTCCGAGAAGCGTTTTGACTGGGCGCCCCCGATGAGCGGTCATGTGCGTTTCATGGGCATGGACGACGAAAAAGACGCGCACATGCTCCAGAGCCGCGACCTCGGATGGTTTGGCATGGACGAGCCGAGTCCGGCCGCCGGAACGGGCGGCATCCAAGCCATGATCTTCGAAACGGCGCTCACTCGCCTGCGTCAGCCGGGTATGCAGTGGTACGCGGCCAAGCTGGCGCAAAACAACCCGGACGAGTCGCATTGGACATACAAAAAGTTCGTCGACCCGGGCACCGAGGGATACAACCACTTCCGCACGTACAAGCCGGAGAACGAAAAGAACCTCCCGCCCGGCTACTACAAGGAGATGACGAAGGACCTTGCGGGCCGCCCGGATCTGCAACGTCGGTTCATCGAGGGCGAGTACGGCTACCAGAAAGAAGGCGTAGCGGTCACACCGCGCTTCAACGAAAAGGTACACGTCGTCTCGGGCCTGCAACCGATCAAGAATAGCCCGCTCTACCTGGCCTGGGATGGGGGCCTCACACCCGTCTGTACCTTCAATCAAATTGCCCCGAGCGGCATCTGGTATGTGCTTGACTGTCTGGTGTGCGAGGATGGAGGCATCTATCAGCTCATTGAGGATCAGGTTTACGATCTGCTCGAATCGAAATACGCAGGCTTCAAAGGCTCTTGGACCCATGTGGGCGATCCGTCGCTTGCCAATCGAGAGCAGGCCGACTCGCGCGTATCGGCGTCCCGGCTGATCCGCGAGACTCTTGGAGGCCGTTTCATCAAAGGCCCAATCGATATCATGTCGGGCACCGACCCGCTGAACCGCCGCATTGGCCTGCTTGGCCCCGGCGGGCAGGGAATGATTCAGGTCGACCGAGAGAACGCCAAGCCGGTCTGGCACGCGCTGCGCGGCGGCTGGCACTATCCCAAGCACTCGGGCGACGTGGTGGGCAGCAGCCCGGTTAAAAACCACCCGCATTCTGACGTGGGCGACACGCTGCGCTACCTGGCCGGGCACCTCTTTCCACGCGGCAAACAGCGGCGTCCCAAGGGCAAATTTGGCAGAGGCAAGCACGCGACATACAATTCCAGCCATATCGGAACCAGTAAATCGCTCAAAAAGCCGGTTACAGCGATCCCGAAGGAGTTCCGAACGCTGCCCTAAGGAGCCGATATGTCGTTCCCCGATGTACCCTTCTCGCCGCTCACCATCGAAGGCGGCGACCAGCCTGATCCGTTCGGCGATCCGGTTGACGCTGAATTCCGCAGCCCAGCCTTCCGCCAGCCGGGCTTTGATCTTGAAGAGTCGAAGCTCAAGCTGGACGATCATCAGATCATCCAAACGCTCGGGCGCTACTTCGACGAAGCGGAGAACGTCCGAGAGACAGGCTTCAACCCGCGTCACGAAGCCTGGGAGGATAATCTACACGCCTTCTGGATGCGGAAATCCTTCTCGGAGAAGCTCCCTTGGCAATCGGCCGAGATTTCCGCAGCGGTACCCAACTACGTCGAACGCTTCTCGGCCACCCACAGACAAGCGCTCACGCAGACGCCCGACTGGGTGAAGATCAAGGATCTGAACGACGAGACAGGCATCTTCTCGCGTTTCGCAACCAAGCTGACGCGCCTCGGGCTCGACTTCGCTGGCACCAACGCCTCGGGTCATCCGGTGCCCTTCGAACATATCTTTGGCAATCTCTGCCAAGTCGGTGCGCTCATGAAGATGGTCGCGGCCGTTACCTACGATCATCGCAATGGGCGCGTTGTGGTGGAGCAGGTGGACCCCAGGCAGTGCTATTGGGATCCGACGGGTCGCGGCCTCTACCGGGTACGCTTCTGGGAGGTCGACAAGGAAACGCTACTGCGTCAAGCCGACCAAACGGACAGCGAGGGGAATCCGCTATACGACCGCGAGGCCGTCAAGGGACTGTTCGCCCATCACGACCGCGAGATACAGGAGAATCAAGAGGACAGTTCAGGCCAGGGACAGACGCTGAGCAGCGTCCGCAAGCCGATACTCCTGAAAGAATGGCTCGTCGATCTGATCGATGAAGACGAAATCGTGCGCGAAAAGCAGTTCATTGTCGTTGCCAACGATGAAACCATCATTCGCGGCCCGGAACCGAATCCGTGGTGGCACAAGCAAGACTGGATCGTCGGTCATCCGGTGTTGCAGGCCCCGCTCTCGCCGGTTGACGGTCGAACCTACGTGGAACTGTTCCGCAACCCCGTATCAACCAACGAAAACGTCATGAACCGCATCATCGATATCGCTTCGATGCGAATGAACGCCTTTGAGGTCAACCCGGACGTGCTGGACAACGTCGAACAGATCGAGTTCGGCATTGCACCCAATCAGACGATCATCCGTGCCGAGGATGCCAACCCGGGCGATCGGGCGATCACCGTGATCGAGATGGGTGATAACGTGGGCTCTGACCTGCTGGCGCTCTGGCAGGCAACAAAGCAGGAGGCGCAGGAGGCGGCGGCACAGTCGGATCTCTCTCTCGGCCAGACGGTTCAAAAGGGCGACACGACGGCCACGGAGATCAATGAATCGCAAGCCGGTCAGTCGGCGCTCAACAACTCGATTTCGATGGATATCGACCTGGGGTTCCTGGGGCCGGTGGCCGGGCTCGTCTACTACTCGCTGTTGCAACACGTCGGCCCCGATAGCCCCGGCATTTGGAACGGGCTCAGCAAGGACGAGCAGGCGATGCTGATGACTCGCCGCGAGGAGTTCCGCACTCGACCTGTGGCGATCCGTGCCAGCGGGCTCACGAAGGCCGTAGAACGCTCGCGCCGCACGCGCGGGCTACTCGGAGCGCTGAACGTCATCGGCGGCAATCCAATCCTTATCCAAGCCTTCATGCAGAAGTATTCGCCCGCCAGGCTGATCGACGTACTGCTGACCGACATGGGTGTCGATATCGAAGAGATCGAGTTGACCAAGGACGAGATGATGGAGCACATCAAGGCGGCGGCCCGAGCGAAGACGGAAGGCCAGATGAGAGAGCGCTTCGGTGGTGAGCCAGAGACAGGAGGTGGTAAAACGCCCCAGACCTCGCAAAACCAGGGGGGGCCGGACCCATTGATGCCAGGCGTTGCGGAAGGCGTCTCGGGTGAGGTGGTATGAGCGAAACAGAGGATCAGTCGGCTAGAAGCATGGGGGGCCGCGCGAGCGCAGCGCTCGATGCGCTCGAAATGGCGATTTGGAACCGTTCTGTGGCGTTAATGCACCAGGGCGAAAAACTTCACAATGACGCCGAACTGACGCCAGAGCGCTCACATACGATCTTGGTATCCCTGCTGGAGCAGAGAAAGATATTCATTGGCCTGAAAACCCAGATATCTCAGGGGGTTAAAGCGGTTCACCGCATCAACAGGCGAATCGACGTAAAGGCCAACGAAAAGGCCACAGAAGACCGCGTACAGACCCACGGACGCAATCGATTCGTGCGCTCAAAGGTGGGTCAAATAAAAACATAGTTGACAGGTATGGAATTACGGGGAAGATTCTACTCCCAAGGGGGAGAGTCATTGTCGTTTCCGATGGACATACCTTTGAACGCCGAGCCGGAAGAAAAGCCGCCGGAGCTTTCATCCGAGCAGATGAAAGCCGGGCTTGCGGCGGCCGAGGAGACGATCCAGCGCCAGAAGGCAGAACTCGGGCGCGAACGCCAACGACTCGACCAATTCCTATCTCGATCGCCAGGCGAAACTCCAGAGAACCCGCCTGCTGCTCTGGGCGTGATGCCGGACATGATCGAGAATCCGGACGAGTACCGCGTCTGGCACGCCGAAAAGGACCGGCGCGACAAGCAAGAGCAGACCCGCCTCTTTGACGCAGAGCGCGAGGATCGTCGCACAGAGATCGCGAATGCCGAGAGTCGCGCGAACCTGTGGCAAGTATTTCAAACCAATCATCCGAGCCACGCCAAGCTGTCAACGCTTGCGAACCCGGCCTACCAGCGCATCCTTCAGCGTGGTGATACGACCACAGACGCGACCGACCTGGCGAAAGCCATCGCCGCTGAGATGGACGCGATGGCCGGTGGCTCGATCGAAAATTTCAAGAAGGCCCCGGATCGATCCGGTGGCACCTCAGGCGGGGAGTCCCCGTCGCCCAAGAAACAGAAGCAAGCCGAAGAGAGTGAAGGATTCGACAGCACTCACAAGGCAGTCAGTGCTTGGCAAGTCAAGTACGGGCTTCAGTAACGGAGTGAAATCATGACCTGGGCAGCCGACGCAGTTTCGGGCGTATACAAAAACCACGCCCTTTCGAGCAAGATCCGTGATGCCGCCGTGGCGCAGAGTCAATTCATGGGATTCGCAGACACCGAGCCGGGCTACGGCAAGGGTCGTGGCGATACCGTGACGATTACGCGGGTTCACAACCTGCCGCTCGCCACCGTGGTCGACGAGAATACCGAGCTGCCCAGTGGCCGCCCGCTGATCGACACCATCTCGGTGACGGTGTCCGAGTGGGGCTACAAGGTCAAGATGACCGAGTTCGAAGAGAACTTGACCCATTTCGACCTCACCAACAAAATCCAGCGCGCACTGCGCGATCAGCTTCGGCTCACGATGGACAAGATGGTGGCCGACGCTTTCAAGTCGACGCCCTACAAGGTGACATCGGATGGTGCGGCCGGGCTCCATTCGGACACGGTTGCACCGATGGGAGACGACCCTTCCCACGCTATGAACGCAGTTCACATTGGGCTCATGCGGGACATCCTGATGGGTGACCTCAAGGCGACTCCGTTCGCCGATGGCTCCTATGTCCTGATCGGTTCGACCAATGCGCTTCGCGGCGTCAAGAACGATTCGACCTACCGAGAGTGGCATTCCCACGCCGGTAACGCGCAGCCGTTCATCACGGGCGAAATTCCGAAGATCGACAACGTGCGAATCATCGAGACGAATCACTTCGATGCGCTCGACAACAATCTCGTGTCCGGGCTGACGGGTGAAGCCGTGATGTTCGGAGCCGATGCGGTGTTCCTCGCGAACGTCGAGGAGCCGGAACTTCGGCGCGGCGTCGCGGCGGATCTTGGCCGGTTCTTCGAAATTGGTTGGGTGGGTACGACACAGGCGGGGCTCACATGGGATACCGCCGCCACCACCCGAGTTCTTCACTGGTCTGCCGTTCCGTAGGCAGTCTGATCTTAGGAGTATTGATATGCCTACGCCTCCCCTGACACATGACCATCTGTTCGACGCAGCTTTTGCGCTGAACGGAACCGTGCCGCAACTCTATGCGCCTCCGACTCCGACGCGGATTCATCGGCTGACCTACATCGCGACCACCACGAACGATGTTGGGACGGCGACGATCACAATCGATCTGGAGCAGGCCGATGGCACGGTTGCCGATCCGGCTGCGGCGGCACTCGCCACTCTGACGCTCACCATTGCTCAGGCCACCGTGAACCTCGTTCACTATATCGATCTACAGGCGACCTACGGCGATTTGATCGTGTATCCGGGCGAGCGGCTTCAGGTCACATCGGATGGCATCGGCGCGGCGGGTGTCGGCGCACTGTGGTTGACGGTCGAGCCGCTTGGATTCAACGCTCCTGACGTTCGCAGCCATGCGATTAATGGCGCGCATCCGGGTTCGGTCCAGCTTCCGACCGCCTTTACGAATGTGACGGAACTGGTCGCATAGGAGATCATTTTGGGAATCTGGGCTGACCGTTACGGACACAAGCCGGAAAAAATCGACCTCGACCGAGGTATGCGAGGATGCACGCTTGAGGTCGGCGGTCGCGTGTGGATGTATAAGGATATGCCCGGACTCTTTATCGATCAATCGGGTCACGAGGTTCCGGACGAGATTGCGCGGCAGAAATTTGACGTCGACGGGCTCCGCAAGGAAGCCAATATCCGTTTCCGGATTGCTGACGCGACGGAGACTATCCGAGCCGAGGCCGATGCGGCCGAAGTGAAGATCCGCGCCGAAGTAGAGGCCGAGGTCGAAGCCGAGGAGAGTACGAACCCGTTCAATGTTCCGGTCGAAGATGCCCATGTGGAAGCTCCGCAGCCCGCGACCGATTTCAATGCCAAGGGTGAGCCGCGCGGGACTGCGCATTACGTGATGAAGTACACGGGCGGATCGTTCTGGAGTGTTGTCGAGCGAGCGAGCGAAGACGTCATGATAAACAAGGTGAAGGGCCGTCAAGCAATCGACGAAATGTTCCGGCTTGAACAAGTACACAACGACATTGCGACGGCTGTCGCATCGTGAGTAAGAGAAAAAAGCGTCCCGGGACGCGGTAGTTCTCCAATCGGGCGTCCTACGGGGCGCCCTTTTTGGTTTGTGGAGTAGGCATGGCGAATTTGGCTGCAATCAAAGGCGAAGTGAAGCGGATCGTAGAGGAGCGCATTACCTCCCTGGACGCCGCGATCACGACCCATATCCAACGCGCCCAGCGTTCGATTGAAGATCGATGCGCATTCGATATCCAAGAGTCACAGGTGACATACCAGTACCTCACTTCAGGCCAGACGATGTTCTATCCGTCTAACTACATCGCGATCAGGGGCGTCCCGCACTACAGGAAAACTTCGACAGACGATCAATACACTTTCCTGACGGAGAGGCTAGAGTTCGACAGCCTCGGCATTCGGTTCGAAGTCGCGTCTGGATCTCCGGTGTACTGGAGACACAACGTAGGATTGGCTTTCGAGATATGGCCGCCTCCCGATCATGAAGGACCCTCTCCTTTCACGGGCGGCGCATACGATGTCGTTTTCCCGTACTGCAAAAAACTCTCGTCTTTGGTTGAGGACGCCGACACCAACTGGTGGTCCGAGAACATGGACGACGTGCTGGGATGGAAGGCGGCTGCCAATGTGTTCGCCGAACTGCGCGACCCGCTGGCCCAATTCTGGAATTCGGTGGCGTTTGCGCGGTTCTTTGAGATCCTGAAGCTGAATAACAGAAACAAGATAAAATCATTCGATCAGGGAATCTTCCCTAGACAGTCGCTCAGCGCGAACACGAAACTTCGGTTCGGCCGAAAGATCGTGACGCGAGTCCCGTAGGAGTTAGACAGTGGCATTTGATTTCGATACAGGAAATCCAATCGATACGTTCCTGATTCCGAACTACCCGCAAAACGAGCGTGACTTCCGGGTCGACGTCAAGGCCATGCTTGAGATCGAGCATGACACCGTAGAGGGCCGCCACAAAACCGGGATCGGCACAGACTCTGCTCGGAATACTATTACGACATGGGTTGTCGGCTCGACGTGGTACAGCACGCAAGGTGGAGGCGATGTTTACCTTCAAGTTTGCGTCTCTGTTGGCCCTCCAGTTTGGCACAACGTGGATGCTCGCGGCGGCGGAATCGATTCGGCCCTTGATGATGTTGCACATATCAATGAGAAGACTCTTTACACGGTCACGCAATGGGCAGACATCTTTACGATTTCGCTCACTGGAGGCGGGCCTGGGAAATTGTGCGCCGTCAACTTCAATGAATCGCCAGCGCAGTACGCACTGATTGACGACGACACGCTTATATCGAACCCGGCAAATGTTCTTTCAACATTCAACACCTCCACTATCCAATTAGAACTAAAGATGGATGGCTCAGGCGGTCACGAGATCACATTCGGCACCGCGTATCGTGCACCCGGAGGCATTGATCCGATATTCGATGCCGCTGCGGACGCGATAACGGTGTTTTTTATCACGCAGCTACGGGATGGGAACTTCCTGATCACGTCGAGCCCGGGAGTGGCGGCGCTACCATGACGCTTCCTGGCCTACCTATCCAATTTGAGCGAGAGCAATTGATGCTTATCTTCAACTTCGATGAGGATAATGTGGACATCTTCGCAGCGATGAATTCACCAAGCTACATCATCACTGGCAACGTGCTTATACGAACGGGCGTCATCATCGGCTCCAGTGATACTGCAATCGCAGCGATGTTTTTCGACGGCTTCGCGGCCGGGTCTGTTTTTCACATCTTCAATGATGGGCGCATCGCCGGTAGGGGTGGCGACGGCGGCGACGGTGAAATCGGGGTCGGAAACTTCTACGGCGGTGGCGGTGGTGGCGGTGGTGGTAAGGACGTCGGCGTCGGCGGTGCAGCGACAGCGCCCGGTACTGCGGGTGTGAACGGAACGGCGACAGCAGGCGGTGTGGGTGGTACCAGCGATGTGGGTGCCCCCGGACCGGAGATACAGCGAACCGCTCCCGGAGACGGCGGTCCCGCAATTTCTCACGGTGCATTCGAGCTGACGATCACCAACGGATCGGGGGAAATATGGGGCGGCGGCGGCGGCGGCGCAGCGGGTGGCTTCGTTTTCCTACCGCTAGACGGGGAGGACGGTAGCGCGCCCGGCGATTCGTCCAGCTTTACCAGCACTTACTTTGCGGGATTCTCAGGCAAGGCGGTCGCGGGAACGGGTGACATCACCTGGGTCAGCGGTGAGAGTGGACCCAACGTGAAGGGGGACATTCACTGATGTTCGCTTTCCCTGATCTTCCGAAGCGCAAAGAAGACGTCTTTGAGGTCTTTCAGGGAAACCTCGGCCTGTATATCGGAACGTCCCCGTTGGCAATCCCAGCCAAGGCCACTCCGAACTGCAACAACGTCCGCCTGCGAGATGGCAAGATCACGAACGAAAAGATCGGTTACGAGTTATTCATGACGCTCGGCTTGACCGATCAAGTGCTGCTGATCGACTCGTTCGTACAAAGCACGGGTGCGGCCATTACGATCTTCGGAACCCGTCGCGACCTCTATCAATACGACTCCGGCTCCAACGAGCCAAAGTTCATCACGCCCATTCACACGACCGGCACCGCTTCGATTACAAACGGAACGAAAAACGTAGCCGGTGCGGGCACCCCGCTTTGGGATACCGGCACGCCGAAGAACGCCAAGGCTGGTGACTTCATACATTTCACCAGCGCTACTCAAGTCGACGTAGACGCAGTCTGGTATGAGATTGCAAGCGTGACTGACGACGACAACCTAGTTCTCGTCGAGAATCTTGCGGAGGCGACGCATACCACTGTTGTCTACACGATCCGCCAGACCTTCACCGCGACCGACGCCGACTTTTGGGATACGGACGTCTTCCCGGATGCGCCGCAGGGAGACGAAACGTCGATGGCCGCAGGCGATCACTGGTTTGCGACAAACGGAAGCGAAATCGTTGTGTGGGATGGCAACCTCGCCCGAGTGCTGGTTCTGGCTACGGCGGCTACCGGCCTTGCGATCACTTGCAAGACGCTGACGTATTACAAGAACATGATGCTCTACGGAAATCTCCTAGAGGCTGGATCACTGAAGTCGGCACATTTCAAAAACTCAGCCATCGCTGATCCTGAAAAAATCTCCGGGCTCGACGCCAACGAATTCGTGGCGCTTGAGGGGATCGACTTTATCGAGGCGATGATTCCGATGGGCGATATGGTCGTGGTATACGGCACTAACGCCATTGCGGTGATACAGTTCGTGAACGTCCCGGTGTTCTTTGCGATCCGCACGGTGACGCCCGGAATCGGAGTCTATTCCGGTCGCATGGTGATGGACTACGGCGACTACCACGAATTCCTCTCCAACGACAAAGCGTATCGATTCGATGGCGTTCGTCTGCTTCCGATCGGCGATCAGGTATTCCCTGAAATACTTCGCCAAGCCGATCGCGGCCGGTCGCACAAGAGCCTCGTATTCATCTCGGAAGAGGAACTAGAGGTATACTGGGTTGTTGCGCTGGCGGCCGACCCGGGCACCGGCACGGAAAAGAGCGCGACCGTCGCATGGACTCAGCACTACGCCGAACAGGTCGGGAACTCTCCGGTGCCTTACATGCGCCGCGACCTCCCGGTCACTGCCGCAGGCACTTTCACGGATGCCAACCTCGGACGCTTCAGCGATTTCACAGAGGGCTTCCATGAGTTGCAGTTCCCGTTCGGCAGTAGCTTCTTTACGTCTGAGTTTCCGGTGATCCTGATCGGTGACGAGAATGGCTTTATCTGGCGCATGAACACGGTATCGAAGCAGGGCGCGAACGCGGAGCTTGAGTCTTTTGTCGAGAGCCCTGTTCGACCGCTGACCGAAGGGCGAGGTGTCGGCATCATACGTCGCATCGAGCCGCACTTGACAAAATTCCCAACGTCGACCGCGCTGACCGTCGAGAGTCGGTCATTTAATCGAGTCGGGGCCGATCCATTGATTGGGAATGAGGGCGACGTCGAGGTGGATCACAGCAACTTGAGGTACAAGCCGAACCGCCAGTCCGGGCGCTACGGACAGGTGAAGTTCTCTTCATCGCTGCTGACTTCGATCTGGGCGATGGAAGGCTACCGCGTCGAGACGGAAGAACTGGGTGACCGCTGATGGACCCTATCGAGGCAACCCCATTCCTGCCGTCCCAAATTGGGCGTGGCCCGCACGAGGGTTTCCTGTCGGCGCTGATACTGGCTCTGACCAACGCATTCGTGCGAAGCGCGCAACGTGTGAACGGCGTACTGCCAAAGGACGGGACCGAACCGATGGTGGCGCAACTCGATTTCGCGTCGTTCCCTGTGAAGCCTCCGACGTATCTCACTTCGACGCTGCCAACAGCGGCAGACTGGGAGGGCGGTTTGATCTACGTGTCCAACGGGAGTTCGGGCGAGAAATTCAGGGGGTCAGATGGTAGCTCATGGGTGAATCTGGGATAAGGGCGGTCCGGATAAAAGAGGCGTTGGCCTTCGATATGCCGATGGTGAAGGCGCTGTTCGCGCGGGCAGCCGATGCTGAGGGGGAGATGGACGCAAGCGAGGTGTTGGAATGGTGTGTAGAAAACGTAACAGACGAGCGCTTTTTCACGGCGATCGCACTCGACGATTTCGAGCCGGTCGGGCTGATTATCGCGACCTATTGGCCGGGACCGTTCAGCAAGGAACCGTTCTGCGCTCTCGCCTACTCGTCCACGCGCCTTGCTCTGGATTCGCTGATGTGGTCGATGAGGGATTGGGCCATCGGAGTGTCGGGCATAAACACCCTGGCGTTCCTGAACGGCTCAGGAGCCCAGGACGACGCCTACATCCGGAGGCTCCGGAAGTTCAGTCAGGGACGAGTCGTGTGTTCTCTGATACGGTTAGAATGGGACGGGGGTGAGAAATGTCAGGACTACTCGGATTCAGTTCCTCAAGTTCAAAGCCGAAAGACGTTACCCCGAAGGAATTCAAGAAATTCCGTGGATTCGTTGGAAACACGCTTTTCAGCAACGCTCTCGGCGGCGGGCCGCAACTTACTGGCCCGTTTACGGCGGATATTACGGGTGCGGAACAACGCGGACTAGACGTTCTTGATCAGGGCGTGTTCAGCCTCGATGGGCTTGGGGCCGATCAAGAGGCCGCGATTCGCCAAGCGCTCTCGGGCGGCGAGCAGAATCCCTTCTTGGATCAAGCGATTGCCTCTGCGACGCGCCCGCTGACCAATAACGCCGAGCTTCAGGAATTGCAGGATCGGGCCTTTTTCACGGGCGCCGGTCAGAAGATCCAGGGATCGAGCGCCTTCACGGCCCAGCGTCGTCGCGGGCTTGACGATCTTGAGCGAAATATCGCGGACGTATCGACCAATCTGTCGTTCGCTGACCTCATCCGGCGCACCGAGCAGCAGTTGCAGGCGGTGAACCTGGCGAATGAAATCTTCTCTAACCAGCGTGAGACGATCACAGCCCTGGCGCTGCCGAGACTGATCGAGCAATTCGGGCTCGACCAAGCCAATGAAGAATTGCGGCGCCGGATTACGGCGGCCGAGAATGCCTTGACCGAGCTTGGCAACCTGTCGTCCCCGACCGTAGGGCAGCAGTCGAGCGGCTTCGCCGTCAACATCGGCGGTGGCTCGGGCGGCGGTACGGGCGGGACCTAGGAGTGAGCAATGGCGTTTCATGACAGAGCATTTGACCAAGGCGCAATCGGTCCGTTCTCGAATGCCGAAATTCGAAAGTTCGCCGCGCCTGCGGAGACGATCGCGGCTGAGCAGTCTGCCGGGAACAACCCGTTCGCAGCCGGTCCCGATCTGGGTGAGAGAGCGCTACAAGTGCTGTCGCGAGCCTTGCGTATGCCGCTCGGGTTGCTGTCGGAAGCCCTCGGAACGCCGCTCTCAGAACAGCAAAATCGATCACGATCAGAGCAGCGGTTTCTCGGACAGCATGTTTCAGGCGAAGAAGTTCCGTTCTCTGCCGGGCGTCGCGCGGCAAACATCTTCTCTCTTGGCTTGTTCCCTGGCAATCAGAGCGGGCGAATCGATCCGAGCGGGTTGGATGACGCGCAGCGTGAGCGTCTAGAAGGCTTGACTCCGCTCCAGCAGCGATTGGTCACAGCCGGGAACCCGGAGGATTTCGCAAGCCTTCTGAGCGATGAAAGCATTTTCGATCCGCCCCAGCCGTTGACCGACCTTGGCGCACGAAGGATTGACGCTCAAAATATCCGAGGCGTAGCCGGAGACATAGACCAGAGCCAAGCGCAGATTGTTGGGGCTGGGGATACGCTTCGCGTACCGAATCAGCCGGACTTCACGGCACCGTTGGCTGCTGGAGAGGGCGAAAACATTTTTGATGATCCAACCTTTCTCGCATCGACACTGAAGCTCTACACGTCCGATTCTGTAGGTCGCGCGAGGCAGTCTGGCCGCATCAGTGATCTCCAGTTCCGAGAGGGCGCCGACGTAGAATCGATCATGAAAAAGGCTGCCGCAGAGAAGGTGAGTCAGAGCAATTTCCTGGCAATCACAAAGAGATATCGAGATAGAGCCGACGAATACCGTTCGTTCATCGGGACGTTCGGACAGGACCCGAAGCATATCCCGAAAGATATTGCCATTATGCTGCAAAGGGCTGGAGTCGATTTTTCTACTATGTCGGATTCCGGTATCCGTGACGTGGCATTGATTTTCCAATTCATGCGAATGCTCGATCCCACGTCCGTCGTGCGCGAGTCGGAGTTTGGCCTGGCTGTCGATGCCCAAGGGCTGCCGCCGTCCATTCGAGGCAAGCTCAACAACTGGCTACAGCAAGATTTCCAGGGTGAATTTCTTTCAGACGAAGTTCGGAACGAAATATTCAGAACCATATCGGATCTTGTCGAATCGAATTTTCGTGGACAGGAAATCGCACGCACAGTATTCAGGGCCGCCGCCGTTCTGCAAAATGAGAACCCAGACAACGTCACACTCGGCGAGGGGCTGAACCAAGATATTCGCAGGATCTTCGGTTTCCTGAGGGACGGAGATTCGGAAGGATTCGTAAACCCGAAGGTCGGTGTCGGCGGCCCAATCGACGCACCCAGGGAAGTTTCGGCAGCGGATGCGAAGCTAAAGGTTGAATTCATCGAGGGCGGCGGGGATCCAGATAACCCGGCTGAGGTCGCCGTATTCTTCAAAGACAAAGGCTTGAAGTGATAAGCTATGGCGGACGCATTCGACGAAAGATTCAGCCAACACATCGACGCTCTAGGCGGTGCTGGAGACATCCCACCTCAGGATGAATTCGATCGCGCCTTGTCCGCGCTGTCGGAGCCTGAACGCGACACCTCGCTTGCGGGCGCTATCAAGCGTCGCGAGGAATCAGGGCTCGTCACCGTTCCCGGGACAGACGTTCAGATTTTGCCAGAGGCAGCCGCGCTGGGCCGCATCGCGCTCGAAACGGCCGGTGATGTTGGCGCCTTCGCGCTGACCAAGAAACTCCCGATAGCCACGGGAACCAGGCTCTTGAAAGCCGGAAAGGCTGGTTTTGAAGCTCTTGCCACTGGCGCTGGCGCTGGCGCTGGCAGTCTCGCAGCCGAGGTGATCGACCCAACCGAAGGCGATGCACTCTCCCGCGCTGAAGTCACGGCAGGTATCACGTCTTTATCTGATCTGATGTTCAACGCGATCGGCGGCACAGTCGTCCGCAGGTTTACGGGTCCGGGAGCCGCAGAGCCGGGAGCGCTTGCCGTGATCGAGCGTTTCGGCACAAAGGCGAAAGACATTGGCAAACTGAAGCGCTTTGACCGTGGTGGGCCGATCGCGACCGGAGGACGGCTAGGTACTTCTCTTTCTGCGGATATTGTTGAGACGATGGCAGAAGCCGGGCTGTTTGGGTCCGGGGCTATCCGTAGGCGTCTATTGCGTTCCGGTGAGGCTGGCCAACAAGAGCTGGACAAGCTGACGAACAAACTATTGAATGGCGCCAGTCGAGTCGATGTCAGCAACTACTTTAAAAGCCTTGTGTCCGAGTCTGTCGTTCTATACAAGGCGCAGGGCAAGGAGATGTACCGTGCGCTTGACGAGTCCATCGCAGCCGAAGGGAATGTGTTCAAGGTTGATCTGAAGGGCCTATTTGCAGCACGCGATCGATGGAAAGCGAAGATCGACCCGGAAGCGCCCGGAATCAAACGTGTCGTGGGCATGATCGAGGACGCTCTCAAGAAAGCGAACCCGGAGCCTCCTGATTCACTAATTCTACTTGCTGATGGAACCAAGAGGCCGACTCGATCACGCTCAACACTCGTTCCATTTGAGATCGCGCAGGAGTTGAGGTCCGCTTTCCTGAAGGCCGGTCAATCCGCTGACCCCATACTAAGGGGCGGATC
>Ga0114949_10000786_pt1 | contig 18178 bp, 15 predicted proteins | sample N074metaG_FD_83505 | JGI IMG/M metagenome (GOLD analysis project Ga0114949, IMG submission 83505) | Deep subsurface microbial communities from Kermadec Trench to uncover new lineages of life (NeLLi) - N074 metaG | ecosystem: Environmental > Aquatic > Marine > Ocean trench > Sediment | place...
CGGCACTTCGCTGTCACTTGCGCTAAAGAGGCTTGGAACGGACGTAGAAGAAGTCTCTATCCTCGAGACCATCTTTTCTTTCAAGGGATCCATGACCACAACAACATACGACACTGCGCCCGCAACGCTGGACCAGGAAATACTGAAGTGATCGGTCCCGATAACCGGTTGCCATTCAATTCCGACGCTCGGTACGGACGATGATCTGCTCGAAGTATAACCATTCAGTAAGCTCAGCAGATATATCCCAACGAAGACGATCGCGAGGGTCGCAACGGTATACCAACTCGCTCGACTTGTCGGAATGAATTGAGGAGATGTCGTCCGACGTTGCTTGCGTCTCGTTTCTCGAACGTCGCTAGTACCGTACTCGCGACCGGTATTCGCCGAATTCAACGCTTCTCTTGCCATTCCAAGCAACTCCATGTTGGATTCGTCCTTGGCCAGGTAAGACGCAATTTCGCTCATAAGGCGAGGTGGAAGATCACCCGCCAGATACCCGGCTAGTATGTTCTCGTCTGTCTTTCCTAGGTGCTTACGCATCTAATCGCTTCTGGTACATCGGATTGTCCATTTTCACTCTCTGATTCATAACGCAAAAAAGCTCCCGAATTGCGGCCTTCACGTCCTTGTATCAAGTCCGAGTGTCGTAATAAGGAGTTTTTGCTGATTGATTTGGTGACAACTCAGTTGAAAGCGAAGGTTCATTGGCGCATATTGGCAGTCCCACAAGAAATCAGGTTGATGGATCAAGATCTTCGCTCGATACAGCAGGCACGAACGCTGCTTCACGCCTCCACCGAAGCTCAAAAAGAATTCAAAGAGTTCTCTCAGGAAGCCGTGGATCATATTGTCTCTGAGATGGCCTCCGCCGGCGAAAAGAATGCGGAACGGCTTGCACAAATGGCCCATGATGAGACGGGATTCGGACGAATTGATAGCAAGACGCTAAAAAACGTGTTTGCGACCCGAACACTTGTCGATCGAATGCAGGGTATGAAAACGTGTGGAATCATTCGAAAACTGGAACACGATACCATCTGGGAGATTGCGACTCCCATGGGAGTGATTGCTGCGTTGATACCTTCGACAAATCCCACATCAACCGCGATGTACAAGGCCATCATTTCGGCTAAATCACGATGCGGGATGGTTCTGAGTCCTCATCCGAGGGCCGCGAAGTGTACGGCCGAGGCGCTGCGTGTCGTAGCCGAAGCCGCCTATCAGGCGGGGGCTCCGGAAGGGCTCTTTGGATGCCTGACCGAGGTAACCCTTGACGGAACGAACGCGTTGCTTGAAGATCCGAGGACCGATCTGATCCTCGCGACGGGTGGTTCAGCAATGGTGCGAGCCGCCTATTCAAAGGGAAAACCGGCCTATGGTGTTGGGTCTGGAAACGTCCCGGCATATGTCGATCGTTCAGCGGATCTGGAGAAGGCCAGCAAAGATCTTATTTATGGTGCTTCATTTGATTACGGCACGTTGTGTTCATCGGAGCGGAGTATCGTGGCCGACCTCCCCATCCGAAAAAAGCTTCTCGAATATTTACAGCGAGCCGGGGGCTACCTGGTCAGCGACCCAGAAAAGACCAAACTAAGAGAATATATATGGAAAAACGGTCGGTTGAATATCGACCAGGTCGGCAAGAGTCCGGCAATTATCGCAGAGGGTGCGGGGTTTTCAGTCCCCCCGGATACAGGTGCCCTTATCGCAGAAGTGGAAACCGTTGGCCCGGACGAACCGCTCTCGGCCGAGACCCTCTCGCCGATTCTCTCCTTCTTTACTGCAGACGGTTGGGAGGCGGGATGCGAGCGATGTAAAGAGATTCTGGAGTTCGGAGGCATCGGACACACGCTTGGATTGCACTGTTCGAACGATCGCGTGATCGAAGCTTTCGCCCTAGAGAAACCGGCCATGCGAATTGTCGTGAACACAGTGTGTGCTCTAGGTTCAGTCGGGTATACGAATCGTCTCTTCCCGGCGATGACACTCGGACCCGGAACCATAGGCGGATCCATCACAAGCGACAACATCTCCCCGCTCCATTTGATTAATATCAAGCGCCTGGCTTTTGAGACCAATCCCATCCATCCTGGGAAGTCAATTAAACCCATCCTCGCAACAGATTCCGCGGGCAAACAAGACACTACATTTTCCGCCCGTGCGACTCAAAAACCATGGATGGACGAAATTGAAGCGCGCTTGAGGGCTCGAGCCGGAAACCCCCCATCGGAGCGACAAAAAAAGACCAATCAAGAAAGATTCGCCGCCTTGGCAGAAAATCAGCATACAAGTCGACGGACCATTCCCCGCGATTCCGCCGATACTCTTCAACCCGCCACGGCAATCGAATCTGGCCTCTCTGAAGCCGATATCAATGCCCTGATAGAGAAGTTTCGACGATAATATCGGGAAGAATTCGCCGCTTTAGGGGCCTATTGCCTCAATACGAGGCTCGCCGTCACGATAGTTCGGTTCGATTGGCAACGAATGCCTGGGAACGGTATCTTCTCGGCCCTTAATTAGAGCGTTTGGGGCCAGAAGTGAACGAACTGGATCTACGGTTCCTACCACTTCGCCACCTTAATATTTATGGCCGATACAAGTAATTTTCGGAATGGCTTTTCCATGATCTGGCATGGTGACGTGTGGTCGATCGTCGAATTCCAGCACGTAAAACCGGGCAAGGGTGGTGCATTCGTTCGGAGTAAACTCAGGAACGTCCGGACAGGGCGGATTGTGGACAACACTTTCAGAGCGGGCGAGAAAGTCGAAGAGGCACGGGTTGAACGACGCACGTACCAGTATTTATATGCAGATGACCTCGGCCTCCATTTCATGAATTCGGAAACGTATGAGCAGATTTCGCTGCCCGCTGATTCGGTTCAAGGAAAGGAATACATAAAGGAAGGTGGAAGCATAGAGATCATATTTCACGCCGAAACTGAAAAACCGCTTTCGATTGAGATCCCACTGAGCGTTGAACTCGTTGTGGCAAAAACAGACCCAGGATTGAAGGGAGATACAGCCACGGGTGCTACCAAGCCAGCCACTCTCGAAAGTGGAGCCGTCGTCAACGTACCGTTATTCATTAACGAGGGGGATACCGTTCGCGTAAATACCGAGAAGGGAGAGTACATTACGCGCGTCAATGCGTAATCTTGCTTTTCTAACCCACACACGGAGCTGCAAATGGATCTAGAACAGTTGCGCGAAATCATTCAACTCGTTGAAGAAACGGGTATCTCAGAGGTTGAGATCGAGCAGGACGGATTGCGAATTGTAGTCCGCGCCCATCAAAGCGGAGTAGCACATCAGATCCTTACGACCGTTCCACAGGTTTCTTCGTCCGCACCGGACGCCGATCCGTCAGACCAGCCCGAAATCCCTCCTTCAAAAGGCGTCGAGGTCCGAGCTCCGATTGTGGGGACATTTTATCGCTCCTCGTCTCCGGATTCCGCGCCCTTCGTGGAAGTGGGCGACCACGTGAATTCAGGCGATGTGTTGTGCATCATTGAGGCGATGAAATTGATGAACGAAATAGAAGCCGAAATATCCGGATTGGTGACGGAGGTTCTCGTCGAGAACGCCAATCCAATTGAATTCGATCAACCCCTGTTTATCATCGAACCCAGCTAGCCGGGATATTTGCGAATGAAGCATCTATTCAGATCCGCCATTCGCGAGTCGGGATTCTTGTGATCAAAAAAGTTCTCATCGCCAATAGGGGAGAAATTGCTCTCCGCATTATCCGAACCTGTCACGAGATGGGTCTTAAGACCGTGGCGGTCTTCTCGACGGCCGACCGAGATTCTCTTCACGTTCGTTTCGCAGACGAGGCCGTATGTATCGGACTCCCGCCCAGTCGAGAAAGTTACCTTAGACCGGATCGAATTATCTCCGCGGCCGAGGTTACGGGAGCAGAGGCTATCCACCCTGGATATGGTTTTTTGGCTGAAAACGCTGATTTCAGTGCGATTTGTGAAGACCACAATATCAAATTTATCGGACCTCCACCAAATACCATCCGTATGATGGGCGATAAGAATTTCGCCAAAAACACGATGCGAAATGCCGGTGTACCTGTTGTGCCGGGCTCCGATGATGTGGTAAAATCCATTCCCCTGGGGAAACGAATCGCCGAAGAGATTGGCTACCCCGTTATGATCAAAGCCAGCGCTGGTGGTGGTGGTCGCGGAATGCGGGTGTCGAAGTCGCCCGACGACTTCGAGAGTCAATATTCAGTGGCCAAGGCCGAGGCGGAATCGTCTTTTGGAAATGGGGACATGTACATAGAAAAATTCATTACGGGTCCTCGTCATATTGAAATTCAGGTACTCGGAGATGGCAAAGGCAATGTGATTCATTTCGGAGAACGCGAGTGTTCGATTCAGCGACGCCACCAGAAACTGATCGAGGAATCACCTTCGCCGGTAGTCGATGCGAAGCTTCGAGCGAAGATGGGAGAGGCGGCCATCGCTGGGGCGACAGCCGTAAACTATGAGGGTGTGGGCACCGTCGAATTTCTGCTGGACGATACGGGCAGTTTTTATTTCATGGAGATGAATACCCGCATTCAGGTTGAGCATCCGGTTACGGAAGAAGTGACCGACTGTGATCTCGTCGAATTTCAGATCCGGGTGGCCATGGGTGAGAATGTCAAACAGCGAGAGATCAGTCTGGAAGGGCACGCCATTGAGTGCCGGATCAATGCTGAAGACCCGTTCAACGATTTCGCTCCTTGCCCTGGTACCGTAACCACCTTTCACCCGTCTGGAGGACACGGTGTTCGCGTGGACACGCATGTCTACGCCGGGTATATGATCCCTCCGTATTATGACTCGATGATTGCAAAACTAATTGTACGTGGGCGGACCAGAGATTTGGCCATTCGAAAAATGCAGCGTGCACTGGACGAGTTTGTAATCGAAGGCGTACGCACGACCATTCCGTTCCACCTGCAATTGCTCAGGGACAAGCGGTTTCAAGCGGGTGATTTTGATACAACATTCCTGGAGTCATTCAAATTGAAACCGGAAGACGAATAAACGATTCCTCGTCGAATTAAAGGTTTGTCTAAGTATTTTATTTATAGCCATATAAAGAGTAACAGCTTACCCTATCAATAGTCGCATGGAATTCCCACAAGATCTGTATTACACGAAGGACCATGAATGGCTGCGAATTGACAAGGATGCCGGCACCTGCACCATCGGCATTACCGAATTTGCTCAGTCAGAGCTGGGGGATATCGTGTTCGTAGAAATCGATGAACTCGACAGCGATCTCAACAAAGACGATCCGTTTGGTACCGTTGAGGCTGTGAAAACCGTTGCAGAACTTTTTATGCCCGTCTCGGGAAAAGTGCAGGAGATGAACGAAGCACTTGAAGAGAATCCCGAGCTTCTGAACGGTGATCCATACGGAGATGGCTGGATCATCAAGGTTATTATGTCCGATACGTCGGAGATATCACAGTTGCTTTCAGCGGAAGATTACGCCGCCACGACTGGAAGTTAGCCTGAATCAACAGGCGCGTCTATGCATCAGCGGATTGCTATTCTCGATTTTGGCTCTCAGTACACGCAGCTTATCGCGAGGCGAGTACGAGAAACTGGCGTCTATTCCGAAATCTATCCCTGTACGATTCCCATTGAGGAGATTCGGGAGATGGATTTGTCGGGTCTGATCCTGTCCGGCGGACCGATGTCCATCTACGACGAGGACGCGCCTCAGCTAGATCCGGCTGTGCTTGAGTTAAATCGCACGGACGGCAGCAGCCTTCCTCTCCTTGGGATTTGTTACGGTCTGCAGGGTATGGCTCAGGCGTCAGGCGGATCGGTTGCACGCGCTGATCATCGTGAATTTGGTCGAGCGAAACTGTTTGTCGACAGCAACTCGGACTTACTTGCAGGTATTCCGGATGAGTCCACCGTGTGGATGAGCCACGGAGATTCGATCAGCGAGATCTCCGACGAATACGAAGTCATCGCTCATACTAGTAACGCTCCGATTGCAGCCGTCCGGGCTCATAGTCGGCCACACTTCGGCGTTCAGTTTCATCCGGAAGTCGTACACACGGAGCATGGAAAACAGATTCTGGAGAATTTTACCCACCGAATCTGTGGATGCGATGGTGATTGGTCACCCGCATCGTTCGTCGAAGAGAAAACGGAGGAAATTCGCCGAATTGTAGGCGAAGACCATGTGATACTGGGCCTTTCGGGTGGGGTCGATTCGTCCGTCGCAGCGGTCCTTCTCCAGAGGGCCATTGGCGATAAACTGACGTGCGTTTTCGTAAACAACGGTCTCCTGAGATTGGGAGAATGGGAAGAGGTGCAAAGTACCGTTCGAGATCATTTTCAAGTCTCACTAAAAGCCATCGACGCCACGGATCTTTTTCTGGAGCGCTTACGGGGCGTTACCGATCCGGAGCAGAAACGGCGCATCATTGGAAAAACATTCATTGAGGTTTTCGAAAACGCCACGACTGAAATAGCGGTAGAATTGGGGCAGAAGCCTAAATTCCTGGCTCAGGGCACGCTCTATCCGGATGTCATCGAAAGTGTTTCGTTCAAGGGCCCTTCTGCCACCATCAAGACCCATCACAATGTCGGGGGCCTACCGGAGGAGATGGAATTTGAAATTCTTGAACCGTTTCGGGAATTGTTCAAGGATGAGGTTCGGACGATCGGAGAGATCCTCGGGCTACAAAGAGAGATCATTGGACGGCATCCTTTTCCGGGTCCGGGTCTGGCCGTCCGGATCATTGGAGAGGTGACTCCGAGTGCGTTGGATATTCTTCAAAGAGCCGACAAAATTTTTATCGATGAACTGAAGGCCTACGAGTTGTACGACTCCGTCTGGCAAGCCTTCTGTGTACTCCTTCCGATTCAGACCGTCGGAGTGATGGGAGACGAACGGACGTATGAAAACGTATGTGCGCTCAGGGCAGTTACCAGTGTAGACGGTATGACCGCAGATTGGGCTCAGTTGCCTCACGACTTTCTTGCTCACGTGTCCGGTCGTATTGTGAACGAGATTCGCGGGATCAATCGAACTGTGTATGACATTAGTTCGAAGCCCCCGGCGACAATCGAGTGGGAATGATGATTGATCGACAGTAATACATCCGCGACCGTTGCTACTCTTCGTGTCCGAGTTCGAACGATGCCATTTAGTGCACGCCACATAGCCAGCAGGTTCATCTGGATTTTGGGACTCCTCTTCCTGTTGGGCGGGCAGAAAGCCGCTTCGCAATCGCGATTCGCCCATGTCGCAACGATCGCGCGTGCAGACTCTCTCTTCGCCATCGGACTCGATCGGTTCACGGAAGAGAATTATGTAGAATCACGTTCCGTTTTCCAGAGCGTCGTTGAAGAATTTGATCTTCACCGGAATACGACTGCCGCTGCACTCATGATGGCCAAAAGCGCATTTCGGATGAGGGACTTTAGCGTTGCAGAAGAAGAACTGGACGCATTCTTGCAGATGTACCCGTCCAGCGGGTATCGCTCGCACGCTCGTTCAACCCGGACGTTGGCTCGTAAAGCGGCAAATCGGACTCAGATGAAAACGACGGACATCGGCGTCATTTTGTCCCTCCACGACGACGAAGTCGCGCAGACCCAGGCCCTATTCAACGGAATTCGATTGGCGGTAGAAGAGATCAATCAATCGGGTGTAGGAGATCCGATAAAGATGATTTTCAGAGATACGAACAGTTCTCCCTCACGCACCGCCGAAGCAGTTCGTGAATTGGCAGAAGAAGATGTCCGGTTTATCATTGGTACGTTGTTCAGTGATCAGGCCATTGCGGCCGCCGAAGCAGCCGAGCGAGAAAAAATCGTTTTTGTTGCTCCGCTTGCGACCGATGAACGCGTAAGTGCAGGACATCGGTGGGCGTTTCAGGCCAATGCTTCGATCAGGAGCCGTGGAAGAATGATGGCGCGATTCGCGGTACTCGGCCTTCAACTGGATTCCCTCGGCGTCATTGCCCGTGTGGACGAATCGGGTATCAGTGAACGACTGACAGACGCTTTTATTCAGGAGGCCTCTGAATTGGGAGCCACCATCAATCTGGTGTCCGTTCTGTCCGGCAACAGTGCCTGGGTCAGGCTCTCGGAAGCGATAACCGCCGATACATTGAAGCATGTCGAGGCCGTGTACATACCCGTAACAGATATCGAACCCGAGCCCGCGGTTGGAGCCATCCTGGCAAGTCTTGACAGACTGAGGGCCGAAACACGGATTCTTGGAAATTCATCGTGGCACGATTTGCCTATGGTGGTCGCCGCTTCCAGGTACACAACGACCTACTCAAATGATTTCTATCTGATTGAAGCTGATTCCACGGTTGAGAAGTTTAAAGAACGATTTGCTCAACTCTCGTCGGAATCGCCAGGGCGCCTTGCCTATACGGGCTACGATGTAACTCGTTATCTATTGACCATCGCCATGCGAAATGGACGGTTGCCCCTGGACGAAGCGATCCGGCGTGAGCCGCTCTATCGGGGACTGGCGTCACGATTCGAATTTCAAGGCACCAACGTAAATGGAGCCTTGTTTTTCCATCGATATCGCGACGATGAGTTGGTATTCATCCGATAATTCCCGCGGAACTGCTGATGACGCCTATCGTTTGCACTGCCCGACCGGCCGCCCCTAGCGCCCGGTTTTTTTTGTGAGGGCAAAAATAGGTCACCGATGAACAGGAAATACGAACAGCACCCGTTGATCCGTTTGTTGGCCTGAGACACTGAAATTTGATAATCCATCGAATCGACGAACCACCTTGTTGACCTTAATTAAGCGTTCTGTATATGGTCCCACCTTGCTCTCCCTTTTGGGAATCCTAGTCATTGTTCTGGTAAGCGGGTGTGGCTCCTCTTCGCGCGTGCGCTATGATTCGCCGCAAGATGCGTATGAAAAAGGAAAAGACCGATACGATCAGGAGAAGTACGACCAAGCGATTCTATTTTTCCAGGGCGCCTTCGATTTCGGGCGAACTCATGAGTGGGCGTCTGAATCGCAGCTCTACCTCGCGCGATCCTATCGCGCGAACAAGGATTACCTACTTGCGGCGAATGAGTATGCGCGGTTTACTCAGATTTATCGGAGCGATCCGCGGGTTGCCGATGCGGAATACGAGCTAGCCCTCACTTATTATGACCGCTCGCCTTCGTATGAATTCGATCAAACCGATACGGAGCGCGCTATCGAACAATTCAGACTATTCCTGAGCCGTTATCAAGATCACCCTCTCGTTCTAGAAGCGCAGGCCCGGATTCTCGAATTGCGTGAGAAACTCGCCCGAAAAAAACTCGACGTCGCAAAGATGTACGAGCGACTGCGAAGGTATGAGGCTGCGGCCATGTCGTTCGAGATGATTTTTGATAATTATTACGATTCTTCGCTCGCCGACGACGCCTTGGTAGGTGCGATGAGAAACTACCTGGAATACGGTACAAAAAGCGTTACCAGTAGACAGGCGGAGAGATTTCAGCTGGTCATCGACAATTATGACAGGCTCATTCAGATCTTCCCGGATAGCCCGCTGATAAAGGAGGCCGAAGTTTTATTCGATGAGGCCGTGCGCCAACTCGGGCACGCGCAAACAGACTAGTGAAACGGGATCGAATCGCGCTGTTCGGAGGCTCGTTCAATCCGCCGCACATCGGTCACCTGGGCGTTGCCAGCGCCGCCGCCACGCAATTCCAACTCGACGAAGTCCGATGGATCCCCAATTACGTTTCACCCACGAAGATGCTTGTTCCAGCGATCGATGCGGTACACCGGTTGGAGATGACGAAACTCGTTGTCGCCAATCATCCGTCCTTCTCGGTCTGGAATGTTGAGATTGAACGTGGCGGGACCTCGTATACCGTCGACACGCTGCGAACCGCCCGAGACCACCACCCAGACGTAGACTGGTTTCTTTTGATGGGCGAAGATGCCTATTCGTCACTCGATTCATGGCGCGAGCCCGAGACGATCCGGAAGTTCGCTCGAATGATCGTCTATCCTCGGGATCAGGGGGTTCGAGCGGCTCATGCGGATCAAGAAGCTCATGAAGATCAGGCATCTCCAGAAGATATTCTCCGCTTGCAAGGTGACTTCATAGACATCGCCAGTTCAAGAATCCGAGAACTCTTTTCGACTGGATCCGATGCGACGGATCTTCTCCCGAAAACCGTCGAAGAGTATATCCGCTCTCACGGGCTCTATCAGAACGACTAAAATGTACCCGGAATCGCTTTTCGAAAAAGCTGCACAGCTTCTTTTTCCTCGAATTGGATCGAATATGAAGCCGTCCATTACAGTTGAGGACGACGCGGCGCGGGTCGAACGACTTCTGGAAGCATGCCCAGTCGGTGGCCTGGTTCTTTTTAATGGAACCCTCGACCAAACGCCTGACACGCTGGCCCGACTTCAGTCGACGAGTCGGTTTCCCATGTTGATCGCTATAGATATGGAGAGGGGTGTCGGCCAGCAACTGAAAGGTGCAACGGTTTTTCCTCATGCGTTCTCCTTTGACGCGCTCGGTAGTGATCCGTCGGAAGCGCTCACTCGATCCACGGGGATTGCAGCTCGAGAAGCCCTGGCATGTGGTATCCATATCAGCTTCTCGCCGGTGGCAGATGTTCACTCCAATCCCGACAATCCGATTATCTCGATTAGAGCCTACGGCTCAGATGTCGTCTCGGTATCAGACCGGGTGCGTACCTATGTTCGGGTCTGTCAGGAAAAGGGACTGCTCTCGACAGCCAAACATTTCCCGGGCCATGGCGATACGAGTACAGATTCACACGACCAAATCCCCGTCGTCGAAAAATCCCTCGGATCGTTGCGGGAGCTCGAACTTTTGCCGTTTCAAGCGGCCGTGGATCAGGGCGTCGATCTGGTAATGACCGCACACGTGGCCTATCCGGCCCTGGATCCATCCGGGGACGTGGCCACTCAATCCAAACCAATACTCACCCAATTGCTGCGAAATGAGATCGGTTTCGAAGGCGTGATCGTCACCGACAGCCTGTTGATGGAGGGAGTCGGTTCAGTAGAAGAAGACCCGGCTTGGGCGGCGAACATGCTGATGGCCGGAGTAGATATTCTGCTCGATGTTGCTTACCCGGAGATGACCGTTCAAAACCTCGTACAAGCTGTAAAAAAAGGACTTTTGACTGAAAAACGTATCGACGAATCGGTCGCCAGGATTTGGGCCTTGAAAACAAGGCTTTTAGACAGATACGGAGAGAATTTTTTCCTTGACCCGTCTAATGCTGGAAAACGATCGCTCGTCGGTAGTGCAGATCACGAACGGGTAGCCTACGAAATCGCTCGTGATGCCGTGCGAGTTTTGAAAGGCTCGACAGAAGCCATATCTGGTTCGCGCGAAGAACTGGACCGAGACGGCTTGCTCGTGCTTCTGGTTCGCCCCTACGTCACCTACTCGGATCCTACCGCCGCTTCGTTCGAAGAATTCGTCCGGATGAAGTTTGACAACGTGGAATTTGAAGAAATTTTACCAGATGCGCCACAAAAGCACCTGGCCGAATTAGTCGACCACGCAGATCGATTCGGATCCGTGCTGATCGTAGCAGTCGTGAAACCTGCGGCGTGGCATCGATTCGACTTACTCCCGGATCAGAAGCAGTTCATTCGTGCTATATCGAGGCAGTGCCCGGTTATTTTGGCCGCGCTCGGCAGCCCCCGTGTTCTTGACGATTTTCCGGACGTGAAGCTGGGAATTTGCACGTACAGTGATGTGGCCGTGTCGAGCCGAGCATTATTATCTTACGTGGAATCGCTATTTCCAACGATTTTGGAAACACCAGCAAGGTGAGTTGATTTAGATTTTCGAGATCAGGAAAACGTACTATCTTACAAGCGCGACGCAGAAATCTCTCAGCTTCTCCATTTCGTGATTCGAAGGCCTTTTCTTCGCTTTACTAGAAAACCAAAGCCTGTTCTTTCTGGCGACCTGGACAGGGCTGCCGTCGAGAGACTTACAGGGCATACGATTTCCGACCTGTCTCTGTATGAACGTGCATTGACACACAGATCCCTGCTAAGGACAGACCCTCAGGCTATCCGCGAGTCCAATGAGCGACTGGAATATCTGGGTGATTCCATTCTGGGAATGGTGGTCGCTGAGCACATCTTCAGAAAATTTCACGATCGGGACGAAGGTTTTCTAACGAGACTTCGGGCGAAACTGGTGAATAAAAAAGCGCTGGCCGCCAGCGCGTCCTTCCTCAACCTCGGTGAAATCATCCTGATGAGCGAGGCCATCGCGTCAACAACTGGAAGAACCAGCGAGAGTATCCTTTCAGACGCATTCGAGGCCATCATCGGCGCGATTTACCTCGATCTTGGAATGGATGCTGCGAGAGTATTTATTGAGCGTACGGTACTCGGCCGGGTGAATTTGTTGGATCTGGCGAACCAGAAAGACAATTATAAAAGTCATCTTCTGGAGTACGCGCAGGCTCGGGCGTGGTCGCAACCCACGTATCGAGTGAAGGCGGAATCCGGTCCCAGTCACGACAAGATATTCACCGTTGAGGTATTCCTAACAGATCGAATGTTGGGGGAAGGAACGGCTAAGAACAAGAAGGATGCGGAGCAATTGGCGGCCAGTGAAGCGCTTCGGTCCCTGACAGCAACCGACCAAGATACCGAGTAAATCATCCTGGCTTTTATTCGAAACGGATTCAATTAAAATTGAACGAACCGGTCGTACATTTGGCCGCCTGGGGCGTACTGTGGATTCTTGAATAGTCACTCATCTCTTGGTTAATTGGTTACTAATCGCATGGACGCGAGCCACCTACATTCAGATCGATTTGAGAATCGGCACATCGGTCCGTCCACGTCTCAGGTTGCCGAGATGTTGGAAGTGCTGGGTCTGAACACGGTCGACGAACTCATAGATGAGACTATTCCAGCAAAAATTCGGATGGTCGGTAACCTGGATCTTCCGGATGCCCTCACAGAAACAGAGCTACTGGATGGATTGGCTGCACACGCCAACGCCAATCGCGTCTTTCGATCCTATATCGGGATGGGCTATTACGGCACGATCACCCCCCCAGCGATTCGCAGGGGTGTTCTCGAAAACGCCTCGTGGTACACCCAGTACACGCCGTATCAAGCCGAAATCTCGCAGGGTCGGCTCGAAGCCCTTTTGAATTTTCAGACGGTCATTGTAGACCTGACTGGTTTGGAGATTGCAAATGCATCGCTCCTGGACGAGGGGACTGCGGCCGCAGAGGCCATGACGATGCTCAACAGGAAAGCTCGCCGGCGGGGCAATCGATTCCTGGTTGCGTCCGATGCACATCCCCAGACCATTGAGGTCGTACGTACGAGGGCAGAACCCATCGACATCGAGATTGTGGTTCAGCCGCACAACGAGTTCGTTCTTGATGACACCGTTTTTGGAATTCTCGTACAGTATCCCGCGTCGGACGGAAATATTTGTGATTACACTACGCTGTGCCAGGAGGCGCACACGGAGGACATATCTGTCGTAGTGGCAGCGGATTTGTTAAGCTTAACACTTCTTCGACCTCCCGCAGAATTCGGAGCCGATGTGGCGATCGGATCGACACAGCGATTCGGCGTTCCGATGGGATTCGGCGGTCCGCACGCCGCATATTTTGCATGCACAGATCGATTCAAGCGTCAAACGCCCGGCAGGATTATTGGCGTGACTAATGACACAGATGGGAATCGCGCTTTCCGCATGGCGCTTCAGACGCGTGAACAGCACATTCGACGCGACAAAGCGACCTCGAACATCTGTACGGCCCAGGTCCTTCTGGCTATCATGGCCAGTATGTACGCCGTATACCATGGGCCAGATGGGCTTCGACAAATTGCTGAACGCGTTCACCTCTTGACCCGGCGATTTGCAAACCGCCTTTCATCGTTGGGCTACTCGATCCGGCATTCGAACTATTTCGATACAATTCGCATCGACACGGACGAGAACGCCCAGTCGATCATTCAAAAAAGAGCGCTCGACCGTGAGATCAATCTCCGTTATTTTGAGGACGGTTCGATTGGGGTGTCACTCGACCAGGCGGTCTCGGTCAGAGATCTCGAGAATTTACAGGATGCATTTGACGTCGACGATACGTCGGATGGCGATACGAACTGGATCACGACCGAGTTAGCATCCGATCAACTAGGGGCCATCGATCCGTCCTTGAGTCGAACCTCGGAATTTCTTACTCACCCGGTCTTTCACGATCATCATTCCGAGACAAAGCTGACTCGTTACATGCATTGGCTTGCCTCCAAGGATTTGTCGCTCACAACAAGCATGATTCCCCTCGGATCCTGCACGATGAAATTGAACGCCGCCGCAGAGTTGATCCCGATAACATGGTCGTCGTTTAGTCAGATTCATCCATTCGTCCCAGACGATCAAGTCTCGGGATACCGAAAGATGATCGGGGAACTCGAGGACTGGCTGGCGGCGATCACCGGTTTTGCCGCGACGTCTCTGCAACCGAACAGCGGTGCGTCAGGAGAATATGCGGGACTGCTGATAATCCGGGCGTACCACATGGATCGCGGCGACTCTGACCGCAGGGTATGCCTGATTCCAAGCTCAGCTCACGGAACGAATCCGGCCAGCGCCGTCATGGCGGGGATGGAGGTTGTCGTCGTGGGATGCGATGATCTAGGCAATATTGACACCGACGAATTACGAGCAAAAGTCAACGAAAATGCGGACCGATTGGCCGCGATCATGCTCACGTATCCATCAACGCATGGTGTTTTCGAAATTGGAATTCGAGACATTTGTGACCTCATACACGAGAATGGGGGCCAGGTCTATCTGGATGGCGCCAACATGAATGCCCAGATGGGATACTGCCAACCCGGCGATGTAGGTGCAGATGTGTGTCACCTGAACCTCCACAAGACCTTTGCTATCCCGCACGGCGGGGGCGGACCCGGTGTCGGACCGATTTGTGTGGCCGAGCACCTGACCAAATACCTCCCAGGACATCCATTGGTCACTGTGAACAGTTCGCCTGAGGCGATTGGGCCGGTCGCGTCGGCTCCATTCGGAAGCGCGGGCGTGTTGCCGATATCCTGGGCGTACATCGCGATGCTCGGTTCAGCCGGACTTCGACGATCCACCGAAATCGCGATACTGAACGCGAATTACATGGCCGAAAGGCTCTCGTCGCACTACGAAATCCTCTACAAGGGGGCCAACGGTCGGGTCGCCCACGAATTCATCCTGGATCTTCGGCACCTTAGAAGTGAGACCAGTTTAACGGAAGTCGACGTCGCGAAACGGCTCATGGATTACGGATTTCACGCACCTACGATGTCATGGCCCGTGGTAGGAACTATGATGATCGAACCAACCGAAAGCGAATCCAAAGATGAGCTGGATCGCTTTTGTGATGCGATGATTTCCATCCGGTCTGAAATTCAGGAAGTAGAGGTTGGCCTCATCAAGGGTGAAGATAGTCTGTTAGCAAACGCCCCACATACGGCGGGAATGGTCACCGCAAACGAATGGGGGCAGCAGTACACCAGAGAACAGGCCGCGTTTCCAGCTCCATGGACGCGAGACCACAAATTCTGGCCGTCCGTTAGAAGAGTCGACGATGCGGCCGGCGACCGAAACCTCGTTTGCTCTTGCCAATCAGTCGAGGCCTACGCAGATTCTGTCTGAGCAGCTATGGCGCCTGCGAGATGGACTTGGGTAAGTTTTATGTGAGGGCGGCTTTAGCCGATCTCCCTTTCATGAAGACGGTTATACATAACGGCCACAAAATCGAAGCTCCTGGATCGACTCTTACCGGTTTGGAAGAGGTTCGCTACGACGGCGAAGTCGTCTCATCAAAAAGATCGATTCTCGGAGCTACACACGTATTCGTAGTCGAGGAAGACGGTGAAACCGTTCAGTACGAGGTTCAGATTGGTACACGGTGGCACGGATTTTCTGCCACATGTACGATTCGCAGAGCGGGAGAACTCCTATTCACCGATTGCTGACCAGACGTTTTGGTGAGACGACCTGTCAGAGGTCCCGATCTTCAATCCAACACAACGACCAGTGGACGCACTTCTCCTGTCTGACTGTTGTCGACATCCCAATTCCGACGGAATAAGGTGTCGACAAAGCACTGAGGGGTCTTGGTGCTCTATTGCACCATCTACCACACACGGCAAAACGAGCGTAACCTTTGCGCGTATTGTACCGCTACTTAAGCCCGTAACCCTGCGAAACTAAACCGGTACTACATTATTGGCACACGGTCCTTTCTGGCCTTGACCAATTTCGAATTCTACTTCCTGACCGTCATCAAGCGTAGCAAATCCGCCACCTGCCTGAATTTCCGAGTGGTGCACAAAAAGGTCTTTCCCTCCATCCTCTGGAGTAATAAAACCAAACCCTTTGTCTGCATTAAACCACTTTACTGTTCCTTTAGCCATTTTCTCTCTTTGCACTGATAATTAATTGTTCGCAGTATTCTGAATTAACAGTATAACCGATAAAACGATTAAAAAATCATTAACAACAGAAATCCACACAGTCTTAGTCGTACCAGAATCGAACTTAATCGTACAATTGCGGGGTCCAGGCTGTCCTCATCACGTTAGTTCACTCGAAATAATCAAACCAGTCGATACATTTTTCCCGACAGGTTGCGCCCGAGGTGGTCCGATAGAGCCCTAGAGCATTCGGCTACGAGCGTGTTATCGATCCCCGTTTCCAGGCCTAATTCCTCAAATAGATACACTACATCCTCGGTTGGCACGTTACCCGTCGCTCCCTTGATGAATGGGCATCCGCCGAGACCACCGAGCGACGTATCAAATCGACTTACACCGGATTCCCAGGCTGCGACCACGTTTGCAAGCCCCAAGCCTCTCGTGTCGTGAAGATGCAAAACCAGAGGTGTTTCGCCTATGGCGTTTTTAACGGCAGAAACACGCTCTCGTATCATTTTCGGATTCGCCATTCCGGTTGTATCCGCAATAGAAATAGAATCCACATTCATATTTGAGAATTTTTCTGCGATAAGTATAACCTCGTCCAGGCTCGTGTCCCCTGGGTATCCGTATCCAAAAACCGTCTGCAATCCAAGCTGAACGCGGAGCCCCAATTTGTGCGCCTCTGTGACCATTTCTACCGCCCCGATAACACCCTGTTCGACCGTCATGGAGGCATTGTCCAGACCGTGTGATTCGTTCGTAGCGATCGATAAATCGAGGTCTTTCAGACCCGTCTCTGCGGCTCTCAGAACGCCTTTCATATTCAGACAGAGTCCAGAAAAAATAACACTCCTGGTGGGCGACGGCTCTTCAGTATCTTCGACTGACAATGAGGCAATAACGTCTTCAGCGTCGGCCATTTGTGGTACTTTTTCAGGATGAACGAAGGACGTCACCTGGATACGGGGTAGACCAGCCGCAACCAGTCCACGTATGATTTCAAGCTTTTTCGCGGTCGGGATCGGCTTGTCTTCAAACTGAAATCCGTCACGGGGACCTACCTCGCAGATCTCGATGTAATTTTGCCCTGGCATACGAGAGGTTAATGAATTCCTTTAATTCAATATCGCCTAACTTGGTGAATGGTTGGGTCAATCTTAGACACTTCTCACGACCGCTTATCGACGCGAGACCACACGCGTCCTTGCCATGCTCAAAATAACCATTCCTATTTTCGTTGTTGCCTTTTGCTTCCAGGGGGCGTCCGCCCGCCAGACCACCAATTCTGACTCGCCACTAAGCGATCGTCGCGTAGCATATATAATGAACGTCGAGCTGGACCCGGAGTTACGAATGGTTTCAGGTACCCAACAATTGACCTGGAAAAATCCGGATAGCGTTCCGGTAAATGAATTGCAATTCCATCTCTACCTGAACGCCTTCAAGAATGATAATTCGACGTTCATGAAAGAAAGTGGTGGCATTCATAGAGGATTTTCGACGAAAGACGAAAATCCCTGGGGCGGCGTCAACATCACTCGAATGCGAATCGCCGCCAATCCTGAGGCAGATATTTCGCCCGTTTTACCCTCTGACCCGGAATCAGACCTGTTGGATCGAATCCGTTTTATTCACCCAGACGATGAAAATGAACTGGACGAAACGGTCATTTCCGTATCGCTCCCGTATTCCGTACAACCAGGAG
>Ga0114949_10000787_pt1 | contig 18172 bp, 19 predicted proteins | sample N074metaG_FD_83505 | JGI IMG/M metagenome (GOLD analysis project Ga0114949, IMG submission 83505) | Deep subsurface microbial communities from Kermadec Trench to uncover new lineages of life (NeLLi) - N074 metaG | ecosystem: Environmental > Aquatic > Marine > Ocean trench > Sediment | place...
GAGCCCGGGCGCATCGTCGCCGGTCGGCTGCTGTTCGAGCAGTCGGATCTGCTGAAGCTGACCGAGAAGGAGATGCGCAAGATCCGCGGCGCGCGCATCGGCATGGTATTCCAGGAACCGGCCGCGGCGCTGAACCCGGTGATGCGCATCGGCTCCCAGGTTTCGGAAGCGCTGCGGATCCACAGGGGGCTGGGACGTCGCGAGGCATTGCGCGAGGCAGTTCGGTTGCTCGGAGTCGTGGCCCTGCCGGATCCCGCGGCACAGGCTCGAGCCTACCCGCACGAGCTCTCCGGCGGGATGATGCAGCGCGTGATGCTGGCCATCGCGCTCTCCTGTTCCCCGTCGCTGTTGATCGCCGACGAGCCGACGACGGCCCTCGACGTCACGATCCAGGCCCAGATTCTGAGCCTGCTGCGCCGGCTCAGACGGGAGTATCGCCTGACCGTACTGCTGATCACCCACGATCTCGGCGTCGTGGCCGAAAACGCCGACCGTGTCGGCGTGATGTACGCGGGCCGACTGGTGGAGCAGGCGCCCACGGCGGCGCTGTTCGAGGATCCCCGGCACCCGTATACCCAGGGGCTGTTGCGCTCCATGCCCGGTCGCGCGCGGGCCGGCGGGAGTCGGCGGTTGCCGACCCTGGCCGGCAGTGTCCCGGATGCGTCCTGCCCGCCTGCCGGTTGCCGGTTCCATCCCCGCTGCCCCGAGCGCTTCGCACCCTGCGCCGCAGTGCAGCCGGCCGAGAACTCGATGGGCCCCGATCGCAACGTGGCCTGCTTCCTGTTCGACGAACGCCACCGGCCGGGAGGGTCGGGTGGGGGGTCGCCGGAATGAGTCAACCGCACCGGCCGCTCGTCGAGGCGCGGGGCCTACGCAAGTCGTTTCTGCGCCGGGCCGGTCTGTTCGGTACACGGAGCCGGTCGCTGCAGGCCGTTGACGGCGTCGATCTGGACATCCACGAGTCGGAGACGCTGGGGCTCGTCGGAGAGTCCGGCTCGGGCAAGTCCACACTCGGTCGCATGCTGGTCCGGCTGATCGACGTCGACGCCGGCGAGCTGCGCTTCGACGGTGTCGATCTGCTGTCGTTGAAGCCGCGCGAGCTGCGGGTCATGCGCCGGCAATTCCAGATCGTCTTCCAGGACTCCTACGGGTCGCTGAATCCGCGAATGCGCGTGGAGCAAGCCGTGGGGGAACCGCTCGTCATCCACAAGCTCGTGAAAAACCGAGCGGAAAGAAACGAACGGGTGGCCGAGCTGCTGGAGCAGGTCGGTCTCGAGCGCTCCGCAATGTCCCGCTACCCTCACGAGTTCTCCGGCGGTCAGCGCCAGCGGATCGGGATCGCGCGGGCCATCGCCTGCTCGCCGCGCTTCGTCGTCGCCGACGAGCCCGTGTCTGCGCTCGACCCTCCGGTTCAGGCCCAGATCATCAACCTGCTGCTCGAGCTGCAGGAGCGGATGGGATTGGCCCTGTTGCTGATCGCCCACGATTTGAGGTTGGTCGAACATGTCTGCGACCGCGTCGTGGTGATGTACCTGGGCCGCGTCGTGGAGCAGGCACCCGCGGCCGAGCTGTACCGTGAGCCGCTGCACCCCTACACCCGGGCGCTGCTGGCCGCAGCCCCCGGCACGCGGCCCGGCGAGCCCGTCCCGGCCGCATTGCACGGCGAGATCCCCTCGCCGCTGGATCCTCCGTCGGGGTGCCCGTTCCACCCCCGCTGTCCGGTGGCCGAGCCCCGGTGCTCCCGGGAGGTCCCGGCGCTACTGGCGCCGAGCGCGGGTCGCGAGGTAGCCTGCCATGTAGTCAACCAGGGACATTCCACTTTATCTTCCAAAAGTTAAAGTGGAATGTCGCTGGATCTGAGGTGATATGGACGAGTCACGATCCAGCGCGACGCCGATGATCGCGATGAGCGGCATTCGGAAGATCTACGACATGGGCCAGGTCCAGGTGCGCGCCTTGAACGGCGTCGACCTGGAAATTGCCGCGGGCGAATACGTGGCGATCATGGGGCCGTCGGGTTCGGGCAAGTCGACCCTGATGAATCTGATCGGCTGCCTGGATACTCCCAGCGAGGGGTCCTACCGGCTCAATTCACGAGAGGTGGGTTGCCTGGAGGATGACGAGCTCGCCAGCATCCGCAACAGCGAAGTCGGCTTCATATTTCAGACATTCAATTTGCTACCGAGAGCCAGCGCCCTGGAGAACGTCGAGCTGCCCCTGATCTATGCCGGCTGCGCCCGAGCCGAGCGCCGGGAACGCGCCGAGAGCGCACTCGAGGCCGTGGGTCTGGGGGACCGCATGCAGCACCGGCCCAACGAGATGTCGGGTGGCCAGCGCCAACGTGTGGCCATCGCCAGGGCGCTGGTCAATCGTCCCTCGATCCTGCTCGCCGACGAGCCCACCGGCAATCTCGATTCGCGCACCGGCGAGGAGATCATGGCCCTGGTCGATGAGCTGCAGAATCAAGGAAACACGATCCTCCTCGTGACCCACGAGCAATCGCTGGCCGATCGTGCGGCCCGAGTGGTACGGCTGCACGACGGCCAGATCGTCTCCGACTGCAGGAATCGCCCGCTGAGCCCGCCCGATTGAGTGACCGCCGGCGGCGGGCGGGCTGCGGCGAGCGCTCCGCGGCTGGACTCGGACCTGCTTGACAGGTTCGCCGGGGCTGGCGTACCATCGAAATGCTTTGTTCAGAGAGGATTATCGGTCTATCTCGTCGTTGGAACGGTTGCAACACAGACCGCAGCGGGTCGGAATCAGGCGACGGAACTCATGAGGCGGCGTTCGCGGAGCGGGCACTGCGGGGAACGTTGTAGGCCGACCCTCGAGAAACCACGGCATCGCGGAGGAAAAGCCCAGTGAACTCACTTACGAACCTACCCGGGGACCTGCTGCACTACTATCTCGAAGGCGGGGCCGTGATGCACATGATCTCGCTCCTGTCGCTGGCGTCGATCACGACCATCGTCTACAAGCTGATCTCCTTTCGGCAGGTCAAGCTGGATCTCAACGAGTTCATCGCGAGAGTCCGCGGCTCGTTGCTGAAGGGCAACGTGCAGGGCGCGATGGGCGTCTGCGAGGAGCACCGCGGTCCGGTGGCCTCGATCGTCAAGACCGGGCTGTTGAAGTACGGAAAGCCGCGGGAAGAGATCGAAAAGACCATGGAGAACGCGGCGATTCACGAGGTGGCTCACCTCGAGAAGTACCTGGCCGTTCTGGCCACCATCGCCAACATCGCTCCGCTGCTGGGATTCCTGGGGACGGTCGTGGGGATGATCCTGGCCTTCGAGGTGATCGCCGAGCAGGGCCTCAACGATCCCGGAGCCGTGGCCAAGGGCATCTCGGTGGCCCTGCTGACCACGGCCTACGGTCTGATCGTGGCCTTCGTCACCCAGCCGTTCTACAACTTCTTTACCAGCAAAGTGGGCGCGTATACCCGGGAGATCGAAACGGCCTCGAACATCCTGGTCGAGACGTTCGACGAGATGGATCAGGCCAGCACCGCCTGATCCCGGACGGACGACGATGCGTATCACCACCAGCAGGAAGGCACCGGCCATCATCCCCACCGCCTCGATGGCGGACATCGCGTTCCTGTTGATCATCTTCTTCATGGTTACCACGGTCCACGAGGTCGATCGGACCAGCGTCAACCTGCCGCTGTCCCTGACGCGCACGGAAGCGGAAAAAGGCTCCGCGATCGTTGTGCTGGCCAGGGACAAGTTCGGCGAGCTGTTCTACATGTTCTCGGACGGAAAGAACATGAGCCACAGTGTGAATGGTCCACAGGACATCTACCACGAGGCGTCGGCCATCACCTATCGCGACGAGACGACGCAGTTCATTCTCAAGGCCGATGGCGAGATTCGCTTCGAGAAGATCGACGAGTTGTTGGATACGTTGCGAAGGGCCGACGTGCGGAAGGTCCTGTTGCTGGCTCAGCAAAGAACCAGGAGTTCCCGGTGAAACTCCCGAGGAAAGAAAGCAACTCGGAGATTCCGACCTCGTCGATGGCGGACATCGCCTTCCTGTTGATCATCTTCTTCATGGTGACCGCGGTGTTCTCGGCGACCAAGGGGTTGGAGTTCAAGCTGCCCAAGGACGACGACACCAAGCCGCCCGAGTCGGAAGAGGCCGTGTTCGTCAAGGTCGCCGTCGACGGCTCGGTCACCGTCGATTGCAAGCCGATGGAGTTGAGCGAGATCCTGCCCTATCTGGCTCCCAAGCTCCTGCGCAATCCGGAAAAGCCCGTGATTCTCTACACCGACGCGGCGGCGCCGTATCAGGCGATGATCTCCGTCTACGACGTGCTGGGATCGGCGACGGTGGAGACGCACGAATTCAAGGTAAAGAACATTTCAGTGCCGACGCAGTCCGAGGTCGAGCAGTACATCCAGCTCTTCGGGTTCAACCCGTTCGAGTCGCAGTGTGCGGGCTAGAGTATGGGCAGCGTGGAAACGAAATCGCTGCGGTTGGAGGACAGGGTTCGGGCGGAGGATCTGCTCTACGCCCACATGTTCCACACCGAGGACAAGAAAACGTGGTGGATCGGTCTGGGCATCGCACTGCTGCTCCACGTGGGCGTGCTGATCATCAACTTCCCTGAGTTCAAGTCGACGGTGGAACAGAAGAAGAAAAGCGCCATCGTTGTCAAGAAATACATGCCGCCGCCGCCCCAGATCGAGCGGAAGGTGATCGTCAAGAAGAAACTGACGCGCAAGGTGCCGATACCCGATCCGACGCCGGACGAGCCGGAGCCCATCCGCGAGCCCGAGCCCGAGATCCAGCCGGAACCGATTCCCCCGAACATGGACGTGCTCATCGGTGTCCCGGAGCCTCCGCCGCCGAGCGGCCCACTGCTGGCGGGTTCGGGAGGGGTGACCCTGCCCTCGATCATTCCGGAGAGCAAGATCCAGCCGGAATATCCGGAGCTGGCCCGCCAGGCTCGGCTCGACGGGCGCGTCATCTTGCAGGCGATCGTCCTCAAGGACGGCACGGTGGGCGAGATCGAGGTGCTGAGCTGCACCCACGAGGGCATCGGTTTCGAAGAATCCGCTGTTTTGGCGGTCAGCCAGTGGCGCTACAAGCCCGCGATGCAAGGCAACAAGCCGGTGGACGTCTACTTCACGGTACGGGTGGAATTCGAGCTCCAGTGACCGTCCCCCGGAGAGGACGGATTGCGGCATCCGTGCAGCAAGAAGCGGCTCCCCGGCAACCCCCGTCGTCGAAGAAAGTCCAATTTATTAGGTGGCGTGCTGATTGCACGAAGAAAGACTTCGCGGCTGCGGGAGCATGACCGTAGCATGGCTGGATCAGGTGACCGACAAGAGGTGATGCATATGAGATCGATGCGGGTACAGGGACGATTCGGGGTCATCGCGGTGGTGCTGGCACTGGCGCTGCCGCCGCTGGCACTGGCCGACTTCGATACGGGGATGAATTATCTCAGGTCGGGAAAATACCTCGAGGCCGCCGGCGAGTTCCAGACCCTGGTCGACGAGAATCCGGAGTATGCGGACGGCTACCATCTGCTCGGAGTGTGTTTCCTGCAGAGCCGGAAATACTCGGATGCGGAGAAGAATTTCCTCGAGGCCATCGCGCTCAACGGAGACAAGTTCGAGTATCACTTCAACCTGGCGAAGACCTACCAGGCTCAGAAAAACTACAACAAGCAGGTCGGGACGCTGAATAACGCGGAGGGCCTGACTTCGACCAACAAGCAGAAGCAACTCCTGCACCACGCCAGGGGCAACGCGCTGGCGGTTCAGAAAAAGTGGGACGAGGCGGTCGACGATCTCGAGAAGTCCCTCGCCTTCAATCCGGACGCGGCCACTCAGACCCAGCTCGGCAAGGCCTATTTCATGCTGGGAGATCAGCAGGGTGCGGTGACGGCGATGCGCAAGGCGATCAAGCTCAAACCCAGCGCCGATGCGTACGGCCTCATGGTCGAGAGTCTGCTCGACCTGGCCGCCAAGGCCAACGGCGCCGCCGCCCAGGCCAAGTACCGCGAGGCGCTGGCCGAGGCTGAACGATTCTGCGAGTTCGATTCGTCCAGCTCTTCCGCCCGTTATCTGGTAGGCCGCGCTGCGCTCGGCGCGGGCGAGTTCGACAAGGCCATCCCCGCCTTCCAGGATGTGTTGCGGAAGCATCCCGACAACTGCCGGGCCATGACCAACATGGGCACCGCGTATCAGGCGAAATCGGACTGGGCCAACGCGCTGGCCGCGCTCGAGAACGCGACGCGCTGCGATCCCAAACTGAACCTGGCGTGGCAAACCAAGGGCTTCGTGGTGCAAAAAACGGCTTCGGAAACGGGGGACCCGCACCAGAAGATCCAGAAGTACGAGGCGGCGATCGAGGCCTACAGAAAAGCGCTGGCCATCAAGCCGTCCGGCTCCGTCGAGGAGAGGATCAGGATCTGTCAGGAGAATATCCGCGTAGCCAAGGAAAACCTGGGTATGGACCAGGAAGAGCTGGAAAACCAGCAGGCCATCGAGGCGGAGCGACAGCGCATCAAGGACGAAGAGCAGAAGCGCCTCGAATGGAAAGAGAAGCAGGAGGAGGACGACTAGCCTCGCTCCCCGGTTTCGCTCTTCAAACTACTGACACCGCACGGCTTGTCCCCGGGGTCGCTCCCGCCCGGGGGGTGTGTTAGATTCCTCGACTGGTTGCCGGTGGGACCGCCCGCGAACCGACGAGGTTGCCGTGACCGACAGTCTTGTGCCGATTCTGCTGATCATCGGCAGCTCCACGGTCGTGGCCGGGTCGATGCTGGTCCTGAGCTATTTCCTGGGCCGGCCCAAGCGTTCGGTGGTCGACAGGACGCCCTACGAGTGCGGCGCCACGCCGTACGAGCCCTCGCGCAAGAACCGTTTTTCCATCCACTTCTACCTGGTGGCGATGTTGTTCATCCTGTTCGACATCGAGGCTGCGTTCATGATCCCCTGGGCCGTGACCTTCCGTGATTTCGCCGCCGACAAGCTGTTCGTTCTCGGAGAGATGGCGGTGTTCCTCGGAATCCTCGTCATTGGTTTCGTCTATCTGTGGCGCCGCGGCGCGCTGGAGTGGGAGTAGCCGATGGCCGACGGTGAGCAGGCGATCCAGCGACTGCGGCAGATGTTCTCGGACGCGGTGGTGCGCACCGGCGAATTCCGCGAGCAGCACTGGGTCGAGCTGAAAGCCGATCGACTGCTCGAGATCTGCCGCTGGCTGCGCGACGACCCGTCCAACTCCTACGATTTTCTCGTGGATGTCACGGCGACACATTGGCCCGACGAGCCGCGCTCGATGGAGCTCGTGTACCACCTGTACAGCTTTGCTTCGGGAGACCGGCTGCGAATCAAGACCCGCATCGGCGACGAGGCCACGGTGCCCTCGCTGGCCGGCCTGTGGAAGTCTGCAGATTGGAACGAACGCGAGGTCTACGACATGTTCGGGATCCGCTTCGAGGGCCATCCCGATCTGCGACGTATCCTGATGCCCGATGACTACACCGACTTCCCGCTGCGCAAGGAATTCCCGCTGTATCGCGGTTGAGCCGTCCATGGAATCCATCGAACGCCATCCCGAGCACCCAGACGTCGTGACCATCAACATGGGCCCGTCGCACCCGGCGACCCACGGCGTGCTGCGGTTGGTGCTCCAGCTGGACGGCGAGCGCGTGGTCAAGTGCGTGCCGCACCTCGGCTATCTGCACCGTGGCATGGAGAAGATCGCCGAGAATCGCACCTACCTGCAGTTCATCCCGTACACGGACCGCATGGACTATCTTGCCCCGCTGGCGTCCAACGTCGGATTTGCGCTGGCCGTGGAACAGTTGCTGGGGATCCGCGTCCCGCCGCGGTGCGAGGGGATCCGAGTGATCTGCTGCGAGCTGGCGCGCGTCGGCGCCCACCTGCTGTGGCTCGGCACTCACGCGCTGGATCTGGGGGCGGCCACCGTTTTCTTCCACACCTTCAAGGATCGCGAGTGGCACTACGACCTGATCGAGGATCTGTGCGGGGCTCGACTGACGACTTCGTACACGCGGGTCGGCGGCGTGATGTACGACGTCACCGCGGACTGGATGAAGAAGCTGGGCGAGTTCGTCAGCGGAATGCCGGGGCGCATCGACGATTACGAATCGCTGCTGACGAACAATACCATCTGGTTGCAGCGGACCCAGGGTGTGGGGAAGATCACGACCGAGCAGGCGATAGCGCACGGCATGACCGGTCCATCGCTGCGGGCCACCGGCTTCGAGCACGACTTGCGCAAGGCCCGCCCGTACTCGGGCTACGAGTCCTACGATTTCGAGATTCCGGTGGGCAGCGAGGGCGACATCTACGACCGCTATCTCGTCCGGCTGGAGGAGATGCGCCAGTCTCTGCGGATTCTCGAGCAGGCGATTCGCAACCTGCCGGACGGTCCGGTCAACATCGACGATCCGAAGATCTTTCTTCCGCCCAAGAAGCGCACGCTGGAGGGTATGGAAGAGCTGATCCACCAGTTCATGATCATCACCGAGGGCTTCGAGTGCCCGCCCGGTGAGGTCTACCACTCCACGGAGGTGCCCAAGGGGGAGCTGGGGTTCTACATCGTGTCCACCGGAGGTCGATCGCCCTATCGGCTGCGCATCCGATCCCCGAGCTTCAACAATATCTCGACCTTGCCGCTGCTGGTCGAGGGTGGCCTGATCGCCGACGTCGTTGCCAACATCGCCAGCCTCGATCCCGTGATGGGCGAGGTCGACCGGTGAGCCATGTTCGGAGCTGAATTCGAAAAACGTGTCGACGCCATCGTGGCGCGCTATCCGGCGCCGAAGGCCGCGCTGCTGCCCGTGCTGTGGGAGGTGCAGGAGCGCCAGGGCTGGATCAACAGCGAGGCCGAGGCCTGGGCGGCCGATCGGTTGGGCGTCAGCGCGGCTCACGTCCACGGTGCCGTGACGTTCTACACCATGTACAAGCAGCGACCGCTGGGTAAGTACCACATCCAGGTCTGCACGACGTTGAGCTGTATGCTGCGTGGCTGCGACGCGCTGATGGAGCACCTGAGAAACAAGCTCGGCATCCGCGAAGGCGAGGTCACGCCGGACGGCAAGTTCTCGCTCGTGCGCGTGGAGTGTCTGGGTTCCTGCGGAACCGCGCCGATGTTCCAGCTCAACGACGACTACCACGAAGACCTGACGCTGGAGAAGGTGGATCGGTTGCTGGACGGCCTGCCATGAGCGAGAAGATTCTCACCCGCAATCTCGGCAAGGACCCGTCGATTGCCGGCTACGAGGCGAACGGTGGGTACCAGGCACTGCGCAAGACGTTGGGGTCGATGACACCGGCCGATCTCATCGAGCTGGTGAAGAAGTCGGGTCTTCGCGGCCGCGGTGGGGCCGGCTTTCCCACGGGACTGAAGTGGTCGTTCATGCCCAGGGAAAAGGACCCGGCGCGCCCGCACTACATGCTGAACAACGCCGACGAATCCGAGCCCGGAACGTTCAAGGATCGGCTGTTGATGGAGTGCGACCCGCACCTCGTCGTGGAGAGCACGATGCTCTCGGGCTACGCCATACAGACCGACATCTGCTTCATCTACATCCGTGGCGAGTACGTCCGCGCGACGAAGTTGCTGGAACAGGCGATTGCCGAGGCGACCGACCGGGGATACATCGGCAAGAATATCCTGGGCAGCGGCTGGGACTGCGAGCTGGTGCTGCACCGCGGCGCCGGCGCCTACATTTGCGGCGAGGAGACGGCCCTGATGAGCTCGCTGGAGGGCGATCGCGGTTACCCGCGGGTCAAGCCGCCGTTCCCGGCAGCGTCCGGCGTCTGGGGCATGCCGACCACGATCAACAACACCGAGACCCTGGCCTGTGTGCCGTTCATCGTCGAGCGCGGGGCCGAGTGGTTCGCCGCCATCGGCAACGACGAGAAGAACAGCGGCCCCAAGCTCTACTGCCTCAGCGGCCACGTCAAACGGCCGGGCGTCTACGAAGAGGATATGGGCTTTCCGCTGATGGAATTGATCAACGGCCTCGGCGGCGGCATGCTGCACGACGATCGTCCGTTGAAGGCCTGCGTTCCCGGCGGGATCTCCGTGCCGGTGCTGCGTGCCGAGGATTGCGCAGTCGACCTGGACTTCGACTCGCTGGTGAAGAAAGGTTCGGCGCTGGGCTCGGCCGGCATCATGGTCATGGACAGCTCGACCTGCATGGTCGAGGCCCTGTTGCGAACCGCGCACTTCTTTGCCCACGAGTCGTGCGGCCAGTGCACACCCTGCCGGGAGGGCTGTGGCTGGATGGAGCGCATCCTGACGCGCATCCTGAACGGCGAGGCGGCGACGAAGGATCTGGACCTGCTGCTGGACGTGGCCAACAACATCGAAGGCCAGACGATCTGCGCCCTGGGCGACGCCGCGGCCTGGCCGGTGCAGTCGTACCTGAAACTGTTCCGCCAGGAGTTCATCAAAAAATGCGGGGACAGACTTCAGTCTGTCCCCCAGGATTCCTGATGCCCAAGTTGACGATCGACGGAAGAGAGATCGAGGTCGCAGCGGGCACCACGGTGCTGCAGGCCGCGCTGTCGCAGGGCCGCGAGGTTCCGCACTATTGCTATCACCCGGGCCTGTCCATCGCCGGTAACTGCCGGATGTGCCTGGTCGAGGTGCAGAAGGCGCCCAAGCTGGTGATCGCCTGCGCCACGCCGGTTGCCGACGGGATGGTCGTCAACACGCGAAACGAGAGGGTCAAGCAGGCCCAGTCCTCGATCATGGAGTTCCTGCTGATCAACCATCCGCTGGATTGCACGATCTGCGACCAGGCCGGCGAGTGTCGGCTGCAGGAGTACGCGGTCGAGTACGGTTCCGGGATCAGTCGCTACGAAGATCCCAAGGTCCTGTTCAACAAGGCGGTGGACATCGGCAAGCACGTCATGCTCGACCAGGAGCGCTGTATCCAGTGCAGCCGCTGTACGCGTTTCTGCGACGAAGTGACCGGAACCGGCGAGCTGGACTTTTTTCGGCGCGGCGAGCGCACGATGATCGGCGTGTATCCGGACCGCCCGCTGGACAACCTCTACTCGGGGAACGTCGTCGACATTTGCCCCGTGGGGGCCTTGACGCTCAAGGAATTCCGTTTCCAGAGCCGTGTCTGGTACCTCAAGAACACGCCGTCCATCTGTGCGGGCTGTGCCCGGGGGTGCAACGTGATGGTCTCCGTGGGCCAGCAGCAGGAGCTGATGACCACGACGGGCCAGTTCGACGACCGGATCCAGCGTGTCGTGCCGCGTGTCAACGAAGAGGTCAACGGACACTGGATGTGTGACGAGGGCCGCCTGTCCTACCAGAGCGAGCGTGCCGCGGAACGGATCGCAACGGCGCAGGCACCGGCCGGTTCCGAGCTGGACTGGGACGAGGCAACGCGGCAGGCCGCCGAGTGGCTCAAGACCGCGGCTGCGTCGGGACGCGCGGCCGCGATCTTCTCGCCGCGGCTCGTGTCGGAGACCTATCTCGCCTGGCACAGGTTGCTCGAGGGGCTGGGCCGGGTTCGAATCGGCGTCCAGTCCATCGTTCGTGGGGCGGACGACAACCTGCTGATCCGCGCCGACAAGGGTGCGAACTCGCACGGCGCGCGGTGGATTCTGGGCCAGACCGAGGACTGCGGGGCGATCCTGGAGGCCGCGGGCCGCGGCGAGATCGATACCCTGCTCGTGTTCGGAGATGTTCTCGACCCCGAGGACACAGCGGCGATCGACGAAGGCCCGCGCGGGAAGGTCGAGCACATGATCTACGTCGGCCCGTTCCTCGACCGCACGGCCCGCGCCGCCTCGCTACTGCTGCCGACTGCAGCGTGGTCCGAGGCCGCGGGCAGTCTGGTGAATTTCGAGGGGCGCGTGCAATGGGTTCGTCGCTGTCACCGGCCGCGCGGCGAGGGCCGGCCCGGATGGCGCGTCGCGGCCGATCTCGCGAAACACGCCGCCGTCGAGTTGCCGAACTGGTCCTCGACGGCCGACGTCCTGGAAACACTGGCCGGCAGCGTGAAGCCGTACCGCGGCGTGACCGAGAGCCGGCTCGGCCTGCTGGGAATCTCGTCCGAACCGCGCACGGCCGCGACCGCATGAGGACGGCGTCTTGACGGAAATGCTGATCTCGCCGGTGGCCGTTAGCCTCTACAAGGTTCTCATCATCGTCAACGTCTTGATGGGCGGGGTCGCCGGGATGACCTGGGTCGAGCGTCGCCTCTCGGCCGTCATCCAGTACCGCCTCGGCCCCAATCGCGTGGGGCCGTTCGGGTTGTTGCAGCCCATCGCGGACGGGATCAAGTTCATGATGAAAGAGGAGGTTGTTCCGGCCGAGGCCAACAAGCTGATCTTCACGCTGGCGCCGGCACTGTCGCTGGTCACGGCGATGTGCGCCTTCTCCGTGGTTCCCTTCGGGCCTACCGTCGAGCTGTTCGGTCGTGAGATCGCCCTGGTCATCGTCAACGTGGACGGTGGGATCCTCGTGGCGCTGGCCGCGACCTCGCTCGGGGTCTACGGCATCGTCATGGCCGGCTGGTCCTCGAACAGCAAGTACTCGCTCATGGGCGGTCTGCGCGCCTCGGCGCAGATGATTTCCTATGAGCTGGCACTGTTGCTCTCGCTGATCGGCGTCGTGCTCGTCAGCGGCACCCTGCGACCCGTCGAGATCGTCGCGCAGCAAGCCGGCTGGTTCTGGAACTGGAACGTGTTCGGCGGCTGGCAGCTCCTGGGGTTCGTGATCTTCGTCGTCGCGGGATACGCCGAGACGAACCGGCTGCCCTTCGACATGCCCGAGGCCGAAAGCGAGCTGGTCGCCGGCTACCACACCGAGTACTCGGCGATGAAATTCTCGATGTTCTTCATGGCCGAGTACATCAACATGATCACGGTCTCGGCGCTTGCCGTGACCCTGTTTCTCGGTGGCTATCAGCTGGGATTCCCTGTGCCCTTCAGCGGATGGCCGCTGTGGATGCTGCAGATCCTGGCCTTCGTCGGCAAGCTGGCCGTGTTTCTGTTCGTGTTCGTCTGGGTCCGCTGGACCCTCCCGCGTTTCCGCTACGATCAATTGATGGCGCTGGGCTGGAAGGGGCTCTTGCCCCTGGCGCTGGCCAACCTGATGTTCACGGCCCTGCTCGTGGCCCTTGACGTCATCAAGAGGTGAGTCGGTGGAGTCGATCGCATTCATCGTGCTCTCGATTCTTGCGCTGGCCTCGGCGCTGGTCGTCGTTCTGCCCGTGGTGCGCAACGCGGTGGTCTGTGCGCTGGCCCTGGCCGTGAACCTGATCTGCGTCGCGGGCTTCTTCTTCCTGCTGCAGGCGCAGTTCATCGGTTTCCTGCAGATCATCGTCTACGCCGGCGCGATCATGGTGCTGATCCTGTTCGTGCTGATGCTGCTGAACGTTCACGACGAGCGCCACCTGGGCTCGTCGGGGTTCTTCCAGCGCTACCTGGGGCCACTGCTGGCCGTGGGGTTTGTCGCGCTGCTCGTCACGAGCCTCGTCGCTTCCTTGCAAGGAGCCGAGTTTCCCCGGGCCGGCGCCGCATACGGCACCGTCGCCACGTTGGGCCAGGAGTTGTTCACGCGCTTCTTCTACCCGTTCGAAGCGATTTCGCTGCTGCTGGTCGTGGCCATGATCGGCGCGGTCCTGCTGGCCAAAAGGAGACTCTAGTGCCGCTCGGCCCGGAAAAGTTCCTGATCCTCTCGGCCGTGATCTTCGCGCTGGGCGTGCTCGGCGTCCTGCTGCGTCGCGGTGCCATCTCGATCCTGATGAGCATCGAATTGATGCTGAACGGGGCCAACCTGGCCTTCATTGCGTTTGCCCGGCAGTTCGGGCAGGCCGAGGGTCAGATCTACGTGTTCTTCATTATTACGCTGGCGGCGGCGGAAGCCGCCGTGGGACTGGCCATCGTCATCGCACTGTTTCGACTCGGCGACTCGACCGATGTGGACGAGTTGAGCCTGCTCAAGTGGTAGTCGAGCCATGCTGAATCTGATCTGGATCATCCCCTTGCTGCCGCTGATCGGCGTCGCGGTCAACGGCCTGTTCGGTCGCCGCATGCCTCGCGCGGCGGTCGGGGTCTTGGGCTGTGCCGTGGTGCTGGCCTCGCTGCTCATCTCGTTCGGGGCGGTGTGGGAGCTGTCGCAACTTCCCGTCGAGGAGCGCTACCACGAGGTCGTGGTCGGCCGCTGGATGTCGTTGGGCACGTTGGTCAATCAGCACCCGGGCAGCTCGACGGTGAGCACGGACGTGCACATCGACTGGGGCTTCGCACTCGACCCGTTGTCGGCGGTGTTGCTGCTGGTGGTCACGGGCGTCGGGTTCCTGATCCACGTCTACAGCGTGGGCTACATGTCTCACGAGCGCGACCTCGTGCGATTCTTCGTCTATTTGAATCTGTTCATGGCCATGATGTGCACACTCGTGCTGGCCAACAACTTGCTGGTGATGTTCGTCGGCTGGGAGGGCGTGGGACTCTGCTCCTACCTGCTGATCGGGTTCTTCTACGATCGGCCGTTTGACGCGCGCACGGGTCTGAGCTGCGCCGATGCCGGCCGCAAGGCCTTCATCGTCAATCGCATCGGAGACTTCGCTTTCCTGATCGGGATGCTCTACCTGATTACCGAATTCGGCACCCTGCACATGCGCACTCTGGCGGGTGAGTTCCAGCACGGCGCGGGACCCGAATGGTTGCTCAGCGGAGTCGGGGTCTTGCTGTTCATCGGAGCCTGCGGCAAGTCGGCACAGATCCCGCTGTACGTCTGGCTGCCGGACGCGATGGCCGGACCGACCCCCGTCTCCGCGCTGATCCACGCGGCGACCATGGTCACCGCCGGCGTGTACATGGTGTGCCGCATGTCGGCGCTGTACAGCGCGGCGCCGGAGGCCATGGCTATCGTGGCCCTCGTGGGGACGGCGACCGCGCTGTTCGCAGCGACCATGGGCCTGACGGCCACCGACATCAAGAAGGTGCTGGCCTACTCCACGGTGAGTCAGCTGGGGTTCATGTTTGCCGCGGCGGGACTGGGCGCGTACATCGCCGCCATGTTCCACCTGATGACGCACGCGTTCTTCAAGGCGCTGCTGTTCCTCGGTGCGGGTAGCGTGATCCACGGCCTACACGGCGAGCAGGACATCCGCCGCATGGGCGGCATCCGCCGCAAGATGCCGATCACGTTTCTCACGTTCGTCATAGCGACGCTGGCCATCGCGGGCATTCCGCCGCTCGCCGGTTTCTTTTCCAAGGACGAGATCCTGGCCGCCGCCTGGAACGGAGGTCATCGGGGGATCTGGGCGGCACTGCTCTGCGGCGCGATCCTCACCGCGTTCTACATGACCCGGCTGACCTGGCTGGTCTTCTTCGGCTCGTTCCGCGGTGACGCCGAAACGTTGGCCAAGGTGCACGAGTCGCCGCGGTCGATGACCGTGCCGCTGATGGTGTTGGCGCTGCTTGCGGTCACCGGTGGCTGGATCGGAATTCCAAAGGTGATGTCCGGGTGGGTCGGAGGAGGGGACTGGAACCGGCTGCATCACTGGCTCGAGCCGGTCGTGGTCACTCCGCATGCGGCAGCGCAGGCGGACGCCGGGCACGCGTCAGGCGCCGAAGGGATGTTGATCGTGCTGGCCATCGTCGTGGCCGTGGCCGGTGTTCTGATGGCCGCGACGATCTACCGGCGCGAGGGTCTGGCCGAGCGCCTGGCCCGGGCCAGCGGGCCGGTCTACCGGACGCTGCGCAACCTGTTCTGGGTCGACGAGCTCTACGACGTGCTGGTGCTGCGGCCGTTCTACGCGGTTTGCCGCTTCTTCAACGGGTTCGATCGGCGGGTCGTCGACGGTCTGGTTAACGCTTCCGGGATCGTGACCGAGCTGACGGGGCAGGTGCTCAAGCTGTTTCAGACGGGTCTCGTGCGAAACTACGCCATGACGTTCCTGCTCGGCGTGGTAGCCATTCTGTTCTATCTGATCACGCGCTAGGGCGGGAGGCGATCGGAACCGAGATGGGCAACTTCGACATGATGCTGGTGATGCCGGTGATCTGCCTGGCGGCGTACGGCATGCTGACCTTGCTGCTCGTTCCCTCTTACAGAGGGAACACACGTTGGCTGGGAATCACGACCTTGATCGGCATCGGGATGACCGGAGCGTTTCTGGTGCGGTTGTGGGGGTACTGGCGTATGTCCGGGCCGCAGGAAACGGCCTACGGCATGGTGCGCATCGACGGTTTCGGGCTGTTCTTCTCGTTCCTCGTACTGCTGGTCGGCATGCTCAGCGTACTGTACTCGATGACCTTCCTCGAACGAGAGCAGGCGGACCAGGGTGAATTCTACCCCCTGATGCTGTTCTGTCTGGCCGGCATGCTGCTGATGCTGCAGACGGCCCACCTGATGATGGTGTTCATCGGCCTGGAGATCTTCTCGTTGTCGCTCTACGTGCTCACCGGCCTCACCCGCATGCGCGTGCGGTCGGTCGAGGCGGCGTTGAAGTATTTCCTCCTCGGGTCGTTTTCCTCGGGATTCTTCGTCTACGGAATGGCGCTGATCTACGGTGCGACCGGATCCCTGGCGATGGCCCAGATCGGGGCCGCGCAGCCGAGCCGCATGCTGTGGATCGGCTTCGGCCTGGTGCTGATCGGGCTGTGCTTCAAGATCGCGATCGTGCCGTTTCACCAGTGGGTTCCGGACGTCTACCAGGGAGCGCCGACCAACGTCACGGGCTTCATGGCCGCGGCGACCAAGACCGCGGTGTTTGCCGTGTTGCTGCGTTTTCTGCTGGGGTCCTTCGGGGAGCACTCCGAGATCTGGATTCCCCTGATCAAGTGGTTGGCGATTCTGACCATGACCGTGGCCAACCTGGTCGCTCTGACTCAGACCGACATGAAGCGCCTCCTGGCGTACTCCTCCGTGGCCCACGCCGGCTACCTGCTGATCGCCGTGATTTGCAAGCCCGAAGACGGGGTCCGGGCGATCCTGTTCTACCTGACGGCCTACGCCGTGATGACCGTCGGCGCGTTTGCCGTGCTGGCGGCTGTGGGTCGCGGCGACGCCGACAGCGAGCGGGGATACCGTCTGACGGATTGGGCCGGCCTGGGATGGCGGCGGCCCATGCTGGGCCTGGCCATGACGTTCTTCCTGTTCTCGCTGGCCGGGATGCCGCCGACCGGCGGCTTCCTCGGCAAGTACGTGATCTTCCAGGCCGCCATCCGCTCCGAGCAGTACCTTCTCGCGGTTGTCGGCGTGCTGAACGCCACCGTGGCGGTCTACTACTACCTGAAAGTCGTGGTGGCCATGTACATGCGCGACCCGGAGACGGATGAGCTGCCGGCTCCGGTGTCGCCGGCGGCGGCCACCGTGATGCTGCTGTCGATCTTCGGTGTGCTCTACCTCGGCCTGGCCCCGGGGCGGCTCCTCGATCTGATCCGCAACCTGGGTTCCGCCCTGGTCTGAACGGCGACCGACCTGCAGCTGTCCCCGTTCTGCGACCCCGCCCCGGTCCCGCGGCCAGGAGACTCCTCGGCGGAGAGGGGTCCCTATGAGACAATAGTCGCATGAAGAAAGATGAAAACTGCGTCTACAAGACCAACGGCGACATCGAGGCCCAGCAGATCAAGGCCTTCCTGGCGGCCCACGGGATCCCGTGCGAGTTCCGCGGCGAGGCGCTGCGCATGACCCACGGCTTCACGCTGGACGGCCTGGGCGTGGTCCGTATCTGCGTACCGGAATCGATGGTCGACGAGGCCAGGGAGCTGCTGGCCCGCGCCGACTCGGGAGAGTGGAGCATTTCCGACCAGTCCGAGATCGAGCCCGCCGACCCGTCCTAGGTCGGCGGTCGTCCTTCACGCCTCCGAGTCGAACGCCCGCTCTTCCTCCGGTTCCCGCGCCGGGATGAACACGTCCAGCTGGAAGGACACGCCGTCGCGGATCAGCTCCAGCTCGATCGTCTCGCCATCGCTCTCCTCGAGCACCTCGATCAGATCGCCCGTGTCCTCGATCTCCTTTCCGTTGGCTGCGACGATCAGGTCGCCGACGATGATCCCCGCGGCCTCGGCCGGCATGTCGGCCAGCACCTTGCCCACGATCACACCCGCATCGCCAGTGGCGCCGAAGTGCCGGCGCAGCTCGGGAGTGGGTTGCACCAGATGCACACCCAGCTTCGGGCGGTGCGAGCCGTGGCGGCCGAGGAAGC
>Ga0114949_10000788_pt1 | contig 18170 bp, 13 predicted proteins | sample N074metaG_FD_83505 | JGI IMG/M metagenome (GOLD analysis project Ga0114949, IMG submission 83505) | Deep subsurface microbial communities from Kermadec Trench to uncover new lineages of life (NeLLi) - N074 metaG | ecosystem: Environmental > Aquatic > Marine > Ocean trench > Sediment | place...
CATCCATTCGTAAATGAAGCCCACAATGAGAATACTAAGAAATATCATCATTGCAACAAAACCAAACAAGCCAATCTCGTTTAGTACTATCGCCCAGGGAAATAGAAACGCAATCTCTAGATCAAAGAGAATAAACAAAATAGCAACTAGATAATAGCGCACATCGAACTTCATACGTGCGTCCTCAAAAGCTTCGAAACCGCACTCGTAGGGTGAGAGCTTCTCGCTGTCAGGATGATTAGGGGCAAGTAGCCAACCAAGTGTCATTGGTACCACACCTACCGCAAGACCAACAAAGATAAACAACAAAATTGACAAATAATTTTCTAGCATATTTTGTAACCAGAAATGAAGTTAATTATATTAGACACGCTTAATTTACATCTGTTCCTTACGAAACGCCATCTTCAATGGTGCCGACGGCGAGATTTGAACTCGCACAGCTTTCGCTACCGCCCCCTCAAGACGGCGTGTATACCAATTTCACCACGTCGGCGGCGTAACCTGAGATCCGAGTTTAAAGATTAATCTTTTTTAGAACATGGTATTATGTCAATTAATTGAGGCCTATTTCTCCGAATTATTGCGGTATCTTCCCAGCCTTTGATGCCTCACCGTCCACAGAAATTAGGGATGAAGTAGCAGAGGGAGATTCTACTGAAACTGATGATTGGGCTGGTATCACTTTCTCCATAACACCCTTACTTTCTGTTTTATGGGCCGAAAGATATGTAAGCCCAAGCGTGGAAATAAAAAATACTGCCGCAAGAACTCCTGTTGTTCTGCTCAAGAAATTTGCAGAACCACTAGCGCCAAACAAGCTTCCGGACGAGCCGCTACCGAAAGCTGCGCCCATGTCTGCTCCCTTACCGTGTTGTAGTAAAACCAAGACAACCACGCTAAAGGCCGATAACACATTTACAACCCAAATGAATGTTTCCAATGTCTACTCCAAAATAATCAATTCTGCGCTGCAAGGCAAATGGAAATGAATTCTTCAGCAACCAATGAAGCACCTCCGATCAATCCCCCATCAATATCTAGCATGGCAAACAACTCCGCAGCATTACTTGCCTTCACGCTACCGCCATAAAGAATTCGTAACTCGGCGGCGACCTTGACATTGTAACTTGCAACTATGTTGCGGATAAAAACATGTACATCCTGAGCTTGCTGAGGTGTAGCTGTTTTACCAGTACCGATAGCCCATATTGGTTCATAGGCTAGCACTGATCTAGCCAGCGCATCAACTCCCACTAGTCCAATCACCGCGTCCAATTGCTCTCTTACTACTTGCTCGGTAAAGCCAGCCTCACGCTGCTCCAAGGTTTCGCCAACACACAAAATAGGAACTAAGCCAGCGTCCTGCGCTACCTTGAACTTTAGGGAAACCGTACGACTGTTTTCACCGTACAAAGTGCGCCGTTCCGAGTGGCCAACAATCACGTAGTAGCAGCAAAAATCAGTCAGCATATCTGCTGAAACCTCGCCAGTGTACGCCCCCATATCATGCTGACTAATATTCTGAGCACCCCAAGAAACATGGGTATTTTTCAACAGTGACTGCACTTGAGATAAATAAGGATAAGGCACACACACTGCACAGGCCGCCTTTTGCAGCCCTGCCGTTCCTGAAACAACAATGCTTAGCAAATCTCGATTCCGCTCAATTCCACCATGCATTTTCCAGTTGCCCGCAACTAGTTTTAAGCGCATAGCTGTTCTTCCTCAAAAGTTCAGAATGTTACCTGTGAATAGATATTGGGTCAATCATGGAAAACCTAATAAGCTCAGTCAGTATAAAAGTTGTAGAAACGGCTTAGGAGGAAAAAATGATTGGCACGCAGACTTTAAGATACCCTATTTCAACTTTGTGCTGTAAGGAAGACCACTTTACATCCAGAGCATGGCAATAACGAACAAGAGTCGGTACTCCTGTACCCTTTTAAGCACGCTTTCCAAACTTTGTGCATTGCACTACCCAACACGACCAGTAATATAGTCTTCTGTCTGTTTATTTTTGGGTTTGATAAAAATTGCGTCAGTAACACCGAATTCGATTAACTCGCCCAGATACATATAGGCTGTATAATCAGATACTCGCGCTGCTTGTTGCATACTGTGAGTGACAATGAGTATGGTAATTTTCTTTTTAAGGTCGGTAATGAGCTCTTCGATACTTGCCGTGGCAATCGGGTCAAGCGCTGAAGTAGGTTCGTCGAACAACAACATTTCGGGATCGGTGGCAAGCGCACGAGCAATACATAAACGCTGCTGCTGCCCACCGGAAAGCTTAAAGGCAAGATTATTCATGCGATCTTTCACCTCATCCCATAGCGCCGCACCACGCAAAGCCTCTTCAACTTTTTCATCTAATATTGCTCGCTGCCTTACCCCCCGCACGCGTAGGCCATAAGCAACATTCTCGTAAATAGATTTGGGAAAGGGATTAGGTTTCTGGAACACCATGCTAATACGCATGCGTACTTCGATTGGATCTACGTTACGCGAAAGAATATTGACGTTATCTGGATACAAGATTATATCGCCAACATATCGGTTACCAGGATAAAGATCGTGCATGCGATTGAAGCAGCGCAAAAAGGTTGATTTACCACAACCGGATGGGCCGATTAATGCGGTTACCTGTTTCTCATGCAGCAACATATTAATGTTCTTAAGTGCATTGAACGTACCATAGTAAAAACTCAGATTTTTGACTTCAAATTTATACTGGGGAGAAGCAGCGTCTGTAGCGACGTTGCCCTGTATGTGATCTTCTACCATTTGATGTTCTTACGCATACGATAACGCACATAGATAGCGAACGCGTTCATGACTAGTGTCATCACAACCAGAATTAACCCCGCAGCTGCCGCATTGAACTGAAATTCTTCTTGAGGCCGCGAGACCCAGTTGAACATCTGGATTGGCATCACGGTAAAGGGTGCAGTTAACCACTCAAATGACAGAAAAGGAAACTCGGCCTTGATTGGAGATGGTGGCAGGAAAGCAATGAATGTTAACGCACCTATAGTGATGATAGGAGCAGTTTCACCAATTGCGCGAGCTAGACCGATAATAACACCAGTCATAATACCTGCTGCAGAATAGGGAAGCAGATGATCAGAAACCGTTTGCCACTTGCTCGCACCAAGGGCATAAGCACCCTCACGAATGGCTATAGGAATGGATCGTATCGCCTCACGAGTAGTGACAATCACTATTGGTAGAATCAGCAACGCCAGCACCAAACCAGCCGACAGAATGCTCTGACCAAATCCCAGCTGATAAACAAATATGCCCAACGCCAGCAGGCCGTAAATTATTGACGGCACTCCAGCTAAATTGGTTATATTGATTTCTATTATCTCAGTAATGATATTATTTGGTGCATATTCTTCCAGATAAACACCCGCTCCAATTCCTATCGGTACGGCGGCGGCGGCGGTCACTAGCATTACCAAGATTGTACCAACCCAAGCTGAAAGTATGCCGGCTGATCCTGGGTGCCGTGATGGAAAGGAAGTAAAGAAATCCCATGATAAACGCGGCATTCCCTCGATAAGCATGTGAGCAAACAGCGCTATAAACGAAAGTATTGCAATCATCAACGCAATCACGCCAATAACCATAAACAGGAAGTCCAAACGCTTGTGGCGGACAATGAGGCGACGAATCTCTTGAAGATTCTTAGTGTTTTGCATTAACCTTGGTCCGGTAATATGGAGCGCAGCACATCCATCAAAATGCTGAAAATCAGATAATTCATCGATTGTACAAATCCTAATATTAAATTGAAAATACGTTCTCTATAGTCAAGATTAATACACTTCACGATATCGTTTGCGCAGAATGTGACCAATAATGTTAAACGTGAGAGTTAACAGAAACAATGTAAGCCCAGCAGCAAAAATGGTCTGATAACCGATGCTACCGTGTGGCAAATCTCCTAAGCTCACTTGCACAATGTAGGAAGTAATAGTGGCTGCTGGTTCCATTGGGTTCCAGGTAAGATTTGGCTGCATACCAGCTGCAACTGCTACAACCATGGTTTCCCCCACTGCACGAGAAATACCAAGAATATATGCTGCAGCAATGCCTGAAAAAGCCGCTGGTATCACAACCCGAATAGCAGTCTGAAATCGTGTCGCGCCCATTGCATAGGAGCCTTCGCGTATGTGCATCGGTACCGCGCGCATTGCGTCCTCAGACATGGAACTAACATAGGGAATAATCATAATACCCATCACCAGCCCGGCAGAAAGTAGGCTAAAACCAGGCAGTTCTGGGAATATCTTTTGCAGTAGGGGCGTGACGAACAATAATGCAAAATAACCATATACGACAGTTGGCACACCACCTAGCATCTCAAGAAACGGCTTGGCTATCTCACGCACAGCGAAAGGCGCAAATTCAGATAGGTATATAGCGATTATGGTTCCGAGTGGAATCGCTACTAAAAGCGCAACTGCAGAGCTTACAAGAGTGCCTGAAATTAGTGGGAGTATGCCATAATGCGCATTATCAAATAGTGGTGTCCATTGGGTGTCGGTAAGAAAATCCCAGACAGGAACTTGCTGGAAAAATACAAGTGACTCTTTCACTAACATCACCACAATTGCCAGCGTAATTGCTACCGAGACAAATGCCATCAAAAGTAACAATGTCTCAATAAAGCGCTCACGTAGATGGCGGCGATGACTATATCCGAGTCTTCCGGGTCGACTTGTTTCGGCAAGGAATTGTGGCGTCACGAAGAAATACCTATTTAAGAGGGGCTCCCGAACAAATTGAATATTACGACGGAAATGTTACATTCTCGTGACACACAGAACACGTATCTATAAAACTAAGCCATATTTAGTTGTTAGTTCAGTAGATTCTACCTTCTAACTTTACAAGTTTATGGATAGCTCACTAATTATGATTAGATAAACATAAAATCAGCATCCCATTTTGCAAAAGAAAAACTCTTTTAAAAAAACCTTTCTATTCGCCACTACTTGTAAATAACTATAAAAGAATTAATTGTTATTTTTTTGCTAGCCTTTACAGTTCTTAAAATTTTTATGGTTATCAGTGACAAGCATTCTAACAATTGTATGGCAAGCTACAAAAATGAAACCCAATCTTTTTCTTTAGTATACAAAAAGTAAAAGCCAAAATAAGAACAAAGACCTAAAAAAGACTGACACATATGTATCTCATAGGTAGTCAATGAGACTACATGAAAACGACCTGATTATTTCCGAGACGGCAAAACAACTGATATTATCAGAGGGAAAGTAGATAAATTAGGTTTACGCGGCCAACCTAGGCAAGTTGATCGAGAAGCCGCTGATGCAGTCTGGCGATAGATAGCTGAGCTGGAAGATTTATATAGCAGAGAACTAAGCGGCTATCCAAGTGTAAGAGCCTACATAAGACAAGAAAGGAAAATGAAGCACACTAAGGTAAAATTCTTGCAAATTTTACTAATCAGTCGAAAATGAAGTCAGGTTTATCTGTATAACAAAATCCGAGTTACTCACACCGAATCTCGAAAGAAAATAAGTATGACTACCCATAATTCTAGAGTAACCGTTGTGCCTAAAAACTGATAGTCATCTAGGTAACCTGTTCACTACTTTGTGATTCTCCCATGTCCTCTTTGCTCAAAAAACCATGGTCTCCATCAGCATCAAGCCCGAGTTTCTGCCTTTTGCGTGCATTGTGAAAAGCTAAGCCAGTGCCAGCTGGAATAAGCCGCCCGACAATTACGTTCTCCTTAAGACCACGTAGGTTATCTCTCTTACCCATGATAGCCGCTTCTGTCAATACACGCGTTGTCTCTTGAAAGGAAGCAGCGGAAATAAACGAATCAGTAGAAAGTGACGCCTTGGTGATACCTAATAGCATGAATTCGTACTTTGCCGGTTTCTTACCATCGGCCACCATCCGCTCATTTTCTCCCAACAAATCCGCGCGTTCCACCTGCTCACCTAAAATGAAGCGAGTTTCTCCAGCATCAACAATCCGAATCCTGCGTAGCATCTGGCGCACGATTACCTCAATATGCTTATCGTTGATCTTCACACCTTGTAAGCGATAAACATCTTGTACTTCGTCAATAATGTAACGTGCTAGTGCTTCCACTCCCAGCAGGCGCAAGATATCGTGCGGATCGGCAGGACCATCGACGATACTTTCCCCCTTATTTACTACCTGACCATCGTGCACCATCACATGCTTATCTTTAGGAATCAGGTAATCGTGGGCAACACCGTCTGGATCTGTGATCACTAAGCGTTGCTTGCCCTTGGTATCCTTGCCAAACGATATAACACCGGTAACTTCCGCCAGTACGCCAGAATCTTTGGGGGAACGGGCTTCAAACAATTCAGCTACGCGCGGCAGACCGCCAGTGATGTCACGGGTTTTTGAGCTTTCCTGCGGAATTCGCGCCAACACAGAACCCACGCTTATTTGCTGCCCGTCACGCACGATAATAATAGAACCAGTTTGGAGGGTAATAGTAACAGATAGATCCTCACCAGCGAGTTTCACTTCTTTTCCTTTTTCGCTCAAAAGCTTTACCAATGGGCGCAAACCCTTGGCCTGAGATATGCCGCGCTGTTTCGGATCGATCACAACCAGTGTGGATAAGCCAGTCACTTCGTCAATTTGCTTAGTCACAGTCACGCCTTCTTCTACGTTTTCGAAATGCACCTTACCAGCATATTCAGTGATGATTGGTCGAGTGTGCGGGTCCCACGCTGCCAGCACCTGTCCTGCCTTTACCATTTCTCCATCACGAACCAACAATGTTGCACCATAGGGTGCTTTATGACGTTCGCGCTCACGTCCGTTGTCATCGTGTATCACCACCTCCCCACTGCGGGAAATTGCTATCAATTCACGACGGGAATTAGTAACATAGCGCATCGTGGGAGAGTAGCGCACAACTCCGCTGGATCTGCTCTCTACCTGGCTTGCCACTGCGGTTCTGGATGCAGCTCCGCCAATATGGAATGTGCGCATAGTAAGCTGAGTACCTGGCTCGCCAATAGACTGTGCAGCAATTACACCCACGGCTTCGCCGATGTTGATCATAGTACCGCGTCCTAGGTCACGTCCATAACATTTCGCGCACAATCCATAACGAGTTTCACAGGTAAGCGCGGTTCGCACCTTTACTTCATCTATACCAAGAAACTCGATAGTATCCACAGCATTCTCATCTAGTAAAAAACCGGCAGGATAAATCACTACCTGGCTATCCGGATTGATGACATCGTTTGCGGCCACTCGTCCAAGTATGCGCTCGTGCAAAGCTTCAATAACTTCACCTCCTTCGACCAGCGCTTGCATTGCCGCGCCGTTGCCGGTGCCGCAGTCATCTTCGGTCACAACTAGATCCTGGGTTACATCCACTAAACGACGAGTAAGGTAGCCTGAGTTAGCAGTTTTCAATGCGGTATCAGCCAACCCTTTGCGCGCACCATGAGTGGAAATAAAGTATTGCAACACATTTAACCCCTCACGGAAATTTGCAGTAATAGGAGTCTCGATGATTGACCCATCTGGCTTTGCCATCAGGCCACGCATGCCCGACAACTGACGAATCTGAGCAGCAGAGCCACGGGCACCAGAATCAGCCATCATGTAAATGGAATTAAATGATTCCTGCATTAGTGGCTTGCCCTTCTTATCTTTTCTCACTTCTCCGGTTCGCAGGTCATATATCGGTTCAGTACCAAGTTGATCCATCATGGCCTTAGCCACCTCGTCACCAGCACGCCCCCAGATATCTACTACCTTGTTATAGCGCTCACCCTGAGTTACCAAACCAGACGTGTATTGAGACTCGATTTCTTGTACCTCCTTCTCAGCAGAAGCGATAATGTCGTTTTTCTGAACCGGCGTTATCATGTCATCTAGGCAAATAGAAATACCAGCGCGAGTGGCGTAAGTAAAGCCAAAATTCATCAATTTGTCAGCAAAAATTACAGTCTCACGCAATCCACAGAGATGGAAACTGACATTAATGAGCTTAGAGATTTCCTTTTTCTTAAGCACCTTGTTGATTAGAGAAAATGGTAGCCCAGCAGGTAGGATTTCAGACAGAAGTGTGCGTCCCACAGTGGTGTCATAACGCGTGGTTTTTTTATGTCGCTCACCATCGGCGCCCACCTCATATTCATCTATCCGAACCATGATCCTAGCATTCACCTCAACTGTACGAGTTTCGTAAGCGCGCGACACTTCACTCATATTGGAGAACAACATTCCCTCACCCCTTGCACCAATTTTCTCACGAGTGATGTAATACAAACCCAACACGATATCTTGTGACGGTACGATAACTGGCTCACCATTGGCTGGTGACAGAATATTATTGGACGACATCATTAGAGTACGGACCTCATTTTGCGCTTCTAGAGACAATGGCACATGTACGGCCATCTGGTCGCCATCGAAGTCGGCGTTGAATGCTGCGCACACCAGTGGGTGTAGCTGGATAGCTTTTCCTTCGATCAGCACAGGCTCAAACCCCTGTATGCCCAGGCGGTGCAGCGTCGGCGCCCGATTCAACATTACTGGGTGATTGCGGATAACATCTTCTAGAATGTCCCATACTATTGGAGTTTCGTTTTCTACTTCGCGCTTGGCCGCTTTGATTGTGCTGGCAATGCCCATTATTTCAAGCTTGCTAAAGATAAATGGTTTGAACAATTCCAAAGCCATTTTCTTTGGTAAACCACATTGATGCAGTTTAAGTTGCGGACCCACCACAATCACTGATCGCCCAGAGTAATCCACTCGTTTACCTAGTAGATTCTGACGAAAACGCCCACCCTTACCCTTGATCATGTCAGCAAGGGATTTTAATGGACGCTTATTTGCACCCGTCATTGCCTTACCTCGGCGTCCATTATCTAGCAAAGAGTCTACTGCTTCTTGTAACATGCGCTTTTCATTACGTACAATTATTTCGGGTGCCTTCAGCTCAAGCAAGCGCTTCAAACGATTGTTGCGGTTAATGACTCGACGATACAAGTCATTAAGATCAGATGTAGCAAAACGCCCACCGTCTAGCGGAACAAGCGGACGCAATTCGGGTGGCAATGCCGGCAGCACCGTAAACACCATCCACTCCGGTTTGATACCAGACTTGCTGAATGCCTCTAATATCTTCAGGCGCTTTGAAAGTTTCTTTATCTTGGTATCTGAGCTAGTAGCTGCCATATCGCGTCGCAGGTTATCAATTTCAACTTTAATATTCAGGTTACTTAATAATTCGCGAATACCCTCCGCTCCCATGCTAGCTCTAAAATCGTCACCATATTCCTCCATCTTGGCATGATAGTCATCGTCAGTCAGTAACTGGCATCGTGCGAGTGACGTCATCCCAGGGTCAGTTACTACATAGGCTTCAAAATAAAGAACTCGTTCAATGTCATGTAGGGTCATATCTAATACCATCCCAAGGCGAGACGGTAGAGACTTCAGAAACCAGATGTGCGCCACCGGAGAAGCAAGTTCAATGTGCCCCATACGCTCTCGCCGCACCTTGGACAAAGTAACTTCAACACCGCATTTCTCACAGATCACACCGCGGTGCTTCAAGCGTTTGTATTTTCCGCACAAGCATTCGTAATCCTTTACTGGCCCAAAAATTTTAGCACAGAATAACCCGTCTCGCTCCGGCTTAAAAGTACGGTAGTTGATAGTTTCCGGCTTTTTAATCTCGCCGTAAGACCAGGAACGTATTTTTTCAGGAGAGGCAAGGCTAATCGTGATCGAATCGAATTCTTCTTTATGCGTAACCTGTTTGAATAAATCGAGTAGTGCTTTCATTTGTCATTCCTGTTAATCAGAGGTCAATACAAAAAAACTTCGGCAATAAAGTACAACAATACAAAGAATTAAGCGATTAACTCTCGGTGCCTTTAAAAAAATTTGTCAATGCCGATCCAAGTCGATGTCCAACCCAAGCGACCGGATTTCCTTTACCAATACGTTGAATGATTCTGGCATACCAGCTTCAATCTTGTGGTCACCCTTGACGATGCTCTCATATATCTTAGTACGTCCGTTTACATCGTCGGATTTGACAGTTAACATTTCCTGTAGTGTGTAAGCAGCGCCATAGGCTTCCAATGCCCAAACCTCCATCTCACCAAATCGTTGGCCACCAAACTGAGCCTTACCACCTAGTGGCTGCTGAGTTACCAAACTGTAAGGGCCTGTAGAACGCGCATGCATCTTGTCATCTACTAGATGATGTAGCTTCAACACGTGCATGTAGCCCACTGTGACAGGGCGGTCGAAAGTCTCGCCGGTTCTACCATCATATAGCGTAATCTGACCAGATTGTGGTAAACCAGCAAGCTCAAGCATGTCTTTGATCTCTTGCTCTGAGGCACCATCAAATACGGGGGAAGCAAAAGGCACGCCATCCTGTAGATTTTTTGCTAATTCCAAGATTTCCATATCGGAGAATGAAGCAATATCCTCCTGTTTGCCGTTACTGTTGTAAATCTTATTAATAAATTTCCTGATTTCAGAGGTCTTGCTTTGGGCACGAAGCATATTGCCAATCTTCTTACCCAATCCTTTTGCTGCCCATCCAAGATGGGTTTCCAGTATCTGGCCAACGTTCATGCGCGAAGGAACACCTAAAGGATTTAATACAATGTCCACAGGAGTGCCATCAGCCATGTAGGGCATGTCTTCCACTGGCACAATTTTTGAAATTACGCCCTTATTTCCGTGGCGTCCCGCCATTTTATCTCCGGGCTGCAGTCGCCGCTTCACTGCCACATAGACTTTCACCATTTTCTGCACACCAGGCGGCAATTCATCGCCCTGGGTAAGTTTCTTTTTCTTTTCATCAAAAGAGGCATCAAATGCCTTACGTTTTTGAACAAGACCTTCCCTGAGCTGTTCTAGCTGTTCACTCGCATCCTCATTGGACAAACGAATATCAAACCAGTAGTGTGGCTCGATGCTGTCAAGATATTCCCTGGTAATACGTGTACCTTTTGCGAGTTTATTGGGTCCACCAGTTGCCACTTTACTCTTGAGCAAACGTTCGATACGTTCATACGTATCAGCTTCTACGATGCGCATCTGGTCGGCCAGGTCTTTCTTGTAACGTTTTAGCTCATCATCAATAACCTGCTGAGCACGTTTATCACGCTCGATACCTTCGCGAGTGAACACCTGTACATCGATTACTGTACCGGAAATACCTGATGGCACACGTAACGACGTATCCTTTACGTCGGAAGCTTTTTCGCCAAAAATCGCGCGTAATAGTTTTTCTTCCGGCGTCAGCTGAATCTCACCCTTAGGGGTAACCTTGCCTACCAGAACGTCGCCAGACTCCACCTCTGCGCCAATATAAATGATACCGGAATTATCCAAGCGCCCGAGCTGAACTTCCGATAGATTTGATATATCGCAGGTAATCTCTTCAGTTCCCAACTTGGTATCACGGCTTACCAACACAAGTTCCTCAATATGAATTGATGTGAAACGATCTTCTGAAACGACGTGTTCAGAAATCAGAATTGAGTCCTCGAAGTTATAACCATTCCACGGCATGAACGCGACTAGCATATTCTGCCCCAACGCAAGCTCACCCATATCAGTAGAGGCACCATCTGCTACTACGTCACCACGAGCAATCACATCGCCCTCTTTCACCAGAGGACGCTGATTGATATTAGTATTCTGATTAGACCGGGTGTATTTAGTCAGGTTGTAAATGTCTACGCCTACTTCACCAGCCCGTGTTTCGGTATCATGCACTCGCACTACAATACGACTCGCATCCACATAATCTACTATACCTGCGCGTCCTGCCAATACCACAGTACCAGAATCTAATGCCACTACACGCTCAATTCCGGTACCAACAAGTGGTTTTTCAGCACGTAGACAAGGTACGGCCTGTCGTTGCATGTTAGAACCCATCAAAGCACGATTAGCATCGTCATGCTCTAGAAATGGAATTAGTGAGGCTGCCACTGAAACGATCTGCGCCGGGGCTACGTCCATATATTCGATACGATCCGGTGTTGCCATGGTGAATTCATTATTTTGACGGCAAGAAACGGTATTCTTTATAAACTTGTTATGGCGATCTAGTTGCGCGTTCGCTTGGGCAATCACGTACTGACCTTCTTCAATAGCTGACAGATAATCAATCTCGTCAGTAACTTTTTTGTTTTTTACCCTACGGTAGGGCGTTTCCAAAAAACCATATTTATTGGTACGAGCATATAGCGCAAGAGAATTAATAAGACCGATATTCGGACCTTCCGGCGTTTCAATCGGACATACCCTCCCATAGTGGGTTGGGTGCACATCCCGCACTTCAAACCCTGCGCGCTCACGCGTTAAACCACCTGGTCCTAAGGCAGAAACACGTCGCTTATGAGTGATCTCGGAAAGCGGATTAGTCTGATCCATGAATTGAGACAACTGACTAGAGCCAAAGAATTCACGTACCGCCGCCGATACTGGCTTAGCATTAATCAGGTCGTGCGGCATAAGATTATCAGATTCCGCCTGACTCAAGCGCTCCTTCACAGCTCGCTCAACTCTAATAAGTCCAGAACGAAATTGGTTTTCCGCTAATTCGCCGACATAGCGCACACGGCGATTTCCAAGGTGATCAATGTCATCCACTTCACCACGGCCATTACGCAGTTCTACCAATATCATTATTACTGAGATGATATCCTCGTTCGACAAAGTAGTGGAACCAGTCAACTCAGTCTTGCCAACGCGACGATTAAATTTCATCCGTCCAACCTCGGATAAGTCATAGCGTTGTGGTGCATAGAACAACCCATTAAATAGTGCCCTGACCGCATCCGCGGTAGGGGGTTCACCAGGACGCATCATGCGATAGATTGCTACTTGGGCGGTCAATTGATCAACAGTCTCATCTATTCTCAAAGTCTGTGATATGTATGCACCATGATCGATATCATTTGTATAAATGGTAGAAAACTTTTCGATGTTAGCTTCGCGCAACTTAGCAAAAAGATCCTCCGTAATTTCATCGTTAGCCTGTGCTATGATCTCGCCTGTTTCCTTGTCCAACACATTGTGACCCAGCACTCGCCCCAATAGAAAATCTTCTGGCACCAAAAGTTTGTCTATCCCTGCTTGCTGCAATTCATGAACATGCTTGACAGTGATGCGCTTGTCTTTCTGAACGATAACCTTTCCGCTTTTAGCAACAATGTCAATGCGAGCCACATCACCACGTAAGCGCTCTGGAACCAGTTCAAATTGGATGCCTTTTTTGGAAATATGAAAAACATCAAATGCGAAGAATCCAGCAAGGATCTGTTCTGATGTATAACCTATCGCTTTTAGCAGCACGGTAATCGGCATTTTACGGCGACGATCAACACGAAAATAGAGGTAATCTTTGTGATCAAACTCAAAATCGAGCCAGGAACCTCGATATGGAATGATTCGCGCAGAGAACAATAACTTTCCGGACGAATGCGTCTTACCGCGGTCATGCTCAAAAAATACGCCAGGTGAGCGATGCAATTGTGACACAATCACGCGCTCAGTACCGTTAATAACAAACGAACCGGTGTTGGTCATCAGAGGAATTTCTCCCATGTAAACTACCTGCTCTCTTATTTCCTTTGGTGTCGGCTTAGAAGCTTCTTTGTCCATGATGGTTAGTCGTGCTTTAGCACGTAACGGAGCAGCATAGGTGAGACCACGCTGCTGGCATTCCTTGACGTCGAATGGAGGAGCGCCAAGTACATAGCTGACGAAGTCAAGACGAGCATTCTTAGAATGGCTCTCAATTGGGAAAATCGACTTGAACGCCGCTTGCAACCCTTGATTTGCCCGTTGGGTTTCCGGGACATGCTCTTGCAAGAAAGCTGCGTAGGATTCAAGCTGACTAGCGACCAGAAAAGGAATTGGCAGAATACTAGCACGCTTGGCGAAACTTTTACGGATACGCCTTTTCTCGGTAAACGAATAGCTCATAGAATTTCTCCGAGGAAGTAGAAAACAGAGTTTATGTTTCTGACTATTGTGTTATACATTCAGTGATACAAAAAATCATGCGGCTAAGAAGCCAACGCTAGCAGCATATCTAGTGCCGCTAGTCCTACTCTTTGAACAACTAAATTACTTAAGTTCACAAGTTGCGCCAGCTTCAGTTAGTTGCTTCTGAATGGCTTCCGCATCAGCTTTAGAAATCCCCTCTTTCACTACTTTGGGCGCACCATCCACCAAATCCTTAGAATCTCTTAAACCCAGACCAGTAACCGTGCGCACAATTTTGATCACGTTAACCTTGCTTGCACCTACGGCAGATAGCATCACAGAAAACTCGGTTTGCTCCTCCACCTTTTCTGCAGCTTCAACAGGAGCAACTACTGCAACTGCAGATGCAGATACAGATGCAGAGACGCCGAATTTTTCCTCCATTTCCTTAATTAGCTGTGAAAGCTCCAGTACGGTCATATTGGAAATTAAATCTAGAATTTCTGCTTTGGCAACAGCCATAATTTTCTCCTAATAAGTATAAATTTTTAGTTTGGTCGCAGTTTTAAGTCTTTAAGTTTAGGCACCCGAAGCCAAATTAAATAACTTGCTTTTGGTCACGTACAGAAACGAGACCACGCGTAAATTTTGTTGGCACTTCGCTAAGTGTTCTAATAAATTTAACAATGGGCGCCTGCATTGTACCCAACAGCTTCGAAAATAACTCATCACGACCCGGCATAGTAGCAAGATCCGCAATATCTTTATGGGACAACATTAAATTAGCCATTGCTCCAGCTTTAATTACGAACTTATCATTCCCCTTGGCAAACTCATGTAGCACTTTCGCTGCCGCTACCGGATCACTTCCAATGCTATAGGCGAGTGGGCCCACCAGGTGTTCGGAAAGCTCTGCAAATGGCGTATCTGCAACTATACGTCGTGCAAGGGAGTTCTTTAGCACACGGAAATAGACTCCTGACTGGCGTGCCTTTGTATGTAGCTGGGTCATGCGCCCAACCTCTAGGCCTCGATACTCCGCAACAATAATAGCCTTGGCTTTTTCTACCTGAGCACTGACCTCTGCGACTACTGCTTTTTTCTCTTCAAGATTAAGACTCAAGGTACATTCTCCATCAGTTATATTTGGCATTGAGTTATGGTGTCGAGTACAACCTCGCAACCCCATCCCAACACCGCAAACCGGTGTCCTTAAATCAGGAGATAAACCTACTCCTGTTTTTTTCGGATACACCATCTACGCTGGGCACTAAAAATAATAGAAGATCAAAAATTAGAGGTGGATAGCATCTACACCTACTCAATAGTCCTCTCATACCCATCTTGCAATTAAACTCTTAAGTGACTGTTTGATAACATGATAAAACACTGTTCTGCCATGCTGACTGCACATGCACCTAAAAATCCCAACGGTTCTTTTTGATAAGCGATCGGATTGACCAAATACTCCCACCCAGTAACTCAAAGCCTTACAAATCCATTTAATAAAATTATCACAATGTCAAACTAGACTGATCCACCTGTACCCCAATACCCATGGTACTGGATACCGCCATCTTTCTCAGATAAATACCTTTGGATGTGACTGGCTTTGATTTATTAAGTGCTTCCACCAGCACCAGCGTGTTCTGTTTCAGCTCATCTAAACTAAACGATGCACGACCAATAGTACATTGAACAATTCCAGCCTTGTCTGCACGATATTGAATCTGGCCTGCCTTAGCATTTTTAACTGCGCCCACAACATCCAGTGTCACAGTGCCTACTTTAGGATTGGGCATCAAGCCGCGCGGGCCAAGTATCTGTCCTAATTGACCAACAATACGCATGGCATCAGGACTAGCGATAACTATGTCAAAATTAATATTTCCCGATTTGATCTGTTCTGCTAAGTCTTCAAACCCAACAATGTCAGCGCCAGCGGCAAGGGCTTCCTTGACTTTTTCACCTTGAGCAAATACAGCTACGCGCATAGTCTTTCCCGTACCTGCAGGCAGCACCACCGCGCCACGTACAGTCTGATCTGACTTTTTTGTATCTATACCCAGATTGACGGCTATATCAACTGACTCATCAAATTTTGCCGTAGCCGTTTCCTTGATAATCTTAAGCGCATCCAACAGAGAATAGACCTTGCTGTGATCCACCTTTTCAGAAATCTCTTTAAAACGTTTAGATATGTGTGCCATGTTATAAGCCCTCAACCTCAATGCCCATGCTCCGTGCACTGCCAGCAATAGTACGAATTGCTGCATTGGTATCAGCAGCAGTCAAATCGGGCATTTTTACCTTGGCAATTTCTTCTACTTGCTCGCGAGTCAATTTACCTACTTTGTTACTGTGTGGATTAGAGCTGCCTTTCGTTATTCCTGCTGCTTTCTTAATCAATACTGCTGCCGGCGTAGTTTTCATGATAAACGTGAAACTCTTGTCAGTGTAAGCAGTAATCACCACTGGAACCGGCAGTCCAGCTTCCATTTTCTGGGTAGTGGCGTTGAATTCTTTGCAGAACTCCATAATGTTTAAGCCGCGCTGGCCGAGTGCGGGACCAATAGGCGGACTGGGATTTGCCTTGCCTGCTGGCACTTGCAGCTTGATATAACCGACTATCTTCTTCGCCACAACAATTCTCCTGTTAGGCGCATATGAACCCTAAAACGCGCACACGGATTAAAAAAACAACATGACCATCACACAACATAAACAAGCCGTTTCAATCTAACTATAAACTCTGCCCATCTCATATTTCAGGCTTTCTCAACCTGGCTAAAATCCAATTCCACTGGGGTAGGACGACCAAAAATAGAAACTGATACTCTAATCTTGCTTTTGTCATAATTTACATCTTCCACATTACCATGGAAATCTGTAAAGGGACCCTCCTTAACCCGTACTGCCTCTCCAGTCTCAAAAAGTATCTTAGGCCTGGGTTTCTCCACCCCTTCTTGAATTTGCCTAAGGATATTCTGCATTTCTTTCTCGCTGATCGGTGTAGGCTTCATAGCTGAGCCACCGATAAAACCTGTAACCTTGGCAGTGTTATTAACAAGGTGCCATGTTTCGTCAGTCATCTCCATCTCTACCAACACATACCCGGGGAAGAATTTTCGTTCGCTGATGTTTTTCTGGCCTCCCTTCATTTCAACTACTTCCTCTACTGGAACTAGTATCTGTCCAAATTTATCTTGCATTCCAGCGCGATTGATTCGATCTTGTAACGCACGATGTATGCTTTTCTCAAAGCCAGAGTAGACATGAACTACAAACCATTTTTTATCCATCGCCCTCACCGCTCCCCATCATGTACTTCACTGACAATAACAAACCAGCATCCACCATCCATAAAAATATTGCCATCACTACAACAAAGGAAAACACGATACCAGTCATCTGAACCGTTTCCTTTCTGTTTGGCCATACTACTTTTCTAGTTTCTTCTGAAGACTCTCTACTGAATGCATAAAACTGCTTACCTTGAATGGTAAACCAAGCCACTGTGACAGCCAGAAGAAAGCCCAATAGTACTGAAACCACACGAATCACCATGGCGCTGTCGCGCAGGTAATAAAAACCAGCAATACCTGCCGCCATTAGCAGAAGTGCGAACCCGAGTTTGATCTTATCCACCCTATCCCACTCCGCCCTGTAATGTTCATAAATTAGAAAAAGTCATGCAGAAACTGATTTACATAAATTGCAGTTTTCTTGCATGAGGAACTGTTATAATCTCTTGTATTCGTGACATTTAAAACTCAATATCCACCATAAGTACACGGCAACACATAACTAATTTTTCACAAAAATCCTTGTTTTGGCAGGCCAGGAGGGCATCGAACCCCCAACCTTCGGTTTTGGAGACCGACGCTCTGCCAATTGAGCTACTGGCCTGTAATTTCCTTGACCTTCATGGACTAGGAACTAATAAGGACCTTAAGTCTGGAGACCCTGATAAACTAAATGTATGAGCACAAAAACTTCAACCCCCAGACTTGATCCCTACCCTATCGTTACTCAATAATCTTTGCCACCACACCCGCACCAACGGTCCTGCCACCCTCACGAATAGCAAAACGCAAACCCTCTTCCATTGCAATCGGTGCAATTAAACTCATCGTTACCGAAAC
>Ga0114949_10000796_pt1 | contig 18099 bp, 11 predicted proteins | sample N074metaG_FD_83505 | JGI IMG/M metagenome (GOLD analysis project Ga0114949, IMG submission 83505) | Deep subsurface microbial communities from Kermadec Trench to uncover new lineages of life (NeLLi) - N074 metaG | ecosystem: Environmental > Aquatic > Marine > Ocean trench > Sediment | place...
CGCGAGGCCAGACAGGCGGATGCCGGAAGATCTGCGGTGGGCAATCCGGCGGCGCGCGAGAGCGTGCGAATCTCTTGCTTCGACAATCCGGCCTCTTGCAATGGGGCCGTCACGGCGTGTTCATCCGCGGCCCGTTGACCCGGACGAAAATCGGAGCGGTCGTCGGTATTCACGCCATAGGAAACCCGGCCGAAGCCAAGCTCCTTGCCGAGGCGTTCCATCGTATCGAAGAGCTCACTCTTGCAGTGGTAACAACGGTCGGGCGCATTGGCACGATACGCGCTGCGCTCCATTTCGTGGGTGTCAACGAAACGATGGGCCAGACCGAATTGTTCGACGATCCGCTCGGCCATCGCACGATGGCTCTCCGGATAGGACGGCGACACCGCGGTCACCGAAAGACAATCGTCTCCCAAAGCGCGATGGGCGGCCCAAGCGAGATAGCTCGAATCGACGCCGCCCGAAAAAGCGACCATCACCCGACCGGCTCTCGCGAGGTTGGCCAACAGCGCCTCTTGCTTGGCGAGCAGCTCCGCGTCGACTTCGGCGGACGCCGTCGGGGCCGCTTCGGTCGAGGCCGGTTCGTATTCGGGGTGACTCGTCACGCGGCGAGGTTACGGAGGGGCGCAAACCGGGTCAAGCATCGGCAAGAAGGGCAGGAAGTCGTGCTGCGGCGTATCATGGTCAGCCAGGCTCCTAGGCAAGCGGGGGCCCAGAGACGGGTCCTGGCGAAGTCCGGAGCCGCACCATCCGGGGGGAGCGGGAGCGATGACGAAATTGCGGGTCGGATTGCTCTTTGGCGGCCGGTCGGTCGAACACGAGGTTTCGATCGAATCGGCCCGATGCATCCTGGCTGCGTTGGATCGGTCACGCTACGAGGTGTCGCTGCTGGCGATCGACGCAGAGGGCCGCTGGCATCTTGCGAACGCAGACACGGCGCTGTCGGCCGTGCAAGGAGAAGCGAGCGTCTTTCTGCCGGCGGATCCGAGATCGACCACACTGGTGGCGATGGGAGACACGCCGAACTCCGCTCTCGGCGATGCGGATCGGCTCGACGTCATCTTCCCGATCGTTCACGGGCGAGGCGGCGAGGACGGGGCTCTCCAGGGACTCCTCGAACTCGCGGACATTCCCTACGTCGGCTCCGGCGTGCTGAGTTCGGCCGTGCAAATGGACAAGGACATTGCCAAACGTCTGCTTTCGGCGGCGGGTCTGTCGGTCACGCCCTGGATTACATTCGGGGGATTCGAACTCGACGAACGCGGATTACCCGCTGCGGCCGAGCGGGCCGAAGCGGATCTCGGCTTCCCGGTCTTCGTCAAACCCGCGAATTCGGGCTCCTCGATCGGAATCGCGCGTGCGGAGTCGATTCCTGAATTGATCGCGGCACTGGCCGATGCGCGACGCTACGACCACAAGGTCCTCGTCGAAACCGCGATCGACGCCCGGGAGGTGGAGGTCGCCGTGCTCGGAAACGACTCCCCGGAAGCGTCGGTCCCCGGCGAGATCCGCGCAGCAAAGGCCTTCTACGACTACGACGCCAAATATCGCGACGAAACGACCGAGCTGATCATTCCGGCACAGCTCGACGCGAGCCAGACCGAGGCCGTCCGGGCAACGGCGATCCGCGCCTATCAGGCACTCGAGGCCGAGGGAATGGCTCGCGTGGATTTCCTGATCGATCGGGAGACGGGGCAGATCTATCTCAACGAACTCAACAGTCTGCCCGGGTTCACCGACGTCTCGATGTATCCAAAACTATGGGAAGCGACCGGCCTCCCCTATCCCGCGCTGCTCGACCGCTTGATCGAGCTTGCCCTCGAGCGCCACGATCGTCGTGCAAAACTCGAGACCCATCCTCCGAAAGCGGAGGCCGGGAACGGAGATCGCGGCTGAATCCGAGTCCCCTCGCCGCTGCGTCCGCGCCCCCCAGGGTGAGGGTCAAGCGAGAATCCACAGAGTTCCGCTCGGACCCTCGAGGTCTCGCAAGCTCGCACGGAAGTTCCGGACCAGACGGCGTTTTCGTTCGTCACGTCGGGTCGGTTTCAGGCCACTCCCAAGAGCCTGACGCAAGACGCTCGTGGGACGAGTCTCCGGTCAGCCTTCTCGATGTCGATGAGACCCGGGCTCGGCGGCCCGGAGCTTCATGTGTTTCCCCGCCGCCGGTTTGATTGAAACGCAGTGAACTCTATCCTTCGTAGCCCTTCGCGAACTATTCGAATTTCCTCGGAAAGCCCCTGCATGATTCCCCATTCAGCCTCCTCACCCGCCGAACCGAAACGGCTCCCCGTATTCCCCCGGCGAGAATTTCGTCGCGTGCGGGCCTCTTTCGCGGTCCTCGCCGCTTTGCTTCTGACTTTCACGATCGGATGTCCGGGCGAGATCGATTCGAGACTCACCGCGGTCTATGACCTCCAGGACTCGGGCCAGCTCGAAGAGTCGATCCTCGTTCTGAACGAGGTCCTGACGGATCATCCCAATCATCCCGAAGCGAGTTTTCTGCTCGGCATCGCGCTCGTCCAGACGGGTCAATCGCTGGCCGCCCTGCCCCCCTTGGAAATCGCCAGCGACTCGAGTCTCTACGGCGTGCCGGCTGGACTCCTGCTCGCGTCGACCCAATTCAGATCGAACGCCTTCAAAGACTCGATCCGCACTTGCGATCGGATTCTCGAGCTCGACCCGGACAACCTGACGGCGCTCTTCACCCGCGGCCAGAGCCATCTTGCGCTCGGCGATCTTCAAGCAGCCTTGGCGCATGCGAATCGAATTCTCGAATACCGGCCCGGTGCGCAGAACGCGATCATCATGAAGGCCGAGACCCTGGTCAAGATGGATCGAAGCCAGGAAGCCGAATCGCTCTGGCTCGAACTTCGCAAAGACATGGCCTCCTCGGGGACGCCAAACCTGGCCGCCCGCGCATGTGGGCAGCTCGCCGGTTTCTACCGCCTGATCCAGGACAAGAAGCGCGCGGACGAAACATTTACGGAGTGTCTCGACGAGTATCCGGCGCATCCCTATCTGCTGGCGGCCGCAAGCGATTTCTATATCCGCAATGAAGAGCCCGAGCGTGCGATCGAGATCCACCGGCGGGCCGTGGAGGCGTCGCCGGAGGACGTTCGAGTCTGGGGTCGGCTGTCTCGAGTGCTTCAGGCCTATGGAAACCCTGGCGAAGCACAGGCCAAGCTCGAACAGGCGGTCGAACACCTCGATTCGCCGGAGGCCTGGCGGCTGCTCGCAGACTTCCATCGAAAGGCACGACACACGAAGGAGGCACGAAAGGCACTCGAAGCGGCCATCGCCCGATCTTCGGAGCCGCAAGAAGCTTTCGTTTTCGCGCTGGCCGACCTGCTGGTCGAAGAGGGTGAGCTCGAGCGCGCTCGCGAGGTGGGCCAGCGGCTCTCGGAGCCGAGCTACCAACACCTCCTGCATGGCGCGATCACTCTGAAGACCGGCGATGCACAACAAGCCCTCGAGTACCTCGATGCAGGCCTCGCACTCTGGCCAGACAATTCGAATGCACACTACCTGGCGGGCCTGGCCGCCCTCCAATTGCGAGATCGGCGACGCGCGGTCACGGAATTCCAGGAGGCCGTTCGGATCCGCCCCAACGCCACGGATGCCGCACTCGGTCTCGCTGAACTCGCGTTCGCTCGGGGCGACTATCCCAGCGCGATCCAACTCGCAGAATTCCAGATTGCGAATCGGCCCTACCTCGACGCCACGCCCTACCACATCGCGATTCGCTCGGCGCTCAGACTGGAGCGGGTCGACGACGCGGTTGCGCTCGCCCATTCCTTGCGGATTGCCAACCCGACCGACGTTGCCGCGGTCGTCGAGATGAGCGCGATCAAACGGGTTCAGAGCGGCCCGAAGGCGTCGAGCGAATATGTCCTCGCAAGTGGCCGGGATCTCTCCGATCCCAAGAATGAACCCTTGCTGCGCTCCTTCGCAACGGATCTGAACGCCCTCGACCGGGCGAACGAGGCACTCGAATTCATCGACGTGGCCATCGCGCGGGAGGACGCCGCCGCAGAAATCCACGATCTGCGCGCAAGGGTACTCTCCCATCTTTCACGCAAGGAGGAGGCCGACGCGGCGACTCGGCGAGCACTGGCCATCGACCCGACCTTCGCGCCCGCACTCGAGATGAGCGCATTCATCGCGCTCGAGGCCGATGATCCGGCCGCTGCCCTGGCCGCACTCGACGCCGCCACAGAGGCCGAACCCGGCAATTCCAACTATCCCTACAGCGCGGCCTCCCTGGCACGCGAGATGGGAGACATCGAGGGCGCGATCTCGCGACTCGAGGAAACCCTGGCTCGCCAACCCATCTTCGGGCCCGCGGCCAATGATCTCGCGTGGATTCTCGCAACGGACCGGTTGGATCTCGAACGAGCACTCCGGCTCGCACAGATCGCCGCGCGGCAGGATCGCTCGCCCGACACGCTCACGACCCTGGGCTGGGTCCGGCACCAGCGCGGCGAGTACGACGATGCGATCAAGAATTACCGCAGTGTTCTCGAAACCAACGCAGACCTTCCGACCGTGCGTTACCGACTCGGCCTTTCGCTCTCGGAAGCGGGCCATACGAATGAGGCCCAGGGACTCTTCGATGCGCTCGTCGAGGGTCCGGATTTCCCCGAAATCGAAGCGGCTCGCGCGGAACTCGCGCGGATCAAAGGCTCCTGAGCCGCAACACACCCGAGGATCGATCGCTGGAACGCCATTCGACCCAACGCCCCGCTGAATCCTTCGCCCCTGGCGAATCGATGCGACATCGATCAGACACGATCCGAGGAGAACGTCATGCTCTTGGAAGGAAAAACCGTCGTCGTTTGCGGGGTTGGACCGGGCCTCGGCCGCGAGGTCGCTGCGGCGGCGCTGCGTGAGGGCGCCAACGTCGTCCTCGCCGCCCGTCGGGCAGAAGCGCTGTCAGCGCATGCCGAGCAGTTGGACCCCAGCGGCGAGCGCGTGCTCGCCGTCGCGACGGATGTCCGTGACGAAGACGCATGCCTAAGCCTCATGTCGGCCGCCGTCGATCGATTTGGTTCCCTCGATGCGACGGTCCAGGTCGCTGCCCTGGATGCGCTCTTCGGCAATCTCGAATCCACCCCCGCCGAGGACTTCGCAAAGGCCGTCGCCGTCAATGTCACGGGCGCCGTGCAAATCGCCCGGGCGGCCGTACCCCACATGAAGCAGGCCGGGGGGGGATCGATCGTTCTGATCGGATCCCAGTCGATGTGGTCTCCGTCGATGGCCCCCCAACTGGCCTACGCCTCCTCGAAGGGCGGCCTTCTTTCGGCGATGTACCACATGGTCCAGGAACTCGGCCCCTCGAAAATTCGCGTCAACATGGTCATCCCGACCTGGATGTGGGGACCCCCGGTCGAGGGATTCGTCAAAGCCGAGGCCAAGCGTCGCGGCGTCTCGGAGCAGGAAGTGATCGCAGGAATCACCCAGAACATGCCGCTCGGCGAGATCCCGAAGGACGACGATGTCGCCAACGCATGTGTCTTTTTCTGTTCCGACCACGCGCGAATGATCACCGGCGAAACGCTCTTGGTGAACGCCGGAGAGATTACGCGATAGCCGAAGTTCACTGGACGCACAGCCCGTGACCCTCGCGGAAAGCCCGAGCGTCGCGGCGAGCCTTGGCCCAGACTGCTCGTTAGTCGAAGCTCCCGTGACGGCCGGAACCCCTCGCAAAGCGCTTCGCACCCTCTTGCGTTTCGCCGGAGCGAATGACCTCGAGGCCAAGACGCGTCTCCGCCAGCAAGGCCGTATCGAGACCGACGCTCCATTGCGTAAGAGACGAGAGGCGATCCGAACGCATACAACGCGGGGGGAATTTCGCGATCGAGCTCGCCAATTCGAGGGCGGCGGCAAAGGCCTCACCGGGTTCGACCAGGCGATTGACGAGACCCATCGAAAGGGCTTCCTCGCCCGAAACGCCTCGACCCGTCAAGATCATGTCCATCGCATGGCTCTGTCCGATCAGTCGAGGAAGCCGAATCGTCCCGCCATCGATGAGCGGCACCCCCCATCGACGACAGTAGACACCGAAAATGGCGTCACGCGCGGCGACGCGTAGATCACACCAGATCGCCAATTCCAAGCCACCCGCGACCGCATGGCCTTCCACCGCGGCGATCACCGGTTTCGAGAGCAGCATTCGGGTCGGCCCCATCGGTCCGTCGCCCGTTTCCCGAACTCGATTCGCCCCGCCGGACCCTCCGCGACCCACGGCCTTGAGATCGGCCCCGGCGCAGAACGAGCCGCCCTCCCCCTGAAGAATCGCAACGTGAAGATCGTCGTTCTCGTCGAAGGAACGAAACGCATCGGCCAGCGCTTCGGCCGTCTCTCGATCCACACAGTTTCGGACTTCGGGACGTGTGATCGTGACGATCCAGAGGTCGTCGCGGGCTTCTGTTCGGATCTTCATCCTGGCCTCCAAGCAAGTCGACGAATCGTCTACACGTCTGTCCACCCACGGCTTCTGCCGCGCAATCTCCTAGGCGAGTTCGAGATTCGCGAAGCGCACCATCACCGTCTTCACGCCCGCACGTTCGAATTTGATTCGCAACTTTTGATTGAGATCCGTCCCGACTACGGCCAGGACTTCACCGCGACCGAAGATGGGATGCCGAACACGGGTCCCGACGGCGACCCCATCGGATTCGTTCGCTTCCTGTTGGCCGTAGGAGTAGTCGAAACGCGAGCCTTCCGTCGACCCACTCGAGACCCCGGCGCGGGATCGCGCGCCCCGGGAAGCGGTCCCGAGCGTTTCGATCAATTCGTCCGGAATCTCCTGAATGAACCGGCTCGGCGTCTGGTAGGTCCGATCGCCGAACCGGAAACGCTCGGCGGCACACGTCAGGTAGAGATGTTCCATCGCGCGAGTCATCGCGACATAACAAAGTCGACGTTCCTCCTCCAAGCCCGCCTCATCCCGACTCGACGAAGCGTGGGGGAAGATCCGCTCTTCCATGCCGACCAGAAATACGATCGGGAACTCGAGGCCTTTGGCCGAATGAACGGTCATCAGCGAAACGCGGTCCGACCGATCTTCATAGCTGTCGAGATCGGAGATCAACGCGACCTGATCCAGGTAGAGTTCGAGTTCCGACCTTTCCTCCTCGGCAAGCTCGTCAACGTTCGCCGCGTGGAAATCACGCGCACTCGAAATGAGTTCACGAAGGTTGTCGAGACGCGCTTCTGCTTCGGGCGTATCCTCCCTTTCGAGGGAGCGGAGGTAGCCCGTTTCGGCCAACACGCGGGAAATCAGATCCTCGAGGGTGAATCCCGCGCGAAGATTGGCGAAGGCATCCATCATGTCGATGAACGCGCCCATTTTTTTTACCGCGCGCCCGGCCACCCCCGTGTCGATCGCGAGTCTCATGCCTGCCAGAAGTGGAATCCCCCGCTCGGCCGCCAAATTTTCGACGCGCTCGAAGCTGGTCTTTCCGATACCGCGCGTGGGCCTGTTCACGATCCGTCGAAGCGCCTGATCGTCTTTCGGATTCACCAGCAACCGGAGATAGGACATCACATCCTTGATCTCGGCGCGATCATAGAATCGCTGACCGCCGACGATCGTATACGGCACATTGTATTTCAGCAGTTCCTCTTCGAAGAGGCGCGACTGGGCGTTCGTTCTATAGAGAATGGCCTGATGTCCGAAGGGCGTGTCGTCGTTTCGGTTCGCTAACAACATGTTTCGGATCACGAACTGCGCCTCTTCCCGATCGTTCTCGGCCTCGAAGAAGCGAATCGGCGAACCGCCCTCACGGTCGGTGAACAAGCTCTTCTTCTTCCGCTCGACGTTATTCGCGATGACAGCCGAGGCGCCGGACAGGATCGGCTGTGTCGACCGATAGTTCTGTTCGAGCTTGATCACCTTGGCGTCGGCATAGTCTTTCTCGAAGTCGAGAATGTTCCGCAGGTCCGCGCCACGCCACGCGTAGATCGACTGATCGGGGTCGCCGACCACGCACAGATTTCGATGGCTGGCGGCGAGCTGACGCACGATGCCGTATTGCACACCGTTCGTGTCCTGGTACTCGTCGACGAGAATGTAGGCGTATTTGTTCTGATAATATTCGAGTACGCGAGGATGGTTCCGGAAGAGTTCGGCGGTCAACAGGAGTAGATCGCCGAAATCGAGCGCCTCGGCGTCTGCGAGTTTCTGTTGGTATTTCCCGTAGAGCCGCGCCACGAGTTCCTCGTCGAGATCGTTCGCTCGCGCCGCCACCGTCGGCGGGAGAAGTCCGGCGTTCTTCCACTGGTCGATCTGCCAACGAATCCGGCGCGGCTCATGCACCTTGGGATCCAAACCCTCGCGTTTGAGCACCTCCTTGATGACGCCGATCGAATCGGAGTCGTCGTAGATGACGAAGCCCCGACTCCTCGCCAGATGACCGATGTCTCGACGCAGGATTCGCACACCGATCGAATGGAATGTCCCGATCGAGATTTCGCCGGCCTGGGGTCCGAGAAGCTTCTCGACACGCTGCTTCATTTCGCCGGCGGCCTTGTTCGTGAAGGTCACGGCGAGAATCTGATCGACGGGGATGCCGCAGACGCCGATCAGGTAGGCGATGCGGGAGGTCAAAACCCGCGTCTTGCCACTCCCGGCCCCGGCCAGGACCAGCAGCGGCCCCTCGGTCGTCTCGACCGCTTCGCGCTGTTGGGGATTGAGGCCTTCGAAGATCGATTCGGCGAGCGGTTGTTGATTCGGGTTATCCACGGGTCATCCAGGGGCCGACTGCCTGCGACGCATGCGCGTCGAGAACAGATCGGACTCGATCAAGCGTTGGGGAAATGTTCGGTTCGCGGGGGGAGCGATCCGGCGAACTTACTCGACGGTCACGCTCTTGGCGAGGTTCCGAGGCTGATCGACATCCGTCCCCTTCAGCGTCGCGATGTGGTACGCGAGAAGCTGGAGCGGGACGACGACCAGGATCGAGGTCAGGAATTCGCCGAGATCCTCGACTTCGAGAACGTCGTTCGCCTTTTCGGCGATTTCGAGATCGCCCGTCGAAATGATCGCAATGACCTGGCCATCGCGCGCGCGGACCTGTTCGAGATTCGACACGAGTTTGTCGTGTAGCTCACCCTGGGTCGCGATCACGACCACCGGCATGTTCTCGTCGATCAAGGCAATCGGACCATGCTTCATCTCGCCGGCGGCGTAGCCCTCCGCGTGAATATACGAGATCTCCTTCAATTTCAGAGCGCCCTCGAGCGCGATCGGAAACATGATTCCGCGACCGAGGAAGAGGAAATCTCGGGCCTTGAAGTAGCGACGCGCGACCTTCTTGATCTTCTGATCGAGTTCGAGCACCCCCGAGAGCATCCGCGGCAGGCGCATCAGATCGTGTAGACGCGATCGGATCTCGTCCTGTGAGAGTCGGCCCCGAGTGATCCCGAACTTCAAAGCGATGAGATAGAGCGCGACCGCCTGGGTCACGAAGGCCTTGGTCGATGCGACACCGATTTCCGGCCCGGCATGGGTGTAGAGGACGTCGTCGCTCACGCGCGTGATCGTCGAATCGCGGACATTGCAAATCGCGAGCACGCGTGCGCCCTGCCTCTTCGCCTCGGCGACGGCCGCCAGGGTATCGGCGGTCTCGCCCGATTGAGACACCGCGACAACGATTCGCTTCGGGCCCACGATCGGTTTTCGGTAGCGGAACTCACTCGCTAAATCGACTTCGACGGGGATTCCGGCCAGCTGTTCGATCATGTATTTCCCGAGCAGCGAGGCATAGTAGGAAGTGCCGCAAGCGACCAGCGTGACCCCCTGGAGTCCGTCGAGTTCCTCCCGCGTAAACTCGATGCCGTCGAGGTCGACCTCTTGCTCGGCCTCGTTCACGCGCGTTCCGATCGTGTCGGTGACCGCGCGCGGCTGCTCGAAGATCTCCTTCTGCATGAAGTGATCAAAGCCGCCTTTTTCCGCCGAAACCGGATCCCATTGGATGGCCTGGAATTCTCGTTCGATCAGACGGCCTTCGATATCGACGATCTGAATTCCGTCCTCGCCCAGCACCGCGAAATCCCCATCATGCAGGGAGATGATGTCGCGGGTGTGGGGGAGCACGGCGGGAATGTCGCTTGCGAGGAACGCCGCTTTGTCGCCCGACCCGACAATGATCGGGCTGCCTCCGTTCTTCGCCGTCACGAGCAGGTTCGGTTCGCTCTCACAGATGGCCCCGAGCGCATACGAACCGGTCAGCCGCTTGCACGCCTCGCGCACCGCGGTCAACAGATCCCGCCCGGCCCTAACGCGAGCCTCGATCAGGTGGGCGATCAATTCGGTATCCGTGTCCGATTGAATTTCGGCGCCATTTGCCTCCAGCTCGGCGCGCAGCGAACGGTAGTTTTCGATGATTCCGTTGTGGACGATCACGACCGAGCCCGCGCGATGCGGATGTGCGTTTCGCTCGGTGGGCTTGCCATGAGTGGCCCACCGGGTGTGGCCGATCCCCAAGCGACCCTGGAGCGGGCGCTCTCGCAAATTTTCCTCGAGGTTGAAAAGCTTCCCCTTAGCACGGCGAACCTCCAACACGTCGCCCTGCAGGATCGCCACGCCCGCGGAGTCATAGCCGCGATATTCTAGACGACGAAGTCCGTCGATCAGGACCTCCGCCGCGCGAGGCTCACGCCCGACATAACCTACGATTCCACACATCTTTTGACTCCCAACCGATTCCGAGGCGTTCGACTCTTCTCGAAGAGTTTCGAAGAGCCCCGCTGGCGTCGCGTCCAGTTAACGGGCGCGCTTCGTATCGTTCATTCCCTCGGCGTTTTCATGGCCGACTTCTTTTGCCGCTTCTGTTTCTGCGAGGCGTCGCTGCCCTGATCCGATCCGCCCGGCGATCCGGATTGCTCTGTAACGGACACGTCGCCCTGCGGATCGGTTCCCTCCGGCGATTCGGACGAATCGACGCTGCGGGCCAACCGGCGCTCGCGACGGCTGACCCAGCCGTCGATATTCTTCTGCCGACCGCGCGCCACCGCCAAGGCGTCTTGCGGGACATCCCGGGTCACCGTCGAGCCCGCCGCGACGAAGGCACCCGCTTCGACTACGACCGGGGAGACGAGATTCACGTTGCATCCGATGAAGGCGCCGTCCCCGATCGTTGTGCGAGTCTTCTGGTAGCCGTCGTAGTTCACGACGATCGCACCGCAGCCGAAATTCACGTCCGAACCCAGATCTGCATCGCCGATGTAGCTGAGGTGTGCGGCCTTCGTGCCGGGCCCGAGAGTGGAGTTTTTCAGCTCCACGAAATTCCCGATCTTGACGCCGTCACCGATCGTATTGCCCGGCCGCAGATGCGCGGATGGACCGATCGTCACATCCGTCCCGATCCGACTGTCTTCGATCACACAGCCCGCCTTGATATGGACGCCTTCGCCCAACTCGCAATTTCCCGAGATCACGACGCCCGCTTCGATCATCGAGTCGCGCCCGATTCGAACATCCACATCGATATAGACCGCGTCTGGATCGATGAAACTCACGCCTTCGCTCATCAATCGATCGACGATGCGCCGACGCATCACGCGCGTGGCATCGGCGAGTTCCTTGCGCGTATTGATTCCGAGACATTCGTCGGCGTCCTCGATTCTCAAACCCTCGACGCGTAGGCCCCTTTCGACCGCGAAAGACACGACATCCGTCAGATAGAGCTCGCCCTGATGGTTGTCGGAGTCGAGCGAGGCCAATCCCTCACGCAACAGCTCGGCGCTAAAAAGATAGACGCCCGTATTGCGCTCCTCGATTTCGAGTTCGGTCGGAGTCGCGTCCGACGATTCGATGATGCGCGCGATTCGACCCTCGGCATCGCGCAACACACGTCCAGGAATATTTTCCGCTTGGGCCGTCAACAACACGAGGTCGGCTTTCTGCTCGTCTTTCACGGCGCGCATCCGCTCGATCGTTTCGGGACGCAGGAGCGGCGTATCCCCATACAGAACCAGGACGTCGCCCGTAACCGAATCGAGTCGCGGGACGGCGACGATCACCGCGTGACCTGTTCCCCGCTGCTCTTTCTGAACGACGAATTCGACGTCCTCATCGAAACGAGATCGCACTTCTTCGGCGTCGCGACCGACGACGACAATCAGTCGAGACGGCGAGAGCGCCTTGGCGGTTCGCAGGACATGACCCAGCATGGGCACACCACAGATTTCGTGCAGCACCTTGGCGCGGCGAGATTTCATGCGAGTGCCCTGTCCAGCGGCCAGCACGATTACGGCCGTATCGCTCAATTCGAAATTCCTCTCGTCATCCGTCTCGTAAACGCTCCATGCGGGACAAAAATGGATCACCGCCCGGCCGTCTCGGTATGTGGCCCGGCCGACCCAAAAAGAAGCGGGGATTCTCCCCGTCCCGATCTGTCGGCCGTCGACTCCGCTTGCAGCCGACTCTCGGCGGCAGGCACACGGCAAGTCGAGCGCAGCTCCAAAGAGAGTATGGCGAATCGGCGAGGGGGCCTCCGCTGCCGACTCCCCACGATCGAACACTCGACCGGAGGGATCCCAGGACCCTCCGGGGCATTCGGACCCCCGATGCGTCGATTCGGCTCGGTCGCCTGTCCGCCTGCCATCGCCTCCCCTACCCTTGCGATGAGCGCATCCCTCGCGCTTTCCCCACCCCCTTCCACCGCCTTTCGCCGTCTTTGGCGAGCGCCCGGAGCCAGCCCATCTCGATCCAAGTCCACGGCAACACCAAGGGTCTCAAGGCGAGTCAGACCAAGGCCCTCGAACGGCTTGGTCGCCGGCGACTCAAGGCGGACCGTCTCGTCACGAACGAACTCGCCCGCGCCATGACCGAACTCTCCGCGGAGATCCGCCGCCAGGTCGGCGTATTGATCGATCGAAGCGGCAATATCCAACACGTGATGGTCGGCAGTCCATCGGGCACCGAGCTGCCCGATTGGGGTCGCATGCGCGCCGGTCGCGGCCGCCTGCGCGGCCTCCGACTGATCCACACCCATCTCTCCTCCGAGGGTCTGACGCGAGACGATCTGACCGATCTCGCGCTGCTCAGACTCGACGCCGTCGTCTCGATCGCGGTCGCCGAGGGGGGCCTGCCCGGTCTGGCCCATGCGGCCTCGCTGTGTCCCGCCAACGACGAGGGCCGCGCGACGGAAAAACTTCCGCCCTGCCACCCCGCCGAATTCGATTTCGAGTTCAGCGCCTGGATCCGAGATCTCGAAAACGAGCTGGCCCGCGCGACCGCCACGCGAGACGTCGGACCCGGCGAACGCGCGATCCTGGTTTCAGTAACCGCCGGACGAGATCGGGAAACGCTCGAGTCGCACGTCGAAGAATTGCGTGAACTCGCCCGCTCGGCCGGCGTCGAAGTGGCCGAGGTCATCACGCAGTCGAGACCCAAGGTCGATCCCCGCACCGTGCTCGGTGCCGGCAAGCTCTCGGACCTCGTGATCCAATGTTTTCAGAGCGATATCGACCTCGTGATCTTCGATCAGGACATCTCCCCCGCACAGGCGCGTACGCTTTCGGAACGCATGGAGCTACGTGTCATCGATCGGACCCAACTGATCCTCGATATTTTTGCACAACGCGCCACGAGCGGAGACGGCAAGCTACAGGTCGAGCTGGCACAGCTTCGCTATCGCATGCCGCGGCTCGCCCAACGCGCCGACGTTTCGCTTTCGCGCCTGGCAGGCGGAATCGGCGGACGCGGACCCGGCGAGACGAAATTGGAGAGCGATCGACGGCGCGTGCGCGATCGCATCACGCGACTCGAGCGGGAAACCAAACGGCTCACCAAACAACGTGAGGGTCGACGACGTCGACGCGGGCGACGCGGTATTCCCGTGCTCTCGATCGTCGGCTACACGAACGCCGGCAAGAGCACTCTGCTTCGAGCACTCACCCATAGCGACGTGCACATCGAAGACAAGATGTTCGCGACGCTGGATCCGATTTCGCGGCGACTGCGATTCCCGCGCGAGCGCGAGGTCATCATCACGGACACCGTCGGCTTCATCCGCGACCTGCCGCCCGACCTGATCGCCGCGTTTCACGCGACCCTCGAAGAGTTGACCGACGCGAGCCTTCTGTTGCATGTCGTCGACGCGGCCGGACCCGACATCGATCGTCGGATTCGAGCGGTCCACGACGTGTTAGGCGAACTGGGACTCGACGAAAAGCCCGAGCTACTCGTCTTCAATCAAATCGATCGATTGCCGGAAGAAGAGATCGAGGCCTTGGCGCGTCGCTATCAGGCGATTCCGATTTCGGCGCTGAAGGGCCGGGGGCTGAAAAACCTGCTCGCGCGAGCCGAAGAGGTTCTCTGGCGGGATGGCGAGCTCGGTCAGGGTGCCGTCCTCGACCTCGCGGCCCAGGGTCGATCGTAAATCCGTTGGGGGGAGAGATCTCATGGTCATGCGTTCGCGAGTCGTAGGAACGGGATCCTGCCTGCCGGATCGGGTCGTCACGAACGCCGACATGATGCAGTGGATGGATACCAGCGAAGAATGGATCGAACAGCGCACGGGCATCCGCGAACGGCGCTGGGTCGAGGAGGGACAAGGTCCGGCCGATCTCGCACGAGGCGCCACACTCGACGCCCTCGAGAACGCCAACCTCGAAATTTCGGACATCGATTGCATCCTGCTCGCCACCCTCTCGCCCGAGCACGATTTTCCGGGTACGTCCTTCTTCCTGCACGGCGCGATCGGTGCCGGGAACATTCCGTGCATCGACCTGCGCGCACAATGCAGCGGGTTCCTCTTTGCACTCCAGATGGCCGACGCGTTGATCGTCGCGCGACGCTACCAACGCGTGCTGGTCGTCGGCTGCGAGGTCCACTCGACCGGGCTCGATAAAAGCACGGCAGGCCGAGACGTCACGGTCATCTTCGGGGATGGTGCGGGCGCGCTCGTGCTGGAAGCGACCGATGAGGTGGACGGTCCGGGTGTGTTGGAAGTGCGCGTTCATGCCGAAGGCGAACATGCTCGGCGCTTGTGGACGGAGGCGCCGAGCTGCGCGGCCTCCACTCGAGTGAGCCACGAAATGATCGACGACCGCCGCATCTACCCGGTGATGGACGGCCGCTTCGTGTTCAAACACGCGGTCACGCGGATGCCGGAGGTGCTCCACGAGACCCTGAATGCCGCAAGCGTGAAGCTCGACGACATCGATCTCTTCCTCTTTCACCAGGCCAACCTTCGCATCAATGAGTTCGTCGCACACAAACTCGAGCTTCCCGAGTCCAAGCTCATGAACAACATTCAACGGTTGGGGAATTGCTCCGCCGCGGCACTGCCGATCCTGCTCGCCGAGGCGGCCCGTGAAGGGCGCATCCAAGACGGCCAGCTCGTCTCTCTGACGGCCTTCGGATCGGGCTTCACCTGGGGCTCCGCCATCGTGCGCTGGGGCTGAACCCGGGTCGAATCGTCCCCAAGCCTCTTCGACGCGCTGCATCAGCAAGTTTCCGACGAACCCCGCGGGTCAATCGATCCTGTCGATCTTCCTCAAACGCCTGTTTTGTCTCATCTTTATTTTTTTCGGCCGATCACCTTGACGAATGACGCAGTGCGTCTAAGATTCCCGTCAACGCAAGAACGCACCTGATCGCGACCAGGCGACCGCCGGTCGACGCGGTGCGTCAGACGAAAATCTTGAAGCGAGAAATCGCGAATTCGGAATCCACGCTCAACGCAATGATTCCCCTTCGCAGAACTGGAGAAAGCATCATGGCCAGCAAAAAGGCAAGCAGCAAGAACTCGAAGAAGATCAACGAATGGGATTGGGAGAATTTCCGACCCGACTGGGCGAACGAAGGCATCGAGCGCATCAGCAAGGAACTCGAGAAGTGGAACGACAAGCTCCAGAGCCGAAGCGAGCAGTTCCGCAAGGAGAGCCAGAAGCGAATCGAGAAGGGCGTCCAGCAGGTCCAGGCCGAACTGCGCAAGGTGCCGGCCGTCAAGCGTGCCGAGGAGCTTCGCAGCGAAATCGAGGCCCGTGTCGAGAAGAATATCGATGCCGGCGTCGACCGCGTCTACGCGCGCCTCAACCTGGTTCGACTGGACGAGGTCAAGAAGCTCGAGCGAAAGATCGCCCAGCTCAACAAGAAGCTTCGAGCCCTCGAGAAGCAGTGGGCCGCCTGAGCCCAGGAGCGCCTCGGCTCTCGCACCGCTTCCACGGCTCCGCGGCGTAGGCGAGGACGACCGAGCTTGAAATCAAGAGGCCCGGGCATGCATTGCCCGGGCCTCTTTGCGTTCGGCCTCGCCCGCTTCGTCCGGGCAAGCCCCAAGCGTCCACGGATGACACGTCCAATTCTCGCCTAGCGAGCTTCGCGCGCCCGTTCCGCATCGAGTCGTTCGAGGACTCGTTCGACCGATCCCTCGGTCCCCCGAAGCAGCTCTCGCGCGCGAGCTCGATCGACGCCGCCGAGTTCCATCACGATCCGTACCGCGCGTCCTCGAAGCTTGCTCGAGACGGGCGCGATGTGGGTCATATGATGGCCGCGCACACGGCCCATGCGAACCATCACCGCCGTCGAGAGCGCCGACAGGATCATCTTCTGCGCCAGCCCGCCCTTCATGCGAGTCGATCCGGTCACGACTTCGGGGCCCACGCGCGGCGAAATCGAAATCTCGACCGATTCAGCGAGCGGCGATTCCGGATTGCAGGTCAGGGCGATCGTTCGCGCCCCCAGCCCGACCGCCGTCTCGATGGCCCCGAGCACGAAGGGCGTCGTGCCGCTGGCCGAGATCCCCAACACCACATCCCCGATCGTTACGCCACGTTCTTCGAGCACGAGCGAGCCCGCCTCTCGATCGTCTTCCGCCCCTTCGACCGCGGCACGAAGCGCGCGCTCACCGCCGGCGATGATTCCCTGCACGATGCGTGGCGACAATCCGTAGGTCGGTGGAATCTCGGAGGCATCGAGTACGCCGAGGCGACCACTCGTTCCGGCGCCGACATTGAACCAGCGACCGCCGCCCGAAAGCGAACAGGCCAGCACCTCGACCGCCTCGGACATGCGTGGAAGGACTTGCCCCACGGCGGCATGGGCCACCGCGTCCTCGGAATGGATCAGCGCGAGAATTTCCTCGGAACTCAATTCGTCGAGCGCACCCGAACGGTCGAGTGAAGCTTCGGTGGGGGTTCCGTCGGCCATGGCTCTACATTTCGGCTCCCCCTTCTCGAACTGAAGACAGGCTCGCGCGCGTTCTGCTGCGCGGCCTCCTACACTCGTCTGATGCCCTTCGACGTCACGAAATCCACCCTCGAAAGCTTGGAGTGGGGACGATTGATCGAGAAGCTGCGCGCGTGTTGCCGCACGCCGCAGGGTCTTTGGTTGCTCTCGTCGGATTCGGACGATGGGGACTTCGCAGCGGACGAAGACGGCGTACGCGAAAGACTTCGCCAGACAACGGAAGCGCGGGAACTGATCGACCGCGATCTAGTTGCACCCTTGGGCGGATGCACGGATCTCAGCGCCGATCTGCAACACGCCGAGCGGGGCGGCCTGCTCGAACCCAGCTCGCTGATCGACATCCGATCAACGCTCGAAGCGATGCATGAAACGCGCCGATTTTTCGAAAACCAGCGGCAACGCGCGCCCGGATTGAGCGACCTCGCGCGCGAGATCGAGGAGCGGCCCGAACTCGTGGCCGAGATCCTGCGCTGTCTGGACGCGAGCGGAGAGGTCCGGGACGCAGCGTCGACTTCGCTGGCCAAGGCTCGACGCGATACCCGTCGCCTCGCGGGCGAGTTACAAAAGCGCATCGGCCGTGCGCTGCAACACGCCGACATCAGGCCCCATCTCTCCGATCATTTTCATACGATCCGCAACGGCCGCTTCGTGCTGCCCGTGAGGGCCGATTCGAAGGGGCGGGTCCGGGGCATCGTGCATGACGCGTCGCGCTCCGGAACGACCCTCTTCATCGAACCCGAGGACATGATCGAGATCAACAACCGCCACCGCCAGGCGGAGCTCACGGTCGAACGCGAAATCCTGCGCGTGCTTCGGGAATTGTCCGCTGGCGTCGCGCGCGACGCCAGCGGACAATTCCCGAAGCACGCGCAGGATTTCGCGTTCGACCGTGAGCTCCG
>Ga0114949_10000800_pt1 | contig 18086 bp, 11 predicted proteins | sample N074metaG_FD_83505 | JGI IMG/M metagenome (GOLD analysis project Ga0114949, IMG submission 83505) | Deep subsurface microbial communities from Kermadec Trench to uncover new lineages of life (NeLLi) - N074 metaG | ecosystem: Environmental > Aquatic > Marine > Ocean trench > Sediment | place...
GTGACGATATCGCCGTTAAAACCGGAGAACCAGGCATCTTTCTGGTCGTTCGTTGTACCTGTCTTGCCGGCCAAATCCTCGCGATTGAGCTGTCGCGCACGGCGCCCAGTTCCGATCTTGATCACATCACGCATCATCGAATTCATAATCCACGCATTATTGGCATCGAGCACCCGTTCCGCGGCGCGAACCTGGTTGCTCTCGGCAAGCTTGATCATTGAGGCAATATCGAGTGGTTCACCGTCATCGTCGACATCAGGGTTAAAACAATCACTGCACACGGTAAACGGATCTGCCTGCATAACGATGGTGCCGTCTGGACTTTCTATGCGCTCAATAAAAAACGGCTCGACCTTGTAACCACCATTTGAAAGCACCGCATAGGCGGCGACAAGTTCGAGCGGCGTGAGTTCGCCGCTACCGAGCGACATCGACAAATTCCTCGGCAAGCGGGAACTATCAAAACCAAAACGCTTGATATGCCGAATCGCGGTGTCGACTCCGATCGCGCGTAGCAAGCGGACCGAAACCAGGTTGCGTGAATAAGCCAACGCCTTACGCAGCATCGTCGGACCGCGATATTTGCCACTATAGTTTTGGGGACGCCATTCGCTCGCCAGGCCCGGCGCGTCAAAAACGATTGGGGCGTCGTTAACAAAACTCGCTGCCGTAAATCCTTGCTCAAGCGCCGCCGAATAGATAAACGGCTTGAAATTTGAGCCGGGTTGACGCAGTGCCTGGGTTACTCGATTGAATTGATTTTTCTTGAAATCGAACCCCCCGACAAGCGCCTGAATCGCACCATTATGCGAATTCAACGATACCAATGCGCCCTCGGCATCGGGGATTTGTGCTAAGCGCCAGAAACCCACCGCCACGACGCTGTTTAGGTCCGTTGCCTTTTCGTTATCCGTTACAGGCGGCCGCCAGTCGATACGGATAATGTCGCCGAGTTGCAATACGTCGCCCGCATTTTTCGGCGCCGCACCGCGCGCGTTATGCGATATATATTCTCGTGCCCATTTAATCCCTTCCCAAGGGATGGTCAGTATCTCTTGGTTGGCGGTATAAACCTGACTATCACGTTCATTGACCGCGATGACGAGGACTGGACGCAGTGGTCCGATATCGAAATAGCCTTTCAACAGGTCGGTCCAGACATGGACTTCAACGTCTGGCGCTAGGTTAAAATGATGCTCCGCTCCACGGTAACCGTGACGCCGATCATAATCGATCAACGCGGTTTGTACCGCCTTATTCGCCGCTTCCTGCTTGTCGGATTCGACGGTTGTAAACACGCGGTAACCGGCGGTATAGGCGTCGTCGGGGTAATCCTTAAGCAGCACCGATCGCACCATTTCGGCCAGGTACGGAGCCGATACTTCAGTGCTTAGGCCATGCACGACCGCCGCTGCCGGTTCGCGTAATGCTGTATCGTGCGCGGCAGCGTCGATGTAACCTAGTTTTAACATGCGTGATAAAACGTAAGCGCGCCGAACTGCGGCAGTCTCTGGATTCGTCACGGGATTGGTGGTCGAAGGCGCCTTGGGCAACCCCGCTATCATTGCAATCTGCCCAAGGGTCAAGTCCTCGAGCGCAGCGCCATAATAAACCTGAGCGGCCGCGCCAACGCCGTAGGCGCGATGTCCAAGAAAGATCTTATTGAGATAGAGTTCTAAAATTTCATCTTTCGACAACTCTTGTTCGATCTTCACCGCAAGAACGATCTCTTTAATTTTACGCTCGTATTTTTTCTCCGGCGTGAGAAAATAATTTCTCGCAACCTGCATCGTTATCGTACTGCCGCCTTGCTTCTTCTCGCGGGTTTTAGCGAGTTCGATCGCGGCGCGCGCGATCGACATCCAATCAACTCCCGGATGCTGGTAAAATCGATCGTCCTCCGCGGCGATGAACGCCTCCTTCATTAACTGCGGCACCTGATCGATCGTCACCGGGTGGCGGCGTTTTTCTCCAAATTCCGCAATTAAGCGACCATCGCGCGTATAGACCCGCAAGGGTGTCTGCAAATGAACCTGGCGTAACGCATTGGCGGAGGGTAACCCCGGCAACACCGACCACAATACGGCGCCAACGACGAGAACACCTGCGATAAATACCGACAGTAACAAATAGAATGAAAATCGCAACATATTGTGTTTGGGCTCAGCGCAAACGCTATATATCCTACATATTTACTTTAAATTCACAATCTAACTCACGGTTTCTATTGAATTTTCAAGGAAAAACTGTTTGTCTTTTTGGTCTTAGTTGTCTATAGTTAGCTCTAGTATTTAAGGTTAAAGAGTAATTCTTAGTCGTAACCTGCTAATTTAAAAAGGAAAAGTTGTGGCTCTGATCGGACGTAAACAGGCTCCGATGTTGGGAATAGACATTAGCTCAACGTCGGTCAAACTGCTCGAGTTGTCCCGCAGCGGCGGACGCTACCGAGTCGAAAGCTATGCCGTGGAACCGCTGCCACCAAATTCCGTGGTAGAAAAGAATATCACGGATGCCGAACTTGTCGGCGAAGCGATTGGCCGAGCGGTAAAGAAATCAGGTACCCGCACACGAACTGCTGCTTGCGCAGTCGCCGGATCGGCGGTGATCACAAAAATCATTTCCATGCCAGCCAATCTTTCCGAAGACGATATGGAAAGTCAGATACAAATCGAAGCCGATCAGTATATCCCTTACCCGTTAGAAGAGATTAGCCTCGATTTCGAGGTGTTGAATCCGTCGGAGTCCGACCCCGACCGGGTAGACGTCCTCCTCGCGGCTTCGCGCAGTGATAACATCGACATCAGGGTCGCCGCACTTGAAGTCGGCGGCCTTCAGGCAAAGGTCGTCGACGTTGAGGCGTTCGCACTGGAAAACGCGATATCGCTGTTGCTCGACGCGATCGGTAATCCGCACGTTGTGGCTATCATGGACGTCGGGGCAACGACCTCTACGTTGAGCGTGCTCGAAGATCAGTCGATCGTATATACCCGCGAGCAGGTCTTCGGCGGACGTCAATTGACCGATGAGATTCAGCGTCGCTACGGGCTGTCATACGAAGAAGCCGGCCTGGCTAAGCGCCAAGGCGGACTGCCCGATAATTATGAGCCCGAAGTGCTGCAGCCATTCCGAGAATCGATGGCGCAGGAGGTCAACCGCGCGCTTCAATTCTTCTATTCTTCGAGCCAAGTCGGTGCAGTCGATCACGTCGTCGTGGCCGGAGGATGCGCCTCGATTAGCGGCGTAAATGAACTCATACACGAAAAGATTGATACACCCGTTAGTATTGCTAATCCGTTCGCAAACATGTCAGTCGCATCAAGAGTACGCGCCGATGCTATCGCAAACGACGCGCCGGCGATGATGATCGCCTGCGGCTTATCGCTTAGGAGTTTCGACTAATGGCAAGAATTAATCTACTGCCATGGCGCGAAGAGCAACGCAATCAGCGCCGACAGGATTACCTCACCACCGTCGGTCTCTCCGCAGTAGTGGCGCTGCTGGTCTGGGGCGCGATCCATTGGCACTTCGACGAACGGATCGACTATCAGAACAGTCGCAACGACGATCTGCAGGCGGAGATAACAAAGCTTGATAGCAAGATCGAGGAAATTCGCGAGTTGGAGAAAGAGAAAGAGCAGTTGCTGGCGCGGATGAAGGCAATTGAAACCTTACAAACGAGCCGGCCGATCATCGTACATATATTCGACGAATTGGTCGATTCACTGCCCGATGGCGTTTATCTCAAGGAGATATCACAAAAAGGGGCAAAAATCATAATCAAGGGGGTCGCGCAATCCAACGCGCGCGTCTCCAATTATATGCGTAACGTCGAAAAATCTGATTGGCTTAAGAATCCAAGCCTCGACATCATTCAAACCGCAAGCGAAGACGGTCGGAGAATCGCGAACTTCGTGTTGAAGTTCGAACAAACGTCGCCCAAGGCAAAAACCTCGCAACTTGAGGGGGATGCATAATGACATTGTCCGATCTGAATAATCTAAGCTTCGACAACATCGGATCGTGGCCCGTCCCGATCAAAATCGCGTTCATCACGATCATATGCACGGGAATTCTCGGGCTCGGATACTGGAGAGACGTTAGTGTATTGCAGGAAGATCTGCAAAAAGTCAAGGCCGAGGAAGTCGACCTAAGAATTACATTTGAGGGACGCCAAAAAAAAGCCGCCAACCTCAATGCACTCAAACAACAATTGGAAGACATTAAAGAAACGTTTGGCGATTTGCTCAAACGCTTACCAAATAAGACCGAAGTTGCCGCACTATTGGTTGACATTTCCCAGCAGGGACTCGGCGCAGGCCTGGAGTTCGTACTCTTCAAACCAGGCAAAGAGCAGCCGGCGGATTTTTATATCGAACTACCGATCCAGATAACGGTCGTTGGCCAGTATCATCAGTTCGGAAAATTCATCAGCGGCGTGTCTGATCTTCCGCGTATCGTTACTAACCATAACGTAAATATAAAACCCAAGGGTGACGGCAAGCTCATCCTGGAAACAACCGCTAAAACCTACCGATATTTGGACGACGAGGAGGAAGCGGGCCAATGAACGTTCTGACTTACCGATCATTTCTCGTCGCGCTATTCGTTTGCGTATTAGTGCCTTCCACGGGATGCGTGTCACGCGATAAAACGGACCTTGAGAATTATTTTTCTAGAGTGCTCTCGCGTCCAGGAGGTCGTATTGATCCGCTACCACCCATAAAGCCCTATGAGCGCTATCTTTATCGATCAGGTGATCTCGGATTGAGAGATCCTTTCCGCTCTTTTTTTGCCCTAGATCCAACACCAGATGGGCCCCGCCCCCCGGAGTGCGACGAGAACTGCATCTTTGTCCAGACTCACACCCGGGAGGAATTAGAACAATCTGAGCTCGATTCCCTGCGCATGGTCGGAACCCTAGAGAACGACGATGAACTATGGGGCATCGTCCGCGACCCAACAGGGGCCGTCCACCGCGTACAGGTCGGCAATTACATGGGGACCAACTACGGCAAGATATTGAATATTCAGGAAGAACAGATCGATCTCCGTGAACTCATAAAGGACGCGCAAGGAAGCTGGGAAGAGCGTCAGGCAAGCTTGGCTTTATCTGAGGACTAACCCACAAAAGGGGTGCACGAAAATGATGACTACTATGTTATCTGAATACCGAATCACTAAACTTCAATCGACGTTTTCGAGCCGACCCGTGGCCTTGGCTGTAGCTCGCGCCGCCTTATGCATTGTTGCCCTGCTTGCGTCAAGCGCGGTGTCAGCCGCCACCTTGGATAACATCAGCTACACATCTTTGCCTGGCGATCGGGTGCAAATACGCCTCGAACTATCGGCTCCGGTTGGACCGGAACCGTTAAGTTTTACCATCGACAATCCGGCGCGCATTGCCATCGATTTTCCAGGCACCACACTTAATCTGGCGGAAAAATCGCGGGATATTGGGATCGGCAATGCACAAAGCGTTACCGCTGTCGAAGCCGAAGGCCGAACGCGCGTCGTCGTCAACCTCGTTAATATGGTTCCGTACGATCTCACCAGCAGTGGCAACGTCGTCATTCTAACCTTAGAAGGTGGTGCGGCCGATATCGGCGCGGGCATGGCCGGCGATGTTGCGACAATGCCGGGATCGGCAACCAATGCACGGATCAATGACATTGATTTCCGTCGCGGACCCGGTGGCGAAGCGCAGATCGTCGTCGAACTCTCCAACCCGGATGTCGGTATCAACATCCGCGAACAAGGGGATAAAATTATTGTCGATTTCATCGATACTACGTTGCCCGAGGAACTCGACCGCCGCCTAGACGTGATCGATTTCGCGACGCCGGCGAAGGAAGTTGATACCTATGCGCACGGTAATGGCACACGCATGGTAATTACCCCGGTCGGACAGTACGAGCACCTCGCCTATCAGTCGGATAACGTATTTACCTTAGAACTGAAACCACTGACCCGTTTCGAGGAGGAACGACTCAAGAAAGAGAAATTCGGTTTTACGGGAGAGCGCCTGTCGCTTAATTTTCAGAGCATCGAAGTCCGTGCGGTACTGCAACTCATCGCCGATTTTACCGAGTTCAATCTCGTCGCAAGCGACACCGTTAGTGGTAACGTCACGTTGCGTTTGAAGAATGTTCCGTGGGATCAGGCAATGGACATCATCTTGAAGTCCAAAGGCCTCGGCATGCGGCGGGTTGGCAACGTCGTGATGGTCGCCCCGCAGGAGGAAATAGCGGCCCGCGAGAAACTGGAACTTGAGGCGCAGCAACAGATCCAGGAACTGGCGCCATTGCGCACCGAGTTTGTCCAGATCAACTACGCCAAGGCGGCCGACATAGCCGCTTTGATTAAGGACGAGGCGAACAACCTGCTCTCGGATCGTGGCAACATTTCGGTCGATCAGCGCACCAATACGCTACTCATTCAAGACACCGCGGCGCAACTAACCGATATCCGCGAAGTCGTCCAGGCGCTCGATATTCCGGTACGGCAAGTCTTGATCGAGGCGCGCATCGTGATCGCAAATGAGGACTTCAGTAAGGAACTCGGCGTTCGCTTTGGCTACAGCCACGCCAGCAACAAGAAGGAAAGAGCCTTAACCAGCGGCAACGGTACAAAGTCCGGATTCTTTAGCGATATCGGCGGCGGTCAAGCCGGCAACGTTGACTACGGCAGCACCACCACCTTCAGCGTCGATGATTTGGAGAATTATATCGTCGACCTACCAGTGCCGGGCCCTGCGGCAGCGTTTAGATGGACGATTGGCCGGATTGGAAGCTATTTGCTCCAGCTCGAACTGTCGGCCCTGCAGGCCGAGGGCCGCGGCGAGGTTGTTTCGAGCCCGCGTATTATTACCGCCAATCAGAAGGAAGCGATTATCGAATCGGGCACGGAGATACCGTACCGGGAGGCGTCATCAAGTGGCGCGACCTCGATATCATTTAAAAAAGCGGTCTTAAGCCTGCGGGTAACACCGCACATCACACCCGACGATCGCATCATTATGGATCTCACGGTCAACAAAGATTCCGTCGGCGAGATTTTTGCCGGTATACCCAGCATCGACACCAACGAGTTATCGACGCAGGTGCTGGTAGCAAACGGCGAAACAGTTGTGCTTGGCGGGATCTTCGAATCTGACAACCGTAACGACAAGACAAGCGTGCCGTTCTTCGGCGAACTACCGTATATCGGCCGCCTGTTCCAGCGTACCTCGGGGAATTCCTCGAAGCAGGAATTGTTGGTGTTCGTGACGCCGAAAATTCTCAAAGATTCACTGAGCCTCTCGTCGCGTTAGCACACGCACCGACGACGTCATAACGCGGCGCTTCGGCGCCGCGTTTTTTTTGCGCATCATCAGTGAAACTGTAACAATTACAGCTACGGCTAGCCGACATTTCTCACCCCCCGGCGTGATGATTACGGAGGCGCTTGGATTGCATGAAGTTTTTCCGACCCAGTGGATAGATGGCTGCCTTTGCGAGAAAAGAGCACCTGCCGACGAGTGCAGGTACAGCTCATGGTGCGTCGGTCCGGTGGGCAATGGGCGCAAGCGCGTCGAGTGAACTCGGCAGTGGTCGTTGCCGGTAACGAGCTGGCACCTCGTCACGTCGATATTCCTGCCCACACGACTTGGGAAGCCGTCGCGTTCGGCCGCCCGACGAATTTGACCGGGTTCGGTTTGTCGTGAATGCGCCCGGACGAATATTTCTCGTCGGACCCATGGGCGCGGGTAAGACAACGATAGGTCGACGGCTCGCAAAAGGACTGCGTAAAGAATTTATCGACGTCGACCAAGAGCTGGAGCGACGGACCGGCGCATCGATTGCACTGATTTTCGACGTCGAGGGTGAAAGCGGATTTCGTGAGCGCGAAAGACGAATTATCGATGAATTGACGCAACTTGACGATGTCGTATTGGCAACCGGCGGCGGCGCGGTCCTTGATTGTGACAGTCGCACTGCACTAACAACACGAGGATTCGTCGTTTATCTTCATGCTGCACTCGATAAATTAGTTGAACGAACGCGTCGCGATACTAATCGCCCGCTTCTGATGACCGATGATCCGATCGTTCGAATGCGCGAACTTCTAGATCAGCGCGAACCATTCTACCGTCAGGTCGCGGACCTCGTTGTTGATACTGGGACACGCAATTTAACCGAAGTCGTCAAAGCGATACGCGATGCCAGCGGATCCTAAGGTCAGCGGACCGCGGTGATGCCGCGCTGAAATAGCGCCCGGAAAATGCGCGGAGAAAAGCCTGTTCGTGACAAATAAACGACGGGCAACGCCGCAGAGCCGATTTTTTAACGCTACCCGTAGCGACACAGCCGTCATGCCACGGGGGCTTTACCGGTAACCAGGACTAAACGATGATCACACTCCAGGTAGACCTCGGCGATCGCTCCTATCCAATCTTCATCGGAACGGGATTGTTGGACGACACCTCCTGGCTCCGAGAACACGTCGGCTCACGCCAGGTGATGGTCGTCTCTAACAATACCGTCGCTCCGCTCTATCTCGAGGCCGTCGAAAACGCGTTCGGCGACCGAGCTTTCAGCAAGCTTATCCTGCGCGATGGTGAACAGTACAAAACACTGGATAGTTTCGACCAAATTATTTCGGCCTTACTAGAACAAGGGTTTGATCGCAGCTGCACGCTGATCGCGCTGGGCGGAGGGGTCGTCGGAGACATCACCGGTTACGCCGCAGCGTGTTATCAACGTGGCGTCGATTATGTACAAATTCCGACAACGCTACTCGCGCAAGTCGACTCCTCCGTCGGCGGTAAGACTGCGGTCAACCACCGCCTCGGCAAGAATATGATTGGCGCGTTCCACCAACCGACCCGCGTGATTACGGATATCGCCACACTTACAACTCTGGGGACACGAGAGCTTAGGGCGGGCATTGCCGAGATCATTAAATACGGACTGATTTCGGATCCGACTCTGTTCGCGTGGCTCGAGGCCAATGTCGAAAATCTGCTGGATCTCGATCCCCAATCGCTGACCCACGCGGTTCGCCGCTCGTGTGAAAACAAAGCGACCATCGTCGCGCAAGATGAACTGGAGTCGGGCATTCGCGCTCTTCTCAACCTTGGCCATACCTTTGGTCATGGCATCGAAAATGTGCTCGGCTATGGAACCTGGCTACACGGCGAGGCAGTGGCTTGCGGTCTGTGTATGGCCACGGAGCTGTCGATGCGAATGGGACTAATCAACACGGCCGATCATGAACGCGTCGTTGCGCTTATGCGAAGGGTCGGTTTGCCCGATTCGCCGCCAATTGATGCTGATCCGAAGGAACTCACCAGCGCGATGCGTCGGGATAAGAAAAACCGCGCCGGCACGATTCGATTGGTGCTGATTCGTGCAATCGGAGATGCCTTTATATGCGACGATTATCCGTCAGATGAATTTCAGCGGGTCTTGGAAGGCCGTCCCGGCGGGACTGGCATCGACTGAGTTGAGAGCGAATTGAATGTTAATGAGGACCTAACCGAAGCGATCGCGCCCGCGCATGATCTGGGTCACCCCGGTCAAACCGTATGCAACACTTCGATGAGAAATTTTTGTGGTCGCGAACATAGCCGCCAGTCGCCTTGCGTGGTTGAGACACTATCAAGCGCACTACGCCGAATATCCTGGCCTCAATGTACTTTACGCAACCGACAAAGGCATTTTGAAACACGCGACCATTGACCATGCGCGAGGATTGGGCGAACTTGGAGATCGTTTTCGCAGCCACTCAACTGTCATTGAGAGGCCCAATTGGCCAACGTCGCTGACGAAATAGCCTACAATCATCAGGAAATCGACGATGGTTTATGGGCAAATCTCTTAACCGTTGAACAGATGCTGAAATTTCCTTTGTTTCGCGTTTTATATGGCGAAGCGCTACGCCGGTGGCCGAAATTCGGCCAAAAACCGGTCCACCATGGCGTCATTCGAGAGAAACTAAATTGCTTGGTCGTCGATTTGATCACCGCGGCCTAGGAGCGATTGATGCACGATACGCTATGGGAATTGGGCGAGGTTCGCGCGGAACGCAAACCCGCTGCCGACTTCCAGGCGTTCGTCAAGGCTTCGCCGGCGCTGCCACACGAACACCGGCACGTCGAAGCCGATGGTGATCAGATCCAAACGCAAGTGATTCCCGATGACGTGGCCGCCACCACGGATCGGGTTACCATCACCAGGCATAAGCAAAATTTTCACCCTGAACAGTGCAATGCCGCCTGATTTTAGTGTTCCAACAACCTAACAGTAATGGTGCACTCGCGTAATTAGATGATCAATGATGTCCGCTGAATTGCCAAACGCCGACAGAGCTTCAGCCGACGCTGGGGTGGATCCATTTGTCGACGCCCATGGAGAAAATTCCTATTTCGTCACCTCGACGTTACGACAGCGAATCGATCTGATACGACACCTGATCCAATTCGGCCGACAGATCGTCGTGCTGACGGGCCCACCGGGCGCCGGGAAATCGGCTCTGATTGAGCGCATCACCGAAGCTCATGAGAATAATTGGCAGGTCATGCGCTTTAGCGCTGGGCCAACACTAAATCGCGCCACGTTATTGGGCAAAACCGCGAGCGAACTGGGGCTGAGCGCCCGCACCGGCGACGACGAAGCCCTGACTGAGGCTATTCGAAAGCGCGTACAAATAGCAAATCGGCGTGGTGAAACAACGGTGCTGGCGATAGACGACGCTCATACCTTGCCCGCCGATACACGCACCTGCCTGGCCAAATTAGCGCATTCGGTCGATGAATCGACAGAGTTGAAGGTGGTACTGAGTGCCGACCCGGCGCAGTCGCCACTCATCGACCAACTGCAAAATGAAAATTCGCAGCACACTCTAGTTCACGTCGTCGAGTTGCCGCGACTCAACGAAGCGCAAACTGCAGCGATGCTAAAGCACCGTTGGGATAGCGCCTACGGGAACCTAGATTTCCCTCTGGAGAGGACCGCACTGTCGCAGATATATCGACAATCGAACGGGATACCCGGCAAAGCAATCGTACTTGCGCGGCAGCTACAACGCCTAACGGACCATACGGATCGAACGCTCCGCGACCCAGCACGGGGCTATCTTATCGGTGGCGTTGCGATAATCGCATTGCTTAGCGTGTTTGCATTCTTCAACGCTGCTGATCGTAGAGATTCGCGCAAAGAGATCCAAATCGAATTAGAGTTACCCGCCGAGCAACCGGTGGTGACGGAATCTTCACCGAGCAGGCCAGCGGAACTACCGACGTTGGAACCGCAAATTCAGAACGTGCGCGGCGTCGACGACAGCGATTCCGTAGAGGTCGTGATAGACGATGATCCTTCGAGTGTCGTCGTAGAATATGATCCCCCCATCGCTGCCGCGTCACTATCGGGCCCAGCGGTGCCTAGCCAGTCCCCAGAACCTGCCGTGCAGCCCCCACAAGCAGAAACGGTGACCAAAGCAACCGCTACCGATACCCGGCCGCCACCCGCCGCCTCGCCGCCCGTGGACGACCGGTCAGCGGAAAAATCGGTGCGGATCCCCAGCACTGAACCACCTCCGACGCCGATAAAAGTGCTGGCAGCACCCGCGTCCGGCGATCAAATCGCGACTAAACCGGCGCCTGAGCACTATTCAATCGAGTGGCTGCGCACGCAAGCCGCAGCCGGCTACGTCTTACAGTTATTCGGAGTTCGCAACCGCGCGGCCGCCGTAAAATTCATTAAAACGCGAAAAATCCAGCACAAAAGCACCGTTATGATCACCAGCCACAAGGGCGCACCATGGTACGTTGTCGTCTATGGCTACTATCGGAACCGGGATCTCGCACTGGCCGCGATCCCCGCCCTGCCGCCGGCCTTAGCACCCGCCAAACCTTGGGCGCGCCCGATCTCGAGCCTCCAATAGAAATCTGCGAAATTCTGACAATCCACGGCAATATCGTTATTAATTAAATAGTTATATTATGTTTCGTACCAGCCGAACTGAACTTGGGCCAAGTCTCCATCGTCGGTACTTTAGATGACACCGTGGGTCTGCTAAGGCTATAATCTCCGTCCTTTTTTCGCCCCACCCGGAACCCGTTCGACGAGCTTTAGGGAGCCTCTGAAACGTATGGCGCAGCGACGACCACATTTTCCGCGACACCAAGGGCCAGGTGCCGGATTATATAATGCCGATTATGAGCACGATTCGTGCGGCGTCGGATTTGTGGTCGATATTAAAGGCCGGAAGTCGCATGCCATCGTCGAACATGCGATGACCGTACTCAAGAACCTGTTGCACCGAGGCGCTTGTGGCTGTGAAGAAAATACGGGGGACGGCGCTGGCATCCTGGTGCAGATGCCCGATCGATTTTTGCGCGAAGAATGTGGCAGCCTGGGGATTGAGCTACCTCCTGCGGGTCACTATGGCGCGGGTTTGGTCTTTCTACCACATGATAGCAACGATGCCGGGTCATGCCGCGACAAGTTCGAGACTATCATTGAAGAGGAAGGCCAGCGGTTATGCGGCTGGCGTGAACTACCCACCGACGATTCCCCGATCGGCCCAAGCGCGCTGTCGAGCGAACCAGTGTTTCGGCAGATTTTCATTGCCCGCGGGAACAATATCGCTGATGACGACGCGTTTGAGCGCAAGCTTTACGTCATCCGTAAGCGGATCGAGCATGCGGTATGGAGTTCAGACATCGCGGGCAAAGATCACTTTTATATTCCCAGCCTGTCGCATCGCACATTGATCTATAAAGGAATGCTCATCGGTTCGCAGGTCGAACAGATGTTCCCTGATCTGGTGGACCCGAAGTTGGAAAGCGCGCTGGCTTTAGTGCACCAGCGATTTTCCACCAACACCTTCCCCTCATGGCCGCTCGCGCAGCCGTTTCGCTATATCGCCCACAATGGCGAGATCAATACCTTGCGCGGTAATGTGAACTGGATGCGCGCACGCGAGGCGCTGTGTGAATCGAATCTGTTCGGCGACGATCTGAACAAGCTCTTTCCGATCGTCCTCGAAGGGAATTCTGATTCCGCCAGCTTCGACCAAGTGCTCGAGTTCCTGCATATGGCAGGGCGCCCCCTACCATTGGCCGTTCTGATGATGATCCCCGAAGCTTGGAGCGGGCACGAATCAATGGACACCGAGCGGCGCGCGTTCTATGAGTACTACAGCTGTCTAATGGAACCGTGGGACGGACCGGCCTCGATTGCGTTCACCGATGGTCGAGTGATTGGCGCGGTGCTAGACCGTAATGGATTGCGCCCGTCACGCTATTACGTCACCAAAGACGGCCTCGTGGTCATGGCCTCGGAAGTCGGCGTCCTCGACATACCGCCAGAAAACATCGAGATCAAAGAGCGCCTGCACCCGGGCCGGATCTTCCTCGTCGATACCGAACAGGGGCGCATTATCGACGACCAGGAACTCAAGCAGCAATACATCAATGAGCATCCGTTCGCTGAGTGGCTCAGGGAAAATTACACTGCCATCGACGATCTACCGGAACCGGCGGCGGTAGAGCCGATCGACCGCGAGACCTTGGTGCAACGTCAACAGGCCTTCGGCTATACCCACGAAGACCTACGGATCCTCATGCAACCGATGACCGAAACCGGTGCTGAGGCGATCGGATCGATGGGCACCGATGCCTCATTGGCGGTATTGTCGGACCGCCCACGGCTACTCTATGATTACTTCAAACAGTTGTTCGCACAGGTTACCAATCCGCCGCTCGATGGCATTCGGGAGGAGCTCGTAACGCAAGTCTCGAGTGCAATCGGCCCGGAAAGCAACCTGCTCGCAGCTACTGCCAAAAGTTGTCGCCAGATTAAGATAAACTCGCCGGTGCTCGACAACCGTGATCTCGCGCGCATCCGCCATCTCGATCTGCTCGGTTTGCGCACCACGACCCTCACCGCGCTGTATCGGGTAGCCGACGGTGTTAATGGACTCAAAGGTGCGATACAGCGGATATGCGACGAAACGGACGCCGCCATCAACGCAGGCTATGCGTTCGTCATCCTGTCAGACCGTGGTGTCGATGCAGACCACGCCCAGATCCCGGCGGCCCTGGTTATGGCCGCCGTGCATCACCACCTCGTCCGTAACGGTAAGCGTACTAAGGTCGCACTGGTCGCCGAATCTGCTGAGCCGCGTGAAATACATCATTTTAGCGTTTTGCTGGGTTACGGGGCCGACGCGATTAATCCCTACCTGGCGCTGGAAACCTTAGATGATCTATTGCAGCGCAACGTCGTCAAGAAAGTGGACGGACACCGCCATGGTGAGACCGCTCATTGCGCGGCGGTACGGAACTACATCAAGGCGGTCAATAAGGGATTGATCAAGGTGATGTCCAAGATGGGTATTTCAACCGTTCAATCCTACCGCGGCGCACAGATATTTGAGGCGGTCGGTTTAAACCGCGATTTGATCGATAAATATTTCACCTCAACGGCATCTCGAATCGAAGGCATTGGCCTCGACGTGGTCGAACAAGAGATAAGCCGTTTCCATCACAACGCGTTTCCCGAACGACCGGTACAACGACCGGATCTTGATTGGGGGGGCGAATATCAGTGGCGGCGCGACGGCGAACACCACCTGTTTAATCCGCAAACCGTGTTCAAACTTCAGCATGCCACCCATTCGGGGCGTTTCGATATCTTCCGTGAATATACCGCGCTGGTCGACGATCAAAGCATGCGGCGCGCGACGTTACGCGGACTACTCAAATTTAAATACGAGCGTAAACCAATCCCGATCGACGAGGTCGAATCGATCGCGTCAATAATGTCCCGTTTTCATTCCGGCGCCATGTCCTACGGCTCGATCAGTCGAGAAGCCCATGAGACGCTCGCCATCGCGATGAACCGGATAGGTGGACGCTCCAACACCGGCGAGGGCGGCGAAGATCCCAACCGCTACGTTCTGGATGCCAACGGCGACAACCGCCGCAGTGCAATCAAGCAGGTCGCCTCCGGCCGCTTCGGCGTCAACAGCGAATACTTGGTCAACGCCGACGACCTCCAGATCAAGATGGCACAGGGCGCGAAACCGGGGGAAGGGGGCCAACTGCCCGGGTTTAAGGTCTACCCGGAAATCGCCAAGACGCGGCATTCAACCCCTGGGGTCGGGCTGATATCGCCACCGCCGCACCACGATATCTACTCGATCGAAGATCTCGCTCAATTGATCCACGATCTGAAAAACGCCAATCCCGTCGCGCGGATCCACGTTAAACTTGTGGCGGAAATCGGCGTCGGCACGGTCGCCGCCGGTGTCGCCAAGGCGCGTTCGGACGTTGTGTTGATCTCCGGCTACGACGGCGGTACCGGGGCGTCGCCGATAACATCATTGAAACATGCCGGCGTGCCATGGGAACTCGGCCTGGCCGAAACGCAGCAGGTTTTGGTGGAAAACAAACTGCGCGATCGCATCATCGTGCAAGTCGACGGACAGATGAAAACCGGACGCGACGTGGTCATCGCCGCCCTGCTGGGCGCGGAGGAATACGGCTTTTCCACCGCCCCGCTGGTGGTCATGGGTTGCATCATGATGCGCGTTTGTCATTTGAATACCTGCCCCGTTGGTATTGCCACGCAGGATCCGCGTTTGCGTGAAAAATTCGCCGGGACACCGGAATTCGTCGAAACTTTCTTCCAATTTTTGGCCCAGGAAGTCCGTGAGACGATGGCGGCGCTGGGATTTCGCACCATGCTGGAGATGGTTGGACGGGTTGATCAGTTGGATGTCGTTGGCGCCGTTGACCATTGGAAAGCAAGCGGTCTCGATTTTTCGCAGATCCTCCACCGACCGGAGGTCGGGCCTGAGGTAGCCATTCACCGTGTGCGCGCACAGGATCATGGGCTCGAGAAGTCGCTCGATCGCACCACGATCGTCCCGCTGTGCAAAGACGCACTGGAAAATGGCGAACCGGTCGACGCTATCTTACCGATCAAGAACACCAACCGCACCGTTGGGACGATCCTTGGCTACGAGATAACCAAGCGCTACGGCAGCGCAGGTCTACCAGACGATACCATCAAACTCCACTTTAATGGCTCGGCCGGCCAAAGCCTTGGCGCCTTCGTACCCAAAGGGGTGACGATGACGGTCGAAGGCGATGCCAACGATTACGTCGGCAAGGGCCTCTCAGGGGCCAAGCTGATCGTCTACCCACCGCGACACGCCACCTTTGTCCCAGAGAAAAATATCCTGATCGGAAACGTCGCGCTCTATGGAGCGACCGCTGGCGAAGCCTATTTCCGCGGCATCGCGGGAGAGCGATTTTGTGTGCGCAACAGCGGTGCGCGCACAGTGGTCGAGGGGATCGGCGATCATGGCTGCGAATATATGACCGGTGGTTGTGCCGTGATAATCGGACCCACGGGCCGTAATTTTGCCGCCGGGATGTCCGGGGGGATCGCCTATGTCTACGATCCCGATAAGGTATTTCCGGCTCTGTGCAACAAGGAAATGGTCGATTTGGAAGAAATCGAGACCCACGACGACAACGATACGGTGCTTTCGCTGCTTAGAAACCATGTCCGCGCGACCCAGAGCACCGTAGCCCAGGCGATCGTCGATAATTGGCAATCCCGGCGCGCCGATTTCGTCAAAGTCATGCCGAAAGACTATAAAAAAGTGTTAACGGCAATCGAGACCGCTAAACGTACTGGGATCCCCGAAGATCAGGCGATTATGGAGGCCTCGGGTGGCTAAGGTCACAGGATTTCTGGATTATCAGCGCGAGCATCAACCCTATCGACCGGTCGCCGAAAGAGTCCAGAGTTGGCGACAGGTAATGGATCACTGGCCGGTGGAGACACTCGGGCAACAGGCTGCGCGGTGCATGGATTGTGGCATCCCGTTCTGCCATGACGGCTGCCCGCTCGGCAACCTGATCCCCGACTGGAACGACCTTGTCTACCACCAACGTTGGAGGGAGGCGATCGACCGACTCCATGCGACCAACAATTTCCCGGAATTCACCGGCACCTTGTGCCCCGCTCCCTGCGAAGGCGCGTGCGTCCTCGGTATCAACGATGATCCGGTCACGATCAAGGCGGTGGAATTGACCATCATTGATCACGCATTTGAGCACGGCTGGGTCCTGCCCGAACCACCTGCGCTCGACACTGGGAAGTGCATCGCCGTGGTTGGCTCCGGACCAGCCGGCTTGGCGATCGCACAACAACTGCGACGCGCCGGGCACCGGGTCACGGTATTTGAGCGGGCGGATCGCATTGGTGGGCTGCTGCGTTACGGCATCCCGGAATTCAAGATGGAGAAACGGGTACTCAATCGGCGTCTGCAGCAAATGACCGCCGAGGGCGTCGAATTCCGTACCAGTGCAAATGTCGGCGTCAACATTGACGTCAATAAACTGCGCCACGAATACGATGCACTCGTGCTCGCTGGTGGTGCGACGCAGCCACGAGATCTACCCATCGCGGGTCGTGAACTACACGGCGTCCATTTTGCGATGGATTTTCTCACCCCGCAGAATCATGTTTGTGAAGGGGACAAGGTGCCGGAAGAAGCCCTGATTTCCGCCACGGACAAGCACGTCATTATCATCGGCGGCGGCGACACGGGTGCGGACTGTCTCGGCACCGCGCACCGTCACGGGGCGAAATCGATCCACCAGTTGGAGATCCTACCGCACCCACCGGCAGCCCGGGCACTGACCAATCCGTGGCCCGAGTGGCCCCAGATCTACCGGATCTCGGCGGCCCATGCGGAGGGCGGCGAGCGGCTCTATTCCGTGTCGAGTAAGCGCTTCGTCGACGACGGCACCGGGCGGGTGCGTGCCTTGGAACTAACCGAAATCGAAATGAAAATCGAAGACGGGCGGACGAGCTTCGTCGAGATAAAAGGCTCAAAACACGAGCTACCCTGCGACCTAGCGCTACTCGCGCTGGGATTTACCGGTCCGGAAAAACCAGGCCTGGTCGATGCGCTTGGCGTCACCGTGACCGAACGCGGCAATGTATGGCGCGACGAGAGCTGGATGACTTCGGAGACCGGTGTCTTTACCGCCGGCGACATGCAACGCGGCCAATCGCTGA
>Ga0114949_10000803_pt1 | contig 18082 bp, 15 predicted proteins | sample N074metaG_FD_83505 | JGI IMG/M metagenome (GOLD analysis project Ga0114949, IMG submission 83505) | Deep subsurface microbial communities from Kermadec Trench to uncover new lineages of life (NeLLi) - N074 metaG | ecosystem: Environmental > Aquatic > Marine > Ocean trench > Sediment | place...
ATATCTATTATGCTGAATTATCAGGTCAAATGTCGCTCCTCCGCTGGCTGCTGTGCCTATAAATTTGTCGCCTAGAGGGGCCGTTACCGCCGAGAAGACCACCGCAAGACCGAGCCCGGTACCCGCGGTGCGAGTCGAGAAAAATGGATCAAATATCTGATCTTTAATTGAGTCGTCTATGCCGGGACCCTTGTCTTCAACGGTGATTTTGTAAGAATTATTTTCTTTGCCAAGGCTGAGAGTGATGGCGGGGTGGCTTTTTACCGCCTGGATTGAGTTTTCAATCAAATTCGAAAGAGCATTAAACAGTGCCTCCCGATCCCCTGTTATCACACATTGCTGTTCGGGAAGACTCAGTTTGAGTTCCCCACCAGCTGACTTGATCTGCAAAGAAGTCGCATCTCTAACATCCTCCAGCAGCCGGTTCAGGCAAAATTCCTGGTTTGCATTTGTCTCTCCACGAATGTAGGACAACATGCCGTCTATCAGATTCTCTATTTGGCGCAATCGATTCAGTATCTTTTTAACTACTTCTGTGGATTTTTCATATTCGGCTGCCGGAAACGAGAGATGGGATAAATACAAGATTGCTGAGCTTAAGGGCGTGCGCAGTTGATGGGCAAGGCGGGCCGCCATTTCGCCCAATGCGGATAGACGTTTTTCGCGGTTAATCAAATTGCTCAGGCGATAATTTTCCGATACATCCGTCAGCAATATGATGGTGTCGCCTTCCTCTCCATATGCACTGCTGCTAATTGAGATCCTTTTACCATTTTGAAATGAAACTTCTCCTTCCAGTACCGGACCGGTCGACGCGGAGTCTGCAAGCGCCTGAAACCAACTGCCGCCCTTGGAACTGGTACCCAGTATCTGGATAGCAGCCGGATTTTCTTCTCTAATGATGCCATCTGCGTCCACAGCAATGACACCCCCAGGTAAGGCATCCAACAAGGCAGACAGCTTGGCGGCCAACTGCTCCTTCTCGGTCAGTTCCTTTATTCTCGCCGAATGCGTTGCGGCCAGTTCGTCACTAAGACCAGAGACCCGGGCTTCCAACTCCCGATAACTGGAACCCAGGTCGGCGGAGACCCGATTAAAAGTAGCAAAAACTTCCTCCAATTGATTGATGGAAATATCTGGCGTCTTTGCGATGTTGGTTCTCATTTCTTTCTCTATATTCACTTACTGCTATAACCACCTCTCTCAAGCAATCTTTGTGCCAAATATTTTTAGCCTTAAAAACAATAAGTTAGGAAGATAGAGTCCATTAACAGGTAAAAAAAATTAAACTAGTCAGAATTATTACACTATTGCGGTATTTTGGATTTGGCTCGTAGTCCTGCTTCAATCGGGCTCCGGAGCCTGTGTGTGGCTCCCTGAGGAGGGATTATTCAAAATTCAGAGCTGCCCTAGAGAGAATTCTGAATTTCTAATTTACGGATTTTTTGAATTAGAGTAGTCCGTTGTAATGATAGGGATTTTGCTGCCTTGGCCACTACCCAATCAGAATTTTTCAGGGCCTGGTAGATAAGAGATTTTTCCAGGGAAGATAGATGATGTTTTAGATCGATACATCCTTCCCCATCAGGTTGCGATGAAGACAAATTGTCAGCAAGTGAACCCTGCACGCCAATTGTTGATTCCTGCATCGTGCCATCCTGGAGTTGATATCGCTGGGGTAGTTTTTCATTGGTGATGGTTTCACCCGGATAAAGAATGGCAAGCCTTTCCACAAGGTTCTCAATCTCTCTGACATTTCCCGGCAAGGGATGCTGGGATAGGGCGTTTATGGCAGAAGCATCGAATTCGATGGGGCTGAGGTGTTCCAGCTCCATCCTGTTAGAGAACTTTTCGATTAACAGCGGTATGTCACCCGGACGATCTCTTATTGGGGGTAATTCAATTGGAAAAACGTTGAGTCGATAGTATAAATCCATACGGAATGTACCTTCACCGATACGTTTTTCCAGGTCCTGATGGGTGGCTGCGATCAGGCGCACATTGCTGGTAATAGTTCTAGTTCCTCCGACCCGCTCGAAGGTTCTCTCCTGGATAACCCGCAGGAGTTTCACCTGCATCGGCAGAGGCATGTCACCGATTTCATCGAGAAACAAGGTGCCACCCTCCGCTAATTCAAACCGCCCATGCCGAGTACTGATAGCCCCCGTAAACGCACCCTTCTCGTGGCCGTAAAGCTCAGACTCGAGTAATTCGGCAGGAATAGCGCCACAATTAATGGCCACAAAGGGGCGCCCGGAGCGCAAGGAGAAATGATGAATACTGCGGGCAACAACTTCCTTGCCGGTACCGGATTCACCCAGTAACAGGACGTTGGCATCGGTCATGGAGACATGGCGGATGAGTGCCTCAATTTTTCTTATTTGTGGGCTATTGCCGGTAAGAGAGGTAGATAAGGCCTTGTTGCTTCTGCTGGTTTTTCTTTCTAACTCCGCCTTTCTAATCGTGCCCAGTAATTTTCTATAGTGAATTGGAAATCGTATGTAGCCAGTTATTCCCTTGGGTATTGAACTGGGTCGGGCCATGTCTGGCTCCCGGTGCAGGGCATAAACAGGCAGTGAAGGTATTTCCTTATTGATGAGCGCAATTACTTGATTTTGCTCATTTTCATTACTTAGAAAAATAAGTGCGATTAAAAAGTCCTTATTTTTATCAAGCGCGGCTATTGCCGAAGCTGTACTTTTTGCCAGGACAACATTGTAGTCGATAAATTCGAAGACGGTGGCAATCTTGGAAACGATCTCTTCATCATCAGATACTATGAGTGCTGCACTGGTCATTTCCCGTCCTTACAAGATGTCCAAATTAGAACCCCAGGCTTGAGAGCAAATTATCGACATCATTCTGATTCAAATGTTCACTTTCGTTTATGCAGTTCAGTTGCCCAATATCTGACTTTATCGCCTCACTATCTTCCGGTTTCAGGCCCTCTTTGGCCTGCTCGGTGAATCGGGAGAGGTTCGTTAACAGGTTGGCATATTGCGTCAATACAACAAGTGAATTCTCCACTTCCTTAATAATATTAATAGCCTTGGTTATAGACTGGCTGGCAATATCCTGGAAGTTTTGGGCCACGACTATTTCTGTAATATTTATATTTACCTGAGCAATTTTGGTTTCACTATACTGACCAAGAGCAGTAAGACGATGTAATAGCGTGGAAGTCTCTTCATCAGGTGAATGCACGGCCAAATAGTTCTCTATCAATGACTTTTGTTCGCTGTTGTTTTCGGCAAGGCTACGAATGATAACCATAGAATTCTCAGTCATATCGAGAGTCTTTTTCGCCGCATCATCGGTCAAACTGATCACATAATTCAAGTCTACTCTGGTTATATCATTTTCGGACTGGTCTTGAATCGAAGAAATACTCAAATCGGATACTGCATTATGCAGGCCCCTGGTCAACTTGCCGATTATCTCATAGAAGTTTTTCCCGGTTATCTCATTGATTTCATTGATACATTTCAGAGCGGCAACCAGATCATTGTTCTCCAGATTATACATTAACTGGTTAGTTTTCTCCCTGAAAATATCTAACTCCATGTTACTGATCAGGCTTGGAAACGAATTTGGGTCCTGTCTATTATTCAATGTCTTGTCCTTAATTTTTTGTGGATATTGAGTTGCAATCGGTACCGCATCTCTGAAATCAGGGGAAAATACGGGCAATTTTTGCAGATAAGGTATCGGCGTTGAAGGGTTTAACTACATAATCATTAACACCCGCCTTGGCAGCCTCAACGATTCTCTCTTTTTTCGATTCTGCGGTAACCAGCAATACTGGGATTTTGCAAATTCTTTTATCCGCCCGTATAGATTTAAGCAATTCGATGCCTTCCATTTGAGGCATATTCCAGTCGGTAATAACAAAGTCATAATCGCCCTCAATTAACATAGGCAAGGCGGTAGTGCCGTCATCTGCCATATCAACATTCGAATAGCCTAGGTCGTTCAATATTTGTTTTTCGATCCTTCTCATACTTTCGTGGTCATCAACCACCAGTATTTTCATGTTTAAATCTGCGGGCATTGGGTCCTCCGGGTAGTCATTGAGGCCTTTACGGCTGAAGCCTGGTTACAGCAATAATCGGGCCAGCTACAAGCGGCCGGGGATTTAAGGAGAATGTAGGATAAGTGACCCTCGATGTCAAAATAATGACTATTTTTCATAGATTCCGGCGTCAATAATATGGCAAATTCGGCTCGTGCCAGGCGACTCTCTTTTCTTGACTTTTCACTAAAGTAAAAACTTGGCCCTCCGTAATCATCTGCATGACTTTTTATTAGACTCTGTAAGCAGCTCCAGCAGCGCTGTTTTTGGACCTATTCTGCTGCCACAGCGGCTACACACATTGAATAAACGGAGAAAAAAGAGATGTCCCAGGTATTGATAGTTGATGACTCTCATTCAATCAGAGCACTGCTTTCCAGCGTATTGGAAAAAGCTGGATTCGAAGTAACAAGCGCCAATGATGGCAAGGCTGGCCTAAAAGCTGCGAGGACAACCAGCTATGACCTGGTCATAACCGACGTGAATATGCCGGAGATGGATGGCATCGAGTTACTGCGAAATCTGAGGGGGCTACCAGAATATAGTTTCAAGCCCATTTTGATCCTGACTACGGAATTTTCCCAGGAAATGAAGCAAAAAGGTAAAGATGCGGGTGCTACGGGCTGGCTGGTCAAGCCTTTTGATCCAGAAAAATTGATTAATGTCATCTCAAGAATCTTGCACTAGGTCCAAGCTACAGCCACGTCAGTTATTGAAGACAAGGGAAATTTGATATGCCCAACAATGGAATGAGCGATAGCGCCATGGATGAAATTCGGCAGATATTCGAAGCAGAGTGCGGTGATGGCCTGAATGTCATCGAAGCGGGATTGCTGGCACTGAAGAGTGGCGACAATAATCTGGATACCATCAATGACATTTTCCGGGGAGCTCACTCAATTAAGGGTGGGGCCGCCACCTTTGGTTATACCGATATTGCGGAATTCACCCACGTGATGGAAACCCTGTTGGACAAAGTTCGCTCTGCCGAGTTGACGGTTTCTCCACCCTTGGTCAAAGTTTTTCTAGAATCAGTTGATTGCCTGCGAGCGATGGTAGAGGCCATGAATGGAGGTAGTTACGACAAGGCAAAAACGGAGAGAGTTAAGGCCGATCTTGCGTCCTGGTTGGAAAAAGTACCCGGGACCGATTCGGCTCTGAATCGGCAGGAGACAGGGGCAGAGCCTCGTATAAGTAGTCCAGGGCTTAGCTGTTGGGATATACATTTCAGCCCCAAGCGATCTTTTCTCCTGACCGGAAATCAGCCTCAACACATTTTCCGTGCATTGGCCGAACTGGGGGAAGTGTCCCTACAAGCGAATTACTCAAACTTTCCCCAGTTTAGAAAATATAGGCCTGAAGAGATGTATCTGAGCTGGGATATTGAATTGAAAGCCGATGTTACACGAGAACAGATACTGGACGAGTTCGACTGGGTAGAGTCTGAATGCATCATCCAAGTAACTGAAAAAAACGTTCCACAAATCGGACCTCATGATCGACGCGTGGCTGATCGACGATCAGAAGTAGATGAATCTGACCGCCGTAAACAGCATAGGCGCACCGGTAAAAAGGACTCAGGTTCAATCAGGGTCGATATCGATAAAATCGACGTGCTGCTAAACCTGGTTGGAGAAATGGTAATTAACCAGTCCATGCTAAATCAGTTCACTAGTCATAATCGGGGTGAAGGCAGTGCGGGTGCAAGTGCCGAATTAGACCAGAGTCTGTCTCTATTAGAAAGAACAACCCGTGAGCTCCAGGAAGCGGTAATGAATATCAGGATGTTGCCGGTAAGCACAATCTTTAATCGATACCCCCGCCTGGTGTACGACCTGAGTTCCAAGCTGGACAAGAAGGTGGCACTTAAGATAAGTGGGGAGAATACAGAATTGGACAAGACGGTGCTGGAAAAGATTGGAGATCCACTGTTGCACCTGATTAGAAACTCCCTGGATCACGGCATAGAAAGCCCCGGAGAGAGGCTGGCTGCAGGTAAGGAGGAAACCGGCATCATTCACTTAAGCGCATCCCATGAAGGGGGCAGCGTGGTGATCCGGGTTTCTGACGATGGCGCCGGTTTAAACACTGAGAAAATTCATAGAAAGGCAATCGAAAAAGGCCTTATCGCTGACGATGAAATTCTGTCTGAACAACAGACTAATGATTTGGTTTTCCGTGCGGGCTTCTCAACTGCCGATGTGGTAACCGATGTCTCTGGCAGGGGCGTGGGGATGGATGTAGTAAGAAGCAACATCGAAGATATTGGCGGCCGGGTAGAGGTCCGTTCCGAGCCCGGGAAAGGCAGTACTTTTCAGATAACACTACCGCTGACACTTGCCATTTTGGATGGACAACTCATTCGAGTAGCGAGTGAAGTTTATGTCATTCCCTTGCTTTCTATCGTTGAAACTGTGCAGGTGGATATGGACAAGCTGAATATTATTTCGGGCAATGAGATTGTTTATCGACTGCGCGGTGAAGTTATTCCGATCATAGATATGCGCGTTCTGTACAGTATTTCCGGCGTAGAAGCCTTGCATAGCTATGAGAACAAACAATTGGTCATTGTTGAGTCGGGTCGTAAATCAATTGGCCTGGTGGTCGATGCCCTTCTCGATCAGCACCAGGTAGTAATAAAGAGCCTGGAAACAAATTTTGTCAAAATTCCGGGGATACTAGGGGCAACTATTTTAGGAGATGGCACAGTGTCGCTAATTGTGGATGTAACAACCCTGGCCAGCTCAACATCGAATGAGCGTGGCAATCGCGTAGAGCACTAGAGTGCTTGGGTAGATCATCAAACTATTAGGGCAGAGGAGATATATGTGTGAGTAATACGGAAAATGGAAACGAAGAGCTAAATCAATACCTTACCTTTGTCTTGAACGATGAAGAATATGGTGTGCCGATTCTGACGGTAAGAGGAATCCAGGGTTGGGAAAAAACCACGCCAATACCAAATTCTCCTGATTATGTGATGGGCATTATTAATCTCCGAGGCGAAGTTGTACCTATCGTAGACTTACGTAAGAGATTTGGCTTGGAAGTGATTCCCTATGGTGCCCATACGGTGATCATCGTGGTCAGGATTGGAGAATCTAACAAGCAAAGAACAGTGGGACTGGTCGTCGATGCTGTAGCCGATGTTCATGACATTAAGGCTGAAGACATTCGAAATACTCCGGAGTTTGGTGAAAATGACAACAGCGATTTCGTGAAGGGCCTCGGCCTGGTTGCTGAAAAGATGATCATCATCCTGGAGATAGATCAGTTGGTCGATTGGCAAAACGTGCCTGGTGGAAATACACAGATCAAGACTGTGGATGCTACTGAAGGCTGCGCCGAAAATGAGTTTACGGATACTCAGGCAGCTTAGCAGAGATAGAAAACATTTTACAAAATCATCACTTAACAAACGAACTGTGGGAGGCGGGAATGGGAATTTACAACATTCTGGTTGGCAAGAAAGACAAAGGGGTCAGAGAAGAAATTAATGTTGCCAGCACGATAGAAGATGAGAGAAAGTCTGCGACTTTGGAGTCCGTCAACTCCTGCGTCATGGTTACAGATGAGCGAAATATCATAGTGGATGTTAACGCGGCTGCCCTAAATTTGATGCGAGATGCCGAAGCAGATTTGCGAAAGGAGTTACCCAATTTCTCGGCCGCCGGCTTAGTGGGAAGTAATATGGGTATGTTTCAAAAGGACCCTGCTCATCAAATAAGCAGACTGGAAACACTATCCTCAAGATATAAAGACCAGATTACAGTTGGGGCAAGGACATTTGAATTGACTGCTAACCCCATCTTCAATGAGCAGAAGATCAGGCTTGGCACAGTAGTGGAGTGGTTCGATGCCACCGAAAAGCTATCTCGGAAAAAGAAAGAGAAGCTTCAAACTGAGCAGGAAAAAAAGATTGCCGCAGCCAACGCTCGAATCAGGTCGGCCCTGGACCGAGTGTCTTCCAATGTGATGCTGGCCGATGCAGATGGAATTATTGTCTATGCGAACGATTCCGTAAAATCAATGTTGAGAGCCGCGGAGTCAGACATACGCACAGAAATAGGCAGTTTCTCGGCGGACAAAATTGTGGGATGTAATTTCGACATTTTTCACAAGAATCCCGCTCATCAGAGAAATCTACTGGGAGCACTGAGTGCAACTTATCGTGCGCAAATTGCAGTAGGAAACAGGACCTTTAAACTAGTTGTGAATCCCGTATTCGATGATGAAAATTCTCGTCAGGGCACTGTGATCGAATGGAGTGATCTCACATCGGAGTTGGCATTCGAGAATGTCGTCGACAGCACTATTTCCGCTGCCGTGGCCGGAGAATTGAGTGGCCGCATCGACCTGGTCGGTCGTGAAGGATTTATCGCAAAAATCTCCACAGGCATAAATAGATTGCTGGATATATTCGAGAAAGTACTGAATGACACATCGGCCTCAATAAGCGAACTGTCTGAAGGTCGCCTGACCAGAATGGTTGCGACAGAGTACAGTGGAAGTTATGACAAGCTGAAGCACGACATCAATCAGACAATTGCAAAGTTGGTAGAAGTTGTCAGTGAAATTTCAGAAACGGGAATGGTTGTAAAAGAATATGCCCGTGAAATCTCCAGTGGCAACGCCAACCTCAGTCAACGCACTGAAGAGCAGGCCGCGAGTCTGGAAGAAACCTCGGCAGCGATGGAGCAAATCACGACAACGGTTCAACAAAACGCGGCAAATGCATCCCAGGCCAACACCCTTGCCCGCGGTGCGCGCGAGACCGCTGAAAATGGCGGTGCGGTGGTGGGGAAAGCGATTTCCGCGATGGAGGCCATCAGTGCATCCAGTAACAAGATCAATGACATCATTGGTGTGATTGACGAGATTGCTTTCCAGACAAACTTGTTGGCACTGAATGCCGCCGTCGAAGCAGCCAGAGCAGGCGACCAGGGGCGCGGATTTGCGGTTGTGGCGGATGAAGTGCGTAGCCTCGCGGGTCGCAGCGCTACTGCAGCTAAAGAGATTAAGGAGTTGATCAGGGACAGTAGTGAAAGAGTCCAGGAAGGATCCGATCTCGTGAACAAGTCAGGTGAGACCCTTGAAGAAATCGTAATCGCAGTGAAGAAGGTAAACGATATTGTTGCTGAAATCTCGACCGCCAGCGATGAACAAACCACCGGCCTAGATGAAATCAGCAAGGCTTTGGGTGAAATGGATGAAATGACTCAGCAAAATTCCGCGCTTGTGGAAGAAGCGGCTGCCGCCAGCGAAGCACTGGGCAACCAGGCTGAAAATCTTGACAAACTCATTTCATTTTTCGACACAGGTGTTCGAGCAAAACGACCAACGACAGGAACTGTCGTTGCCAAAAGCACTCGGTTGTCGGAGAAGCGTGTTAGTGCAGATAAACCTGCACTAAGGAGGGCCAACGGCAAGCCAAAGGCTAAGCCTGTCTCTCGGGCAAAGTTTGGGCGACAAGTCGACGATGAGGATAGGGACTGGTCTGAGTTTTGAGGAACTGAAGTCTAATAACTTTGACTGGAAGAATCAGTATTGAATTACGGCTAGGAGTAGAATCATGGCTAGAAAAAAAGCCAGCGAGGATCTTGAGGGAAGTTATGTTTTACCCAGAAATCTGGAAATAGCTGGTATTGAAACCGTGTATAGGAAGATGCGGACGTTTACAGGCAAGAGCTACAAAAAATTTGTCTTAGATGCAAGTGAAGTTGCGCTCATCGACACTGCTGGTATTCAACTCATAGTCCAGCTGCTGATGACCCTCAGATCCGCCGGCTGTGAAGTGAGCTGGGTAAACGATTCTATACAAATATATCAAATGGCTAATGAGTTGGGAATAGCCGATCAGCTGGAAGAGTAGGCTTGAGAGAATTCATTATGGGTAGCGATAGGTATATCACAATGAGCGATAAGCTCTTTGGGCTTTGTGAGATGCAACTACTCTCAATCATCAAGGATGCCGAAATTTCAATACTGAAAATGACGAACAGCACGAAACAGGCTGTAATAGAAAGTGCCGAACTTTCCGTCGCAATCGAGGCGTCAAATACGGATCGTAAAGCGGAAATTAACTTGAGTTCAAACCTTCAATCAAACGTAAATAGCATATTTGTGAATATGCAGTTCTTCGATGAGTTATCACAGCGTATCGAGCATATTATGGAAATCGTTAACCTCATCAGGGTGGAGTCTTCTAGGGAAGGATTCTTAAGTGACCCCCGGGAGTCGGAAGAATTATTCCATAATATCAGAGGCATATTCTCGATAAAATCAGAATTCGAAGTCATGCAAAACATTTTCCCAGAGTACAATGAACTTGAATATAGTCGGGCAATAGAAATATTTTAAGGATTTATCTGACGCCTCCAAGGCGATCAGGCAGTGTATTATGAAAAGTATCGCAGGACTAGAACTGAGTGAATTGGAATTTTCTAACATCCGGAAGCTGGTCTTGGAAAACACCGGAATTTCGCTTTCTGGTTCAAAAAAGGAGCTGGTAAAGCGTCGCTTCACTCCCAGATTGAAAGCCCTGGGACTGGGCAGTTTTGCATCCTACGTCAAGCATATGAAGCATAATCATGCAGTGGAGGTCGCAAATTTTTGTAATGCCATCACCACTAACCTAACTTCATTTTTCCGTGAGAATCACCACTTTGAGTTCATGAAGGATGAAGTCTTGCCGGCTATTCTGGAGCGCAACGATTCGATCGGCAGGAAGTTGAGGCTGTGGTCGGCAGGATGCTCGACAGGCCAGGAAGCTTACTGTCTGGCGATGAACATTACAAGTTTCATCCCAGCCATCGATAGATGGGATGTAAAGATACTGGCTTCTGATCTGGACGAAAAATGCCTCGATATAGCCAGAAGGGGAATATACGCCCACGAAGGGTTTGACAAAATGTCAGATGATCTGATCACCAGGTACTTTGTTGAGGTAGAGCAAGAAAATGTTCGCAAAGACCAGATTTTCTTACAAGCGAGACCTGAGCTGAGACAGATGATCAGATTCAACAAACTAAATTTAGTGAACTCTTACTGGCCGATGAAAGGAATGTTTGACGTGATATTTTGTCGCAATGTATTTATCTATTTCGATAAAGATACTCAATTGAAACTAGTGAAGCGTTTTTCTGCTATACAGACCCCTGGCAGCTATCTGTTTCTCGGACATTCCGAAACTATTGCCGATCCTCAGACTGTTGGATATAGGCTGATGGGGAAAACTCTCTATATTAGGGAATAGAGCCTATTACTTTAAGGATTTAGCATGAAGGCCTGTATATCCATATTCTCCCATATTAATCGTTATGAGGATGGGGAAAATAAATGTATTACTGCCAAGTTACTGCCGGGGGAGTTCTACATTTCTCAACCGAATGAAATGATAACAACCGTACTTGGCTCATGTGTTTCGGCGTGTATATATGATATAGCTCGAGGTCGCGGAGGTATGAATCATTTCATGCTGCCAAGTGGAAATGATAACAGCCCGAGCAGTGATTCCGCCAGGTATGGCCTCTTTGCTATGGAAAGCCTTATTAATGAGATTTTGAAATGCGGCTGCAAAAAGACAAATCTCAGGGCCAAATTATTTGGTGGAGGACAAATTATTAGAAATATGTCTGACATTGGTCGCAAGAATGTTCAGTTCGCCAAGACATTTTTATATGCCGAAGGCATATCGTTGGAAGCATCTGACCTGGGTTTGAGCTATCCAAGGAAAATCAATTTCTTCCCAGATACTGGCAAGGTGATGGTCAAACGTCTAAAAACTCTCCATAACACAACAATACAGGATAGAGAGCGCAGGTACTTCGACTCCATAAATAGGCAAAAAGTTGGTGGAGACATCGAGTTGTTCTAATTGCACTAGTGATACTGCAGAAGCGAGTGGATGTAAAATGAAAAACAGAAGCAGGGTAAAGGTATTAATCGTTGATGATTCTGCTGTAGTCAGAAAACTGTTGACCACTATTCTCTCGAAAGATCCAGAGATTGAAGTAGTCGGAACTGCAGTCGATGCTTATTTGGCCAGGGACAAGATCAAACGCCTGCACCCGGATGTTCTGACACTCGATGTAGAGATGCCAAGGATGGATGGAGTTACCTTCTTACGGAATCTCATGCGTCTGCATCCCATGCCCGTCATCATGGTTTCGACCCTCACGGAGAAGGGTGCCTCTGTTACACTGGATGCGCTCGGCTATGGTGCTGTCGACTTTGTCTGTAAGCCTAAGATAGATATATCCAATACCCTCGAAGATTACTCGGCAGAGTTAATTCGTAAAGTGAAGGGAGCGGCAACGGTTCGAGTTCGACGCTATGAGGAAAGAACCACCTCAAGTGCGAGTCGCCTCAGTAGCCAAGTGAATGAACGTCACTCCGTGGAGAAGATCATTCCACAAGTTTCCAATAGGAAACATTTCAGTACTACAGACAAAATTATTGCGATTGGTGCGTCAACAGGTGGCACAGAAGCCATTAGTGAAATACTGGAAACCTTACCTATAAGCGTGCCCGGTATTGTTGTTACCCAACACATACCGGAAACCTTCAGTAAAGCATTTGCCAAACGAGTAAATTCCAGATGTGCCATAAATGTCACTGAGGCCCGCGATGGAGAAATGATACTTCCTGGGCACGCCTATATCTCGCCCGGTAATAAGCACCTGTTGGTGGTGAGGGACGGTACCAGGTGGCGGTGTAAACTAAACGATGATGTTCCGGTCAATCGGCATAAACCGAGTGTGGATGTTCTGTTCAGATCGGTTGCCAATAGTGCTGGATCAAATGCCCTGGGAATTATTCTCACGGGGATGGGAAAGGATGGCGCGCAGGGGCTAAAAGACATGTTGGATAGCGGAGCCAAAACAATTGCTCAGGATGAGGCCAGCAGCATTGTGTGGGGAATGCCAGGAGCCGCGGTTGAATTGGGCGCAGCAGAGAAAGTCCTTGCGCTGAAAAGTATTAGCTCACAATTAGTCAGCACTTTTTCGAGTTAACTGACACTACGAAGATATCAGGCCGAAAATTATTCGCGCCTACTTGGTTCAACATTAGGAATTAGCCGAGTTCAGAAATTCAACCTGCTGCAGAAAAGCCTTGCAGTGTCCTTCCTTTTTCCTGATCAAGTGCTTGCTCTGGTTAGCACTTTTACCGGCAGTCATCCCCAAGAATCTGTTCTGAAGTGAGTCAAATAAGGTGTAGAGTCAGGTATAAATCGGTAAGGGAACTAGGGGGAAATGATAGTTGAGATCACTAAGCCCTGGGGTCAGGGTCAGACGTCGAAGCTGCGGTGCCGTTGACCCTATGGTGCTCAGGGCACCCTGTGCCGCCAGAGCAGCGACCCAGAAACTGAATATTTACAGGCAACCCCCGGCCAGTACTGCATAGTCAGCTACAGCGACCAACTGACCTTGGGTGAACTCTGTGTACAAACGATCGAGAGTGCAGGACAAGCCTGCTACAAAAATGTGTCCCGACTAGATTCTAAATGCTGCGTTTCCGTATCTTCTGGCAAACGTCCTTAATGGCATGCTATTGCAATAAATACTAGTAATATTCGAGCGAACGTTATCGAATAATTCATCCTTCAAGCGATCATACTCATCATTGGATGTGGCGGCGGCTATACACAGGCTCGTTTCATTGCTGCTGATGGATTCTCTAAACGCAAAGACTCTGACACGACCTTGATTAGCCGGGTCACTATCGTGCCGATACTTTGCGGCGAATCGGGACAGGCTCAGGCCATTACAAGACAACGCCCTGATGTCCCAGATGGCAACGGCGAATTCTTCCATTTTCGCGCTAAGCGCTGCATCAGATTCTACTGCTGCAATACAGATTGCGGTATAGGGAGATTCATCGCTGGGGACCAGCATTTGCTCATTGGCGAATGTAATCGAAGATAGCAGCAGTAAAAGTGGTAATAGAGATAATTTTTTCATGGGGGTTCCTATTTAACAATAGATAGATAGATAAATAAAAAGTGAACGAGAAGCGATCAGAGCAAATACACCATTCAGATATCCGCAATACGGAGTCTGAGATAAAGCTACTCTGACCACTTCGATATCGGGAGCCAGGATACTGATATAACTAGGCTTTGGCTTTGTATGCTCTGAGTGAGTTGTTGAACTTACTGGCGAGGTCTTCCATTTTGTTGACCATGCGATTGTGCTGCCTGGTGGAAGGTCGACTACACTCCAAATACTCTTCAGCAGCTGTCATGTAGGCTTCGACAGCCTTTTTTGCCTTGAGCATATCAGAGCCATTGGCTGACTCTCCCTCGGGAATAGGTGGGTTTTCAGGTTCGGTACAAGCAGCGAAAGTCGCCCCTGACATTAGCAGATTGGCTAGAAGTACTAATGTAAACATCTTGATTTTCATACGCGTATTACTCCTTCATGGAAGTGTCTTCAGTGGTTAGCCTTTCGCTATTACGACCGGCTGCAAATAAATCTTTAGGCCTGTCTAATTCAGTACCTGTCGCAACATGTTCGATTCGTTCACTAAATGAACTGGTTCCTCATTTCCGCCATACCGGGAGACATTATCTTTCTCCACTTTAAAGAACATCATTAATTCATTGAGCTTGTCAGCCTCATCTCCCATCAGATTACTGGCCTCGCTAACTTGCTCGACCATGGCTGCGTTTTGCTGGGTGTTTTCATCAATATTAGTGATAGAAGAGTTAACCTGTTCGATACCTTCAGCTTGTTCCTGACTGGCCGTTGCAATTTCAGCGATGATAGTAGTCACTTTCTCTACAGACTTGACGATAGTCTGCAAAGCTTCACCAGATTCATTGACCAATGCGGATCCATGTTGAACCTGTTGGTTGCTGTCATCGATCAATACCTTGATTTCCTTTGCTGCTTTGGCACTGCTGCCTGCAAGTTCCCGGATCTTACTCGCCACTACCGCGAAGCCACGCCCCTGCTCGCCGGCATGCGCAGCCTCTACTGCGGCGTTCAGCGCTAGTAAGTTCGTCTGGAAAGATATTTCTTCTATGACACCGATAATATTTGAAATGCGATTACTGGCATCGCGTATGTCGGACATGGCGGCAACTGCCTGCTCTGATACTTTTCCGCCGTCCTGGGCCTGAGCCCGCGTTTCGTTTGCCAGGTCGTTAGCTTCCTTGGCATTACTTGCAGTCTGTCTGACTGTGGCAGTCATTTCTTCCATGGCTGAGGCCGTTTCTTCAAGCGCTGCGGCTTGTTGCTCGGTACGCGAGGAAACTTCTGCATTACTGGTAGCAATTTCCGCAGCAACTTTGGCAACCGAGTCCGCACTAATCTTGATATCGCTCACGACGCCAGTAAGCTGCGCGACAGTAGTATTCACATCGGTTTTAAGCTGTGCAAAGACACCTTCATAATCGCCTGTCATAGTACGCGTCAGGTCGCCGTTAGCCAGCCCACCCAGTACGACCACGGTATCCTGAATTACCTTCTCAGAAACGTCGACTAATTCGTTAACACCTATACTCAGGGCGTGGAAGAATCCCTGTTTGTTATCTACCTCGAGTCGTTGGCTTAAATCACCTGATTTTGCCGCGCTTACAATCTCCTGTACTTCTTCCTCTACGGCGATTTCGACGGTTCTGTCTACCCACTCTGCCACAGTGCCAATACGCTTACCCTCATCATCTGTCACTGGATTAACTGTAATACGATAAACACGCTCACCGAGTTTTTTCTCGCTGGTGGAACTCCCCGTTAGTCCCCTCAGCAACCTGCCCTCCTCGGCGGGATTGGTGTAGAGGCAATCAAAACTTTTCCCTAGCAGGGCATCGGCAGAGAACCCTGGCAAAGCCTTTCTAATTTCACTTTCTCCGGCCTTGAACATCGACGAGGCTGCATCGTTGTAATAAATAATATCCAGATTCTCGTCGAGCATCAGTACCGATGAATTCACGCCATCCAGCGCCTGCTTGATGCGACCCGTTTCAGTGGCAATGCGAGCAGACTCTTCTGCCATTTTGGTCTGCTCTTCGGCTCTCTTTGTAGATTCTTCGGCATGGCGCCGGTCTTCTTCCATCTGCTTTTGTAACTGCTGCTGTTGCTCCCGCAATTGGGTCTGCATGTTGTCCAGCGCCTGGAGTAAATCACCGGTCTCGTCTGTAGAAGCTATCTCAACCTTATTATTCAGTTCACCGTTTGCGATTGCCGCGGATAAACTCACAGCTTGTTGCAGCGGTGTTCTTATCATGCGTGAGAGCCCCAGGAAGGCCAGGCTTACAATCGTGCCAACAAGCACGATAATTACAGCAAAGACAAGAGAAATTCGATTGCGGCTAGAAAGCGCGTTCGCCTTGCTCTCTTCTAGCAAGAATTCTTTGGTATTGCGCATGGTCTCCAGGATGGGAGTAAATTCTTCTGCTACATAGGCGAAGGTCTCGCGCTCATTGAGAAGCTGCCTGAAACTAACACCATATTCAAGAAATGATTCTTCGTAAGTATTAAGGTCATCGGCAATAAATAGCTGCGTATCTTCATCAAGGCTTGATTCGCCTAGGAATTCTTCAAACAGCTCTTTTTCTACCTGCATTTTCTCGCTGTACTCGGGTAGTGGCTGCTCGATAAAGGCTCTCTCAAATTGCCGTATTTTCAACAAGGAGTTTTCCAGTTGAAGAGTGCCTTCACTACTTACCATCTCATTAATGTTCTTCGCACTCCTGATTAATTGACCCAGGTAACCGCTGTCTTCATCAAGACCCGCCAGTTCCATCGAATCGGCCATTTCCTTGAAGCTTCCGCGATAGATTCCAAGATAGAGAGACATTTCTTCTGCTAACTCTGCCACTTCTTCGGTGGGAGAGATTTCCAGAATTTCTGCGATCAGGGTTTCTACTGCATCCAATGCAACTCTGTGGTCTTCGAGGACGTCGATGTTGTGATCGATAATAAAATCCTTTTCCAAGCGCCTCATTTCCAAAAAATTGATATTGATCTGATCCGACAACTCACCGAAATTGGTGATCTCGGCGATATCATCACTGGCAGCGGTGTTGACAACGGCAACGCCATAATAAGCCGCGCCGAGTGCGGCAAAACCAATGATGAGGATTATAGAAATGGCACTAAATTTTCGAGACAGGGACATATTCCTTACGACCTGAATTATTCCCTGTGCAAATCGAATCAGTATGTTCATTACTCCGGTACCTTTGTTCTAGCGACTAATTTGAGGGTCGATGTCTAACACGGCAACTCTGTAACAATTCTTTAGGGAAACTTGAAATTATTTGCTAGCTGGATTGCGCACTTGTTGTTTGATCGTTTTTCCACAGCACAATCATGTGGTTCCCATCATCATTCAAACTCAGTCATGGTCGGGAACATCAACCTCTTGCCTGGGAAGATCAAAAAAAGATCAAACCGTTGTCTGCAAGCAAAAAGAATTGGACGATGTTGACTAGCCTCGATATTTCACAAAGAAGGGGGAAATGTCCTTAATATTCTTTAAAATTCAGTTGGTTATAATGAATACGGAAAAGCCCTGCCCATGACAGAATGTAACCAAACTGAACTCAAATTTTCAGCGCTAAAAGAACGTAAAGTCCGGGTGAATTTCCACGGTGGCGAGGTCACCAGTGACGGCGGCGTACTGCTGCTCAGACAAGCCGATTGATATACCGGTCTCATGGAGGTACTGACAAGTTAAATACCATTCTGGGACAATTCAGCGCATGAACCGATCAAAAATGTACAAGCGCCATAGATTTCCACCTGAAATCATTCAACATACAGTTTGGCTTTATCACAGATTCAATCTAAACAACCGAGATATCGAAGATATGTTGGCAAAGCGAGGTATTGCTGTGAGCTATGAGGCAATTCGTCTGTGGTACAACAAAATTGGATCAAAGTATGCCCGGCGATTAAGAAGAAATCACCAGGGGTTCGGCGACACGTTCTTCATTGATGAGGTGTTTGTGAAGATTCAGGGACAGCAGCATTACCTGTGGAGAGCGGTTGATCAAGATGG
>Ga0114949_10000804_pt1 | contig 18078 bp, 15 predicted proteins | sample N074metaG_FD_83505 | JGI IMG/M metagenome (GOLD analysis project Ga0114949, IMG submission 83505) | Deep subsurface microbial communities from Kermadec Trench to uncover new lineages of life (NeLLi) - N074 metaG | ecosystem: Environmental > Aquatic > Marine > Ocean trench > Sediment | place...
GTCAATTGGCCCGGGCCTGTTAGCAGACCCTGCCACAGGAGAAAAAATGAGACCCAGCGGCCGAAAACCAAATGAACTCCGCGAGATCAGTATCACGCGAAATTTTACACGCCATGCGGAAGGCTCCGTGTTGATTCGCTGCGGAGACACCCACGTTTTATGCACGGCATCTGTTGAAGATCGCGTGCCTCCGTTCCTGCGGGGGAAAGGGCAGGGGTGGGTGACGGCTGAATATGGCATGCTTCCCCGGTCGACGTGTAGCCGCATGGGACGGGAGGCTGCCCGGGGAAAGCAGGGCGGGCGTACACTGGAAATTCAACGTCTGATCGGCCGCTCACTCAGGGCCGTCGTGGACCGGGAAGCACTTGGTGAACGAACCATTACCCTTGATTGCGATGTACTGCAAGCCGATGGCGGTACCCGGACCGCATCGATTACAGGTGCTTACGTCGCGTTGGTTGATGCCTGTCGCTGGCTAAAACAAAAACGAGGCATCAAAAAAGATCCAATACATGGCCAGGTTGCAGCGGTTTCGGTGGGTATTTTTGGAGATGTTCCCGTTCTTGATCTTGACTATCCTGAGGATTCAAACGCTGAAACCGATTTGAATGTCGTGATGAATGACGGCGGTGCGTTTATTGAATTGCAGGGCACAGCTGAAGGCCATGCCTTTCGCCGGGTTGAGCTTGACCAGATGCTGGATTTGGCTGATTCGGGCATCCGGCAGCTAATGGCCATGCAACTGGATGCATTGGATAGCTGAATTGATAGATTCGAATCGACATATCGTGCTTGCCAGCGGAAACGCCGGAAAGTTGAAGGAATTATCGTCCATGCTGATGCCCTTCGCCTGGACTGTGAGGGCACAGAGTGAGTGGAATATCAATGAAGCAGTAGAAGATGGCCACAGTTTCATTGAAAACGCTTTGATCAAGGCACGCCACGCATCCCGTGGCACGGGCTTGGCTGCAATAGGCGATGATTCCGGCCTGCTTGTAGATGCCCTGGGCGGTGTTCCGGGCTTGTATTCTGCGCGTTATGCCGGCGAAGACGCGAGCGACAAGGACAATAATCAAAAATTACTAAAAGCGCTTCATGAAGTGCCGGGATCGGAACGGACCGCATATTTTTATTGCGCAATGGTTTTTGTGCGGCATGCGGATGATCCCGCCCCGCTGATTGCAACCGGCAAGTGGTCGGGGCGTATATTGGAACAAGCGAGGGGCGAGTGTGGTTTTGGTTATGACCCGATTTTCTGGGTTCCCGGGAGTGAATGCTCATCAGCAGAATTGTCTTCAGAAGCCAAAAACAAGCTTAGCCACAGGGCTCAGGCGCTATCCACACTGGCCGCACAAATGAAAAATGAAAGCCGGGACTGACAAAGACAGGAATGATTCCGGGTTTGAAGGTTTTCCGCCGCTATCACTTTATATCCACCTTCCATGGTGCGTAAGCAAGTGCCCGTACTGCGATTTCAATTCGCATGAGGCACCGTCAACGCTCCCCTCGGAAGAATATGTAGATGCCTTGCTGGCAGACCTGGAGTTTGATCTTCCACTGGTCTGGGGGCGTACGGTCCAGAGTATTTTCATTGGTGGGGGCACACCCAGTCTTTTCAGTGCCCGGTGGATCGAGCATTTGATCGAAGGGGTTCGGGCACGCCTGCGCGTCCGCCCGCAGGCAGAAATAACGTTGGAGGCGAATCCCGGAACTACGGAACGGGACAGTTTCAGCGCGTACCGGGATGCAGGCATTAACCGCATCTCATTGGGCGTTCAGAGTTTCAATGACCGTTCTTTGAAACGGCTGGGTAGAATCCATGGTCGTGCTGAGATCGAGACATCGGTATTGTCCATCCAGGATTCAGGTATCCGTAATTACAATTTGGACCTGATGTACGCCTTGCCCGGCCAATCGGTCGCTGATGCTCTGGAAGATGTCCGGCGGGCACTTGAGTGCGCACCCACACACCTTTCTTTTTATCAATTAACCATTGAACCCAATACAGAATTCCATGCAAATCCCCCCCGCCTGCCGGCAGACGATTTTGCCTGGGATATGCAGGAGCAATGTGGTGAATTATTCGTGCAAGCCGGCTTCAGTCAATACGAGGTATCCGCCTGGGCGCGTGAAGGTTTCCAGTGCCGGCATAATCTGAATTACTGGCGCTACGGGGATTTTCTTGGAATAGGTGCTGGTGCGCATTCAAAACTGACGCTTCCTGCAGAGCAGTCCATCAGGCGCAGAATTCGGCACCGGCAGCCAAAAGCCTATCTGAGGGCAAAACAAACCGGCGACTGGCTGGCCGATGACCGGGTGCTTGGCGAGGAAGACCGTATATTCGAGTTCTTTTTAAACCAGTTGCGTTTATATGATGGTGTCTGTAAAAAGCAGTTTACCCCACGCACCGGAGTCAGTTGGAGTAGGGTTTCGTCCCGCGTTGATAAAGCGATTGAAAGGGGGTTATTGAGAGAAAAGAACGGCATATACAAGCCCACTTCGCTGGGGTGGCGTTTTAGTAATGAAACCCAGCAAATGTTTCTGCCAACCGGAAACTAGATAAGCGCCGTATTGTTGTAAAACATGCTTGCATTCAGTGTACAGCGCTATTACACTGGCCGGTCTTTCGCGTACTGCGTGTCTTTATTTTTTAAGGAACTGTCATGAAAACCGGCATTCACCCCGAATACAAAAAAGTTGTGTTCCAGGACATATCTTCGGATTTTTCTTTCCTGACCCGCTCAACAATCAAAAGCAAAGAAACCATTAAGTGGGAAGATGGTAATGAGTACCCACTGATCAAGGTTGAAGTCTCCAGCGCGTCTCACCCATTTTATACCGGCAAGCACAAGATGCTCGATTCGGGCGGCCGCGTAGATCGATTCAAAAAGCGTTACGGCAAGTAAGGCCCTCAGCAATCCCGACAAGAAGCAAAAATTTACAAAATTAGCCTGTGCTCTCTTTTCCAGCACGGGCTTTTTTTTGGATTTTTCTCGGTTCCGCATGGCAATGAGCATTTCGCCTGGTCCGGCAGCTCTTGCAGCTTGTAAGTCAGCATTAGTTCCGCTAAGTTTATGATTAACAAATGATATAATGGCGGAATATTCGCCAATAGTGCTATAATTGTTTATCCCGATTGCTGGCGGTATAGCAGCGCAATCAAGTGCCCGGTAAGCTCCCCCGCTTTCAATTTGTCAATCAGTCCGAAGGAGAATTCAGTGTCCGAAAAAACAGTACGAATTACGGACGAGTCCACTGGCAGGGAATTAAAACTGCCTGTTATCGAAGGTACCGAAGGGGAGCCAACGATTGACATCAAAGCATTGCCTTCAACCTTAGGTTATTTCACCTATGACCCGGGTTTTTCCGCTACTGCAGCCTGCACCAGCGGCCTGACTTTCATAGATGGCGGCAAGGGAATTCTTCGTTACAGGGGGTATCCGATTGAGCAGTTAGCGCAGCAAAGCAGTTTTCTTGAGGTGGCCTATCTGTTGTTGAATGGCGAATTACCTGCCGAAGAAGAGTTTTCCACTTTTCGTGAGGAAATTACCTATCACACCATGGTTCATGAACAGTTGAATCATTTTATTTCCGGTTTTCATTATGATGCTCATCCGATGGCGATGATGGCAGGTGTAGTGGGTTCATTGGCCGCTTTCTATCATGACCGGATGGATATGGATAATCTGGATCACCGCATGTTGGCTGCGCAGCGAATAATTGCAAAAATGCCCACCATTGCTGCAGCCTGTTACCGGCATCATATGGGGCGGCCTACAGCTTATCCGAAAAACTCCCTGGACTTTTGTGCTCGCTTCCTGGACATGATGTTTTCTGTTCCAGCGGAAGAGTATGAAGTCAGCCCGCTTGCAGCAAGGGTTATCGACCTTCTTTTCATACTTCACGCAGATCACGAACAAAATGCCAGTACCTCTACCGTAAGATTGGTGGGTTCAACCGGTGCCAATCCTTATGCATGCGTCGCTGCGGGAATTTCGGCCTTGTGGGGTCCTGCACACGGCGGTGCCAATGAGGCCGTATTGGCGATGTTAAGCGAGATCGGTGACATTTCAAATGTACCCGCGTTTATCAAGCGGGCAAAAGACAGGTCCGACCCGTTCCGCCTCATGGGCTTCGGACATCGTGTCTACAAGAATTACGACCCGCGCGCGACCATCATACGCAAAGCCTGTTATGAAGTTTTGGACGAAATGGGCGTGAATGATCCGATGATGGAGTTGGCAATGGAATTGGAGCGTATTGCTCTGGAAGATGAGTATTTTATTGAGAAGAAACTCTATCCAAACGTTGATTTCTATTCCGGAATTATTTACAAGGCGCTCGGCATTCCAGTCAGTATGTTCACCGTCATGTTCGCCGTTGCAAGGGCAGTTGGCTGGGTTTCTCAATGGCTTGAGCAAAGCAAGGAGCCAACCAAGATTGGCCGCCCCAGGCAGGTTTACAGTGGTCCGACTGAACGAGGCTATCTGCCCATTGAAAAGCGGTCCTAGTGTAGTAAAATCGGGCAGGCAAAGAGCTCAGTAGATATTGTACGGGTCTTCTTCAGCAGGGGTATTTTGGCTTTGTCCACCGGATGCTTGCTCCATCTGCGGCAGATTTCCAGCTTCAAATATTTCCATAATTGCGTTGTGGTTATCGAGTCTCGCGAGCAGCCCGGAGTCCGGGTCTATTTTGGCCCGCGAGAGACCTTCAGGCATGGATGGCGGTTTGTCATCGACGCCATCGAGCGCGATTCCCATGAACTCCATCCAGACTGGAAGCGCTGCCCGCCCCCCAAGCTCCCTTCTTCCAAGCACATCATGATTGTCGAACCCGACCCATACCGAAGTGACAAGGTGATCGTTATAGCCTGAAAACCAGGCATCACGTTGCTCGTTCGTTGTCCCCGTTTTTCCTGCCAGGTCATGACGGCCAAGTTGCATCGCACGTACTCCGGTTCCACGGCGAACAACGTCCATCATCATCGAGCGGACCAGGTAGGCATTTTGAGGTGAAATAGCTTTTATGGCATATGGATTTTCCACTTCGGATTTAAGCTTGCGGTCTCCTGCCCCTTTTGCTGTTACTTCCAGTCCCTGGGAATTTGAAGCAATATTCAGCGGCCTGAGCTCGGGTTCGTTTGAATTGGATTGTTCCGGCTCAATGATTTCAACTTCCTTGTTTTCCTCGCAATTCTCACAAATTATTGAAGGCAGTGTTTCAAATACGACACGATCAGAAGCATCCTGGATTGAACGGATGAACTGAGGCGTTACCAGGTAGCCGCCATTGGCAAATACAGAGTAGCCACGGGCCATGGAAAGCGGTGTAAGAGAAGCGCTACCAAGAGCCATTGAGAGGTTGGCGGGAAGTTCTTCCACCTGGAAGCCAAAGCGGGTGATGTACTCTCTGGCGTATTCGATCCCGATGTCACGCAACAGGCGGATGGAAACCAGGTTCCGGGATTTGACCATGGCTTCCCTTAAGCGGGTAGGGCCATAAAATTTCTGACTGAAATTCTGCGGTTTCCAGGTTCTTTCGAGTTCCTTGTCTTCAAATACGATGGGCGCGTCATTGATCAGGCTCGACAGCGTGAAACCTTGATTCAGCGCGGCTGAATAAATAAAGGGCTTGAAACTGGAGCCGGGCTGCCTTCTACCTTGCGTGACTCGATTAAACTTGCTGCGGGAAAAATCCGATCCTCCTACCAGGGCCTTGATATCACCACTCATGGGATCCATTGAAATCAAAGCGGCTTCAACTTCTGGCAGTTGCGCCAGTTTCCAGGCTCCATCATTGTGCAAGCGAGCACGGATGATATCCCCCGGAACCATGATTTCACTTACTTTTTTAGGCGTCTTCCCTTTCCTGTCGCGATTGATGAACGGGGCAGCCCACTTTAATTGCTCCAGGCTGAGCGCAATGGTTTGCCCGTTTCTCAGATAGACCAGGGCGAGCTCGTCTTCCACCTCCAGGACCAGGCCCGGTTCCAGGCCGGCCACCGGGCGATAAGATGCCAAAACTTCACTCCAGGATTCGGTGGAGTATTTATCAGCCAGATCAATATGGGCTTCCGGTCCACGAAACCCATGCCGTTGATCGTATTCCTCAAGCCCCTTGTCTACCGCAAGATTGGCGGCAATCTGCAGCCGGCTGTCTATGGTGGTGATCACTTTATAACCACCGGTATAGGCCTTGGAGCCGAGCAGTCGCAAAGATTTTACGCGGACCATTTCAGCCACGTATGGCGCTGAAATTTCAGCAATTGCCCCGTGATAAAATGCGCGATCCTGTTCTTTGGTCGCGGACGAATGTTCGGATTCGCTTATATAACCCAGGTCCAGCATCCGGTTGAGAACATAGTTTCTTCGCTCGATCGCCTTGGCCGGAGCGTTAATCGGATTAACTCGTGATGGCGCCTTTGGAAGCGCAGCGATCATGGCGCATTGTGCCAATGACAAATCCATCGTGGACTTGCCGTAATAAACTTCAGATGCAGCTCCGACGCCGTAGGCACGATAGCCCAGGAAAATCTTGTTCAGGTACAACTCGAGAATCAGGTTTTTATCCAGTTGTTGTTCGATTTTCAGTGCCAGGAAAATTTCTTTAAACTTTCTGGTGAATGTTTTCTCCGAGGTCAGGAAAAAGTTTCTCGCCAGTTGCTGGGTGATCGTGCTGCCACCAATGGTTTTTTCACCGGTCGTCAGAAGTGACCAGGCAGCACGTGAGATGCCCTGGTAATCAACGCCGGGATGTTCATAATATCGCGCATCCTCGCCGGCGATAAAAGCGTTTATTAATTGCGCGGGTATCTCGTCAATGGTAACCGGGATGCGGCGCTTTTCCCCGAATATACCAAGCAATTTCCCATCTGAACTGAACACCCGGAGAGGTACCTGCAATTGAATATCACGCAGGGTTTCTACATCCGGAAGATCCGGTTCGAGTATTAAATAAATGATCCCAATTGCCGATACGCCCAGCACGGAGGACGCGATAAAAAAAACAAGGAACCAACGAAAAACTTTTTTCACTCGATAATCCTGCTAAGCTATGGTCAACGATTTGAAGGTATCAACGAAAATATTTCGTTTGATTTTTTGCCGCAATCGGCAGGCAAAGATCGGTATGGTACCAAGTGGTGAGCAAGGAAGCGGCCAATCTTCAAATAAGTTTCATTACACCGTTTCCCGGCACTTTTCACAGCATGTATTATAAGGTCTGTGGATTGATATTGAATCAAGATTTCTCGCTGCTTTTAAAAGAAAATGTGAAATCAACGTTGAGATAAGGTTCATTTTCTGTTACAAATCAATGTAAGAAGTGTCAGTAAACCATTGTCGAGCAAAGGATTGAGGGCAATTTGAAACTCTTAGGCACAAGATCAGTACCCGTAATGGGCTTAGATATAGGGTCTTCAGGCATTCGCCTGTTGCAGCTTTCACGCTATGGCTCTTCCTACCGGATTGACCATTTTGCGATTGAACCGCTTCCGCAGGGTGTCATCGTAGAAAAATCGGTTCAGGACATTGAAGCCATCTCTAACGCGATTCAGTCAGCAGTCAGGAATTCGGGTTCGAATTCCAAGTTCTGCGCGGTTGCGGTATCGGGTTCAGCGGTGTTCACCAAGACCATCAGTCTCCAATCCAACCTGGCGGAAGCGGATATAGAGAGCCAGGTACAGATTGAGGCCAATCAATACATACCATATCCCCTGGATGAAATCAGCCTGGATTTCGAAGTGCTGGGCCCTTCTCCACGGAATGCGGACATGGTGGATATCCTGTTGGCGGCCAGCAAAAATGAAAACGTAGAAGCGAGGCAGGATGCACTCGAATCACTCGGGCTCAAGGCTAAGGTAGTTGACGTGGAGTCTTTTGCGATTGCAAACGCATTCGAGTTGATCCGTGAGAGAGATGGGATCAGAAGTTCGGAGACTATCGGCGTGTTCGACATAGGGCATGACCTCTCAACCTTACTTATCCTTAGAAACGGTCGCGTTATTTACACTCGTGATCATCCATTTGGCGGAACTCAGCTGATAGAGGAAATCATGCGGCGGTATGACATGTCGCCGGAACAGGCCACTTTCTTCATGCGCGGGGAGCCCGGCCCGGAAAATTTTGAAGATGAAGTGCTTGAGCCCTTCATGCTGAATGTTGTTCACCAGATCAGTCGCGCTCTGCAGTTCTACAGCTCGAGTGCCGAATTCTCAAATATCAGGACCATCTTCCTGGCAGGATCCATGGCCTCTGTTAAAGGGCTGGCGGATGTTGTGGAACAGGAACTTGGAGTAAAGACCAGCATTGCTGACCCCGTTAGTGGCCTGGAAATGGCGCCTTCGGTTGCGGTTACTGCATTGACAAGGAACGCACCCAACCTGATGGTTGCAATGGGGTTGGCGTTGAGAGGGTTTGACTGATGGCCAGAATCAATCTCTTGCCATGGCGTGAAGAAGCGCGCAGGGAGCGCCAGCGTCAATTCATGTATTCCCTTATGGGAACCCTGGTGTTGGGTGCAATACTAATCCTGATTGTTGGCTTATTTTTCGACCAGCGCATCAACCACCAGGAAGCGCGAAATCAACAGATTCAGGTGGAAATCAACCGCCTGCAGCTTAGAATTGACCGGATAGCCGAATTGGAAAAGACTCGAAATCGTTTACTTTCCCGTAAGCAGGTCATCGAGTCATTGCAAGCCAGCCGCTCATTGACCGTTGAGCTACTGGACAGACTGGCCAAAAGTATCCCGGTCGGTGTCACTCTGAAAACAGTCAGGCAGCAAGGGCCAAAGCTGACCTTGATGGGATCAAGTCAGTCCAATGCCCGGGTGTCCGCCTACTTGCAGAGTCTGGAGAAAATGGAATTGTTTGTCAGGCCTGAACTGCAGTATGTCCGGGCAGCCGATCAGCCGGAGAGCCGGGTCGAAAGTTACGAATACTCCATACAGGTCAGGCTGGATAACACCAAAAAGGAAGATTTGGGTGATGACAGCGACGGCCAGGCGGAGGCGGGCTGATGATTAATGAACTAAGAGATCTTGATTTTCGTGATATCGGTAGTGCCCCTTCTTCGGTGCGTTACATTATCCTCAGTTTTCTGCTTGTCATTATTGTTGTTATCGGATATTTCCTGCTGATCAAAACCAAAACTGAGCAACTCGAAATTGTGCAGAAAAAAGAAATCGTTCTGCGATTTGATTTTGAAGATAAACAGGAAAAAGCCGCTAACCTCGAAGGGTATGAAGTACAACTGGCTGAAATGCAGGAGCTGTTGGAAACCATGTTCCGGCAACTTCCCAGTAAAACCGAGATGGATAAATTACTGGTGGATGTTTCGCAGACGGCGCTGGGTGCCGGGATCGATGTTCAGTTATTCCAGCCCAATGCCGAAACGCACCATGACTTTTATGCAGAACGACCAATTTCTGTGCGCATGCTCGGTGATTATCATCAGTTTGGTGAGTTTGTAAGTGGCGTGGCATCACTGCCCAGAGTAGTCATTTTAACGATGCATGACATTTCCCTGCGGCGTGCAAATGATCGGGACATCAGGGGTGGCGATGGGCGCCTTATCCTGGAAGGCACGGTTAAGACCTATCGATACATTGATGAAGAAGAGGCCGCTGAACTGGCCGAGGCAAGTGAGCCATGAACAGCATCATTCATTTTAAATCTTCAAAAATTGTATCCTTTGTGTTGTTACTGGCGATTTTGGCAGCTTGTGGCAGTGATCAAGATGATCTCGGACGTTACATAGCCGAAGTCAAGGCACGACCCGCCACGCCAATTCCGCCGATCCCCGCCGTTCGGACGTACACTCCTTACGAGTACACGGGCTTACAGGGCCGTGATCCATTCCGCCGGTCAACCAGCGAGGGTAGCGATGAAGAAGTTGGTGTAATTCCCGGTGATGGGCCGCGACCCGATTTCAAACGGACTCGTGAGTATCTTGAACGATTTGAACTGGACACCTTATTAATGGTTGGGACCTTTGACAAAGAGAAATATGAATGGGTCCTGATTCGCGATCCGGATGGAACCATCCATCGGGTTTCAAGCGGGAACTATATGGGCAAGAACCACGGAAAAGTACACCTCATTTCACCGGATGAAGTGGAGTTAACTGAGTTTATTGCCGATGGTGCCGGCGGATGGCTGGTCCGGGAAGCTTCTTTGGTCCTGGGCGGAAGCTAAGACCGGATGCTTGAGCAATTAATCTTAAGAGGCAGTGCAATGAGCAGCCACACGGAATGCGTAACACATCAACCGCTAAAGTGCGAACGAGGGCGCAGCATGCGTAATAAAAGAAAAGGATTTCTGACGGGCCTGGGCCTGTTATTGACACTACTTCCAGTAATGACGGCTTTTGCCGCAACTAATGTGACGGCGATTAGTCACAGCAGTACCGCGGATGGTGGCGTGAAGATTACACTGCAGACCAGCGGGGATGTCCCCCAGGTCAGCGTGTTTGCTACTCAAAGCCCCGCACGAATCGTACTGGATCTCGCTGATACGGAAAACGAGGCAGGAACAGATGCTGTAAATGTTGGCCTCGGATCTGTACAACAATATTCAGCTATTGCAGCAGGTGGCAGAACCCGATTGATAGTCGATATGTCACAGTTGGCTACCTATGACTACAGCGCGGATTCCGGTCAGGTAGTTCTGACGATTGCGGGTAGATCTGCAAGTAGCCTGGTAAGCAACAATTCCAGTTCTAATGCCGGTGGTTCCGGTTTCAGTGTTACCGGTGTTGACTTCCGCCGTGGCGAAGAAGGCCAGGCCCGGGTAATTGTAAGCATGAATCGTGCTGGCGCGAGTGTATCGGTTGAGGAAGGTGCCAATAAGCTGGTACTCAATATTTTCAATGCCAGCGTTCCTGAACGACTGAATCAACGCCTGGACGTGATTGATTTTGCAACGCCGGTACGCTTGATCGACACCGCGCCGCTGAATAATTCAGTCCAGGTCGTACTGACGACATCAGGCGCCTATAATCACCTGGTCATTGAATCAGGCAATGATATCGTTGTTGAGCTCAAATCGATTGCAAGGTCGGCTCAGGCGGCTTCTAAAATTGAAATCAAGTTTTTTGAAGACAAAACCTATGAAGGCACAAAGGTTACTTTCAATTTCCAGGACATTCCGGTTCGCTCTGTTTTGCAGTTGATTGCAGATGTTTCCAACCTGAATATCGTCGTGGCTGATAGCGTGCAGGGTAACTTGACACTGCGATTGACCAACGTGCCCTGGGACCAGGCGCTCGACATCATTATGGATGCCCGAAATCTCGACAAGCGCGAGAACGGCAATGTCATCTGGATTGGCCCGACGGCAGAGATTGCTGCCCGTGAGCAACAATTGTTGCAGGCCCAGCTTGACCGGCGGATATTGGAGCCTTTACAGACTGTATTGATACCGATCAGTTACGCCAAGGCAGAAGACCTGGTAGAACTTATTCTGAGTTCCATTAGTGAAGAAGGCAGTGAATACGGATTGCTGTCTGAACGCGGTTCAGTAACCATGGATGAACGGACCAACACACTGTTGCTCACGGACACGGCTGAGAAGATCGTAGAAATTCAGCGGCTCATTACTGAACTGGATTATGCAGTTCGCCAGGTTCAGATCGAATCACGTATCGTGATCGCGAGTTCTGAGTTTGCCCATGAACTGGGTGTGCGATTTGGTGTGACCGGTCTGCATCACGGCAGCAACATCGGGGTGATTGCAGCAGATGGCCGAGCGACAGATATCGTTAACCCCGCCATCAACCCCCGGACCGATGGCTTGCTGGACATTCCTGCATATCCGAATCGTTACCAGGTCAACCTGCCGTCGCCTACTGCGAATGCAGCGACTCTTGGCCTTTCATTCCTAAGCGGTGACTGGCTGTTGGATCTGGAATTGTCCGCATTGGAAGCTCAGGGGGAAGGTGAGGTTATCTCAACTCCCCGTATTGTCACGGCCAATCAAGCCGAAGCATTCATCCAGCAGGGTGTGGAGATTCCATACGAAGAAGCAACATCTTCTGGCGCCACTTCGGTACGGTTCAAGGAAGCTGTACTGGAACTGAAAGTCACCCCACTGATAACACCCGATAATCGAATTCAGCTGGAACTTGAAATCAAGCAGGACACGGTAGGCGAAATTTTCCAGACTGCAAGAGGCGGGTCTGTACCTTCAATCGACACACGTGAACTGAATACGACCGTACTGGTTGCAAACGGTGACACCGTGGTCCTGGGTGGTATTTTCCAGGATGAAAAGAACTCGAGAGAAGAAAAGGTGCCGTGGTTGGGAGATATCCCGGGTCTGGGCGTATTGTTCCGCCGGCGGGCCAATGAAACCAAAAAGCGTGAACTGTTGATATTTGTCACGCCTACCATCGTGGAGGACGGCCCTGTACAATAATCGGGCGCTTATCCTGATAGGTACTGAACGCCCGGGAATAACCCGGGCGTTTGCTTTTAACCCTCCAGTTAAAACGGTTTTGACAAACCTATGATTCCATTGCCGTACTCTGAATCCTGTGAGCGTAATCGCGCACCTATTCTGGAGATCCTGCGGCAGATTCTGCCCGGCAGTGGAAAAATCCTTGAAATTGGATCCGGAACAGGTCAGCACATTGTATATTTTGCCCCCCAGTTCCCACGTCTTTCGTGGCAAGCTTCAGACCGTGATGAATACCTGCAAGGGCTGACATCCAGAGTGGAGCAGGAAGGCAGCGTGAATACCCTCCCTCCGATCAGGCTGGATGTATTTGAGAAATGGCCAGATGAAGTTTTTGATGCAGTGTATTCAGCCAATACGGCACATATTATGAGTTGGGACGCGGTCCGTGCTTTTTTTGCCGGTGTTGGGGCTCACCTGGCCAGCGGCGGAACGTTTTGTCTTTATGGGCCCTTTAACCAGGATGGCCGGTTCACATCAGACTCCAACCGGAATTTTGATGCCCATCTCAGGAGCCAGGACCCACAAATGGGATTGCGTGATGTTGAAGCACTCGAATTACAGGCTGAACAGAATGGAATGATTCTTCGCGAACAGTTTCCCATGCCGGCTAATAATCAGATTCTGCTTTTCAAGAAGAAAGGACGGCAGGAATGAATTCAGAACAGGACTCTTCCAGGTCAGAAATCGTCTTGCCACTGATCAGGAATGGCACAGTGCTGGGCGTTCTGGATATTGATAACCCATTACCGGCTCGATTTGATGATGATGACCAGATTTTGCTTTTGGAAATCACCGGGATTTTCATGAAATCAATTGAATAGTCGTACGCTCCATTTGCGTCACTCGTGCTTGTTGCCCGGATAGCTGATGGTTCCGGCTTCAAGTTGCAAGACCTAATCGTGCGGAAGGATAGACTACCTTCATCAAGCAGGCCTACAATTTCTTTCCACGTACTTTTTCGCGCAAAATTCCCTGGCCCAAACCGGTATCCCAACCTTCTTCAAAATCAACAACTACCAACGTTCCAGTCGCCAGTCGCCTGATTTTGTTGTACTGGGATGGTGCAATTATGTCGAATACCAGCATTTCGAAACCAGGGTTATGGCCCACGATCAAAACACGGCCGGATTCGGCAAATTCAAAATCAAGTAATGAACGTAAAGTGCTGGATGATCCGCCATAAATTTCGGACTCAAACCGGGTGGCAGGCTCCAATTCGGAGTTGATAGCCAGAAGTGGAGAGAGTGTCTCCCTGGTGCGTTGTGACGGGGAACAAAGAATGCTTTCAGGCGGTTCAATTTTTTCGCACATCCAGGCGGCGACCTTTTGAGCATGTTCCTTGCCAATTTCACTCAGATGCCTGTGAAAATCATTTACCCCGGGGTACCAGGGTTCCGCTTTCGCATGCCTCAGAATCATCAGTGTTTGCATGTTTTCATTTTCAGAGTTCAAATGCTCTCTCCCGCGTGGTCGTTAATCGAAAGTCGTGAACGCTTTCCAGTCGCCGGGGTCAACGTTGCCGCCACTGATAATCACACCAACTTTCTTACCGGAAAAAACTTCAGGGTGGTTCCGGATGGCGGCGATAACGGTGGCGGATGAGGGCTCGATGATCAGGCGCAATTCCTGCCAGAACAAGGACATGGCCCGGCGAATGTCCTCATCGCTGACCGTGAATACCTGGGCAACTTCACGCCGGATAACGGAAAAATTGCGCTTACCAATAATTGCCCTCAGGCCATCGGCGATCGTGTCAGGTGTCCAGCTTTTTACCCGCTCACCTTGCGCCAGGCTGGCCACCGTATCGGCGGCACCTTCCGGTTCTACGCCAAATACCTGTTGCCCCGTATCCCTGACGGCAATGGCTGTACCACTGATGAGGCCTCCACCGCCTACCGGGGTAATGATCTGTTCAAGGGATGGAACCTCCTGAATCAGTTCAAGGGCCGCAGTTCCCTGTCCGGCAATGATGTCTGCATGGTCATACGGCGGAATCGGAATCTTCCCATCTGCCACCAGTTTCGCCAGTTCCTCTTCCCGTGCCTCCTGAGTCGGGGCACAAAAATGAATGATTCCACCATATCGTCTGACGGATTCGATTTTCATTGGGACGGAGTTTTCCGGCATGACCACATGGGCATGACGCTTGTCCAATCGGGCAGCCAGGGCTAGTGCAGCCCCGTGGTTCCCCGATGAGTGTGTGGCTACATCACCAGTGATACCCATTTCGCGCAATCTTAAAATGGCATTGCTGGCGCCGCGGAACTTGAACGCGCCTGTACGTTGGAGGTTTTCACATTTGCAATAGACGGAGCAACCCAATTCCCGGTTCAATCCGGAGTCGAGTAGCACAGGTGTCAAGCGGATGCGGCTATCGATACGCGCGCGAGCCAGGCCGATATCGGCACTATCAGGAATATCGGCTTCGGATCGTTGCTGCATTTTCAAATGTCCATCACTTGAGTTAGGCCTATAATACGTTCCTCATTAGGCCGTGTGCCAGTCAAAACAGGCAAAAATCCAGGAAAACTGCAAATGAAAAAGAGCACGGCCAGTAAAACTGTTTACCGCGAAAGTTATCTGCCTTTTGCGTGGAGTTTGGAGCAGGTGAAGTTACGTTTTGAAATAGGGGATGAGGAGACCCGCGTGATTTCAGAGTTACAGATATTCAGGAACCCATTGGCTGAGCAGTGCGGTGATATTGAGCTGGACGGTGAGCAGTTGGAGTTGGTATCGATTCAGATGGATGGCGGTGCATTGTCGCCGGGCGACTACTCCCTTACGGCCCGTAAACTTGTTGTTCATAATGCTCCCGAATCGTGTGTCCTGACGATCGAAGTTTTGCTCAAGCCAAAGGAAAATACCACCCTGGAAGGCTTATATCCTTCCGCTCAATTCCTGTTAACTCAATGTGAGGCTGAAGGATTTCGCAAGATTACGTATTTTCCGGATCGACCTGACGTAATGGCTCGATATGAGGTCACAATCACGGCAGATCTCAAGCGCTACCCTGTTTTGCTTTCCAACGGCAACCCTAAGGGTTCAGGGGCGCTGGATGACGGCCGTCATTGGGTTTGTTGGAGCGATCCCCATCCAAAACCATCTTATCTGTTCGCCCTGGTTGCGGGTGACCTGGCACACATAGAAGACCATTTTGTGAGCTGTAACGGTCGAAAAGTGACATTGCGCATATACGTCGAGCACGAGAATATTGATCGTTGTGAGCACGCAATGGAATCCCTGCTTAACGCCATGAAGTGGGATGAAGATCGCTTTGGCCTGGAGTACGACCTCGATATCTACAATGTTGTTGCAACCAATGATTTCAACATGGGTGCAATGGAAAACAAATCACTGAATATTTTTAATTCAAAGTATGTTCTGGCCCGGCCGGATACCGCTACGGATGATGACTACATAGGGATAGAAGGTGTTATTGGGCACGAATATTTCCATAACTGGACAGGAAATCGTATTACCTGTCAGGATTGGTTCCAGTTGACACTCAAGGAGGGGTTAACGGTATTCAGGGATCAGGAATTTTCGTCCGACATGGAGTCACGAGCGGTTAAACGAATTCAGGATGTTCGTGGTTTACGCACACGGCAATTTATCGAAGATGCGGGTCCTATGTCTCATCCAATTCGGCCGGATAAATACATTGAAATCAATAACTTTTACACGGCGACAGTATACCTGAAGGGCGCAGAAATCATCCGGATGTATCATACATTGCTTGGTGCATCAGGCTTTCAGAAGGGTATGAATCTTTATGTGGAACGTCACGATGGCCAGGCAGTAAGCTGTGATGATTTTCTGGCTGCAATGGAGGATGCGAACGAGGCTGACTTAAAACACTTTAGTCTCTGGTATGGCCAGTCAGGAACACCTGAAGTAAAAGTTGAAGCAGATTATGATGCCACCCGATCGAGGTTTACTCTACATCTTTCTCAGCGAACACGACCCACGCATGATCAGAAAGAGAAACAGGCCCTGCTTATTCCATTCAAAGTGGGACTTTTGTCCCGGGCAGGGGAAGAATACCCTTTGCAACTGAGTGGTGAAGATGCACCATCCGGTATGTCACGTCTGCTGTTGCTGGACAAGGAAAGCCAGTCGTTTACCTTCGAGAACATTCCGCAAATGCCGGTGCCTTCCCTGTTGCGTGATTTTTCTGCACCGGTCAAATTACACTACAACTGGTCTGCCGATGACCTGTCTGTCCTGATGGCCCATGACAGTGATTCATTCATGCGCTGGGAGGCGGCCCAATTACTGGCACAAGGCCAGGTATTATCCAACGTGGATCGAGCCAACCGTGGTGTACCGATGGAGCTGGATGATTGCCTGATTGATGCTTTCAGGAAACTGCTGAATGATACAAGTACCGATCCGGCGCTGGTTGCAGAGGCGATGATGGTTCCGGGTGAAGTTTATCTGTCTGAACAAATGGATGTGGTTGATGTGGAGGGCATTCATGCCGCCCGGGTGTTCGTTAAGGCGACTCTGGCGGCCGAATTGATGAGCTTTTTTCAGCAAAGATACAAATCTCTCGATAGTGGAACGGCATACAGTAAGTCGCCTGTTTCAATTGCCCGTCGAAGTTTGAAAAACACTTGCCTTTCCTATTTGATGGAAACTGAATGTGGTGAGGCATTAGCGGAGGCTCAACTTGCCGCAAGCGATAATATGACCGACACTTTGGCTGCCTTGCACGGCCTGGTATGGGCTGGTTCATCATCGGCAACTGTTGCCCTGTCGGATTTTGAGCAGCGCTGGAAAGCCGATGCTCTGGTAATGGACAAGTGGTTTGCAATTCAGGCTTCCAGGCCGGGCACGGATACCCTTGGAGTGGTACAAAATCTGATCGAGCACCCATCATTCAGCATCACAAATCCAAATAAAGTCTATTCACTGATCGGAACGTTTTCCATGGCCAATCCGACCGGCTTCCACGCTTCAGATGGCGCTGCTTACCGATTTCATGCGGACAGGATTATTGAACTCGATTCATTGAATCCGCAAGTAGCGTCACGCATGGCGTCGGCTTTTAATCAGTGGAGAAGATATGATGAGCCCAGGCAGGCACTTATGAAAACAGAGTTGGAAAGAATTGTTTCGGTGGATGGCTTGTCTGCCGGTGTTTTTGAAATTATGAGTAAGGCAATAGGCGCCTGAGGACAAGGATTTTTATGTCTGTATTCGATCAAATTCCCCTGTGGGTGGTTCTGCTTGGGTCGGTTGGACTAATGGTGGCTTTTATCGAAGTTGGCCTTAAACTCGGGTTGAACATAAAGGGCAAACCAATCAAGGCACAAACTGCACAGGTCAGGGCCATTATGGGGGCTTCCCTCGGCTTGCTCGCTTTCATGCTGGCTTTTAGTTTCAGCATGGCACAGCGCCATTTCGAGGTCAGGACCCAGTCGTTCATGTTGGAGGTCAATGCAATCAGTTCGGCTTATCGTGGGGCTGATTTGCTCAATGATGCCACTCGGCCTGTCGCGAAGAATCTTTTGCAACAATATGTGGGGGTTCGGCTGGAAATGATTACCGCGATGGACGGGAGCAGCATGACAAAGGTGTTTGAGCATTTGAGGGAAACGGAACGCCTGCAAGACAAC
>Ga0114949_10000805_pt1 | contig 18070 bp, 10 predicted proteins | sample N074metaG_FD_83505 | JGI IMG/M metagenome (GOLD analysis project Ga0114949, IMG submission 83505) | Deep subsurface microbial communities from Kermadec Trench to uncover new lineages of life (NeLLi) - N074 metaG | ecosystem: Environmental > Aquatic > Marine > Ocean trench > Sediment | place...
CCAGTAGAGCACATGCCGTCCATCCCTGGACCAATCGTAGAGGATCTTGTCGACGTCATCGACCATGACTTCCGTCAACTCTCCCGAGCCATCGGCGAATCTCATCACCAGGTTGATGGTACCGAGCTCCTGGGACGAGTACATGACCTGGTCGCCTTTGCTGGACCAGACCGGGCTGTTATCGTCCCAGGCCCCATGGGCCAGCTGGGTGCGCACTCCGCGCACCAGGTCGACGATCCAGATCTGGTTATCCCCGCTCTCGCCGATGACAGCCGCGGCGGCTCGATCGCCGGAAGGGGAAAGCCGAATAATGTCGTAAAAAGCCGGCTCTCCAACCACCGCGGTGGCGTTTCCGCTGCGGTCGTACCAGTCCAGCGTGGACGGCAGGAAGGCCTGCCCCCGGGCATACACCAGCGTGCCCTCCCTGGAGGCCGAGAAGACAGCATGGGCATTGGCTGTGTTGTGGAGAATTCCGGTGGCGAGGACCTGGCCCTCTCCTGTGACACGTTTCGCGCCGACATCGAAGGGAATGGCGATGAGGTTGTCGCCCCGGGCGAACAGCAGGTAGCCGGGCGGCACGTATGCCACGCTGGATGCGTCCGGTAAGATGCGCACGGGGTCCTCGTCGCCGGAGATGGATGCCAGGAAGACGCCGCCGTGCTCGGGTCGAGCCCTCAGATCGTTGGTCCACGAGACGAACAGGAAGTGGTCGCCATCCGGGAGGAACCATGGCCAGCGGTGGCTGCTGTCGGGCACGTTCGGATCCGGCGTGGTGAGCAAGCGTTGGGTGCCGGAGGCGGGATCGGCCAGGGAGATGCCCGAGTTGGAGTCCAGGACATAGAGAATCTGCCCGTTGCGGTTCCACGAGGCGCCGCGCGGGAAGGTGGATCCCTTGTCCACCAGGGTCTGCACCCGCCCGGTGGACACCTCGATGCGCTGGATCTTCTGCGCCGTGAAGAAACCGACCTCGCGACTGTCCGGAGACCAGAAGGCGTAGTGCGCACCCAGGGTGTTGTCCAGGGGGCGGGCGGTGAAGTCGTCGAGGGCCCGGATCCAGAGGCGGGTCTGACCGCCCTCCTCGGTGACGCCGAAGACCACCTGACGGCCGTCCGGCGAGACGACAGGAGGTGCCGCGGCGAGGTCACTGAAGTCCGTCGGGCCCGGCACGGGAATGGTCAGGCGGTGTGAGAACTCAGCGTTTGGCGGACCGACCGCACTGCGCAGGGCAAAGGCCACCGCCAGTGCCAGCGCCAGCGTCGCCATCAGCCAGGGAAGCCAGGTCTTCCTGCCTGGGGTGGTCTCGGACGGCGCCCCGGCGGGCTGGGCCAGGCCCAGCGAGGATCCCTGCGGATCCTCCATGGCTTCCTCGAGATCGATGCGCGCATCACCGGCATCCTGCAGCCGCTTGCCGGGATCGCGCGTCAGGCATCGACGCACCAGCCGGCGCACCAGGGGCGGCGTCTCGCCGGGCAGGAGGGACCAGTCCGGTTCCTTGCGCAGGACGGCCGCCAGGGAATCGGAGACGGTCTCGCCGCCGAACAGCTGCACGCCGGTGAGGCATTCGTACAGCACGCAGCCGAACGACCACAGGTCGGCGCGCCGATCCACCGGTCTGCCACGCGCCTGCTCCGGGGACATGTAGGCCGCCGTGCCCAGGATCATCCCTGCCAGCGTTCCTCTGGAGGTGACAGTGGGCGACAGCGACAGGCTGCCGGACGCCGATGCAGCATCCGGCTCCACCGCCTTGGCCAGGCCGAAGTCCAGGACCTTGGCCACGCCCTCCGGGGTCAGAACGATGTTGGCCGGCTTGAGGTCTCGGTGAATGACACCTTGCGAGTGCGCCGCCTCCAGCGCCGCGGCGATCTGGCTGGCCACCGCAGGTACCTCGTCGACGGGTAGCGGTCCGCGCGCCAGCCGGGCGGCGAGGTCCTCACCCTCCACCATCTCCATGACAAGAAAGCGCACCTCGGGCCCGCCTGCCTCGGACGGCGCCTGGTGCAGCCCGTGCAACGTCGCGATGTTGGGATGGTTCAGCGAGGCCAGCAGCTTGGCCTCGCGCTCGAAGCGCGCCAGCCGCTCCGGGTCCTGCGAGAACAGATCGGGCAGCACCTTGAGGGCCACCTGGCGGTCCAGCGTGGTGTCCTCGGCCTTCCAGACCACGCCCATGCCGCCCTCACCGATCTTCTCGACGAGGCGATAGTGGGCGAGCATCTGGCCGGGCTGCAGCGGCATGGGAGCGGCTTTCCGGGGGACAGTCCCTCCGGGAGGGTCCCCCTACGCGAGGCAGGCTATCATTATAGGAGGTTCCCCCAACAAGAGAATAGTTACAGAGGGATGTTGCCGTGCTTCCTGGCGGGGTTGCGCTCGCGCTTGGTGTCGAGGATGCGCAGGGCACGGATGAGGCGGGGACGGGTCTCGCTGGGCCGGATCACCGCGTCGATGTAGCCGCGCTCGGCGGCCACGTACGGGTTGGCGAAACGCTCGCGGAACTCGGCGACGCGCTCGGCGCGAAACTTCACCGGGTCCTTGGCGGCGGCGATGTCGCGGCGGTAGAGGATCTCCACCGCACCCTCCGGGCCCATCACGGCGATCTCCGCCGTGGGCCAGGCCAGGTTCAAGTCGGTGCGGATGTGCTTGGAGCCCATGACGCAGTAGGCGCCGCCGTAGGCCTTGCGCGTGATCACCGTCATCTTGGGCACGGTGGCCTCGGCGAAGGCGTAGAGCAGCTTGGCGCCGTGGCGGATGATGCCGCCGTGCTCCTGTTCGACGCCCGGCAGGAACCCCGGCACATCCTCGAAGATCAGCAGCGGGATGTTGAACGAGTCGCAGAAACGCACGAAACGCGCTGCCTTCACGGACGAGTTGATGTCCAGGGTGCCGGCCAGCACCGCCGGTTGGTTGGCCACCACGCCCACCGGGCGCCCGTCCAGGCGCGCCAGGCCCACCACGATGTTCTCGGCGAAGTGCTGGTGCACCTCGAGGAAGTCGCCGTCATCGACGATCTTCGAGATGACGTCCTTGATGTCGTACGGCCGGTTGGGATCCGCCGGCACGATGCTGTCGAGGGCCGGGTCCATGCGCTCGGGGGAATCCTGCGACTCCAGGCGCGGCGGGTCGTCCAGGTTGTTCTGCGGCACGAACGACAGCAGCCGGCGGATGAGCAGCAGCGCAGCACGGTCATCCTCCATGGCGAAGTGCGCCACCCCGGACTTCGTGGAGTGCGTCACCGCGCCGCCGAGCTCCTCCTTGGTCACCTCTTCATGCGTCACCGTCTTGATGACGTCGGGGCCGGTGATGAACATGTACGAAGTGTTCTTCACCATGATGTTGAAGTCGGTGATGGCGGGTGAGTAGACGGCGCCACCGGCGCACGGTCCCATGATGGCGGAGATCTGCGGCACCACGCCGGAGGCCAGGGTGTTGCGCAGGAAGATGTCGGCGTAGCCTGCCAGCGAGACCACACCCTCCTGGATGCGCGCCCCGCCGGAGTCGTTCAGCCCGATGATCGGCGCGCCCACCTTCATGGCCTGGTCCATGAGCTTGCAGATCTTGGCGGCGTAGGTCTCCGACAGCGAGCCGCCGAAGACGGTGAAGTCCTGCGAGAAGACGAATACCGGGCGGCCCTCGATGAGGCCGGTGCCGGTGATGACGCCATCCCCGGGGATGCGGCGATGCTCCATGCCGAAGTCGATGCTGCGGTGCATCACCAGGCGATCGGTCTCCTGGAACGACTCCGGGTCCAGGAGCGCCTCGATGCGCTCGCGCGCGGTGAGCTTGCCGGCCTTGTGCTGGCGCTCGATGCGCTCCGCGCCGCCGCCCTCCTCGGCGGCAAGGTTGCGCTTTTCCAGCTCTGCGAGCGCGTCCGCGGGATTCTTCGAATCCTTGGCCGGCGGGGTCTTTGCCTTGCGAGCCATGTGGGCGGTCGAGGCGCCTACGAGGCTCCCACACCCTGCAGCTTCTTGACCTTCTCCCAGTCGGCGAGGAAGCGCGCCTGGCCGCTCTCGGTGAGCGGGTGCTTGATGATGGCCTGCAGCACCTTGAACGGCACGGTGGCCACATCGGCTCCGATGAGCGCGGCCTCGGTGACGTGCAGCGGCGAGCGGATGCTGGCGGCGAGGATCTGCGTGGGGTAGCCATAGTTGTCGTAGACCGTGCGGATCTCCCGGATCAGATCCATACCGTTATGCCCGATGTCGTCCAGGCGACCCAGGAACGGGCTGATGTAGGCGGCGCCGGCCTTGGCGGCCAGCAACGCCTGGTTGGCCGAGAAGCACAGGGTGACGTTGATCCGGATGCCCTCGTCGGAGCACGCCTTGATGGCCTTCAGACCCTCGGAGATGATGGGGATCTTCACCACGATGTTGTCGTGGAACTTGGCCAGCTTGCGCGCCTGGACCATCATGCCGTCGAACTCGGTGGCAGTGACCTCGGCGCTGATGGGACCGTCGACAATCTTGACGATCTCGGCCAGAACGTCCATGAACTCCCGGCCCTCCCTGGCCACCAGCGTCGGGTTCGTGGTCACGCCGTCGAGCACGCCCATGGCGGACGCCTCACGGATCTCGTCTATGTTCGCGGTGTCGATAAAGAACTTCATCTCAAATTCCTCCTGTCTATACAGACTGGGGTCGGAGCTTAACCTTACACCTCGAAACGAGGTGTAAGGTTAAGCTCCGACCCCAGTTCATTATACTTCCACGTCCAGAGGTGGATCTTCGGGTTCATCGGGTGGATCGTCCGTCGCAGGGGGGGTCAGGCCCGAGTCCGGCGCGCGCTCCTCCATGGGGACACGAGCCACGGAGACGATTCGATCGTCGTCGGCACCCAGCCTCATCAGGCGCACACCCTGCGTGGCGCGTCCGTAGACGCTGATGCCCTTCATTCCCATGCGCAGGATCATGCCGCTGAGCGTGATCACCATGACCTGATCATCGTCGGTGACCTGCATGGTGGCCACCACCTGGCCGTTGCGCTCGTTGACGCGTATGTTGATGATCCCCTTGCCGCCCCGGGCGGTGATGCGGTAATCCTCCAGGGCAGTGCGCTTGCCGTAGCCGTTCTCGGTGACGCAGAGGATCTTGCCGGAGCCCTGCAGCACCTCCATCCCCACCACCTGGTCGCCCTCGCGCAGGTTGACGCCACGCACCCCGGCAGCCGTGCGGCCCATGGATCGCACCTGCGAGATGGGGAAGCGCACCGCGTAGCCGTTGCGTGTGGCCAGCAGCACTTCGTTGTCCTCGCCTGCCAGGGCCACGGTGAGCAGATCATCGCCCTCCTGCACGCCCACCGCCACGATGCCTCCAGCGCGCGGGTTGGAGTACGCGGCCAGCGAGGTGCGCTTGATCTTGCCCAGGCGGCTGGCGAACAGCAACGAGCGGTTCTCGTCGAAGTCCTTCACCGCCTGCATCCCCACGACGCGCTCGCCGTCGCGCAGCCGGACGAAGTTCTTGATGGCCTTGCCCTTGCCGGCGGCGCCCACCTGCGGGATGGTGTACACCTTGAGCCAGTGCACTCGGCCCATGTTGGTGAACAGCAGCAGGTAGGCATGCGTCGAGGCGACGAACACGTTCTCGACGAAATCCTCCTCCCGGGTGCGCATGCCGATGCGCCCCTTGCCGCCGCGGTGCTGCTTGCGGTAGAGGGTCACCGGATTGCGCTTGATATAGCCCGAGTGCGAGCACGTGATCACCATGTCCTCCTCGGCGATCATGTCCTCCAGCGACAGCTCCACCGACTGGTCCACGATGCGCGTGCGGCGCTCGTCGCCATGGGTCGCGCGGATCTCCTGCAGCTCCTCGGTGATGATGGACATCACGATGGTCTCGCTGGCGAGGATCTCCTTGTAGCGCGCGATTCGACTGAGCACTTCTTCCAGCTCGTCGGCGATCTTCTGGCGCTCCAGTCCGGTCAGGCGCTGCAGGCGCATCTCCAGGATGGCCTGCGCCTGCACTTCGCTGAACTTGAAGCGCAGCCGCAACTGCTCCTTGGCCTCCTTGGGCGCCGGCGCCTCGCGGATAAGGGAGATCACCTCGTCGAGATTGTCCAGGCAGGTCCTCAGACCTTCCAAGATGTGCGCACGTTCCTCGGCCTTGCGCAGGTCGTAGCGCGTGCGCCTTACCACCACCTCGCGCCGATGCTCGATGAACGCCTGCAGCATCTCCTTGAGGTTCATCAGCCGTGGCTGTGACTGGTGGATGGCCAGCATGTTGACGCCGAAGGTCTCCTGCATGGAGGTGTGGGCGTAGAGGTTGTTCAGGATCACCTGTGCCACCGCGCCCTTCTTGAGCTCGATGACCACGCGCATGCCGTGTCGGTCGGACTCGTCGCGAATGTCGCTGATGTCCGACAGCTTGCCGTCACGCACGAGATCGGCGATCTTCTCGATGAGCGACGCCTTGTTCACCATGTAGGGGATCTCTGTGACGAGGATGCGATCCCGGCCGGTCTTCTCGTTGGTCTCGATCTCCGCCAGCGCGCGCACGATGACCCGCCCGCGACCTGTGTGGTACGCCTGCCGGATGCCCTCGCGGCCGTAGATCGTCGCGGCGGTGGGGAAGTCCGGACCCGGCATCACCTCCATGAGATCGTCAATGGTGGTCTCGGAGTCCTGGATGAGCAGGTTCAGCGCATCCACCAGCTCGCGCAGATTGTGCGGCGGGATGTTGGTGGCCATGCCCACGGCGATGCCGGACGAACCGTTGGCCAGCAGGTTGGGGAAGGCGCACGGCAACACCACCGGCTCGTTCTCGGAGCCGTCGTAGTTGGGGATGAAGTCGACGGTCTCTTTCTCGATGTCGTTGAGCAGATGGCCGGCGATCTTCGCCATGCGGATCTCGGTGTAGCGCATGGCTGCCGGTGGGTCGCCGTCCACGGAACCGAAGTTCCCCTGGCCGTCGATGAGCGGGTAGCGCAGGGAGAAATCCTGCGCCATGCGCACGATGGCGTCGTAGACCGCGCCCTCACCGTGCGGATGGAAGCGGCCCAGCACCTGACCGGCCACCCTGGCGGACTTGCGGTACGGGCGGTCGTGGGTCAGCTTGTCGGCGTACATGGCGTAGAGCGAGCGCCGGTGCACGGGCTTGAGGCCGTCGCGAACATCGGGCAGCGCGCGCCCGATGATCACGCTCATGGCATAGTCGAGATACGAGCGTCGCATCTCGACTTCGATGGGGATCGGCTTATCCATGTCTTACCTACTTTACCGCTGCTTGAATTCGGACTGGGGTCGGAGCTTGACTTTATACCTCGACGTCTCTCATTCGCCCCGCCGGATCGACGTTGCGAGGTATAAAGTCAAGCTCCGACCCCAGTCGTTTAGATATCCAGGTTATGCACTTCGAGGGCGTTTTCCATGATGAAGTTGCGCCGCGGCTCCACCTGCTCACCCATGAGCACGGTGAACATCTCCTCGGCCTCCGCGGCCTCGTCGAGCCGGACCTGGAGGACCACACGGTTCTCCGGGTTCATCGTGGTGTCCCACAGTTGCTCGGCGTTCATCTCACCCAGGCCCTTGTAGCGCTGGATGGTCAAGCCCTTCTTGGCGTGCTCCATCAGGTAGCTCAGCAGGTCTTTGCGGTTGGCCACTTCGTTGCGTGAGCCGTTCTCGGTCACCGTGAACGGCGGATGGTCGAACGGCTTGAGCGACTGGTGCAGCGGCCGCAACTGGCGGTACTCCGGCGAGCGCAACAGCGACTGGTTGATGCGCACCTTGCGGAAGCCGTGACACACGGACTCCACCGAGAATTCATAGAGGTTGTGCTCGGTGTCCAGGATGACCTCGTCCACCTCGCGCTTGCCTGACTTGCCTTCGCCTATGTTCTCCATGAGCTCGGCGCGCAGGGCTCCCACCGTTTCCGGGTTCTCGAACGATTCGCGGCTCTCCAGATCGCGCTGCAGCAGGAACTCCGCCACCTCCCAGTCCACGCCACGGCGACTGCGCAACAGCGCCAGGAAGCGCTCGTACTCCGACAGCTCGGTGAGCATGGTGCGTAGCTTCTCGCCCTCCACGGTCTCGCCGTTCTTCATCACCACCGTGCGCTCCTCGGTGGCGATGGCCATGAGGTAGTCGGCCAGCTCCTTCTCGTTGGCCAGGTACTTTTCCTTACGCCCCTTGGCCACACGGTAGAGCGGCGGCTGCGCGATGTAGAGATGCCCCGCCTCGATGAGCGGTTTCATCTGGCGGTAGAAGAACGTCAGCAGCAGCGTGCGGATATGGCTGCCGTCGACATCGGCGTCGGTCATGAGAACGATGCGGTGGTAACGGAGCTTGTCGAGGTCGAACTCACCTTCGCCGATGCTGGTGCCCACCGCCGTCACCAGGTAGCGGATCTCCTGGCTCGAAAGCATCTTGTCGATGCGGGCCTTCTCGACGTTGAGGATCTTGCCCTTGAGCGGCAGCACCGCCTGGAACTTGCGGTCGCGCCCCATCTTGGCGGAGCCACCGGCGGACTCACCCTCGACGATGTAAAGCTCGCACAGTGCCGGGTCACGCTCCTGGCAGTCGGCCAGCTTGCCGGGCAGCGAACCGCTCTCCAGCGCTCCCTTGCGCCGCGTGAGGTCGCGTGCCTTGCGCGCCGCCTCGCGCGCCCGGCCGGCCTCCAGCACCTTGGCACGGATGCGCTTGGCGATGCTGGGGTTCTCATCCAGGAAGGCGCCCAGATGATCGTTGACCAGGGTCTCGACGATCCCCTTCACCTCGCTGTTGCCCAGCTTCATCTTGGTCTGGCCTTCGAACTGCGGATTGGCCAGCTTGACGCTGATGACGCCCACCAGGCCTTCGCGCGCGTCCTCACCCTGGGCGTTCGGCTGCTTGCCCTGGGGGCCATGGCTGCTGATGTTGTTATTGATGGTGCGCGTCAACGCCGACTTGAAGCCGATGAGATGCGTGCCGCCCTCATGGGTGTTGATGCTGTTGGCGAAGGTGAACAGGTTCTCGTTGTAGCCATCGTTCCACTGCAGTGAGATCTCCACCTGCACATCGTCCCGCGTGGCGTCGATGTAGATGGGATCGGGATGGACGACCGTCTTGTTGCGGTTGATGTGCTGAACGAACTCCTTGATGCCTCCCTCGTAGAGAAATTCTCGCTTCTCCACCTTCTCCTTGCGCTCATCCAGGAGGGTGATGGAGACGCCGCGATTCAGGAACGCCAGCTCGCGCAGGCGCTGCGACAGCATGTCGAACTGGAAGACGGTGTCCTCGAATATCTCGTGGTCGGGGTGGAACGTCACTCGCGTGCCACGCCGATCGGTGGTGCCGGTCTCGCGGAACTCCGAGGAGGGCTTGCCGCGGGCATAGGACTGCTCGTAGGTCTTGCCGTCGCGCCAGATCTCGAGGTCCAGCTCGGAACTCAGCGCGTTGACCACCGACACGCCGACGCCATGCAATCCACCGGAGACCTTGTAGGCGTCGCCGTCGAACTTGCCGCCGGCGTGCAGCTTGGTCATCACCACCTCGGCCGCCGAGCGCTGCTCCTCCTTATGCAGGTCCACCGGGATGCCGCGGCCATCGTCCTCCACGCGCACGCCGCCGTCGGGCTGCAGGATGACGGTGATCTCCTTGCAGAATCCCGCCTGGGCCTCGTCGATGGAGTTGTCCACCACCTCGTAGACCAGATGGTGCAGGCCCGAGGTTCCAGTGGTGCCGATGAACATGGCCGGCCGCTTGCGGACCGCCTCCAGTCCCTCCAGGACCTTGATCTTTGCAGCGTCGTAGTTCGAGCTGTCTAGTATGCTCTGTTCGCTCTGTTCCATGGTTCCTCGCCCGCGGGGTGGGTGACCACCGCGGTGCTGCTGTCGCCCTCATCCGGCGCTGCAGCCTCCACTCTGCCCTCACTCACCCGGAACGGCTGGACCTGCGGCGAAAATCGCCTCATGCTGCCGTACTTGCATGTGGCCACGAACGCCTGAGAGCGGCTCACCCGCCGCAACAGGGCACCCGAGGCCTCCTCGTCCAGGTCCGAGTCCAGGTCATCCACCAGCAGGAGCGGCAACTCGCCGCGCACCTGCCGGACCATCTCCATCCGGGTCACCTTGAGGGCCAGCAACGCTGCGCGCCGCTGCCCTGCAGACCCGAAGCGAGCCAGGTCCATGTCGCCGACGTGGAATCGGACCTCGTCGCGGTGTGGCCCCACCAACGTGTGGCCCATGCGGCGCTCCTCCGCCGCCCGCCGACCCAGCGCGTCCAGGATCTCCCGTTCCGCCTGGTCCAGATCCTCGCCCTTCTCGTCGACCCCGGGGGCTGGCACCGCTGCGTCCGCCGCCGCCGGGCTGGGCCGGTAGATCAATTTCATCGTGCCGCACCGCGGTGCCAGCTCGCCGGCATGCTCACCCAGCGCCACGGCCAGTTGTGCGCAGTAGCTGCGCCGCGCCACGCGAATTCGCGCCGCGATGGCCGCGAAACGCTCGTCCCACGCTGCCTTCTCCGTCGCCGTGGCGCCGGTCTGCAGCAGCCGGTTGCGCTGTGCCAGCGTTCTACTGAACTCCCCCAGCTCCCGCAGATATCCGGGACGCAGGGCCAAGATGCCACGATCCAGGAAACGCCGCCGTTCGCGCGGCCCACCCTCCAGGATCTCCATCTGTCGCGACGAGAAGGCCAGCACCGAGAAGCGCTCCAGCACCTGCTCCAGGCCCACCTTCTTGTCATCCAGCACCAGCGTCCGTGAGCGTCCCTCCTGCTCCACGCCCAGGCGGTAACTCCCCGATCTCGTCTCCACCTGAGCGACGAGCCGGAAGCTGCTCTGCCCTCTCGCCACCAGTTCCGACGTCCTCTGGGTTCGAAAGCTGCAAGTTGTGAAGAGGAAGTAGATGGCTTCCAGAAGGTTGCTCTTGCCGGCCCCGTTCTTCCCCCAGAGCAAGTTCACTCCAGGATGAAAATGCAGCGTACCAGGGAGCAGGTTCCGAAAACCGTTCAGCTCCAGTGAGCAGAGGACCACCGAACGATCACACCCTCATGGGCATGATCACGTACTTGTAGTCCTGCCCCTCACCGTTCTGCGGCCGTAGAAGCCCCTGGCTCATCTCGTTCTTCACTGATAGCAGGACCTTCTCGGTCCCCACGACATTGACGAAATCCATCAGATACTTGGCGTTGAACCCGATGGTTACCTCCGGACCATCGTAGTCCACACCCAGGCTCTCGTTAGCCTCGCCCTTATCGGGGTTCTGCGACGAGATCTCCATCTTTCCCGGCGACAGGGATAGCTTCACAGGTCGAGTGCGCTCCTCCGAGACCAGGGACACCCTACGCAGGGCATCACCGAACTCCGTGGTCCGCAACTCCAGGACCTTGTCATTGTCCTTGGGGATGACCTTGTCGAAGTTCGGGAAGCTTCCCTCGAGCACACGGCAATCCAGTATGCAGCCGCCCACCTGGAAGAACAGGTGGTTCTCCTGCCGGCCGAACCTCACCTCCTGGTCGTCCATCTCGGCGCATAGCTTGGAAAGCTCCGACATGGCCTTGCGCGGCACCACCACCCGGATCTCCTTCTCCGACGGGTTCACGTCCATCTCGCGCGAGACAAAGGAGAGGCGATGGCCATCCGAGGCAATCAACGCCACAAATCCCTTGCGGAGAATGAAGAGTGCTCCGTTGAGGGAGTAACGCGCGTCATCGGCCGTGGTGGCGAACAGGACCCGCTCGATCATCGCCTTGAGCGATCCGGCGGGTATCCTTATTCCCTCGTCCAGCGTCGGCTCCGGAAGGGTTGGAAAATCATCCCTGGGTAGACCCACCATCCGGAAGCGTGAGTTCTGGCATTTCAGCGTGACCCAGTGGTTGGCCTCCCCTTTCATCTTCAGGGGAGCATCGGGTAAGGCCCGGGCGATCTCGTGCAACTTCTTGGCGGACAAGGTGATGGAGCCTTCCTTGGTCACCTCGGCAGGGAAGCTCGTCTTGAGCCCTACTTCCAGGTCCGTGGCCGCCAGCTCGACTTTCCCCTGCTTGCAGTCGAGCAGCACGTTGGCGAGTATGGGAATCGTGTTCTTGCGCTCCACGACCCCCTGGATACGACTGATCTCCCGGAGAAAATCCGTCTTTTGAACCGTGAATTCCATGGTGAGAATGCCCCCGGCGCCCCGAAGGTGGGGAGCCTTTACATCATATTTATTATATCTCTATTCTCTTTTTCACTAGTAGTAGGGCCTGTTAAAAACAACCTTTTCCCCCTGAAAAGTCCGTCCCACAAGCATCCTGGCCTTTGAAGAGGCGTGGAAATCGTCTGGGTTTTCCGCCCGGGTGGCCTCGATGCGGTGCCGGAGAGCTACCACCGGCCTTGCCTGGTCCATCTTGCACAGGCAACCTGGGCGGGAAACCGGCTAAGTATCGCGGATAGACTCGCTAAAGCTGTGGACGAGCTTGTCGAAATCCTGTTTTTGCACCCTCAGTTTGGCGATTTTCTTGATCGAGTGGATCACCGTGGAATGGTGTTTTCCCCCGAAACGCTTGCCGATCTCGGGCAGGGAGAGATCGGTGAGCTGCTTGCACAGGTACATGGCCACCTGCCGTGGAAAGGTCACGGAGGCGGCGTTGTTCTTCAGTTTCAGGTCGTTGGGCTTGATCTGGTAGTAATGGCTCACGAACCGCTGGATGGACTCGGCGGTGATGGCCCGGTTTTCCTCCTTGAAGATGCCCTTGAGGGTCTCCTTGGCCAGATCCAGGTCGATGGCCCGTCGGGTGAGGGAGGAGTAGGCGATGAGACGGATGAGAGCCCCCTCCATCTCACGGATATTGGAGCGGATCTTGCTCGCCACGTAGAGCGCCACGTCCTCGGGTAGGTCGATGCGCTCAGCCTCGGCCTTCTTGCGCAGGATGGCGATCTTGGTCTCGAGGTCCGGCGGCTGCAGGTCGGCGATGAGGCCGCACTCGAAGCGTGAGCGCAGACGCTCTTCCAGCGTGGGAATTTCTCTGGGAGTGCAGTCGCTGGTGAGCACAATCTGCTTCTGCGCATCGTAGAGCGCGTTGAAGGTATGGAAGAATTCCTCCTGGGTGCGCTCCTTGCCGGCCAGGAACTGGATGTCATCGATGAGCAGCAGGTCCACGTTGCGATACTTGCGCTTGAAATCGATGGTCTTCTCGAAGCGGATGGCGTTGATGAGCTCGTTCATGAAGTTTTCGGCGGACAGATACATCATCCGCATGCTCGGATACAGCTTTCCCATGGCGTTTCCGATGGAGTGCATCAGGTGGGTCTTGCCGAGACCCACGCCACCGTAGATATACAGCGGGTTGTAGGCACCGGCCGGCTTCTCGGCCACAGCTCGGGAAGCCGCGTGCGCGAGGTTGTTGCACGAGCTCACCACAAAGCTGTCAAAGGTGAAACGCGGGTTGACAGTGGTCGGCTGGGAATAGAGTTCTGGTCCCGGCCCCGACACCGAGTGCGGCAATGTCTGCCCGCCTTCCTCCTGCGGGCTGACGAACGTGATCTCCGCTTCCGGAGCCTGTAGCTCGGTCAGTGCATCGCGTATCTGATCTCGGTAGTTCTTGTTGATCCATTCGGAAAAAACCGGACTCGGAACCCATACATTGAGCCGACCTTGTTCGTGGCTGATCTGTTGTGTTGGTTTGAGCCAGGTATCGAATGTTTGCGGGTTGATCTTACCTTCGAGGTTCTGGAGCAACTGTCCCCATAGATCCATTGCAGCAGTCTTTCCACAGGAGGACGACGTCCCCCTCTTGCGATGCCCCCCGTGGTTCGTGGAATGACACGGGAGGCTAAACTGGACCGAAAGTCTTTTCCACATATTTTCCACACTTTGTGGAAATCATGAAATTGTATAAGTCTTCTATTTTCTAAGGCTTGACCATAATCACTGCTCCTCCGGTCGAAATTATGTAAACTGATGTCGGCGCACTCCTCCCCGAGGAAGAGCTAGGATCAACGGTTCCAATAGGTTGCTTGGTGTCCTGGAGCCGGTCTGTCGGGACACCGGCCGGCAAGCGGGAAAAACAGCAACCTCCGCGCGCCAGTGGTGAGGCAAACCGGCTGGACCGAATGGAAAAAAGACGACGGAAAAAGGGGAGTTGGTCCCCGAGAAAAATACCCTCGATGGTCTTCGTTTTAAAGAGGCGGCGAGTCTAACACAGGATTTCCACAGAGATCAAAACGTTTTTTTGAACCGCCCGAAACATGCATGAACAGGGCATTTCAGCGAATGCGATCGGAGCACGAAAGAACCTGCGTTCAACATGGTTGCGTTCGCATTCAGCAAGCCCTTTGGTTGCATGATTGACAGTGCTATAGGTCAGGAGTAGCATGAAGTTTCTCGGGATAAACGAAGCAGTTACGAACTCCAAGGTGGTTGTCGCCCGCCGACCCGGGCCAAGCGCACCGTAGAAGGATTGTCAGGCCATGAAGCGAACATTCCAGCCCAATAACCGCAAACGAAAGAAGACCCACGGCTTCCTCGTCCGCATGAGGACCCGGCAGGGCAAGCGGGTGCTCGCCCGCCGGCGCGCCAAGGGGCGAAAGCGCATAGCGGTGTGATGCCGGCCGTGGCCGCCTCCGGTTTCCGGCCGGAGGACCGGCTCCGGTACCGCAGGGAATTCCTCCGTGTCTATCAGGAAGGCCGACGGGTGGGCGGCCGCTATTTCGGCCTCTTCTATCTACGCGGGGCCGGCGATCGCCACCGTCTCGGGCTCACGGTTCCCAGGCAGGTAGGTGGTGCGGTGGTCCGTAACCGAGTGAAGCGGCGTTTGCGGGAGATTTTTCGACTGAATCGAGCGGTTCTGGGGGATAATCCCCTGGATCTCGTGATCAATGTGTATCCTCCCGGTGGCCAGGCGGTCTCGGTGGAGTTGCGCGCCGAGTTTCTGCGCACCGCTCGGGAGGCCTTGCAGGGTCGGGGACGGCCGGGAAGGAAGGAGCCGCCACGCCGCGGACGAAGCGCGGCGGCGGCGACGCCTGCCAAGGGAGGAGGGCGAGGATGAGCGTTCGGCATCTGGCTATCGGGCCGTTGCTGTTCTACAAGCGCTTCCTCTCACCCCTGCTGCCGCGGGCGTGCCGGTTTCACCCGACCTGCTCCGAGTACGCCATGGACATTATCCGGATCCACGGGCTAGGAAGGGGCCTGTGGCTGAGCTTTCGGCGCTTGATGCGCTGTCATCCATTTCACGCCGGCGGCTACGATCCCCCGATCTAGAGAGAGCACGGCACATACCGGGTCGAAATCTTCGCTGGCCCTTCCAGCGAGACCCGGAAGAGAGTTTGCCCGATGGAAGACAATCTAGAAAAGCGCGCCCTCATGGCGGTGGGGCTGTCGCTCCTGGTGATGTTCCTGTGGTGGCAGATATTTCCCACCGCGCCACGGCCCACTCCCGAACACGCCGACCCGTCCGAGCAGATCACCGGCCTGACCGCACCGGGCGAGGCCACCGCCTATCCTGCAGAGCCACAGGATTCGCCGGGATCAGCGGAAGTGGACGAGCCCGTGGGTCTGCCCGTCGAGGAGGTGGTGGCCGCGGCCGAGGAGACGTCCACGGTGGCCACGGACCTCTTCGAGGTCACGTTCACCAACCGCGGCGGCCGCGTGCTGTCGTGGAGCCTGCTGGAGTTCACCGACAGCGAGGGGAATCCGGTGCAGCTCGTCGGTTCCCGGGCGCGGGAGATGGACCGGCTGCCGCTGGCCGTCTGGGTGCCGGGGCGCGACGACCTGACCCGGCGCGCCGCTGAGGGTCTCTACCAGCTGGAGCGCACACGCCTGACCCGGCGAGACGTGCGCTGGGAGCAGTTGCGTTTCCGCTACTCTGATGCCGAAGGGCTCCGGATCGACAAGACCATCCGCCTACGCGCTGATTCCTACTTCGCCGAGGTGGAGGTGGCGGTCCATGAGCACGGCCGGCCGGTGCCCGCCTGGCTCTACTGGGGCGCCGGCTCCGGCGAGACCACGGAGGGCTCCGAGAGCAAGGACAGCTATTACCGACAGACCGGCAGCGTGGTGGTGGACCGCAACGGCCGGGTGGAGCGCATCAAGAAGGGCAAGGATTCCGAGCAGCGCGGTCTGGGCGGTGACGCCCCGCTGCTCTGGGCCGGCATGGAGACCACCTACTTCACCGCCCTGATGATTCCCGAGAATCCCGTTCGCCAGGCCGTTCTCCAGCCCACCGAGTACGTGGAGCCGCCGCAGCCGGGCCTGGAGGGTGAGGGCGACAAGCACCTTTACCTGGGACTGGCCCTGGCTCCGGCCGGCGACCCGCTGGCGCCGGGGCGCTACAGCCTCTACGTGGGGCCCAAGGACTACGAGCTCCTCAAGGCCCGGGGCAACGACCTGAAATCGGTGATCAACTTCGGCTGGAACCCCGGCTCGCTCTGGTTGCAGCTGCTGTTCGGCTGGTTCTTCATCATGGTGCGTTTCCTGGCCGAGGGGCTGTACCTGGCCCTGGCGTGGATCAACGGTTATGTCGGCAACTACGGCATCTCCATCATCGTGCTGACCGTCGGGCTGCGTTTCGTCTTCTTTCCGCTCATGTATCACAGCCAGATCAAGATGCGGAAGATGCAGACGAAGACCAAGAAGATCCAGCCCAAGATGAAGGCCATCAAGGAGAAATACCGCAAGGCCAAGGCGGACTTCAAGGGCCGGCAGAAGATGAACGAAGAGATCATGCAGCTCTACCGCAAGGAGGGCGTCAATCCCATGGGAGGGCTGGCCGGCTGCCTGCCCATGCTGATCCAGATGCCGTTCCTGTTCGGGTTCTTCAACGTGCTGCGGGTGACCATCGAGCTGCGCAATGCGCCGTTCTTCGGCTGGATCCAGGATCTCTCGCAGGCGGATCCCTATTACGTCACACCCATCCTGATGGGAGTGAGCATGATGGTGCAGCAGAAGATGACCACCGGGACCATGGGCGATCCGGCACAGCAGCGCATCATGATGTTCATGCCCATCATGTTCACCTTCATGTTCCTGAGCCTGCCCAGCGGCCTGGTGCTCTACTGGTTCTGTAGCAACCTGCTCGGCATCGCCCAGCAATACCTGGTCAACAAGAAGGCGGATCAGATCGCCGCCGAGGAACAGCAGCAGCAGAAGAAAAAGAAGGGCAATTCCAGTAAGAAGAGCAAGAAACTGAGCGCACGCGCGACGTCGTAAGGTGTCGCGTTTTTCTCGGCCCACAGCCTCGGGCCTCGAAGAGGGAGCATATGAGCACAGAAAGCAACGAGTTCGAAGGCAAGAACCTGGATGTGGCGGTCTGGAAGGCGTCGCAGGAGCTGGAGATCGCCATCGAGAAGCTGCGCTACAAGATCCTGGAGAAGGGACGGCGTGGCCACGGGGATGACCCGGGCTCGCCGGCGCGCATCCGCATTCTCACCGCGGAGGAGGCCGAGGCCGCGGTCACTGCCGCGCCTGCACGCCAGGAGCCGAGTCGTGAGCGGCCGCCGCGCCGGGAGTCCCGGCCCGAGCGTTCCCGCAGCCGTCGCGAGGAGGAGCAGGCGGACGACGAAGCGGAGGAGGTGGAAGAGGTTGCCGAGGAGACGGCCGCCGATGACGACCGGGACGAGGCAGCTGACGAGATCGTCGCCGACGCCGGCGACGCCGAATCGGATGAGGCCACAGAGGACGAACCCGATGTAGACGACGAAGCGGATGAGGCCATAGAGGACGAACCCGATGTAGACGACGAGGACCTGGATGAGCCGCCGTCCGCCAGCTCCGCACTGCTGGAGGACGATGATCCCATCGAGATCGCTCGGGAGGCCCGGCGACGCTCGGCGCAGGCCCGGGAAGAACGAGTCGACGAGGCTGACAATGGCGACAAGGCCGAGCAGCCGGCGGATGAGGAACCAGCGGACGACGAGCCGGCCGTGGAGGCACGCAGGCCGCGACGCGAGCCACGGCCCCGCCGGCGCTCTGCCCGGGCGCGGGATGAGCGAGTCGAGGAGACCGATGGAGGCGACGAGCCGCAGGTGGAGGCACGCGAGCCACGGCGTGAGCCGCGCCGCGAGCGCCCGTCGCGCCATCGCGAGTCGCGCCGCCCCGAGGGTGCGCTGGACCCGGACGATCTGGAATCCGGGCTGGAGAAGGCCCGGGAGATCATCCCGCAGTTGCTGAGCCAGATGGGTTTCGACCTGGAGATGAA
>Ga0114949_10000806_pt1 | contig 18065 bp, 11 predicted proteins | sample N074metaG_FD_83505 | JGI IMG/M metagenome (GOLD analysis project Ga0114949, IMG submission 83505) | Deep subsurface microbial communities from Kermadec Trench to uncover new lineages of life (NeLLi) - N074 metaG | ecosystem: Environmental > Aquatic > Marine > Ocean trench > Sediment | place...
CGATTATCCCACCGGGGGTTACCCATTTAATGAATACTTCACTTATTGGTGCCTTGATATATTCTTTTTGTCTAAACCGTGTCCACTCGTAATTTTCGAGAGGATAAGCGCTGGGTGCATCAACATGCATTCTATTGACCCCCTTGACACGAAGATCATGACCGTTTTCAATTATTGATTTCATATTGTTTATATGAAAAACCCAACCCATGTTACAGCTAATATGGTAATTCACACGACCAAACTTACTATCGGACATATTTGCCTGCAGAACATCAAACCAGACTCTATCACCCTCTTCATAAAAAGTGACTGTTACAATTACATCTTCTTCCGAATCGATATCTTTTTTACCGAAAGTAAATTTGAAAAGGGAACCTTAGTCTACCTCGAGAACTTCTCCTTCAATCTTAGAACCCTTGTGAAAGGTCCAGGAATATTTGTCTTTTGCACTTACAACTTCCTCCGGTTTTCTTTTTTTACCATCCTGGTTCACATAATCTGCAATTTCTATAAACCACTCTGTAATTCCTTTTGGTGTCGCCCACATTCTGAATAGCTCCTTCTTCGAAGAGTTGTTCACATAAATTCTCCTTTTGAAGAAAGTCCAATCATATTTAATCTGTTCCATTTTTAATCCTATAATGTTTAAATTAGTTTTTAGATGAATTAAATGAGTTTAACCAATTGTTTGTCTTAGTTTCTAAAATTACAAGTGGTAAACATCCAGATTCCAGTATTGAATATGAGAGAGAATAGATATGGATTTCTCATTGTCTTATTCTAGCCTTTGATTGCTGAACAATATCTTTACACTCTAATATTTGCTTATCAGATCCATATAAGGTTACATTAATCATAGACTGTCCGATTTCCTGAAGCGAACAAACAGATTTAGAGAAAAGAAATTTTATAAGTGGATAAATTGGTGCGACCACTTTATAAAACTTGTATGTGTTTTTTAATCCTTTAGTTGGCTGAATATATCCGGGTCTAAACATATAACATACTTTAAATTGAAGTTTCATTAAATCATTTTCTGTTTTCCCTTTTACACGTGCCCACATACTTCTTCCTTTTTCTGTGCTGTCTGTCCCTGCACCTGAAATGTAACAAAATGTCATTTCAGGATTGAGTTTTACTAAAGTATTAGCAACATGCATTGTTAAATCATAAGTAAGACGAGTATATTCTTCTTCTTTTTTGCCAATGGAAGAGACACCCATACAGAAATAGCATGCATTCTGCCCGGCAAGTTCATTTTCAATTGTTGAAAAATCTAAAAATTCAGTATGAATAATTTCTCTTAGTTTTTCATGATTAACACCGCAGGATCTTCTGTTAATCACAAGCACAGATTCAATATCCGGATGTTTCAGGCATTCGTGCAGAACACCTTCACCAACCATTCCAGTTGCCCCGAATAATATGGCATTAATTTTTTCAGTTATCATTCTTCCACTTTTACAAACAATTCTTTTATGCTCGCACTAATATCAATTAAAAATTCAAGTAACCTCTCGGGCGATTCAAAAGTATTCTTTATCTGAAGCTTCATAACATCTTTCTTCTGATCAAACTTTATAGTTTCCTTATGTTCATTCAAAATATAGCGCATTAACTCAACAAACTGATTTTTATAATAATCTTCTTTCTCAGCTTTGGGAAGAATAATTGTCGTAACCTTCCTTTGCATTATTATTCTTGCAAACAAAGCGTAGGAAGCATAATAACGAAGTGTGGCTGCTAATAATAGTCTGTTTACAATTGCCGGAATGGTTCCAAAGCGGTCTTTCATTTCATCTTTAATGTCTTTCAGCTCATCCAAATTTTTAACTGAATAAAGTGAAGTATAAAAGTTTAACCTGTCCGTTTGTTCGGGCATGTAAGTATCTGGAATACCAATATCAAAAAAAGTATCAAGCGTTGGCTCTGTTCTCTCTTCCTTCTGCGGCAAGGTTTTGAACACTTCCTTAAACTCCTCATACTTTAATTCTTCCACAGCCCGGTCAATCATTTTTAAGTAAAGATCAAAGCCAATTTCATTTATGAACCCGGTTTGCTCTTTGCCAAGTAGATTTCCGGCACCACGTATTTCAAGATCGCGCATAGAAATATTAAACCCGGAACCTACTTCTGTAAATTCCTCAATTGCCTGCAACCTTCTTAAAGCTTTTTTTGTTATTCCACTTAGCGAAGGAACAAGAAGGTAAGCATATGCCTGTCTTGAGGATCTTCCAACTCTTCCTCTTAACTGATGCAGCTCAGCCAATCCAAACCTGTCTGCACGATTAACAATTATAGTGTTAACATTTGGTATGTCTATTCCAGATTCAATTATTTTTGTAGAGAGGAGAACGTCGTATTTTCTATTCAAGAAACCGTGAATAGCATTCTCAAGTTGTGTGGGACGCATTTGACCGTGGGCAATACAAATTTTTATATCGGGAATATGTTTATTAAGATAATCTGCCAATTTATCAATGGATTGAACCCTATCGTGAACAAAGTAGACCTGCCCGTTGCGTTTAAGCTCCTTAAGAATCCACTCCTTAATTTTATGTATTTCAAATATGGAAACGGTTGTTATTATTGACTGTCTGTTGGGAGGTGATGTTGCAATTATAGAAAGATCCCGCGCACCAAGTAATGAAAGATTTAATGTTCGGGGTATTGGAGTTGCTGTAAGCGTTAGTGTATCAACATTAATTTTTATAGACCGGAGTTTTTCTTTGGCTGTAACTCCAAAACGATGTTCCTCATCAATTATCAACAATCCCAGGTCTTTAAACTGAATGTCTTTGGAAAGCAACCTGTGTGTTCCAATTACAACATCAACCTTTCCTTCTTTTAATTCTTTAAGTGTAATTGTTTGTTCTTTCTTCGTTTGAAAACGCGAAAGCATTCCGACCTTCACAGGAAATTGATTTAAGCGATCTTTGAATGTATTAAAATGCTGTTCGGCTAAAATTGTTGTCGGCACAAGAAGAGCAGTTTGTTTATCGTCTTGCACTGCTTTAAATGCTGCTCTAACTGCAATCTCTGTTTTACCGAAACCAACATCACCGCAAACCAACCTATCCATAGGGTTCGCAGCCTCCATATCATTCTTAACATTAGCCGTTACTGTTTCCTGGTCAGGCGTATCCTCGTACATAAAGGAAGCTTCAAGCTCTTTTTGCCACACAGTATCCGCACCAAACTGAAAACCTTTTGTTGATTTTCGTTTTGCATAGAGTTCAATCAATTCCCTTGCGGCTTCCTTTATCTTTTTCTTTGTTTTTCGTTTAGTGTTTATCCAATCGTTTGTACCAAGCGATGAAAGCGACGGCACAAGATTTTCATTTGAAGAATACCTCTTTACCAAGGTAAGGTAATTCAGATTTACGTAAACTACATCGTCATCTTTATACAGCAGTTTCATCGATTCCTGCTTTGTGTCACCAATGTGAATTGTTTCCAAACCCGAGTATTTGCCAATTCCATATTCTTCATGTACAACGTAATCCCCTCTTTTTATTGAAGCGAAAGCATGCGATTTGGATTTTTTATACTTTATTTTTGAAGAGGTTTTTGTGCGATACGGTTTGTTAAAAATTTGATAATCTGTTAAAACAAGAAGTTTCTTTTCTTTATGAAGAAGTCCCTCTTTAATCGCTAATGTTTCAATTTTAATCTTTCCACTTTCTATTAATTCTGCCAGTTCCGATTTAAACTCGCTCAGCAATTCTTTTAATCTAATTGATTGAAGATCATTCTCGGCTGTGATCACTACTTCAAACGATTTATCAGTATAACTCTTCAGTACAGAAAACAGGATTTCATAATTCGCATTAACAGTTGGTGTATCCGCAAAACCCAATTCGATTTTTTCTTTAGATGATCCAATTTCTTCTTCAATTATCCAGCGTACAGTTATGTTGTCAAGATTATCAGATGCGATCTCCTTCCTTGCCCCATTTTTTTCTTCAGCAAATGGTTCTGAAAGGTTGTTATTGCTCTGGTCGAATATCTCTTCATTAGCATTATGAATCTTTGAGATTGGATCTTGTATAAAAGATTTTAAATTATTTATTTCATAGCTGGAAGCAAGCACTATTGGGTTATTCAGATAATCAAAAATATTCGAATAGATTTGTTCTTCGTCGGATTCACTTTTCTCCCCAAGTTTGCCGGCTAAAGTTACTGTAACAACTTTTTCAATTGAACGCTGGCTTTCAGGATCAAAATGACGAATAGATTCCAAAAAGTCACCATCAAATTCTAATCTAACCGGATTCTGCTCACTGTAAGACCAGAAATCAATTATAGAGCCGCGCAACGAAAACTCTCCCGGAGCTTCAACAAATTTGTCCTGTTGATATTCCAATAAATTTAAATACTCAGTCAGGTCTTCATGTGTAATATCACCCCCCACCTGCAATTTAGTTGTTTTCTTTTCCACTTCTTCCCGGATGGGAAACTGCATATTAAGCAGCTGGTAGGTTGAGATTAGAATAAATTTATCGCGGTTAGAGATTTCAGTAAGCTTTTCTTGAATTGATTCCGGTGTAAAGTTATTTAATAAAATTATTTTATTAGTTAAATTTAAAAACTCCAGTTCAACGCTTAATTCGGTGGATAGTTTATCATCGGAAGTTAATACAAGCAATTGATTTTCAATTGCAGTAAGCTCACTTATAAGGAAACTTTTAGCTGAACCATGAAGGGGTGAGGTAAAATATTTATGCTTGCTATTTTTTCCCGAGACAAATTGATTTTTTAAATCACCAAAAAAGTTGAACGATGAGAGATATGTTAAGAATTCAGATGAGCTCATTTATTGCAAAATTTCTTGAAACTATCAACAAAAAATAACAAAGGGCTCATCAATGTAAACCCTTAAAATATAAGATCTAAAATGATTGTCAATCAAAAGTGTTATTATTTTTGAAGTTCTAACAAAACAAGTTTTTTACCTTTTTGGTTGCGAATATTTGTTGGCTTATATGCTAACTCATAGATTGTAGATTTCTTAATATGAGCTTTATATTTGGTTTCTGCTTTTTTGAATTCAAGAGTAAGATCTCCACCTTTCATTGCCAGAAGAAATGCTTTTTCCTTTATCAAGGGCAGTGCATATCGAAATAATATTATAAGAGGAACAGAAGATCTGCTAACTATAAGATCAAATGTGTTTGAATAATTCTCTTTAAAACGTTCGCTTTCAACACGATCATTTTCCGCAATAACATTGCTTAGTTTAAGTGTATCAATAAATTCCTGTACTGCTCTTATCTTTTTAGAAGTAGAGTCCACCAAAACGCCTCTTAGATCAGGACGCATAATTGCCAGTGGAATGCCTGGGAATCCTCCTCCTGTACCGATGTCTAAAAATCTTGTTGTTTTTTCAGGGATATATTTTGTTATGTATGCTGAGAGAAAAACGTGCTTTTCGATTATTGAATTAACATCTCTCTTAGAGATGAGATTCATTTTTTCGTTCTTTTTAGTAACCAGCTCTGCAAAATATGCTAATCTTTCCGCTCTTGTTGGTTCAGGTGTGAATCCATTTTCCCAGCAATATGTTTTAAGTTCTTTAAGATAATTATCCTGCAAGTTTGTCATAAATTATTCCAGAAAATTACTTTTTCAAATATACCAATAATATAGAAATATCAGAAGGTGTTACTCCCGATATACGAGATGCCTGCCCAATAGACCTTGGTCTTATTCGGTCTAACTTCTCTCTTGCCTCGGCAGATAAAGCTTTTAATGTTAAATAGTTTAATGTTAAAGGAATTTTTAGATCTTCATATCTTTCAAACATTTCAATTGTTTTTTCCTGGCGTTTGATATATCCCTCGTATTTTAATTCTATCTCAACCTGTCTCAAAGCGGTTACATCGTTTAACAACTTATTGAATTGTATATCTTCACTTAACCCATCCAAAATAAGGATGTCTTTTAATCCGAGTTCCGGTCGTTTGCATAACTTTGATATTGTCTCCGATGAATCAATCGGTGAGGAGTTTACTGATCTTAGAAATTCATTTACTACCCTTGCATGCAGTTTTGTTTTGGAACAAATATCAATCCCGGTGCTTATCAATATTTCTCTTGCTTTTACACATTCGCTTAAATCTTTTTCAATCAATCCTAAATCTGCAGCATATGGTATAAGTCGTCTATCGGCATTATCCTGTCTTAACAGCAGTCTGTACTCTGCACGCGAAGTAAACATTCGGTAAGGTTCTTCGGTTGATTTCGTTACTAAATCATCTATTAAAACACCAATATATGCCTCGCTTCTCTTAAGCACCAGGTCTTTTCTTCCCAGAATTTTTGATGCAGCATTTATCCCCGCCATCAATCCCTGTGCGGCAGCCTCTTCATATCCAGAGGTTCCATTTATCTGTCCTGCAAAATAAAGTCCGGATACCAATTTTGTTTCTAGAGTGTTATCAATTTGATGTGGAGGAAAAAAATCATACTCAACAGCATAACCTGGTCTTGTCATCTCCGCATCTTCAAGTCCCTTAATTTTATGAATTGCTTCAAGTTGCACTTGAGCAGGTAAAGATGTGGAGAAGCCGTTTACATAAATTGTATCTGAGTCTAGTCCTTCCGGTTCTAAAAATAGTTGATGTTTATCTTTATCGGAAAATCTAACAATTTTATCCTCGATAGAAGGACAATAGCGAGGTCCAACACCATTTATTAATCCTGTAAACATCGGAGATTCATTAAATCCTTTTTCGAGTGTTCTATGAACAGTTGGATCTGTATAAGTAATATGACAGACTAATTGGGGTAAAAAAGGGAACTCACTTATATCTGTTTGATAAGAAAATGGCTGTGGATTATCATCGCCTGGCTGTGCCTCCAATACATCCCAATTGATGGAATTCTTTGTTAATCTTGGTGGAGTTCCGGTTTTTAGTCTTCCCTTTTCAAAACCTTGCTTTGCCAGCGATTCGGTTATACCGGTGGATGGTGCCTCGCCATATCTTCCTCCATTGGTTGAATTCAGCCCTGTATGCATTAATGCATTAAGAAAAGTACCCGAAGATAAGATCACAGCCTTGCTAAAGATTTCTCTTCCCGATTGAGTTTTAATACCACGAACCACTCCGTTTTCAATTATAATGTCGATGACTGATTCTTCCACTATTTCCAGGTTGCGGGTGTTAGAGATGAAATGGTATGCTTCTTCAGAATACAGCTTCCTATCTGATTGGCAACGAGGTGACCAAACTGCTGGACCCTTAGATTTATTTAACATCCGGAATTGTATTCCTGTATTATCGGCAATTTTCCCCATTAATCCACCAAGAGCATCTATTTCGCGAACTAAATGCCCCTTTGCAGTTCCCCCAATTGCCGGATTGCAAGACATACGCCCAAGCGCATACTTATCCATCGAAATAAGTGCAACCGAGCAACCCATTCTGGCACTTGCTGAAGCAGCTTCAATTCCTGCATGTCCCCCACCTATAACTATGATGTCAAAATTCATTTCAAATATTTTGTCTGTTTCACGTGGAACTTAATTTTTTTTATTCATTCAGGAGTTCGAGGTCGAATGTCCGTTTCACGTGAAACTTTCACTTACCTATGCAAAATTTAGAGAAAATGTTATTTAATATATCTTCATTCGTTACTTCACCAATTATTTCTGCCAGATCTTTCTCGGCATTTCTTAAATCAACTGAGATGAACTCGCCACTCATTTTATTCTCAGCAGATTTTCTTGCAAGTAGTAAATTTTCTTTTGCTCTTTTCAAGCAATTATAATGACGTAAACTTGAAACTATTGCTGATTTTTCACTGTAGTGCGAATTGTTAAGTGCTTTTTCTTTCAATTTTTTAAGAAGTATATCTATTCCTTCCCCGGTTTTTGCAGAAACTTTCACATCAAATTCAACATCCACATCATTCACTAAATCAATCTTGTTTAAGATCTTTAAAATATTCGCCTGTTTGTTCAAGTTTTTTATATCCTGGAATAATTCATCTGAAAATAATTGTTCAACATCTCCAAGGAAAAGTATCAAATCCGAAGTTTTAACAACCTCTCTTGATCGGGAGACGCCTTCTTTTTCAATTACATCTTCAGGAGCTCTTATACCTGCAGTATCGAACATTCTGAACAGTACTCCGTCAATTGATACTTCTTCTCTTATCACATCCCTTGTAGTTCCGGGTATGCTGCTTACAATTGCACGGGATTCTTTCAAAATATAATTCAGCAAAGACGATTTTCCAACATTTGTCTGACCAACTATCGCTACATTTACACCGTCTCTTATAATTCTGCCAAATGAATACGTTGAAAGGAGTGCATCTATCTCCTCAATTATTTTATTAATTCTTTTAGTTAGCTCACTGTTATCAATAAATACCAGATCCTCTTCTGCAAAATCTAATTCCAGTTCTACAAATGAAGAAGTATTAATAAGTAGTTCCCTGAGCTCGTTTACTTTTTGTGAAAGCAGTCCATCAAGCTGGTTACGAGACCCGCGCAATGCTACTTCTGTCCTTGCACTTATAACATCTGCAACTGCTTCTGCCTGCAATAGATCGATGCGGTTATTTAAAAACGCTCGCTTAGTGAATTCACCCGGTTCTGCTAAACGCACATTTTCCGATAGCAGCAGTTCTATAATTTTCTGTGTAATTAACGGATTTCCATGGGTACTAATCTCAACCGCATTTTCGCCTGTAAAGGAATTCGGCTCTCTAAAGACAGAAATAAGTACATCATCAATTAAGTTTTGATCTTTACTTTCAATATTCCCGTAATGAATAGTATGTGAATCAACTTCGGTTAACTTTTTTTTCCCACTAAAAATCTTGTCAACAGAATAAATTGCATCGGGCCCACTTACTCTCACAACTGAAATAGCACCCTTCCCAGAAGGGGTAGCCAGGGCAATTATAGTATCTTCAACGAATATCTTTTTCATGCAAACAATAATAATTAAAAGGATGCAAAAATAAAGATAAACTCCTCTATTTACAATATTTTCTCTATGATATTCAGTGACTTTTATAAAAGATAGGTAAGAGATAGAGCCTCTAATAAACAAGAAACTTTCCTTTTGTTAGTTATGAACATATGGCATATAAAAACAACCATTTTGTCTGACTAGCTCAATATTTATCATATTATGAGTCATTATGTCATAAGCACAAATATCATCACAATGTCCACTAACTTATTGTTTTATAGTGCTTTACAAAGATATCGTCTCCTGGCACACCAATTGTTATTTATCTAAGGAAATTCAAAAAATAAACAAAGGAGATGTTATTATGACACTGATAAAATTTAATCCGGTTAGAGATTTGTTAGATATTGAGAGGGAATTCAACAAAATGTTCAATACTTTGGGCAGTAGATTCGGAATAACGCATAAAGAAGTTATTGATGAAAAGTACGATAACGCTGTATGGATGCCTTTAACGGATATTTCTGAGGATAAGGATAATTTCTATTTAAAAGCTGATCTTCCCGGAATAAAAAAGGAAGATGTTAAAATTTCTTATACCGATGGTACTATTAGTATTAGTGGTGAGAGAAATCAGGAGAAAGAAACCAAAGATAAGAAATATCATCGCATAGAAAGATCTTATGGAAAGTATTACAGATCATTTAATATTCCTACAGAAATAAAGGAAGATAAAATTTCTGCTGATTTTAAAAATGGGCAATTAACAATTACTATTCCGAAAGCTGAAGAAGTAAAGCCTAAAGAGATCGATATAAAGGTTAGCTAAATCGATGATACTTCCTCTATAAAAGAAGGGCGGCTGATTTAAGCTGCCCTTTTTTTTAACTATAAGTTCCTTCATATTTAATTTGAGTAGAATAATAAGGTAAATTTGTAAATGGAATTTAAAGACTATTATAAAATATTAGGCGTAGATAAATCCGCAACCCAGGATGATATAAAAAAGGCTTACCGTAAACTTGCAATGAAATATCATCCGGATCGCAATCAGGGTAATAAAAAAGCTGAGGAAACGTTTAAACAAATTACCGAGGCAAATGAAGTATTAAGTGATTCGGAGAAAAGAAAAAAGTATGATATGCTTGGAAGCAACTGGAGACAATATCAATCCCGCGGACAAGGTTTTGGTGATTTTTCTTCGCGCTTTGGAAGCCGGGGCAGCACCGGTACTCAGTATAACTTTTCTGGCGACTTAGGTGATATATTTGGAAATGTTAGTGGTTTTTCCGATTTCTTTGAAAGCTTTTTTGGAAGAAGTGGTGCTGCTTCTGGTGGAACACGCAGCCAAAGGAGCAGAAAGGGACAGGACTTTGAAGCAACTTTATATATCCCACTTATAGAAGCTTACAACGGAACAAAAAAAGAAATTCTGATTAATAATAAAAAGGTGAGAATTAAAATTGATCCCGGAACGAAGGATGGCAAAAGATTAAGGTTGAAGGGATTGGGAAACGAGGGTTTGGGTGGCGGTGAAAAAGGAGATTTATACCTCACTATAAAATTTGAAAAGGATCCCTACTTCGAAATTGATGGTAAAAATCTTTATTATGATCTTTACATAGATTTATACACAGCAGTTCTTGGCGGGAAAAAAGAGATTATAACATTAGGAGGAAAAACTATAAACCTTACTATTCCAAACGGAACAGAATCAGGAAAAATTTTGCGGCTAAAAGGATTGGGGTTTCCAACTTCGGAAAAAAGTAAAACTTACGGAGACCTGCTGATTAGAATAAAAGTTGAACTCCCGAAGAATTTATCAAATAAAGAAAAAGAAATTTTTAGAAAGTTAGCTTCAATAAGAAGCGAAACAAATTTTTAATATTTAAATAAGGAGTATTTACATTAATGGCAGCAACAAAGGTAAAAGCAAAAAAATATCATTTTAAAGCAGAAGTAAAACAATTGCTCGATATCCTTGTTCATTCTCTATATACAAGCAAAGAAATATTTTTAAGAGAGTTAATATCTAACTCATCGGATGCTTTAGATAAGTTACGGTTTGAATCCAATAAGGGTACAGAATTAATTGATAATGATTTGCCATTGGAAATAAGAATTAATTTTGATGAGAAGAAAAATATTTTAACTATTGAAGATACCGGTATCGGAATGACAAAGGCTGAATTAATAACTAATATCGGAACAATTGCTAAATCAGGATCAGAAGAATTTTTGAAGCAGCTTGCAGAAAGCAAGCAGGATGCAAATAATATTATCGGAAAATTTGGTGTTGGTTTCTACTCGGTTTTTATGGTTGCAAAGGAAGTTATAATTAAAACAAAGTCCTTCAAACAAGATGAGCCCGCAAGCAAGTGGCATTCGGATGGACTGGGTGATTATGATATTTCAGAACTTGGCGAAGACTTTAAAAGAGGAACTAAGATTGAAATTCATCTTAAAGATGACGCAAGTGACTTTGCGGAAAAGTATCGGCTGGAATCAACAATTAAAAAATATTCTAACTTCATTCAATTCCCAATCTTATTGGAGAAAGAAAAAGTAAACACCGTTTCTGCAATTTGGCGAGAACCTAAAAGTTTGGTAACCAAGGAGCAGTATACTGAATTTTATAAGTATTTAAGTTTCGATAGCGAAGAACCACTCGAAATAATTCACACAACTGTTGATGCGCCAATACAGTTTGGAGCGCTCCTTTTCATTCCACAAAAAAGTAATGAGTGGTTCAAATACAACAGAGAGGATTATGGTTTGGATCTTTATGTAAAAAGAGTATTAATTCAGCATAAGAATAAAGATCTTTTGCCGGAGTATTTGAGTTTTATTGTTGGTGTTGTTGATTCGGAGGATCTCCCTTTAAACATATCAAGAGAAACTTTACAGGAAGATATAATCTTTAATAAAATTTCATCAAGCATTACAAGCCAGGTGCTTTCGAATCTGCAAAAAATTGCTAAAGATAATAAGGAACAATATGCAAAATTCTGGAAAGAGCATGGACAAATATTCAAGCTTGGCTATATGGATTTTACAAATGCCGACAAGTATAAAAGTTTATTGCGCTTCAACTCATCTATTTCTAAAAATGCAGATGAACTTATTTCTCTTGAAGAATATGTTAAAAGAATGAAAAAGGATCAAAAAGAAATTTACTATGCGCTGGGTCCAAGCAGAGACGCGCTTGCTCTCGATCCTCATCTTGAAATATTTCAGAGCAGGGGAATTGAGGTGCTTTATCTATATGATCCTGTGGATGAATTTGTAATAAACGCACTTGGTAAGTACAAAGATTTTGACTTCAAATCTGTTGAAAATGCTGATCCAAATAAGCTTAAAAAAATGGAATCGGTTGAAGAGAAAAAAGAAAAGACCGAAAAATTAAGCAGCGATGATCAACTTCATTTTGATAGCCTGCTTGCAAAAATGAAAGAAATACTTGGCAACAGGGTTGAAGATGTTAAAGAATCAAACCGGTTGACAGACAGTCCTTCGTGCATTATTGCAAAGGAAGAGGGTATGTCAGCCACAATGCAGAAAATGTTAAAGCTTGCAAATCAAAATATTGATGAACAGAAAAAGATTTTCGAAATTAATAAAGATCATAAACTCATAAGAAATTTATTGTCAGTTTTTAAAAAATCGGCAGACAATGAATACATTAAAAACGTAACAGAACAATTATATGAATCAGCACTATTACTCGAAGGATCCCTTGATGATCCGCATAAACTCGTTAACAGGTTAAATAAAATGTTGGAAGAATCGAGTGAGTGGTATGTAAAAGTAAAAAAATATTAACCTCCCCTTAATCCCCTCCTTATAAAGGAGGGGAAACTTTAAAGGTGGCTGGGGTAGTTTTGAAAGGAAGTGATAAAATGAATTTTAATTTAAATAAACTAACAGTAAAAGCGCAGGAAGTTGTACAAAATGCAATTGAAATCGCGCAGAATTATAACAATCAAATTATAGAGCCTGAACATCTGATTGCTGCATTAATTCAGGAAAGCGGAAACATTGCCGATACCATTCTTCGCAAAGCAGGTGGTAATGTTGATACAATAAAAATAAAGGCAAACGGACTTATGGAATCTCTTCCAAAAGTAACCGGTGCGGGTGTCGGTAATCAGCAGATGTCGCAAAACCTTGCTAAACTTTTTGATAATGCTGCTGATGAAGCTAAAAACCTTAAGGATGAATATGTTTCTACGGAACATCTTCTGTTAGCATTATCTGAAGACAAAGGCAAGGCTGGGCAGTTGTTAAGAGATAACGGTATTTCACATGATCTTATATTGACTGCTCTTAAAGATGTAAGAGGAAACCAGAGGGTTACCTCGCAGAATCCCGAAGATACTTATCAGTCTTTGAAAAAATATGGAAAGGATCTGAATGAACTTGTTAAGGCAGGTAAACTTGATCCGGTAATAGGAAGAGACGAAGAGATACGCAGAGTGCTGCAGGTTCTTTCCCGGCGGACAAAAAACAACCCGGTACTTATTGGTGAACCCGGTGTGGGTAAAACGGCTATAGTAGAAGGAATTGCGCATAGAATTGTTTCAGGCGATATGCCGGAAAACCTGAAATCAAAAAGAATTGTGTCGCTCGATATGGGAGCTCTTGTTGCCGGGGCTCAGTTCCGCGGACAGTTTGAAGAGAGAATGAAAGCTGTTATAAAAGAAGTTGAAAGTTCCAATGGAGAAATTATTCTTTTTATTGATGAACTTCATCTGCTTGTTGGTGCCGGGGCAACACAGGGAGCGATGGATGCGGCAAACATTCTTAAGCCCGCGCTGGCAAGGGGCGAGCTGCATGCAATTGGTGCCACTACTTTTAACGAATACAAAAAGTATATTGAAAAAGATGCTGCACTTGAAAGAAGATTTCAGCCCGTGCTTGTAAGTGAGCCATCCGAAGAAGATGCAATTTCAATCTTAAGAGGATTAAAAGAAAGATACGAAATTCATCATGGCGTTAGAATAACAGACGGTGCAATCGTTGGTGCTGTACAATTGTCTCAAAGATATATAAGCGATAGATTTTTACCCGATAAAGCAATCGACCTAATGGATGAAGCAGCATCGAAACTAAGAATTGAAATAGACTCGATGCCGGAAGAGCTTGATGCAATTGAAAGAAAAGTGAAGCAGCTTGAAATTGAACGTGAAGCATTAAAACGGGAAAAAGATGATGCATCTGCTAAAAGATTAGTAGAGATTGAAAAAGAATTGAGTGACCTTGAAGAAGAAAGAGACAAGCTTAGAATGCACTGGAATCTTGAAAAAGAAAAAATCCAGAAGATACGTTCGATGAAAAGTGAAATAGAGAATGCTAAAAACCTTGCCGAACAATACGAACGCGAAGGTGACCTTGGAAAAGTTGCTGAGTTAAGATATGGGAAGATAATCGAACTGCAGCAGCAATTTGAAGAAGAAACGAAACAGCTTGGCGAAATTCAAAAAAATACGAAGATGCTTAAAGAAGAAGTTGATGCAGAAGATATTGCTGAGGTTGTAGCGAAATGGACCGGGATACCGGTAAGTAAAATGCTTGAGAGCGAAAGGAGCAAACTTTTACATTTAGAAGAAGAACTTCACAAAAGAATTATCGGGCAGGACGAAGCAGTCTCAGCAGTCGCAAACGCTATCCGCAGATCACGTACTGGTTTACAGGATGTAGATCGCCCGATTGGTTCGTTTATTTTTCTCGGAACAACAGGTGTTGGCAAAACAGAGCTTGCGCGCGCGCTTGCAGATTATTTGTTTGATGATGAACATGCTATGATACGAATTGATATGAGTGAATACATGGAAAAGTTTTCTGTTTCGAGATTGATCGGTGCACCTCCCGGATATGTTGGATATGAAGAAGGCGGACAGTTAACGGAAGCAGTAAGAAGAAGACCTTATTCGGTTGTTCTTTTGGATGAAATTGAAAAAGCTCACCCTGATGTATTTAATGTTCTTCTTCAGGTATTAGATGATGGAAGATTAACAGACAACCAGGGCAGAACAGTAAACTTTAAGAATACAATAATTATAATGACATCAAACCTTGGATCACATTTGATACAGGATAAATTGATTGATATCAATGAAGAACAGATCGAAAACATTATGGGTGAGTTGAGAGAGAGCTTGGTTGATCTGTTAAGAAAAACGATCAGACCAGAATTCTTAAACAGAATAGATGAGATAGTACTCTTCAAACCACTTACACATAAAGAGATCAGGAAAATAGTTGATATTCAACTGAATAAACTTGTTGGTATGCTGAAGGCAAAAGATTTAGGGCTTGTTGTAAGTGATGAAGTAAAAGATTGGCTTACAAATCTTGGTTACGATGTAACATTCGGCGCAAGACCCTTGAAGAGGACTATACAGAAATATCTCATAAATCCTTTATCGCAGGAATTATTGATGGATAACTTTGTTTCGGGAGATACAATATACGTTTCAGTTGGTGATAAGGGTAAGTTGGAGTTTAAAAAATAGTTTGGGAAAGCAATAAAGGATATGGCTACCAATTCACTATCAATAAAATACAGACCATTAAAAATAGGATTTCTAATTCGTGATGGAAGTATAGATGATTTGGTCAAAGCCGCTGAAACAAATACCCTTTTATGGGGAGGTATTTATAACCCCATTATTCCAGTCTCAAAATCAAATAAAGATTTTTCTAATCAATTGTTAAATCTTTTTTCAGTTGATGTTCTATTTGCTGTTTCCAATACGGAAGAAATTAATCAAATCATAAAGACCAATCCCTTTTTAAAAGATCCGTCACATTATGCTGAAAATATTTTTTACGAAGATTGGCATACTAAAAAAAATATTATTGCATACCTAGACTCAATAAATATCTTCGAATACTATTGGGAAAAGGAATTTAAAAACAAACCTGTACCCTTCAAAAGCAATTGCGCTTTGGTAAAATGGGAGAATGCTGACTTCTGTAGCAATCTATTCTCGATAACCTTTGGTCAATTCCCAACTCATTACAATCTCAAAGATGACTTCCAGAGCGCTTTTTTAAGAGGATTAAAATCAGAAGAAATAATCATTCCTAATGAAGCCGCAATTCAGAGTGATCTTATAAAAACTATCACTCCAATTAAAGCAACTTCACTTGGTTTAAGTGGTTATGGTGGAACTTGGCGAGGGGATGGTTTGTACATTGGTTCGGAAAGTGATTTTACAGATTTGTTGTACTTTTGGAATCTGCGCGCAGCTGGATTGAGATTAGATTTTTTATCGAAGGGACAACTCAATAGATTTGATGGAGCTATCAAAACCATAATTAAACAATTAGATGGTGTGCCTAATAAAAATCCGAATATTGAAGATTGGATAACAATTTACAGCCAAGGAGATCATGAAGAAATAAAAGAGATAACAAAAAGTTTGCAAGGGAAAAAGAGATTTATGTATTCGCATTGTGATGAATTGATATGGAGTGGCTTAAACATAAAACCATCCGATTTCTATTTTAAATGGCAGCAAGTGCTTGCAAACGTCGAGAAAAAATACGAGGGATATACAATAACCAGTTCATTACCAGAGAAAAGTTTTCTTAATTCAGAGCGCAGTAGAAATACGGATTCACAGAGTTTAGCTGTTTCAATCAGCCCAAATGGTGAATTTAGTTATCCATTTCACACACTCCGTCCACCTTTTATTCGAGACCTAAACGAATTTTATAGTCGTGAGATTTCTTTTGATCCATGGCGAGTTCGATCAGAAAAAGATGGAATTGCAGCAATTCAGAAGGTTTATGATCAATCATTGATGCTTTCTCCACTTTCTCATCAGAAAATAATTGAAAAGATTTTTGAGCACGCTGGGTACAAAGCAAGTATAAGCCAACCAGGATTATTAGCAAAACAAATAATAGAAGGAATGCGAGAAGATAATCCATTAGAGGCCTGTAGAATTTTCAAAATAACAGGCGTAAGAAAATTAATTACATCACCCCTGACAGCTAAAAAAAAGAGAATAAAACGAAGTGACGCTACTAGAATAATCTGGGAAAGTAATTTTTCTAAATTTGAAAGTCTCTATATTGAATCGCGCGATAGCAAAAAATTAAGTACCAGTGATGTGTTTAATTTTTTGATTAAGAAAAGAATCTTTGCTCCAAAACTAAGATTAATTCACAAATTATTAAGAACGAAAAGTACTTTTAAATGTAGAAATTGTGGCCTTAAGGAGAAAATTAATGTTTTAGTTTACGAAGCAGATTGGATTTGTCCTAATTGCTTTCACAAGCATTTTATGCCGAATTATATTTTAGAAGACTTTCAGAATAACTCGAACAAGTACTGGAGATTTGAAAGGAGTGGATTGTTTTCAAAGGAAAATAATCAAGAGGGGGCAATTCCTGTAATTATTAGTTTACTCACTTTTGCTAGAATTCTTGATACCAATAAATTTTTATATTCAACCTCATTGAAATTAAAATCTTCAAAGCCTTGTGAAATTGATTTTTGTATCTTACAATATGGCCGAGGTGAGAACATTCAAATCGGTATCGCTGAATGCAAAAGCGAAGGTCAACAAATAACTCAACAAAACATTAATAATATGAAAGCAGTCCAAGATGAAATGAAGAAGATAAAAATTGACTGTTTTCTAATTTTCTCTAAAACTGTAGATAATTACAATTCAAGTGAGTTACAGCTTTTTAATTCCTTGAAAGAAGAAAACAGAAAGTTTATTATTTTAAGTAACAAAGAACTTGAGCCATATCATCCATATTGGGAGTTAAATGAAACAGAAAATCTGCCAGAAAAATATGCATTAGATATGTCTGGAATGTGTAGAAACTCCCAGTATATGTATTTGAAATAACTAATTGTTAAATTCCTCATTGGAAACTATGAAAAATTACCTCATCAACAACTTTAACTTAAATGAATTAGTAAATGTATTCGATGAGCTCCCACTATGTTCTGCGCCGTTTGAGTTAAATCTGTTTGTTGAAATTATAACAAGCGACTTAAAGCAAATTCATTCCGCTATTTCCTTTACACGCCCTACTTCTCCTGTAACAAGCCGGACTTTTATACCGTGAGGATGCTTTGGAGATTTTGTTAGAATATCCTTCACG
>Ga0114949_10000807_pt1 | contig 18059 bp, 13 predicted proteins | sample N074metaG_FD_83505 | JGI IMG/M metagenome (GOLD analysis project Ga0114949, IMG submission 83505) | Deep subsurface microbial communities from Kermadec Trench to uncover new lineages of life (NeLLi) - N074 metaG | ecosystem: Environmental > Aquatic > Marine > Ocean trench > Sediment | place...
GCCACGTCGGCATAACTACTGTCGCGCCTCTCAGTAATTGCGAATTGAGCGGTGTCCAGAAATCTAACCAAACTATCAAAATCACCGGAAAATCCGCCGTTAATTTCTTGATATGCCATTTGAGCGGCTTTAATATCTTTAAGCTTTGCGATCACTTTTTCATAACGTACCACCTTTTTTTTGTTGAATTGTACAGGTCCGATTACAGAATTGTACAATTGCCAACCCAAGAAAATAATAATAACCCAGAGAACCAGTTGAATGATGAGTTTCATTTTATTGCGAGTTTAATTTAGATATTTATATTAAAATTAGGTCTATCGCAAATCTACAATTTTTTTTTATTCGTAAAACTATATTCCGAAAAAAACCTAACTATCTTTGAGCTTTGGATTTGATGCTTCTTATGGATGTTTCACATTTTTATAGCCTGCTCAAGAGCGACTTCCCTCATAATGCGACACTTAAGCAGGATATAGCCCTGCAAATGATTTCGCAATTCGTACTGAGTGAAGCGACGAACGAGACCTTTTTACTGAAGGGATATGCCGGTACCGGTAAGACCACTATTGTAGGAACCATTGTAAAAAACATTGGAAAGGCAAAAAAGTCTGTAGTATTATTGGCGCCGACGGGTAGGGCAGCGAAGGTAATAAGCAATTACAGTAATAAAGAAGCTTTCACTATCCATAAAAAAATATACTATCCGAAAAGTAAAAAGGGGGGAGGAGTGTCCTTTACACTTCAGCCAAATAAGCATAAGAATATAATTTTTATCGTCGATGAAGCTTCGATGATACCCGATATCAATCAAGATTCTAAGCTATTTGAGAACGGATCGTTACTGGACGACCTCATGGAATATGTCTATAACGGGAATAATTGTAAGCTGTTACTCATAGGGGATACGGCCCAATTACCACCGGTGAAACTGAATATTAGCCCGGCGCTGGATAAATCGACTCTGGAAAATTATTATAACAAAACGGTGATCAGTATAGAGCTGGACGAAGTTGTACGCCAGCAGAAAGAAAGTGGTATTTTATTTATTGCAACTCAAATCAGGAATACCATCGAAAACGGATTTTACGAAACATTTAAATTTAAAGCGGTGGATTTCCCGGAAGTTATTCGACCCGAGGACGGACAGGAAATTATGGATGCGCTAGAGGATTGTTATTCTGAACTAGGTAATGAAGAAACCGTTATCATAGTTCGTTCTAACAAAAGAGCGAATGTTTACAACCAGAACATACGTAATCGCATCCTGTTTCAAGAGGAAGAGCTATCGGCGGGCGACTATTTGATGGTGGTGAAGAACAATTACTTTTGGGTGAAGCCATATTCAGAAGCGGGTTTTATCGCCAATGGAGATATAGTTGAGGTATTGGAGATTTTCGGCATTAAAGAATTATATGGATTTCGTTTTGCCAAAGTATCCATACGAATGGTCGATTACCCGAGGATGAAACCCCTGGAAACGGTGCTGCTGCTCGACACGCTTCTATCGGAAACACCCTCGCTTTCGTATGAAGATTCCAACAGATTATACGAGGAAGTTCGACAGGATTATGCAGATGAGAAATCGAACTATAAAAAGTTTATGGCGGTAAAGAACAATAAATACTTCAATGCCCTACAGGTGAAATTCTCGTATGCCATTACCTGTCACAAATCCCAGGGAGGGCAATGGAATACGGTTTTTGTAGAACAACCATACCTGCCAAACGGCATTGACAAAGATTACCTTCGCTGGTTATATACTGCAGTGACTCGTGCGAAGGAAAGATTATACTTACTCGGATTTAAAAATGAATTTTTTGAAGAGGATGAGTAAACCTTTTGTAAAAACTGCATCTATCTAATATATTATTGGGTAAAGCTTTTCGAATCTTATTAAACTTAGTATTTTTGGTACCTCATAAAACCAGCTGAACATTGAAGATAATTGCTATGATTCCCGCGCGTTACGGTGCAACCCGATTTCCGGGGAAATTAATGCAGGACCTGGGCGGTAAGCCTGTAATAGTGCGGACATATGAAGCTACCAAAGATACCAGACTTTTTGATGAGGTCTATGTTGTTACCGATAGCGAGCTGATATTCAAAGAGATCGAACTGAACGGTGGTAAAGCGATCATGAGTATCAAAGAGCATGATTGTGGCACAGATCGTATTGCCGAGGCTGTTGAGGATATGGATGTGGATATAGTGGTGAATGTGCAGGGTGATGAACCATTTACGAGCAAATCTGGCTTGAAACAGGTATTGAGTGTTTTTGACGGTCCCGACGCCGACAAAATAGATCTGGCCTCATTGATGACCGAAATTTATGATTGGAAAGAGATCAGTGACCCTAATTCTGTGAAGGTGATCGTGGATAAGGAAAATTTTGCGTTGTACTTTTCCAGATCACCCATACCTTATCCAAGAGATAAAAATGCTGCCGTGCAGTATTATAAACATAAAGGGATCTATGCCTTTAGAAAAAAGGCACTCCTGGATTTTTATAGGCTACCTATGCGCCCCATGGAAGCGGTCGAGAAGATCGAGTGCATCCGTTTTTTAGAATATGGAAAAAATATAAAAATGGCAATTTCGAATATACAAAGTATTGAGATAGATACACCCGATGATCTGATCAGGGCAAATAAAGTATTGAAAGACGGTAATAATATCGTCGTTAATAATCAATATCGAAACTTTCCTATGGTGCCCAAAGTGGTCTATGGCCGGGGAAGTTTTGATCAGTTGTCTTCGATATTGGCACCACAGCGAAAAGACAAAGCACCGTTTATTTATTTGGTCGATGACGTATTCAAAGATAATGCGGATATTATCGACAGGATGAATCTTCGTTTCAATGATAAGCTCATTTTTGTTTCTGCGGAAGAGGAGCCTAAGACAGAACAAGTAGACACCATAGTGAAAAACATCAAAGGTGAATTCACCTATAGTCCTTCCGGAATTATTGGAGTAGGAGGAGGTAGTGTACTCGATCTCTCGAAAGCAGTTTCAATTATGTTGACCAATAAAGGGAGTGCTGCAGATTATCAGGGCTGGGATCTGGTAAATACAAAATCGATTTATCACGTGGGAGTGCCTACCATTTCCGGGACCGGAGCCGAAGTTTCCCGAACCACTGTATTGATGGGGCCGGAGAAAAAACTAGGGATCAACAGTGACTTCACAACCTTCGACCAGGTTTTGCTGGATCCGGATCTAACTGCCAGTGTACCAAAAGACCAATGGTTTTACACGGGTATGGACTGCTTTATTCATTGTGTGGAATCTTTAAATGGGACTTTTTTAAATGAATTTAGCAAGAGTTATGGCGAGAAGGCATACGACCTGTGTAAAGAGATCTTCTTGAGTGATAACCTTTCAGAAGTAGAATCCCGCGGAAAACTAATGATGGCATCATGGCATGGCGGAATGAGTATTGCATATTCCCAGGTAGGGGTTGCGCACGCGATGAGTTATGGGCTCTCCTATGTTTTAGGTATCAAACACGGAATAGGAAACTGCATTGTTTTTGATCATCTCGAAGAATATTATCCGGAAGGGGTGCGAATTTTCAAAGAAATGAAGGATTACCACAACATCAAACTTCCCCAAGGGATTTGCAACAACTTGACCGAATATCAAATGAATACAATGATCGATATCGCATTGAGCCTGGTTCCGCTATGGGAGAATGCCCTTGGCGACGATTGGAAGAGTAAAATAACACGGGATAAATTGCAAGATTTGTATTTAAAAATGTAGTACCTTATCTACATTTTATGGGGTTTAGCAAATTTATATTTTACAAACTACTCGGCTGGAAAATTGTTGGTGGTTTTAATTCTGAAATTAAGAAGGCCGTCATTATCGTGGTACCGCATACAAGTTGGCATGATTTCTACATAGGAGTATTTACCCGAAGAATTACCAGAACCAGTATCAATTGGATAGGTAAAAAAGAAATGTTTGCATGGCCTATTGGCTGGTATTTTAGATACATAGGTGGAGCTCCGATAGATAGAACTCCTGGTCAAAACAAAGTTGAGGCCATTACTGATATTTTTAAACATAAGGAAGAATTTCGACTCTCGCTGGCACCTGAAGGAACTCGAAAAAAAGTGGATACCTGGAAAACGGGTTACTACTATATTGCACTTGCTGCCGATGTTCCTATTATTCCTGTTTCATTCGATTATAGAACAAAAACTGTCAAAATCAACGAATCTTTTTTTCCAACCGGTGATATTGAGGCAGATACGGTGATTTTGAGATCCTATTATGATGGTGTAGTAGGCAAGAACCCGGAATATACTTAGATATCGTGCTGAAAGAAAAGCAGGCAGGCCTATACTTTTTCGTACATTTATCAAAACTATAATTGCTATGAAAAAATCATTTCCCCTTCTATTTGTACTAATATCTACAATCACCGCAGCACAAACACCTTGCACCGATGGAATGGCCGGTTCATTTGAATGCAGTGGTTACGATCTGATTTCTCAGATTCCCTTGGCAACCATGAACTCGGTCAAAGCAAATGACTCTTGGGGGTGGACCGACCCTCAGGACGGGAAAGAATACGCTATTATTTGCCTTAATGAAGGGACCGCATTTATCGATATTTCAGATCCGGTAAATCCGGTATATCTGGGTCAACTTCCCAGTGAAAGCAATGATCATACAACTTGGCGCGATGCCAAAACATATAACAACTATGTCTTCATAGTGAGTGAAGATAGCAACCATGGTATGCAGGTATTTGATCTGACTCGATTGCGAAATGTCGCAAACCCTCCTGAGATATTTACCACGGATGCGCTTTACAACGGTTTTGGAAGTGCGCATAATATTGCTATAAATGAAGATTCGGGTTATGCTTACGGTCTCGGTACCAGTACATTCTCCGGAGGGCCTCATTTCGTAAATATTCAGGATCCACTAAATCCCGTGTCCGAAGGAGGATATTCTGCTGATGGTTATTGCCACGATGCCCAGATCGTGATCTATCAAGGGCCGGATACTGACTATACCGGACGTGAAATTTTTATCGGAAGCAACGCTAACCAAGTTGTCAGAGAAGACGTTACAGACAAGTCGAATCCGGTGACCATTTCTACCGTGAGTTATAATAATGTTAACTACACTCATCAAGGATGGCTGACAGAAGATCATCGGTATTTTCTATTAGGGGATGAAACAGACGAACTCAATCTGGGGATCAACTCCCGAACCATTATATTCGATTTTGAAGATCTGGATAATCCACAATTGAGCTTTGAATATTCGGGCCCAACAGGAGCTACCGATCACAACGGATATGTAAATGGGAATAAATTCTATTTGGCTAATAATGCCGCGGGTTTACGAGTTATTGATATCGCGGATATCGCCAATCAGAATATAAGTGAATTCGGGTTTTTCGATAGCTATTCAACAAATAACAATGCCGGTTTTAACGGGTCCTGGAGTATCTATCCCTTTTTTGAAAGCGGTCATATTGTGATAAGTGACAGGGCACAGGGTTTTTTATTAGTGAAGGCCCCTATACTCGGGATCGAGGATATAAATGCGGGTGGTCAGTTTACTATATTTCCGAATCCCACATCGAATACCATCACCATTTCGTCGAGACAGTTTCCCATCACCTCGGTCGTGATCACAGATGTTTTGGGTAAATCGGTTTATTCTGAAGACTTTATTGAAACCGATGTTAAAACATTTGACATTTCATCCTTTGCTAAAGGAATGTACTTCGTAATAGTAAATAATGTAGTTAGTAAAAAAATTATTAAAGAATAATATTTTTATTCTTCCGAAGAACTCTCATCCATGGTGTGATATACATTTTGTACATCATCGTCTTCTTCGATCTTTTCTAATAATTTTTCAACATCGGCCGCTTCATCCGTAGAAATTTTCTTGGTCACTTGTGGAATTCTTTCAAACCCTGAAGATAGGATGTCAATACTATGGGTTTCCAGGTAGTTTTGTATGGCTCCGAAGCTCTCAAATGGAGCATAGATCAATACACCATCGTCATCTTCAAAGATCTCTTCCACACCAAAATCGATCAACTCCAATTCCAGTTCTTCCATATCCATTTCTCTTACACTCACCCGAAAGTTACATACATGATCAAACATGAAAGAAACCGATCCCGCAGTGCCTAAGTTCCCGTCACATTTATTGAAATAAAAGCGAACATTCGCCACTGTACGTGTATTGTTATCGGTCGCAGTTTCTACCAATACGGCAATTCCATGGGGGGCATAGCCTTCAAATATCACTTCTTTAAAATCTCCCAGACTCTTATCACTGGCTCTTTTGATCGCGCGTTCAATATTGTCTTTTGGCATGTTTACCGACTTCGCATTTTGAATGACCGCACGAAGCCGGGAGTTGCTGTTGGGGTCCGGACCACCCTCTTTTACAGCCATTACAATGTCCTTCCCAATACGTGTAAAAGCCTTGGACATTGCGGACCAACGCTTCATTTTTCTCGCTTTTCTAAATTCGAAAGCTCTTCCCATTTCTTATTATTTTGAGTACAAATTTAGCAAAATGATATACATGACAAAGCTTCAAAATTCAATTATGAAATTCCGGATCGATGTTTTGAAGATTGTTGTCCGGATATTAAATCTTAAGACACTAAGCCATTGATTATTGTGGCCAGTTGAAAATCCTTTTCTGTTACGCCACCCGCATCGTGAGTAGAGAGGCTTATTTGCAAAGTGTTATAAACATTCGACCAATCCGGATGGTGATTTATTTTTTCCACCTCAAAGGCGATGCGTGTCATTACAGAGAAGGCGTCTTTGAAATCGTCGAACTCGAACGTAGTATGGATGGCATTGTCTTCGTATTCCCAGCCTTCCAGGTCTTTTAATCTGGATAGGATCTGTAATTCGGTGAATGGTTTCATAAACTAATTCTTTAAGGTGATAATTTCTTCTTTCAGAGTGCTGTCCTCTATAACTTCAGCAACGGTAATGCGATAGGTTTTGGGCAATTTGTTCTTCTTCGGGAGTATCGCTAAATATCGATCCTCGTTGCTGCTATACACACTTTTAAAGATAGGAATTTTATCGCTTAATTTGTTTGAAATCTCCTTGAAAAGATCATCGTGATGTACTACATCTTTACTGGCGAGATGATAAATTCCCTTGCCCTTCTTATTGATAATATAATGTATCTGCTGGGCGGTCTTATCTGCGGTGGTCACACTAATTATCAAATTGGGAAATATTTCAAATGCAGCTTGATTTTTGATGGCCTGTTTCAGCTGAAAAACCTTCGGTGAATTTACGCCTAACACCATTGGTAATCGAAGGATAGCATAGTTTTCTTCAGGAAGTGTTTGTAATAATTTTTCGATTGATATTTTAAATCTGCCGTAATTACTTTGTGAAAAAGGAGTTTCATTCTCATAGGAGGGAAATGTTCCATTTCCGTCGAAAACATTGACGGTGGATATAAATAATAATCTTGAATTTGTAGCCATGCAATATTCTACCAATAGTTCGTGAGCTTTATATTGTGCAGCAAAATCTCCGCGAAGACAAGAAATAATTATGTCGGGTTGCACCTTGTTAAGTATAAGATCTAGATCATCGTCTTCGACACGGTATTTGTAAAAAACCTGATTGTCACTGAACAATCCTGCCTGGCTGGAATAGGTGCCATATACGTCGAAGTAGGAAAGGAGCTCTTTGTACAGGGAATTCCCTATAAAACCACTGGCACCAAGTATGAGTATTTTATCAGTCATTGATTGAATTTAGAAACCTGAAGAAAAACTTCTGTCCTCGTGCTTCTGTCTTTTTTATCCTTTATAAAATGGCAACTTAACCACGGTGGCCGAAACCGCTTTTTTTCGTATTTGAATGTGAAACTGCGTTCCAACATCCTTCATCACCGCAGGGACATAACCCATCCCGATGCCTTTACCCAAAGTTGGAGACATGGTTCCACTGGTAACCTTCCCTATTACTTTTCCGTTGCCATCTACAATGTCATAGCCTTGACGAGGAATCCCTCGTTCATTCAATTCGAAAGCGATCAGGCGTCTTTCAGGGCCCTGTTCTTTTTGTTTTTGAAGGTTATCAGCGTTTATGAAATCCTTCGTAAATTTTGTGATCCATCCCAGGCCGGCTTCCAATGGTGAGGTTGTATCATCGATATCATTTCCGTAGAGACAATAGCCCATTTCCAGTCGCAAGGTATCGCGAGCTGCCAATCCAACCGGTTTAATACCCCAATCCGCACCGGCTTCCATCACTTTGCTCCATACTAGCTCCACTTCGCTGTTCTTGCAGTAAATTTCGAATCCGCCGCTTCCGGTATATCCGGTAGCGCTAATAATTACATGATCAAAACCGGCAAAGTCGCATACTTTAAAGGTATAAAATTTAATGGCACTTAGATCTTCACTGGTCAACGATTGCATAGCCTCAACAGCCTTAGGGCCTTGGATGGCAAGAAGTGAAAAATTATCGGATAAGTTTCTCATTTCTGCATCCATCGTATTGTGTGAACCGATCCAATTCCAATCCTTATCAATATTGGAAGCATTTACTACCAGCAACCATTTTTCGGCATCGAGACGGTAGACAATTAAGTCGTCTACAATTCCACCTTCACTATTAGGAAAACAACTGTATTGCGCCTGCCCATCCACTAATTTTGACGCATCATTACTAGTCACCTTTTGAATTAATTCCAAGGCCCTGGGGCCTGTGATCAAAAACTCTCCCATATGGGATACATCAAATACACCAACACCATCACGTACGGTCTTGTGTTCGGCATTGACGCCTTCATAAGAAACCGGCATATTATAACCCGCGAAGGGAACCATCTTGGCGCCCAAGGCTTCATGTATGGCAGAAAGTGCTGTATTCTTCATATCTGAATTTCTGAAGTTGGTTTGCAAATTTATAGAATCTGTTGTAGCAAACGCAGGAAATGTATGAATGTTTTCAACAGTTTGTCAAGCAGGATGTGTGAAGGATTAAAGAAAATTTAAACTTATCTTTACCTTTAGGTATTATTTCGCGCTATATAACACACAACGATTAATCCCGGATATGAATATATTTTCCGCAAAACAATTATACGAAGCAGATAAGATCACTACTGATAAGCAAGGTATTTCCTCAGTAGATCTAATGGAACGGGCTGCAACTCAAATTTACGATTGGTTGCACCAACGGATGCAAGGTGCACAGGTGCCTGTGCATATTTTCTGCGGAATTGGCAACAACGGGGGAGACGGATTGGTTCTGGGGCGGCTATTGATCGAAAGTGGATATACAGTGACCATTTACATCGCCAATTTTACCGATAAGCGTTCCAAATGTTTTTTGATAAACTATGACCGCCTAAAGAATGTTGCTAAAAAATGGCCCGTCTTAATGACTTCGGAAAAGGACTTTCCTAAAATTCATGAGGACGATATAATTGTGGATGCCATTTTCGGAATAGGATTGAATCGTGCTCCCGAAGGCTGGGTTAAAAGCCTTATACAATATTTGAATGAACAAAAAGCTTTCAGGCTCTCTATTGATATTCCAAGCGGTCTTAGCTCCAACGAACCTTTGCTCGATGGAGAAGCGGTGATCCATGCCAATCATACACTTACATTCCAAACCCCCAAACTATCTTTTTTTCTTCCGGAAACCGGAAAATTCGTCCCTTATTTTGAAGCTCTGGATATAGGTCTAGATCCTGAATATTTAGTATCGACCACACCTTTGGCCCAATTGATCATGAAGCCTCTGGCGAAAACATTTTATAAGCAGCGGGAGAAATATTCGCACAAGGGTACTTATGGCCACTCATTATTGGTAGGTGGCAGTAAAGGAAAGATGGGTGCTATGGTGTTGGCATCCAAAGCTGCGCTAAGTATAGGCAGCGGACTCGCAACAGCATTCATACCTGAATGTGGAAATACCATATTGCAAACAGCAATTCCGGAGGCCATGGTGCTCTCAGACGTCAATAATGATTTTATTTCTGAAATAGCCATTGATTTTGAGCCTTCGGTCATAGGAATAGGCCCCGGAATGGGCCAGGATAAGCGAACGGTTAAAACCTTCCTGAAGTTACTTTCTCAAACCAAACGGCCTATGGTGATCGATGCCGACGCCATTAATATCATAGCCGCAAATCCTTCAGCGGTAAAAGATGTTCCTACGCGATCCATTTTCACACCACATCCAGTTGAGTTAGCACGATTGGTAGGGAAATGGAAAAATGATTATGAAAAGCTAAAAAAAGTTAAAGTCTTTTCAAAGAATAATGAAATGATCGTGGTTATAAAGGGAGCAAACACGATTACCATTTTTGGGGACGAAATGTACATTAATACCACCGGTAATCCCGGTATGGCAACTGCCGGAAGTGGTGATGTACTTACCGGAATCATCACAGGACTGCTTTCTCAAGGTTATGAGCCACTGGTAGCGGCTACTTTTGGTGTCTATCTTCACGGCAGCGCTGGAAATATAGTCTCACAAGAAAAAGGCCATGAGGCCTTACTTGCAAGCGATCTTATCGAAAACATTGGCAAGGCGTATTTAGAGTTACTTATACAAGATGAATCTCAAATCCAGGATGAAGAGGAGAAAAGTAGCAGCTAAAAAAAAACGCCATATTTTTCAATATAGCGTTTTTCGGTTTATATCAATTCTTCCAATAGGTTTCGAAGCTCAGGATCTGAAGGCCTGGGTGCATTCGGGGAAATAATATTGCCATCAGGATCTATGAGAATAAACCTCGGAATTCCCTTGATGTAATATTCTTTTACAAATTTCGACTCCCAGTCCTTGTCGGCATAAAGCTGAATACCACTCAGTTCTTTATCGGCTACCATACTGACCCATTTCTCATGATCCTTGGGCCGGTCAATAGACACACTTACGAATTCTATGTTCTTTTCACGGTAATCTTCTTCCACTTTCTTTAAATGTGGGATCTCTGCTTTACAAGGTCCGCACCAGGTAGCCCAAACATCTATATAAACATATTTCCCTTTCAAATCGGTTAAACTTGTAGTTCCGCCCGAATGATTCTCATAATTACTAAAAACGGGAGAAGGCGTTCCTTTGGGAAGATCTGTTCTTAAAGAGATAAGATCTCCCAGATAGCCTTGATAACTCTTAATAGTATTAGCGATCCCCTTTCTCGATCGGTTCACCACCGCTGTATCCAGATCTTTTTGGGAGTGAATAAAATTTTCTAGTTCAGTCGCGACCCCGGCAAGTTTAGTTTTAAGAGCTGCTTGATCCATCTCGTCAATCTCAAAGTCGAGAAGTTGCTCCTGAAATCTGGTATTTTCAGCTAAAAAATTATTTTCTACGGAACCTTCTCCGGTATATTCAATACTTTCATCAAACTCATCAGTATTGAGGGTCATTTGAAGATCGTCTCCGTTTTTTAAGAAGAGACCGGTATACTCACCGCCATCATAAAAAGTAAAGAAACCCTTGGTCACAAAAAGCGTATCACTAAACGAACCATCTTCGTTCACTTTTATCGTTTTGGAATAGTCTTTAGCAGACAGGACAATTGAATCGCTGTTTTTATTAGTGATCTGTCCGGAAAAAGTAACATATTCTTTTTTTACTTCTTTATCGCATGCGACAAGAACCATTGCGGTGACGATTAATACAACTTTTTTCATAGTCAATTCTTTAAATTTGCGCTAAAATAGAATAATATTTGGTTGTTTTAGAAAAATACTGAAAACCTTAACAGAAATTGGTATTTTTGTTTCAAACAACCACCACGCACATGCGCCCAATACATTATGTAAGTAGTGAGATACTTTCATTGTCCAGTATCAAGGATATTATTGATTCCCATAAAGAAATAGACCTCTCGGAAGAGGCTGTACTTAATATTAATAAATCGCATGAATATCTTCAGAAAAAATTAAAAGAAAGTGACAAACCTATCTATGGAATAAATACCGGGTTTGGATCGCTTTACGATGTGAAGATCTCAACAGATAATCTTTCTAAATTACAGGAAAACCTGGTGATGTCACATGCTTGCGGGACCGGGGAATTAGTGCCAAAACCAATTGTGAAGCTGATGCTATTGCTCAAGATACAATCATTGAGTTATGGCTATAGTGGAGTTCAATTGGAGACCGTGGCGCGATTGGTCGATTTTTACAATAAGGATATATTGCCGTTGATATATACTCAGGGCAGTCTTGGAGCTTCCGGAGATCTTGCGCCGTTGGCACACCTTTCATTACCGTTATTGGGAAAAGGTAAAGTATATGATGGCGAGGCGATTATTTCTTCGAAAAAAATGTTGATTGACAATAATTGGGAACCGTTAGTACTGCAAGCTAAAGAGGGATTGGCATTGCTGAACGGAACTCAATTTATGAGCGCCTATGGCGTGTATTGTTTAATAAAATGTTACAAACTATCTTACTTGGCCGATCTTATCAGTGCTGCATCTATAGATGCGTTTAATTGTAATATGAGTCCGTTTAACGAATTGGTTCATATGATACGCCCACATCGTGGACAAGTAAAAACCGCGCAACAGATCCTGGAATTTCTTGAAGGTAGTGAGATGGGCACTTCAGAAAATAAAAAAGTTCAGGATCCGTATTCCTTTCGATGTATCCCACAAGTACATGGCGCGTCAAAAGATACCCTGCAATTTGTAAATAGAACATTTAAAACCGAGATCAACTCCGTTACCGACAACCCCAATATTTTTAGAAAATCCGACCAGATCATATCGGGTGGTAATTTCCACGGACAACCCCTGGCTTTGGGGCTTGACTATTTGGGGATCGCGATGGCGGAATTGGGAAATATTTCGGAAAGAAGAACCTTTCAGCTGGTATCGGGTTTGAGGGATCTACCTCAGTTTTTGGTCAATAACCCCGGGTTGAACAGCGGTTTTATGATCCCGCAATATACCGCAGCCAGTATCGTAAGTGCGAATAAGCAATTGGCCACTCCGGCTTCGGTAGATTCCATAGTTTCATCAAACGGACAAGAGGATCATGTGAGTATGGGCGCTAATGCTGCAACCCAGTGTCTTCGAATTATTGATAATGTGGAAACAATCCTGGCCATAGAATTGATGAATGCCTCTCAGGCAATGGAATTCAGAAAGCCAAAAAGATCGTCTGTATTTGTCGAATCTTTTTTACAAAGTTTTAGAAAAGGAGTTTCTTTTGTTGATGAAGACCGTTTATTAGCCGACGATATTCATACATCGGTTGCTTTTTTGCAAAGTTTTTCGATAGAAAACGAGTTGTTGTTCTAGAGGACTTCTTTAACGTGTGCAGTTCACACAAGTAATAGCTTGCGGAATTAATAGTATTCTTCCTATTGGTATGGGGTTTTGACAACGTATGCAGATACCAAAATCCGTATCGTCGATCCTGGAGAGTGCCACCCGGAGATTTATTAATTTTAACTCGGTATTTTTAAGCGCTAGGTCATTTACACTTTTATTGTTGATAGCATCCATACGTGACACACGTCCTATGGCATTTTCAGGGGCTATAGGTTTGGTTAACTCTTGGTATTTTTCTACCATTTTTTCAGTAGAAATAATTTCTTCCGTTATTCTTTTGCGAATTTGAAGTTTTTCTTTTGCACTGATCATAGCTAAGCTTTATTTGGAAATAGCTTCAAAAAACAAAATGACTAAAGATTTTTCGCAGGACTGAAATTTAAAAAGGCTACGATTCCGTAGCCTTTTTTTCTTTCCTGACTTTTATGGTGAGTTCGTCTTTCTTTTTATCGAGATCCATAATAATTGTATCTCCATCCTTGAGTTTGGAATTGATGATCTCTTCCGCCAATGGATCTTCAATATATTTTTGAATGGCCCGTTTCAGCGGTCTTGCTCCGTAGGCTTTATCAAAGCCTTTTTCGGCTATATAATCCTTAGCCTTATCAGTAAGGTTCAAGGTATATCCTAGGTCGGAAATGCGCTCAAATAATTGATCCAACTCAATGTCGATAATCTTGTGAATATGTTCTTTCTCCAGGGTATTGAATATCATAACGTCATCCACGCGATTCAAGAATTCAGGTGCAAATGATTTCTTCAATGCATTTTCAATGATGCTTCTGGTATTTGAATCTATTTGGTTTTCTTTGGCGGAGGTTCCGAAACCAACACCTTGCCCAAAATCTCTGAGTTTACGAGCTCCAATGTTTGAAGTCATTATAATTATGGTATTTCTAAAATCGATTTTTCGACCCATACTATCAGTGAGATAGCCATCGTCCAACACTTGTAACAGCATATTAAAAACATCCGGATGTGCTTTTTCTATCTCATCTAGTAATATCACTGCATATGGCTTACGCCTTATTTTCTCGGTTAATTGCCCGCCTTCTTCATAACCCACATATCCGGGGGGCGCACCGATCAGTCTGGATACCGCAAACTTCTCCATGTATTCACTCATGTCAATACGTACCAATGCATTATCACTATCGAATAATTCGCGTGCTAAAACTTTGGCCAATTGTGTTTTTCCTACTCCCGTTTGACCTAAAAATATAAAGGAACCAATGGGTTTATTTGGATCTTTCAAGCCGGCACGATTGCGCTGTATTGCTTTAACCACTTTCGCAACGGCTTCATCCTGTCCAATTACCTTTCCTTTGATACGATCAGGTAGAGCCATAAGCTTGTTACTTTCTGTTTGTGCAATTCTATTTACCGGAACACCGGTCATCATAGAAACTACTTCTGCGACATTTTCTTCATCCACTATTTCTTTGTGAAGTTTGGATTCTTTCTGCCAGGCCTCCTGCTCCGTGAGAAGTTCTTTTTCAAGATTCTTCTCATCATCTCGCAATTTGGCTGCTTCTTCATATTTCTGTTTTTTTACAACAGAATTTTTCAACGCACGAACTTCTTCAAGTTTTTCTTCAAGGGTCAAGATCTTCTCCGGAACATTAATATTGGTAATATGTACTCGAGATCCGGCCTCATCTAAGGCGTCGATAGCCTTGTCCGGCAGAAATCGTTCTGTCATATATCTATTAGTCAATTTAACACAAGCCTCCAGTGCTTTATCGGTATAGTTCACATTGTGATGTGCCTCATATTTGTCTTTTATATTCCGAAGAATTTCAAGAGTCTCTTCAACGGTAGTTGGTTCTACCAATACTTTCTGAAAACGTCTTTCCAATGCTCCGTCTTTTTCAATATACTGTCTGTACTCATCCAAAGTGGTAGCACCAATACATTGAATTTCACCACGGGCCAATGCCGGTTTGAACATATTGGAAGCATCCAGAGAGCCCGTCGCACCTCCGGCACCTACGATTGTGTGAATCTCATCGATGAACAGGATGATATTTTCATTCTTTTCCAACTCATTCATAACCGCTTTCATCCGTTCTTCAAATTGCCCTCGATATTTTGTTCCGGCAACCAAACTGGCCAGATCGAGCGTGACCACACGCTTGTCATAAAGAATCCGGGAAACTTTGCGTTCCACTATGCGCAATGCAAGTCCTTCGGCAATAGCCGATTTGCCCACACCCGGTTCTCCGATAAGTAGCGGGTTATTCTTTTTTCTTCGGCTTAATATCTGGGATACTCTTTGAATTTCTTTTTCGCGGCCTATCACGGGATCCAATTTTCCATCTACGGCCATTACGGTAAGATCTCTTCCGAAATTATCTAAAACAGGTGTTTTCGATTTTTTACTCCCTTTGGTAGTACTCGATCCGGAGAATAAATTTTCTTTATCGTCGTCACCGGCAGCAGTATCATCATCATCATCATCATCATTTGGAAACGAATCTGAAGCCGTAGGTTCAATATAATCCTCGTCGTTGGTAATCATAAGCTTAAATTGATTTTTAACCCCGTCATAATCCACATTCATTTTATGGAGCAGCTTGGTAGTGGGGTCATTTTCATTTCGTAAGATACAGAGTAACAAATGCGCCGTGTTGATGGATGAACTTTGAAATAATTTAGCCTCGAGGAAAGTCGTCTTTAAAGCGCGTTCAGCCTGACGGGTCAAGTGTAAATTCTTCTTTTCATTGCTACTTGTCCCCGCATTGGGGTTTGCAGGGCTCAAGATCTCTACTTTTCTTCTCAGATGGTTTAAATCAATATCCAGCGCGTTGAGGATGTTTACGGCCTTGCCATTGCCATCACGCAAAAGTCCAAGCATCAAGTGTTCGGTGCCGATAAAATCATGGCCCAAACGCAATGCTTCCTCTTTGCTGAATGCAATTACATCTTTTACTCTTGGTGAAAAATTATCATCCATATATCGTTCTCCTAAGTGACGAAAATAATTAAATATTATTAGTTAACGGCAAAAATTATACCTCAATATATGAGGTAGTAGTAAATGGAGCAAAAAACTTTCAAATAACAAAGCTTAAAGTACGATAGTTATTAACGATTTTCAACTGTTTTTTTGTTAATAAAATAATGAAGATTGCCCCTTTAAATCGTTAATCAAGCTTGCAATTTAATGTATATTGCTTTCTTAGATTTTAATAAATAAATTAACATAAAATATATATGGCAGAAGGCGAAAAATTAATCCTGATCAACATTGAAGATGAAATGAAGTCAGCCTACATCGATTACTCGATGTCGGTCATTGTGTCACGTGCTCTGCCAGATGTTCGTGATGGTATGAAGCCGGTTCACAGAAGGGTTTTATATGGAATGCATGAATTGGGAATTCGTGCCACGGGTGCACATAAGAAGTCGGCTAGAATAGTTGGCGAAGTTTTAGGAAAGTATCACCCACATGGTGATACTTCAGTTTATGATGCCATGGTACGTATGGCTCAATCATGGAGCTTGCGTTATATGCTGGTGGATGGGCAGGGTAATTTTGGGTCTATAGACGGTGACGGTCCCGCCGCAATGCGATATACGGAAGCTCGTATGCAGAAGATATCCGAAGATATGCTGGCAGATATCGATAAAGAGACTGTGGACCACCAGCTAAACTTTGACGATACCTTACAGGAGCCTACCGTGCTTCCGACCAAGGTTCCCGCATTGCTGATCAATGGCGCTTCCGGGATTGCAGTTGGTATGGCGACCAATATGGCTCCCCATAACTTATCTGAGGTTATTGATGGTATCATTGCCTATATCGAAAATTCTGATATAGAAATTGACGAGTTGATGGAACACATAAAAGCACCCGACTTCCCAACCGGTGGCGTGATCTATGGTTATGAGGGTGTGAAAGAGGCATTTCACACCGGCCGTGGGCGCGTGGTAATGAGAGGAAAAGCTTCGTTCGAAGAAGTTGATGGACGTGAAAGTATAATCGTGACCGAAATTCCATATCAGGTGAACAAGGCCAATATGATCAAAAAAACCGCAGATCTCGTCAATAACAAGAGGATTGAAGGGATCTCGAATATCCGTGATGAGAGTGACCGCAATGGAATGCGTATAGTTTACATTCTGAAGCGCGATGCCATACCGAATATCGTTCTCAACATGTTGTATAAATACACCGAACTGCAATCCAGTTTTAGTGTCAATAATATTGCCCTTGTAAAAGGCAGACCACGATTGTTGAATCTTAAGGAAATAATCCATTATTTCGTGGAACACCGCCACGAAGTCGTGACGCGCCGCACAAAGTATTTATTGCGTAAAGCCGAAGAGCGAGCTCATGTCCTTGAAGGATTGATCACAGCTTCAGACAATATTGATGAAGTAATAGCTCTTATAAAGGCTTCGGCCAATGCCGATGAGGCTCGTGCCAAGTTGATAAAGAGGTTTGAACTTTCTGAAATTCAGTCAAAAGCCATCGTCGAAATGCGTCTGCGCCAATTGACGGGTCTGGAGCAGGATAAATTGCGTACCGAATATCAAGAGTTGAAGAAAACCATAGAGGAATACACGGATATCCTGGCGAATAAAGACCGAAGAATGGCGATCATCAAAGAAGAACTGGCCGAGATCAAGAAAAAATACGGAGACGAGCGTCGTTCAATTATAGAATATGCAGGTGGTGATGTTAGTATCACCGATCTAATAGCAGATGA